>Ga0209875_1000094_pt1 | contig 11812 bp, 14 predicted proteins | sample GWRWS3_0_10_FD_187219 | JGI IMG/M metagenome (GOLD analysis project Ga0209875, IMG submission 187219) | Riverbed sediment microbial communities from areas with vegetation nearby in Columbia River, Washington, USA - GW-RW S3_0_10 (SPAdes)... | ecosystem: Environmental > Aquatic > Freshwater >...
CTTGATGAGAGCGGTGTCTGGAAACGTGCCAGGCGATTTCCATCCGGTCTGACCGCAGCGGGGGGAGACAAGCTTCACGGCGATTCGCGGGCGACGGATCCGCGCATCGTGAAGCGCGTGCCCGCGTCCGACTCAGGCAGGGGAGGGGAGACAGGATGCGGCGTTCCCGCATCAGGTTCGCGCTGGTCGCGGCGGTGCTGGCGATGGCGCTGCCGCTGGCGGCGTGCGGTTCCGACAGCCCGGGCGGCAGCGGCATCGAGGTCGCCTCGGAGACGACGATCAACACGAGCAAGGCGCCTGTCAAGCAGGCCGTCGAGACGGACTTCGACCGCAATAAGTTCTCCAGATCGACCACGATCGACAACCGGTGGTCCCCACTCAGTCCGGGTATGCAATTCACCTTCGAAGGGCGCGCGAACCGGGGACATGGACGCCTGGAGCACCGCGTGGTGTTCACCGTCACCGACCTGACCAAGGTGATCGACGGCGTCCGCACGGTGGTCATGTGGGACCGGGACATCAACGCCGGCCAGCTCTCGGAGACCGAGCTCGCCTTCTTCGCGCAGGACGACGACGGCAACGTGTGGCTCCTCGGCGAGTACCCCGAGGAGTGGGAGGACGGGAAGTTCAGCGCCGCCCCCGACGTCTGGTTCTCCGGGATCCAGGGCGCCAAGGCGGGCGTCATGATGCGCGCCGACCCCAAGCTCGGGACCACCAGCTACTACCAGGGGCTCGCGCCGGAGATCGAGTTCGCGGACAAGGCCAAGGTCTACCAGATGGGCCAGCGGACCTGCGTCCCGGTGGCCTGCTACGACGAGGTCATGGTGACCGACGAGTGGAACGCGCTCGACAAGGCGGACGCCCATCAGCGCAAGTTCTACGCGCCGGACGTTGGCAACGTCCGGGTCGGCTTCGCGGGCGGCAAGGAGCAGGAGGAGCTCGTCCTGGTCAAGCTCTCGCACCTGGACGCGGGGGAGCTGGCGCAGGCCCGCGAGGAGGCGCTGAAGCTGGAGCGGCGTGCCTACAGCGTCCGCAAGGACGTATACGGCCCGACCCAACGCGCCGAGCACACGCCATAGCCGCCGCTACCCCGGCAGGTCGAGCACGGCGACGGCGCGCTCGGCGAGGCTGCCGAGGTAGAGCCTGCCGCCGTGCTCGCGCACCCCGGTCACCATGGTGTAGTGGTCTCCCGGTCCCTGGAGGTCGTGCACGACCGCGCCGCTGGCGTCGACGGCCAGCACCCAGAGCGTCCGCACCGGTTTGGGCTGCAGCTTCTCCGGCAGCGCCCACACGGCCCGCCGCAGCGCCGGGTGGAGCCGGTGCAGGCGGTCCAGCAGCGGGTTGCGGGGACTGCCCAGCGCCACCCAGATCAGCCCGCCGGCCCCTGTGGAGAGGTTGTCGGGGAACCCGGGCAGGTTGTCCGCCAGCAGGTCGGTCCGCCCAGCCCGCTCGCCAGTCAGCCACAGCCTGGTGAGCCGGTAGGCGCCGGTCTCGGCGACAGTCACGAACGACTCGTCGGCCGCCAGCGCGACGCCGTTGGCGAACTGCAGCCCGTCCAGCAGCACCTCGACCGCGCCGCCGGGGTTGCGCCGCAGCAGCCGGCCGGTGCCGGAGTGCTCCAGCAGGTCGGCGCGCCAGTGGTCGATCCCGAAGCGCCGCGAGGAGTCGGAGAAGTACACCGTCCCGTCGGCGGCGACCGCGGCGTTGTTGCAGAACCGCATCGGCTCGCCGGCCACGCGGTCCACCAGCACCTCCACCGCCGAGGTCGCGGGGTCCACCGCCAGCAGGCCGCGGCGGGCGTCGCACACCAGCAGCCGGCCGTCGCCGAGCAGCTCGATGCCGAGCGGCCGCCCGCCGGTGTCGGCGACCAGCTCGACCCGGCCGTCCGGGCCGACCCGCAGCAGCCGCCCGTCGTCGACGCCGGTGACCACCCGGCCGGCCTCGTCCACCACCACGTCCTCGGGGGCGAAGCCGCCCACCTCGAGCCGCCGCACCGGCGGCAGCGGCCGCGGCCCGCTGCTGGCGCGGGCCCGCTCGGGCATGGCGGGCGGCTGCCAGACCACGGGACGAAGCGGCGGACGGCGCATGATGGGGGCACCATACCTCGCAACCCGGGAGCCGCCATGCGCGACCTGTTCGCCGTCAAGGGCAAGACCGCCGTCGTCACCGGCGGGAGCCGCGGGATCGGGCTGATGATCGCCCGCGGGTACGTCGAGGCCGGCGCGCGGGTGTACATCAGCTCCCGCAAGGCCGAGGTCTGCGAGCAGGTCGCCGAGGAGCTGTCGAGCTTCGGCGACTGCGTCGCGCTGCCCGCCGACCTGTCCAGCGAGGCGGAGTGCACGCGCCTGGCCGCGGCCGTCGGCGAACGGGAGCGGCAGCTCCATATTCTCGTCAACAACGCCGGCGCGACCTGGGGCGCGCCGCTGGAGGAGTTCCCGTCCTCGGCCTGGGACAAGCTGCTGGACCTCAACCTCAAGGCGCCGTTCTTCCTCACCCGCGCGCTGCTGCCGCTGCTGCAGGCGGCGGCAACCCCCGACGACCCCGCCAGGGTGATCAACGTCGGCTCGATCGACGGCCTGACCGTGCCCGCCTTCCCCACCTACGCCTACGCCGCCAGCAAGGCCGGGCTGCACCACCTGACGCGGGTGCTGGCACGCGAGCTCGGGCCCCGCCGGATCACCGTCAACGCCGTCGCTCCCGGCCCGTTCGAGTCCAAGATGATGGCGCAGACGTTGCGGGACTTCGGCGACGCGGTCGCCGCCTCCTCACCGCTCGGGCGCATCGGCCGTCCCGACGACATGGCCGGCGTGGCGCTGTACCTGGCGGGCCGGGCGGGCGCCTACGTCACCGGCGCCGTCATCCCGGTCGACGGCGGCATCGCCACCACCCGCTAGGACGGCGGCGCCAGCGCGCGGACGACCTCGCGGACGTCCCCGCCGGTGGGCAGCAGCCCCAGCACCGGCGTGGTCACGCCCGCCTCGACATAGCGCGCCACCTGCTCGCGGATGCGCTCGGGGGGGCCGTGCACCACCAGCGCGTCGACCACGTCCTCGGGGATCGCCGCCAGCGCGCCCCTGCGGTCCCCGGCCTCCCACGCCCGCCACATCGCCGCCAGCTTCTCGCCGCGGCCGAGCCACTCGTGGAACGCGCGGTAGACCGGGACCGTGAGATAGGCCGCGATCGCCCTGCGGGCGAGCGCGCGCCCCGCCTCGGCGTCGTCGGTCGCCGCGACATAGATGCGCGCCACCACCTGGCGGCCGGGGCCGGCCTCGTGCACGTACGGCACCACCGTGCGGACGTCGTCGGGCGACAGCCAGGTGACGACCGCGCCGTCGCTCTCCCTGCCCGCCAGCCGCAGCATCCCCGGCCGCAGCGCGGCGATCAGCAGCCCGGGTGGCTGCTCGGGGACGAGCTGCAGCCGGAAGCCGTCGACCGCGAAGGTCGGGTAGCGCTCGGCGACCTTGCCGCCGCCGAGCGTGGCCCGCAGGAACCGCGCGGTGTCGCGGACCCGCTGGTACGGCCGGTCGAACGCCACGCCGTTCCAGCGCTCGACGATGACGTCGGAGGAGGCGCCGATGCCCAGCGTGAAGCGGCCCGGCGCCGCCGCGGCCAGCGTGGCCGCGCACTGCGCCAGGGTCGCCGGGCCGCGGGTGAACACCGGCGCGATGGCGGTGCCCAGGCGCAGGGTCGGCGCCCACACGCTCGCCAGCGCCAGCGGCGTGAAGGCGTCGGCGCCGCCGGCCTCCGAGGACCAGACGTCGGTGTAGCCGAGGCCGGGCAGCTCGGCCACCAGCTCGCGCTGCTCGGGGAGCGGGATCCCGTCGAACGGGATCGTGATGCCGTAAGGTTCCATGTCCATGAACCTACAGGGCGCGGTCGCCGTCGTCACCGGCGGCGCCAGCGGGATCGGGCGGGCGCTGGCGCTGCGGTTCGCGCGGGAGGGCGCCCGCGCCGTGGTCGTCGCCGACCTCGACGAGCCCGGCGCCCGCCGCGTCGCCCGCGAGCTGACCTGCGCGACCCCGCTCGGCGCCGGGCTGGACGTGACCGACCCCGCGGCCGTCGCCGCGCTCGTCGACCGGGTGGAGCGCGAGGTCGGCCCGGTCGACCTGTGGTGCTCCAACGCCGGTGTGGCGCTGGGCCCCGACCTCGGCAGCGACCAGGACTGGCAGCGGTGCTTCGAGGTCCACGTCATGGCGCACGTGCACGTCGCGCGCTCGCTGCTGCCGCGCATGGCGGCCAGGGGCCGTGGCCACCTGCTGGTCACGGCCTCCGCCGCCGGGCTGCTCACCGACATGGACGCCGCCGCCTACAGCGTCACCAAGCACGGCTCGGTGGCGCTCGCCGAATGGCTGGCGATCCGCTACGGCGACGACGGGGTCACGGTGTCGTGCCTGTGCCCCCAGGGCGTGCGCACGCCGATGCTGGAGCGCGAGGGGGTCGGCCCGGCGGTGCTGGCGGCCGGCGGGGTGCTGGACCCCGAGGACGTCGCCGACGCGGTCGTGGACGCCCTCGCCGACGGCCGCTTCCTGATCCTGCCGCACCCGGAGGTGGCGGAGTTCGAGCGGCGCCGCGCGGCCGACCGCGACCGCTGGCTGGCCGGCATGCGCCGCGTCCGCGCCCGCCTGCGCGCCCCCGACCCGTCGACCGATCGTCGGGGACGATCTTGAGGTCGGCGCCGGTGGACGGCTTTGGTCTGGCCTACGACCGTCACGGCGCCGGCGACCCGGTGGTGCTGCTGCACGGCTGGCCCGGCGACCGCGGCGACTTCGACGCGGTCGTGCCCCGGCTGGAGCGCCACGCCGAGGTGGTCGTGGCGGACCTGCGCGGGTTCGGCGCCTCCGACAAGCACCCGGGGTCCCCGGCCGACGCCTACGCGGCCGCGGCGCAGGCCCGCAGCGTGCTCGGGCTGCTGGACGAGCTCGGCCTGCAGCCGCCGGTGCTGGCCGGCTACGACATCGGCAGCCGGATCGCGCAGGCGGTCGCCCGGGCGGCGCCCGACAGGGTGCGGGCGCTGGTGCTGTCCCCACCGCTGCCCGGCGCCGGCCAGCGGGTGCTGACGGCCAGTGCCCAGCGCGAGTTCTGGTACCAACCGTTCCATGCGCTGGAGTTGATCGAGGAGCTGATCGACGGCCGCCCGACGACGGTCCGCGCCTACCTGCGCCACTTCTGGTCGCACTGGTCGGGACCGGCCTTCCAACCCGACGACCGGCGCCTGGACCACCTGGTGGAGGTCTACGGGCCGCCCGGTGCCCTGGCCGCCTCGGTCGGCTGGTACCGCGCCGGGTCCGGGATGGTGGCGATGTCGCTGGCCGAGCGGGCGCCCGCGCCGCGGGAGCGGATCGCGGTGCCCACCACCGTGCTGTGGCCCGAGCACGACCCCCTGTTCCCACGCGCGTGGTCGGACCGGCTGGAGGTGTTCTTCAGCGCCGTCGAGCTGGAATTCCTCGACGGCGTCGGGCATTTCACCCCGGTCGAGGCCCCCCAGGCCTTCGCCGCCGCGATCCAGCGGCGGCTCGCGCCACCCTAGGACCGGACCAGGCGGGCGATGGCGTCCGACGCCTCGCGGACCTTGGCGTCGGCGGTCTCGCCGCCTTCGGCGATCGCCTCGGCGACGCAGTGGCCGAGGTGCTCGTCCAGCAGCCCGAGCGCGACCGACTGGAGCGCCTTGGTCGCCGCCGACACCTGGGTGAGCACCTCGATGCAGTACTCGTCGCGCTCGATCATCCGCTGCAGGCCGCGGACCTGCCCCTCGACGCGGCGGAGCCGCCCGAGGTAGTCCTCCTTGTTGCCGACGTACCCTGGCATGCCCACCTCCGCTTCGTCCCGAGCCACCAAGGGTAGAGTACCCCGGGAGGGTATCGGGATGCAGGCCGCGTGCGCGAGGTTCCTCGTCTGTCCCGTCTGCCACGGCGGGTTGCGGCCGGCGGGCGCGGCGTTGCGGTGCGCCGCCGGCCACGCCTTCGACGTCGCCGGCGACGGCTACGCGAACCTGCTGGTCACCAGGCACCGGCGCACGCGTATGGTGGGGGACACCCCGGCGATGGTGGCGGCGCGCGCCAGCTTCCTGGCCCGCGGGCACTACGCCCGCCTCGCCGACGCCGTCGGCGAGCTGGTCGCGCGGCACGTCCGGTCGCGCGCCGCCGCCGAGCCCGGCTGCGTCGTCGACGTCGGCTGCGGCACCGGCTACTACCTCGGGCGGCTCCGCGACCATCTGCTCGCGGACGGCGCCGCGCCGCCCTGCCTGTTCGGCACCGACGTCTCCAAGCACGCCATCAGGAGGGCCGCCAGGGCCTACCGGGACGCGACCTTCCTGGTCGCCGACACCCGCACCGGGATCCCGCTGGCCGCCCACTCCGCCGTCGCCGTGCTGGACGTGTTCGCCCCGCGCGACGGTGCCGAGCTCGCCCGCCTGCTGGCGCCCGACGGCCTGCTGGTGGTGGTGACCCCGGGCCCGGGGCATCTCGCCGAGCTCGCCGAGCGGGTCGGCCTGGTCGGCATCCAGCCGGAGAAGCAGCGCGCGGTCGCCGGCGGACTTGCTCCCTGGTTCCGGCGACGGGAGGCGCGCCGGCTCCGCTACCCCGTCGAGCTCACCGGGGAAGAGGCCGCCGAGCTGTCGCGGATGGGCCCGAGCGCCCGGCACCTGACCCCGGCGGCGCTGGCGGGCGCCGAGCGGCTGGACCGCCTGACGGTGACCGCCGACTTCCACGTCGCCACCTACGCGCCCCGCTGAGGCTCGTCGCCGGGATGCAGGCCGTCCAGGACCCAGGGGGCGACGCGCTGGCGCTTGCCCCTGATCTCGATCTCCTCCAGCGGGTGGGCGACGGCGACGTCGGCGATGGCCTGATAGGTGGCCGGGCCGATCACCACCTGGCCGTCCTCGGCGAGCTCCTCGAGGCGGGCGGCGAGGTTGACGGTGTCGCCGATCGCGGTGAAGCTGCGCAGCTCGGCGCTGCCGATGTTGCCGACCAGGGCCGGGCCGGTGTTGACGCCGACCCGGAACAGCGGCCAGCCGGGCTCCTGCACCGCCACCCCCTCGACGGCCCGCTGCATGCCGAGGGCCGCCCTGGCGGCGCGCAGGGCGTGGTCGGGCTGGCGGGTCGGCGCGTTGAACAGCGCCATGACCGCGTCGCCGACGAACTGGGTCACCGACCCGCCGTGGGCCAGCAGCACCGGCACCGCCCGGCCGAAGTGCTCGTTCAGCATCGCCACCACCCGCTCCGGCGGCACCTGCTCCGAGAACGGGGTGAACCCACGCAGGTCGGCGAACAGGACCGTCACCTCGGCGACCACCCCGCCGAGCCGGGCCTGGGACGGGTCGGCGAGCAGCGCGGTCGCGACGTCGCGCGCCATGTAGGTCCGGAACAGGCCGTCGAGCTGCCGGTACAGGCGGGCGTTCTCCAGCCCGATGGAGAGCTGGCTGGCGAGCGCCCGCAGCAGCCAGCGGTCCCGGTCGGCGAACCCGCCGCGCTCCCGCCGCACGTCCAGCACCCCGGCCGGCCGGTCCTTCACCGTCAGCGGCAGGACCAGCCGCCCTCCGCCGCCGGCCGGCTCCTCGACCGGCTCCAGGGAGCGCAGCGCCGCCACCGCCGGCCCGTCGCCGTCGCCGGCGGCCTGCCCGGCCGCGGCGCCGGCGCGAAGCGACGCCGGGAACACCAGCCGTTCCCCCTCGACCAGGCCGACCTGGAGCGCGTCGGGCCGCATGGCCTGGCCGGTCAGCTCCACCCCACGCTCCAGCAGCTCGTGCTCGTCCACGATCACCCGCGACTCGGCGCCGACGGCCACCAGCGCCTGCAGCCGCCTGATCTGCTCGCGCTCGGCCACCAGCGCCTCGGCGGCCCGCTCCAGCACCTGGGCCTGGCCTTCGGTCAGGTCGAACTGGGCGGCGAGCGCGGCCACCACCTTGGCGATCGGCTGGGGCGTGTCGCTGGTGGCCTGCTGCTGGATGGCCGTGACCAGCGCCTCCAGCGCGGCCGTGTGCTCGCGGCGGAGCTGCCCGATGGTCTCCTGCAGGTAGATGCCGTGGAACAGGGTCGACCAGGAGCCCTCGCGGGCGTACTGGACCTGGGCGCTGTAGGCCACGAACACGAACGCGACCGCCATCAGCAGGTGCCACTCCCACCAGGACGCGTGCCAGTTGTGGGCCACGCTGACCGCCACCATCGCCTCGGCCAGCAGCGCGAAGGCGGTGATGACCGCGACCAGCATCACCGACGGCCGGCGCCGGTGCAGCCGCCAGAAGCGGGTGGCGGCGAACGCGTACAGCAGGACCCCGGCGCCGGCCATCAGCTCCAGCTCCAGGCGGGTGGCCTCCTCGGCCGGGGCGACGTCCAGGGGTGGGAGGCCGAGCAGCGACACGGCGGCCCACGCGACCATCAGCGCCGCCAGCCCGCCGCGCAGCAGCGCCTGGCGGCGGAGCACGCCCGCCGCCCGCGCCGGGGTCAGCTCGATGCCGGCGACGGCGGCGAAGCCGGCCGCCAGCAGCAGCCCGACCGGGGTGGCGATGGCGAAGCCGGCGTTGCCGCCCTCCAGCAGGACCCCGGGGGTGGCGAGGGCGTGCAGCAGCAGGAAGCCGGCGCTGGACAGGAACACCAGCGACACCAGGAACAGGCGGGCGTCGGCGCGCCGCCTGGACGCCTCGCTCATGCGGACGCCGATGGCGACGTTGACGGCCGCGACCGACACCACCAGCGCGAAATGGCCGCCCTGATGCCGCCAGAGAGCGTCGAGGTGCGGCTGGGCGAGCAGCAGCCACAGCCCAAGCAGCGGCAGGGCCAGGTGGAACGCCCAGACGACGACGCGCAGCGCGGCGCGGCGGGGCACGGCGACGGTCACGGTCTCTGGCACCTGGCTCGGGTCAGCGGCCACCGACGACGCGGCGGAGCAGGTCGCGGAGCTGGCGCTGCTCGTCGGCGGTGAGCGCGGCGATCGCCGGCGGCGGCTCGGAGAGACGGTCGAGCAGGCGGGCCCGCAGCTCGACCCCGCTGCCGGTCAGCAGCAGCGTCTTGATCCGCCGGTCGCCCGGGGCGGCCCGGCGCTCGACCAGGCCCCGCGCCTCCAGGCGGTCGACGATGCCGGTGATGTTGGAGGGGTCGCAGTGCAGCCCGTCGGCCAGCTCCCGCATGGCGATCGGGTTGCCTGGCCGCAGCACCTTGAGGGCGTGGGCCTGCGGCGGGGAGAGCTCGAGCTCGGTGACGGTGCCGATGAACCGCTCGCGCAGGTTCGACATCGACAGCTCCACCAGCAGCGTCCAGATCTCCCTGGCGGCCGCGGGCCCCCGCGGCGGCGCGCCGCCCGGCGCCTTCACGGTCATCGACCCGGTCCTCACAACGCCCGCCCCCATCAATGCTTGAGCACCTCAATGTTGGAAGCAGAGTTCCATATGCCGTCTCCACTGACAAGGGACAAACGCGAAGCTTCCGGCGAGGACAGGCGGTGCCGGCGAGGCTGAGTCCCTTTCGTGGCAAGGGGTTCAGCGTTTCTCCCGCCATGCGACGGGACGACGCCGTTGTCCCGCAACGGATTCGGCTTCCCGAGGGTTGTTGACCTTTGATTACGGCGTCTCTAGCATGCACGGCCGAAGGGGGACGGGGCTAATGGGGGTCCGGTCCCAGCGGGGAATTCCCCTCATTGGGCAAGGAGGCGCCCTTGAACCGCAAGGAACTCGTCGACTCGATCCAGAAGCACACCTCGGTGGCGCGCGCCGACATCGACAGGGTGCTCGGCAGCATGATCCAGCACACGCAGGTCGCCGTGAAGAAGGGCGAGCGCGTTGCGCTGGTCGGCTTCGGCACCTTCGAGCGGCAGGACCGCAAGGCCCGGACCGCCCGCAACCCGCGCAGCGGGGCGCCGGTCAAGGTCAAGGCCACCAAGGTCCCGCGTTTCCGCGCCGGGCAGGGCTTCAAGGACGTGGTGGCGGGCAAGTCGCCCGCGCCCAAGCTCACGGCCGCCAAGGCCCCCGCCAAGGCCACCAGCAGCGCCCGGGTGAGCAGCAAGGCGAGCACCACCAGGGCGACCGCGACCAAGGCCACCGCGACCAAGGCCAGCCGCCCGAAGGCGACCGCCAAGGCCGCCGCCGGCCGCGCGACCGGCAAGGCCAAGGGCAAGAAGAAGTAGCACGCCCGACGCCCCGCTGCGGCCCAGCCTCGCGCTGGGCCGCAGACGTCTCAGGCCGGGTCGGGCAGCGTGAGGATGTTCACGTAGGTGACGCGGGCGCTGTCGCCCTCGCCCTCGACCCGGAACTTCACCCGCTGGCCGAGCGTGAGCCGCAGCAGGCCGGAGCCGCGGAACGCCTCCGGCGGGACCTGGTACTCGACCCGGGTGTCGGTGAGCACGACCGCCGCCTTGGTGTCGGGGTCGAAGCTCTTCACGGTGCCCTGCAGCATCGGCTCCTCCTGGTCGGTCGGGCGGGCCAGCCTACCCGGTCCCTGGAAGGCGGGCGGGCAGGCGCAGGTCGCGCAGGCGGCGGCCGGTCACGGCGTCCGGGTCCACCCGGCCGGCCACCAGGCGGAGGTCCTCGACAGTGTCGACGTCCATGGCAAGGCCCGGGTCGTCGACCCGGACCGCGCCGGGCACCGACAGGTGCCTGGCGGCCGACCCTGGCCCGAAGCGGGGCGCGAACGACGAACGCTCGCGCCAGGCCAGCACGTTGGTGCCGTCGCCGTCGTGGCTGGGCACCACCACCACCGGCGCCAGCGCCGCCGCCTCCAGCACCCGCCGCAGGCCGGACGCGGTGGCCAGCGGCAGGTCGGCGGCGACCACCAGCAGCCCGCCGTCGCCCGCCTTCCCGGCGGCCACGGCGAGGGCCGCGTTCAGGCCCTCGCCCGCGGCCGGCTCCTCGACCACCCGGCAGCCGATCGCCTCCGCCCGCCGCCACATCTCCCGGTCGGGCGAGACGACCAGCGGCGCCGCCAGGCCCGCCGTGGCCTGCAGGGCGGCGACCACGTCCTCGAACATGGCGATCGCCAGCAGGCGGCGCTCCAGCGGCGACAGCCACGGGCCCAGCCGGCCCTTCGCCGCGGCGAGGGCCTTCACGGGGACCAGCGGAACAGGCATCGGCCTGAACGGTACTATGCGCCGAGCATGGCCCGTCGACGCGCACCCATCTACGCCCTGGCCAAGGCCGTCTTGCCACCGGTGATCCGGATCTGGGTCCGGCTGGACTGCCAGGGCCTGCTCCACATCCCGCGGCAGGGCCCGGTGATCATCGCCGCCAACCACATCTCCTACTTCGACCCGCTGTGCCTGGCCGTGTTCATCGACGCCGCCGGCCGCGAGGTCCGCTTCCTCGCCAAGTCCGAGCTGTACCGCAACCCGGTGCTCGGCTGGCTGCTGCGGGGCGCCGGCCAGATCCCCGTCTACCGCGAGAGCCGCGACGCCGCCAGGTCGCTGCAGGACGCCGTGGCCGCCATGCGCGAGGGCGCCGCGGTCGCCATCTACCCGGAGGGCACCACCACCCGCAACCCCGACTTCTCGCCGATGAAGGCCAAGACCGGGGTCGCCCGCCTGGCGGCCCTGACCGGCGCGCCGGTCGTGCCCGTCGGCATCTGGGGCGCGCACCTGCTGTTCACCCGGGGGAAGACCGGCCCGTTCCGGCGCGGCATCCGGGTGGTGGTCCGGGCCGGCCCACCGATGGACCTGGGCCTGGAACCCGACGCGACGATGGAGGCCCTCAACGACGCCAGGGACCGGCTCATGGACGCCATCGCGGGGTTGGTCGACGAGGCCAAGACGGGCTGGAGCCCGCCCGACTGGTACCTCCGGAAGGCGGCCCGCCGGGCGTGACCGAGCGCTTCCAGCCGGGCGGCGTGACCCA
>Ga0209875_1000095_pt1 | contig 11764 bp, 8 predicted proteins | sample GWRWS3_0_10_FD_187219 | JGI IMG/M metagenome (GOLD analysis project Ga0209875, IMG submission 187219) | Riverbed sediment microbial communities from areas with vegetation nearby in Columbia River, Washington, USA - GW-RW S3_0_10 (SPAdes)... | ecosystem: Environmental > Aquatic > Freshwater >...
TCCATGGCGCAGCGCCCGCTCTGCCGCGGGCATCGGGTGCTGCGCATCTCATCCGAAACGGGTGATGCCGCGGCACACAGTGCCCACCGATGATGGGTGACACGTCCGTGAACTCACCTGAAACAGATGAGGAAGGCGGGCCTTGCGCCGGCCACGATCAACCTGGTGGAGGAGGACGACGGTGTCTACGCGCCAAGAGTTGAACGGTGAGGTGGAGGTTCGCCCGGGCTGGCATAGGTCCGAGGCATCCGCGGTCGCCCGAGAGCTGGGCGTCGAGCCCGAGCGTGGGCTCAGTGTCGAGGAGGCGCGCAACCGGCTCCGGTCGCACGGTCCGAACCGGCTCACCGGCGCGAAGAAGGAGTCGGGCTTCCAGGCCTTCGTGCGCCAGTACCGCGACTTCATGCAGATCATCCTGCTGGCGGCGGCCGCGATCAACCTCGTCGTCACCGGCGATGTTGGGACCTCGGTCGTGCTGGCCGGGCTGACGGTCTTCAACGCGGTGATCGGCCTGCGCCAGGAGGCCAAGGCGGAGGAGAGCGTCAAGGCGCTGGCGCAGATGATGAAGACGGTGGCCCGGGTCCGGCGGGACGGCCAGGCGATCGAGATCGACGCCGAGGAGCTGGTGCCCGGCGACGTGGTGCTGATGGAGGCGGGCAACCGGGTCCCCGCCGACGGCCGCATCTGCGTCGCCGCGACCCTGGAGATCGAGGAGGCCGCCCTGACGGGGGAGAGCCTGCCGGTCGGCAAGTCAACCGAGCCGGTCCCCGGGGCCGACGTGCCGCTCGGGGACCGCATCTGCATGGCGTACATGAACACCTCAGTCACCCGCGGACGCGGCGAGATGGTCGTCACCGCCACCGGCATGGGCACCGAGATCGGCCACATCGCGGACCTGCTGGCCAAGACGGAGGCCGACAAGACGCCGCTGCAGAAGCAGCTCGACGACCTGTCCAAGATCATCGCGACGATCGCCGGTATCGCGCTGCTGCTGGTCATCGCGCTCGGGCTGGCGCGCGGCGAGTCGTTCGACACGCTGTTCATCACCGGCGTGGCGCTGGCCGTCGCCGCGATCCCGACCGGGCTGCCGGCGGTGGTCACCGCCCTGTTGTCGATCGGCACCCGCGAGATCGCGCGCCGCAACGCCATCGTCAAGCGCCTCCCGGCGGTCGAGACGCTGGGCTCCACGTCGGTGATCTGCTCCGACAAGACCGGCACGCTCACGCTGAACAAGATGACCGCGCGGGAGCTGGCGATCCCTGGGCAGCACCGGTTCACGGTCTCAGGCGAGGGCTATTCGACCGACGGTGAGATCAAGCACGTCGGCGGATCCCACATCGACCTGGACCCCTACCTGCTGCCGATGATCCTGTGCGCCGACGCGGTGCTGGACGGCGAGAACCTGATCGGCGACCCGACCGAGGGCGCCCTGATCGTGCTGGCGGCCAAGGGCGGGCTCGACATCGAGGAGACCCGCAGCAGCTACCCCCGGATCGCGGAGGTCCCCTTCGACTCCGACTACAAGTTCATGGCCACCTTCCACCAGATGACCGGCGCGGGGGGCGAGCAGGTCGTCCGCTGCTATGTCAAGGGCGCCCCCGACGTACTGATCGCGCGCGGCGGTTCCTACCGGGATCCCGACGGGACCCTGGTCCCGATCACCGACCAGAACCGCCCGCTGGCCACAGAGGCGAACGACCGCATGGCCGAGGGGGGCGAGCGGGTGATGGTGGTGGCCCAGCGCGACCTGGACCCGGCAACCTTCGACCCCGGCGGCGACCTGCTCGGCCTGGTGCGGGACCTCACCCTGCTGGCGATGGCCGGGATCGTCGACCCACCACGCTCCGAGGCTAAGGCGGCGATCGCCGAGTGCCGGGACGCCGGCATCCGCGTGCGGATGATCACCGGCGACCACGCGACCACGGCGGCCGCGATCGCCGGCGAGCTCGGGATCCAGGGCCGGGCCATCACCGGCGCGGAGTTCGCGGCCATGAGCGACGACGAGCTGCTCGGGCAGCTACCGGAGATCGGTGTCGTCGCCCGTGTCGCCCCCGAGGACAAGCTGCGCCTGGTCCGGCTGCTCAAGCGGACCGGCAACGTGGTGGCCATGACCGGGGACGGGGTCAACGACGCCCCCGCCCTCAAGGCCGCCGACATCGGGGTCGCGATGGGGATCACCGGCACCGAGGTCTCCAAGGAAGCCGCCGTCATGATCCTCACCGACGACAACTTCGCCACGATCGTGAGCGCGGTGGAGTACGGGCGGGCCCTGTACGACAACCTGGTCAAGTACCTGCGGTTCCAGATGTCCACGCTGGTGGCCTACATCGCCATCTTCATTGGGGCCGGCATCTTCAGCATCGCCGGCGGGGTCCCCCTCAACCCCCTGCAGATCCTCTGGATCAACATGGTCATCGACATCCCCATCGCGGTCGCGCTCGGCTTCGACCAGCCGACCGGCGGCCTGATGGGCCGTGCCCCTCGTCCCGTCGGCGCGCCCGTGCTCTCGCGGGCGAACTGGGTCCGGCTGTGTGTTCAGGGGTTCGTGATGACGGTGGGCGCGCTGGTCGCCTACCAGGTCGGCGAGTCGCGTGACGGGGCAGCCCTCGGCGCCACGATGCTGCTGACGACGCTGTCGCTGTTCCACGTGGCGGCGGGCCTGCTGGCACGCGACCAGCGCAACACCATCTTCGACCGGGCGGCGCTGCCAGGAGCCACGCAGCTGCGCCGCTACGCGATCGCGCTCCTGGCGATCATCGCGGTCACCACGATCGGCTTTCTGCAGCGGATCTTCGGGACCGTCGAGCTGAGCTTCTCGCAGTGGTCGATCTGCATCGGGCTCGCCGCCAGCCTGGTGGTCGTGGAGGAGGCGATCAAGCTCGTCATCCGGCGACGCGACCGCCGAGGCGTCACCCCCCGAACCGAGCCCGCTCTGTCCGGCGCCTGAGGGAGGAACCATGCTGTTGGTGGTGCGACACGCCGACGCCGGTGACAAGCGCAGCTGGAGGGGTCCTGACGTGCTGCGGCCCCTGTCCCCCACCGGACACCGCCAAGCCGAGGGGCTGGTCGTCCGCCTGGAGGACTACCCGGTCGAACGCATCCTCTGCAGCCCCACCCTCCGTTGCCATCAGACTGTGGAGCCGCTCGCTCGTGACCGCATGCTGCGTATCGCGTCTCTTCCCGGGCTCGGGGTGGACGCCAGTCCCGCCGAGCTGCATGCGGTGTTCTGGGACCTGGAGCTTCGCAACTCGGTGCTGTGCACCCATGGCGAGACGATCAGCTCGCTGCTGACGCAGCTTCTTGCGGACGCGTTGGTGGTGGACGGTCCGCTGGAGTGGCCCAAGGGCTCCACCTGGCTGCTGCAACGCACCGGCCACCGACAGGTACGCGGCCGTTTCCTGGCCCCACTCGTGCTCGGCGAAGTCCGAATTTCCTGAGCTCCAAGAGGCGGTTGTGACCAGCGAACCAAGGGAGGAGCAACAGATGGACCGGGCGACGCGAGTGCTGGAGCAGCTGACGGTGAAGCCGGGGGCGAGGGCGGCGCTCCACGACCGTGATCCGGCCTGGACGGGCGGGCCCGACTTCGAGGACCTGTCAAAGGCGGAGCTCAAGGCAGAGGCCAAGGCCGTGCTCGCTCGGGGAGTCGCGGAGCTGACCGAGGTGCAGGAACTGCTCTGGGCCAGCGACACCTACGCGGTCCTGGTCGTCTTCCAGGCCATCGACGCCGCCGGCAAGGACAGCGCGATCGAGCACGTCATGTCCGGGGTGAACCCCCAGGGCGTCCAGGTCGTCTCATTCAAGCAGCCGTCAGCCGAGGAGCTCGACCACGACTTCCTCTGGCGCATCGCCAAAGCCGCTCCCGAGCGCGGGCGCATCGGCATCTTCAACCGCTCCCACTACGAGGAGATCGTCGCCCTCCGGGTGCACCCCGAGTGGCTCGACAACCAGAAGCTGCCGCCGGGGCCCCGCGACGAGCGGTTCTGGCAGGAACGCCAGGAGGACATCAACGCCTTCGAACGCCACCTCGATCGAGGCGGGACGAAGATCGTGAAGTTCTTCCTGCACGTGTCGAAGGACGAGCAGAAGCGGCGCTTCCTCGCACGCCTCGACGAGCCGAACAAGCAGTGGAAGTTCAGCGCCGCCGACGTCGCCGAGCGAGCCCGCTGGGACCAGTACATGGCCGCCTACGACGACGCGATCACCGCCACCTCGACGCCGTGGGCTCCATGGCATGTCATCCCGGCGGACCACAAGTGGCTCACCCAGGCGCTCGTCGCCGCCATCCTGGTCGAGTCGATCCGCTCGCTCGACCTGCGCTGGCCTGAGGTCTCCGCCCAGCAACTGGAGGCCAACGCCGCGGCGCGCCGACAACTCGAGGGAGAGTCGTCGTTGACGAGATCGGGATAGCGCTGGTCCCCGTCGACCCGCCGCGCCGGGCAGGAGACCAGCGGCCGGGATGCATCGACCATAGGGGACTGTGATGCGACGATTGAGCAGCGCACTTGACCAGGTGGACTGGTCGGATCGGGCGCGGCGGCTGGGGGGATGGCTGAACCCGGTGGTCGCCTCTCCGGCGGCACCGCTGGAGACGTTCGCGGCCCTGGACGCCCTGGGCCCGTCACTGATGCCACGGACGTCTCGGCTGCAGGGGATCTCGATGGGGCTGAGCGTGCTGGCGGCACGGGCCACCGCCGGCACCGCTGAGCGGCTGACCAGCATGGCGGTACCGGCCGAGGCGCCGCTGCGAAGGCAGCTGGCTACACGCGTGGTGATCGGTGGCGTCGGCGCGGCCCTGGCGGTGTTGCCGGAGCGGGATGGCGAGCGGTTGTGGGTGGCCTCGGTGCGGTCGGCCGGTCGGCTGCTGCGGGCCGGCGCCGCTGGTGGGGCCATCCACGACCTGGGCCGGGCCATGCAGGAACGCTACCCGGCCCAACGGGCAATCCGGCCGCTGGTGGTCAGCACCGCGCTCGCCGGTGGGCTGCTGGGGTGGGGGGCTCAGCGGTTGCGGGCAAGCGAAGCCGCCGTGCGGCGGTGGCCGTTGCCGCAGACGACGACGTTGCCGGCCACCCTGGCGACCTCCTATGCGGTCACGGCGGTGGGGACGGGGCTGACCAAGGGCTTCGTGTGGTCCCGGGGGGCGATGGAGTCCTATTTCGGCCCCGGACCGGGCAAGCGGCTGCTGGCGCGGCTGGTCAACGCCGGCGTCTGGGCAATGGGGGCGACCGCCCTCTACAACGCCGGCGTCGCCTATGTCGGCCGCGCCAACGAGAAGGTCGAACCCGGCTATGCGACCCCGCCCGGTAGCCCCTTGGTGTCCGGAGGTGCGGGTAGTCTGCTGCCGTTCGCCGACCTCGGCCAGCAGGGACGCCGCTTCGTCACCGACGTCGTCACCCCCGAGCTGATCCAGGAGGTGATGGGCGAGGAGGCGGTCGCCCACCCGATCCGCACCTACGTGGGGTTCAACAGCCAGCCGATCTACCAGACGGGGCGGGCGGAGCTCGCCCTCGCGGAGCTCGATCGCACCGGCGCGTTCGACCGGTCCCATCTGCTGCTGGTCTCCCCCACCGGCACCGGCTGGGTCGACCACACCCTCATCGAGACGGCCGAGTTCCTCACCCGCGGCGACATCGCCACCTGCTGCATTCAGTACGGCCGCTACCCCTCGTTCCTGTCGGTGCAGAAGGTCGCCCTGGGCCAAGGCCAGTTCCGCCTGCTGCTTTGGGGCGTGAAACAGCGGCTGGCGGAACGCCCGCCGGAGCGGCGGCCGCGGGTGCTGGTCTTCGGGGAGAGCCTTGGCGCCTGGACCAGCTCCGACGTCGTCATGTTCCAGGGCATCCAGGGCTTCGATCACTACGGCATCGACCGCGCCCTGTGGGTGGGGCTGCCGTGGCTGGCCAAGTGGTCCCGTAGCGGCATGGCGCGGGGCGCCAGCGCCCTGGTGACGGAGGGGACCGTGGCCGTGTTCGACCGCCACGAGCAGCTGCGGGAGCTGTCCGAGGAGGCACGGGCGCGGCTGCGGGCGGTGATCCTCTCCCACGACAACGACCCCATCGCCGTGCTCGGCCCCGAGCTGCTGGCGCGGCGGCCGCCCTGGCTGGCCGACGGGCAGCGGGGCCGCGGGGTCCCCGACGCCATGCACTGGCGGCCGCTGATCACCTTCATCCAGACGGCCATGGACGCGGCCAACGCGATGGTGTCGGTGCCGGGTGAGTTCGGCTCCTTCGGCCACGACTACCGCGCCGACATGGTCCGCTTCGTGCGCGACGCCTACGATTTTCCCGCCGCCACCCAGCAGCAGCTCAGCCGTATCGACCAGACCCTGCGGTCCCTGGAGCTGGAACGCGCCGAACGGATCAAGGCCCAGGACGCCAACGCCGCCCCCTCCCCACCCATGCACCGCACCAGTGAGGACCGCCTTCGTGCCGGCGTGCCGCTGCGCACCCGACGCACCCGTGGAGCCCGCTGGGCCCTGAGGCGACCGGCAAACCAGCCCGACAATGTGTCCGGCATGGTAGGGCTTCCATGACGGGCACCTCGGCGGACGACGCACCGCTCTCGGCCGTCCACGGAAGCGCGGCGCGCCGGCGCAGCGCCGGCATCTACGGCACGATCGTTGTCTCGGCGGTGCTCGCCGCCGGGGGAGCCCACCTGCGGACGGTGCCGCTGGCGGTCGCGGTGTTCGTCACCTTGCTGGTGTACTGGGCCGCCGAAGGCTATGCCGTGCTGCTCGGCGAGCACGCCCACGCCGGCCGCCTGCCGACATGGTCGCATGTCAGAGCGTCGCTGGCCGCCATCTGGCCGATGGTCACCGCCTCCTACATCCCGCTGCTGTCGTTGCTGGTGGCGCACGTCCTGGGCGCGACCACCAAGACTGCCGCCACCGTGGCGTTGATGGTTGCCATCGCGCTGCTGCTGGTCCACGGCTGGGCGGGTGGCAAGGCACTGCAGCTGCGCGGCCTGCAACTGCTCGCCGTGACGCTGATCGCGGGCGCGTTCGGAGTCGTGATGATCCTGCTCAAGCTGCTCGTCACCCACTGATGCGCGGACGCGCAGGTGCGCCGCGTAAGGGAATCACCCAGAGTGGATGATGCCGCTCGCGCCGAAACCGGCTGCAATCAGCCAGTGGAGGCGGAACCTCATCGCTCCCACGGGGGCCGGCGCGACCTGGGGATGTTCTGGGGCATGCTGTTCGGCATGCTGTTCTTCGTGCCCTTCCTCGGCATGGCGCGAATGGTGGTGGCAGGTGCGGACGGTACTCGCCGTCGCCCTCGGCTGTGGGCTGCTGGTCGGCCTCGCCGCGGGCGCCCTGCTCGGATGGCGCATGGCCGTGCTGGCGGCGTGGGCAGTTGGCGGCGCCGGTCTGCTGCGGAGTTGGTAGGGTGAGACCCACACGGGTCCGCCTCTCGTAGGCTGAGCGAACCATGCAGCCGGGTAGACGGTGGGAACCATGACGCAGGGCCAGGGAACCACGGAGGCATCGAGCGGGGCTGGGCGGTGGCTACCCGGCGTCCGGACCCTGCGCGCCTACCAGCGGTCCTGGCTGTCCCGCGACGTCGTGGCGGGGATCGTCCTCACCGCGCTGCTGGTACCCGCCGGCATGGGGTACGCGGAGGCTTCGGGGCTGCCCGCCATCTACGGGCTTTACGCGACCATCATCCCGCTGGTCGTGTACGCCGTGGTCGGCCCGAGCAGGATCCTGGTCCTTGGCCCCGACTCCTCGCTCGCCCCGCTGATCGCGGCCGCGATCCTGCCCTTGGCCGCCGGCAGCGACGAGGAGGCCGTCGCCCTGGCTGGGATACTCGCGATCTTCTCGGGGCTGCTCTGCGTGCTCGCCGGGCTCGCCCGCTTCGGGTTCATCGCCGACCTGCTGTCCAAGCCGGTTCGCTACGGCTACATGAACGGGATCGCGCTGACCGTGCTGCTGAGTCAGTTGCCCAAGCTCTTCGGCTTCTCCATCGACGCGGAGGGTGTGATCCCCGAGGCACGGGCCCTGGTCCGCGGCGTCGCCGACGGCAAGACGAACAACGTGGCACTCGTCATCGGTGTCGCCTGCCTGATCGTGATCTTCGCCTTCAAGCGGTGGCGGCCGAGGATCCCTGGTGTGCTCGTCGCGGTGGTCGGGGCGACGGTCGCGGTCGGCGTGCTCGACCTGGCGCAGCGGTACCAGCTCTCCGTGGTGGGGCCGCTCCCGAAGGGGCTGCCGTCGTTCGAGATCCCCAGCGTCTCGGCCGACCACCTCCAGGCGCTCCTGGCGGGCGCCGTCGGGATCGCCCTGGTCTCGTTCGCCGACACGAGCGTGCTCTCGCGGACGTTTGCGATCCGAGGTGGTTACCGCGTCGATCCGAACCAGGAACTGGTCGCGCTCGGCGCGGCGAACGTCGCCGCGGGCTTCTTCCAGGGATTCTCGGTGAGCAGCAGCTCCTCGCGGACGCCGGTCGCCGAAGCCGCCGGCGCAAAGACCCAGGTCACCGGGGTGGTCGGGGCCCTGGCGATCGCGCTGATGCTGCTCTTCTTCCCGAACCTCGTGCAGAACCTGCCCGATTCGGCGCTGGCGGCCGTGGTGATCTCCGCGGCGATCGGGCTGATCGAGGCCGCGGGCGTGCGCAAGCTGTACCGGGTGCGCAAGACGGAGTTCGCCCTTTCGATCGCGTGCTTCCTGGGCGTGGCGGTCCTCGGGGTGATCGAGGGCATCTTCATCGCCGTCGCCCTCGCGCTGCTGGACTTCATCCGGCGCGCGTGGCGTCCGTACGACGCCGTCCTGGGCCGGGTCGACGACCTGAAGGGCTACCACGACGTCACCCGTTACCCCGACGCCAAGCGCATCCCCGGCCTGGTGCTCTTCCGATGGGACGCACCGCTGTTCTTCGCCAACGCCGAGGTGTTCGCCGACCGTCTGCGGCTGGCCATCGCGTCGTCGCCGACGCCGGTGCGATGGGCGGTCGTGGCCGCCGAACCCGTGACCGACCTCGACACCACCGCCGCCGACGTCCTCCGGGAGCTCGACGAGGAGCTCGCCGCCGAGGGTGTCGACCTGCGCTTTGCCGAGATGAAGGACCCGGTGAAGGACAGGCTGAAGCGCTACGCGCTCTACCAGCGGTTCGGCGACGACCACTTCTACCCCACGGTCGGGGCCGCGGTGAGCGCCTACCTGGAGGAGACCGGGGTCGAATGGACCGACTGGGAGGATCGCTCAGCACCCACGCACCCAGGATCCGGCTGATCGCTGTGAAGCGCATCTGGTTGCTCCGCCATGCCAAGTCCAGCTGGGACCACCCAGGCCTTCCCGATACCGACAGGCCCCTCGCACCGCGGGGTCGGCGGGCCGCGGAGCTGCTGGCGGCCCATGTGGCAGCCTCGGACGTCCGGCCGGCCGTGGTGCTGTGCTCCTCGTCGCTCAGGACCCGGGAGACCCTGGCGGCCATCCTCCCCGCACTCGGGGACGCGCTCGAGGTCCGCATCGAGCGGGCGCTGTACGGGGCCGGAGCAGCACGACTCCTGGAACGGCTCCGGCGCGTGCCGGACGGGGCGTCGTCGGCGATGCTGATCGGCCACAACCCGGGCATCCAGGACCTGGCGCTCGGGCTTGCGACGACCGGGCCGGCACTCGCTGCGCTCAGGGAGAAGTTCCCCACAGGGGCGCTCGCCACCGTCGAGATCGAAGTCGAGCGGTGGCGCGACCTCGCCGATGGGACAGCCACCGCTACTGTCCTGGTGACCCCGCGGTCCCTCGATGCCAGGTCAGCCGAAGGCGGCCCCTTCGACGGAGCCCGATGACTCGGGGTCTGGCAGGCGCATCATCCGGAACGAGTTGAACAACCCGACGAGCCCGGCGAGGATCGGAACGAGCAGCGCCACCTGAAGGGCAAACGGTCGTGCGTCCGTGTTGATGCGGATGATCTCGTCCTGAATCTCCTCGGGTTGGCTGACGAGCAACTCCTCGAGCTGTGTATTGCTCATCACCTGCGCGTCGTCCTCCAGCGCGTTCGCGACGCGCTGCTGATCGTCCGGGGGAAGCACGCTGCTCGCTTGTGCCATGTTGGTGAAGGTGATGGAGAGGGTCGCCAGCATGATGGCGCCGGCGAACGCCAGCCCGAAGGACAGCCCGAACGACCCTCCTGCCGAGTTCACGCCGGCGGCCTCGCTGACCCGCTCCTCCGAGATCGGGGCCAGCGTGTAGTTGTTGAGCTGGGACACCAGCAAACCCAATCCCGATCCCGCGATCGCCAGTGGGACGAGGAGGTACCAGCCGGAATCCGCCCGAGGCACGATCGGGATCAGCACCACCGTCCCTGTCGTAAGGAGCAGGAATCCCAGCCGGATGATGCTGCTCGGGCGGCGCTTTCCCGCCCTCCTTCCCGCAAGCAGTGCCATTCCGAACATGCTGAGCGAGAGCGGGGCGATGGAGAGACCCGCCTGCATCGCGTCGTACTCGAGCACCATCTGCAGGTAGATCGGCAGCGCGATCATCATGCCGCCCAGGGCGATCTGCTGGAGCATCTGCTGGGAGATCCCGAATCGAAAGACCGTGGATCTGAACAGATCTGGGTCGAGCAGCGTCGGCTTCCCCTGACGCTTGCGCCGCACGAGCCAGTAGACAAGCGCCGCCATCGCGATCGCGCCGATCGCCAGGAGCGCACCTACGGCTTCGCCGCCTTCCTGCCACACCAGGATGCCGAGCACGATGCCGCCCATGCCCAGGACGGAGAGGACCGCACCAACCGCGTCGACGCGCCGAGGTCCGGTGTACGGCACGTCGCGGACGAGTCTGATGCCAGAGAGCACGATCGCGATGACGACGTCCTCGAGCAGGAACGCGATGCGCCACGACAGATAGGTGGTGATGAACCCGCCGAGCAGCGGTCCGACCGCAGCGGCGATGGCAGCCGCGGCTCCGACCAGGGCGTAGGCCTTCCTCTGGGCCGGCCCTTCGAAGTTGCCATGGATGAGGGACTGCATCGCGGGCAGCAGGAGCGACGCGCCGATCCCCCCCACCACTGCCCAGAAGATGATGATCGCGGTCAGGCCCTGGGCGAGCGTCATCGCCAGGGCGCCGACGGCATAGCCGAGCAGACCCAGCACGTAGGCTCGTTTGCGCCCGATGAGGTCGCCGACCTTGCTGCCGATCAGGATGAACGCGGCAGAGACCAGCGCCTCGAGCGCGATCGCCGACTGGACGCCGCTGACGGTGGTGTCGAGATCCCGAACCACCGCCGCGATCGACACGTTCATCAGCGATGTGTCGACGACGAGCACGAACATCGCCATTGCCAGCAGGATGGCGAGTCGTTGATTGCCCGTTGCCTCCTCAGCAACGGTGGAGTCGCTCGTCATGTCGGGTCCTCGAGTCGTCGGCGTTGTTCGTCCGGTGCAGGTAGCCTAGCCCAACGATAGGCACGACCCGGATGCGGGGCATCACCCACTCCAGGTGAATTCATCTGCGGCCTCAACCGCCTCGATCTGGACGCGGGCGCCGTCGGGGTTCGTGGGCTGGGCAGTTACCCGATGGCCGCCCGCGTGGTCGCCGCGCTCGAGGAGCGCCTACTGGTCGTGGTACGGACCGCCGAAGCGGCCCTCGGCAACCCTCGCCGGGTCCTTGATCGGGCGCCAATCAGGACCAGTGGACTGTCGACAGGACCTGGTCGGCGATCACCCCGCCAGCTGGATCAAGCAGCTCGGCCTTTAACCCTTGCTGCAGAACCCATACCTGAAAGCCGCGTGCCCGCCGATACTGCGACCAGTACATCAGCTCGTCGCTGGACGCTTGTCC
>Ga0209875_1000096_pt1 | contig 11764 bp, 7 predicted proteins | sample GWRWS3_0_10_FD_187219 | JGI IMG/M metagenome (GOLD analysis project Ga0209875, IMG submission 187219) | Riverbed sediment microbial communities from areas with vegetation nearby in Columbia River, Washington, USA - GW-RW S3_0_10 (SPAdes)... | ecosystem: Environmental > Aquatic > Freshwater >...
CGACCCGGTGACCCGCCGCCTGCACGAGCTACTGGCCACGGGCGAACTGGGTCAGCTGCGCCGCGTCGAGGTCGACATGGTCATCCCGGCCCCCGCCGACGACGACCCGCGCTGGTCACTGGAGCTGGCCGGCGGCGCGTTGATGGACCTGGGCTGCTACAGCCTCCACGCCCATCGGATGCTGGCCCCCTGGGCCGGCGGCCCGCCCCGGGTGGCTGCCGCCCGCGGCGGCGAGCGGGCCGGCCACCCTGGCGTCGACGAGTGGCTGGAGGCCGACCTGGAGTTCCCCGGCGGGGCGACCGGCAGCGCCCGCTGCAACATGGCCGGCCAGAGCGTCCGCATGCCCTGCCGGATCGTCGGCAACCGGGGCGAGGCCACGGCGGCCAACTTCGCCCTGCCCACCATGGACGACCGGGTCACCATCACCACCTCCGGCAGCCGGCGGGTCGAGCGCCTCGGCACCCGCCCCACCTACACCTACCAGCTCGAGGCGCTCCGGACCCACCTCCGCGACGGCGCCCCGCTGCCCATCGACGCCGACGACGCCCTGGCGACCATGGAACTGATCGACGCCTGCTACCGCGCCGCCGGCTTCCAGCCCCGCCCACGGGCACCGCGGATGCAACCACCCTGGTCTGCGGAGCTGGGATCGCTGTGACGGTAATCGGCTCTCTGGCCAGCACTCAATAGTTGGCGGGAAGCGTCTGGCCGTACAGGTTCCTGCTGACCGTGTAGGCGTGCTTCTCGAGCTTCAACGCCTCCGCGTGGGCCTCCGCCAGGGCTGGTGGGGTAAGCCGCGACACCTTGACCAACACCAGCGCTTCTGCTTCGGGGTCTGCCACAGCGCCGACCCGCACGTTGCCGACCCCGGGTGCGTAGTACTTGAGCTGATGGGCGTCGCCCGGCTCGAGCGGGTTCCATTCGTCGATCAGCAGCACGTGGTCGTAGCACTTGACGGGGACGCAGGTCTCGATGCCGGTCCTGGAGACCTTCGCCCGGTCCTGGAACTCGATCTCGGGTGCGAACCCCTGGAGGTAGCTGGACGTCCCCACCCTCGGGTTGGACCGCATCAGCACACCGGGCTTGGCGCCTTCCAGGCCGGCGATCCAGGTGCTCTCCGCCGTCTTGAACCTGCCGTCCTCGTACTCCTCGGGGTACTCGCCGAGGAGCCAGACATTGCCGTCGTCGTCCTGTGCCTGGAAGGCGAGCTCCGCCTCCTCCAGCTGGCCTTCATTGATGTCGCGGTCCCAGATGACGATGGTGCGCACGCCGTCGATCACCTTGGTCAGATCGGTGACGGTGAACACGACGCGGTGGGGCAGGCGCCCTTCGCCCCTGTTGGCGCGCCCTTCCAGGATGTACTGCGTCCCTGGGACGAGCGGGTACCACGGGTTGTCGACCTTGGCCGAGGCGGGGAAGTCGCCGCGGTCGAAGTCCTTCTCGGTGACGTCCTTGGTGACCTCGGCCGTCGCGGACGACACCGCTTGCCGCCCGTGCGCATCGTCGACGGTGCCCCCCGAGCTACAGGCACCGAGCAGCAGCGGCAACGCCGCCGCCGCGGCCACAACTTGTTTGCGCATGCTGCCGTCCCGGTTCCTCAGAGCGTCCTGGGGACGCCGTCCGCGCCGCGGCGGGACAGCGGGTCCCGGCGCCTGCCGAATCGCAGGTACAGCGAGGGCACGACGAACAGGTTCAGCAGCGTCGAGGTGAACAGGCCGCCCAGGATGACGATGGCCAGGGGGTGCTCGATCTCGTGACCGGGGATCTTGCCGGCGATCACCAGCGGCACCACCGCCAGCCCGGTTGCCAGCGCGGTCATCAGGATCGGCGAGAGCCGCTCCCGCGCCCCGCGCAGGACCAGGGCGGGGCCGAAGGTCTCGCCCTCGTACCGCTCCAGGTGCTGGAAGTGGTTGATCAGCAGGATGCCGTTGCGGGCGGCGATCCCCATCACCGTGAGGAAGCCGACCAGGGAGCCGAGCTCGATGATGCCACCGCCGATCCAGGCCGCCAGCACGCCGCCCACCAGGGCCATCGGCAAGGTCAGGAAGCTCAGCGCCGCCAGGCGGAAGCTGCCGAAGGAGGTCTGCAGCAGCAGGAAGATCCCGATCGCGGCGCCGATGGCGAAGACCAGCAGGCGGCCCTGGGCGGCCTGCCGCTCCTGGTACTCGCCAAGCACCTGCGCGTCGTAGCCGCGTGGAAACTGGACATCCTTGAGCCGGCGTTCGACCTCGCGCGCCACGGAGCCGAGGTCGCGCCCGCGCACGTTGGCGCCGACGTCGATGCGGCGGGAGTTGTTGTCGCGTTCGACGACGTTCGGGGTTGGCTTGACGCTCACGTCCGCGACGTCGCCCAGGCGCACGTGGCCGCCGCCCGGCGTGTCGATCAGGAGGTCTTCGATGTTGGTCACGCTCTGGCGCGTGTTCGGCGGGCTCCACACCTGCACGTCGTAGGCCTTGCCGGCCCGGAAGATGTCGGCGACCTCCTCGCCCGCCACCAGCGTCGACGCCGCCCGGCGGACGTCGCCCGGCTTGATCCCGTAGCGTCTGGCCTTGGCGAGGTCCACCTGCACGTCCATCTGTGGCACCTCGACCTCGAAGTCCGCATGCTCCTCCACGATCCCGGGGATCTGTCCGAGGACCTTCTCCACCTCGGCGGCCTTGTCGCGGAGCACCTCCAGGTCCGGGCCGTAGATGCGCACGACGATCGCCTCGCTGGCGCCCGTCAGCACCTCCGAGATGCGCTCGTTCAGGTAGGTCTGCACGTCGGTGTAGAGCCCCGGGTATCCGGCGACGGTCTCCTCGATGGCGGCGAACGTCTTGTCGTAGTCGGCCTTGGGGTCGACGCTGATCCAGTTCTCGCCGAAGTTGATGCCGGCGATCTCCTCCCCCAGCAGGGCCTGCCCGATGTGCGACCCGAAGTTCCGGACGCCCGGGATGGTGCGGAGCTCGCGGCTGCCCCGGATGACGATCCGCTGCTCCTCGGGCCCGGACGTGCCGGGGAACGAGACCCAGTGCATCAGGAAGTCCCGCTCCTTGAACTGCGGGAACAGCGACTCTCCGAGGAACGGCACCACCGCGAGGCCGGCCACGATGACCAGGGCGACGGTGGCGTAGGCCCAGCGCGGCCGCTGGATGACCCGTGCGAGGCCTCTGGTGTAGACGCGCTGCAGCCAGCGGACCAGCGGCGACCCACGGCGCTCCAGCGGTGCCTTGTGGAGCAGCAGCAGCGCCAGCGCCGGCGTGACCGTCAGCGCGACCAGCAGCGACGCCAGCACCGCCAGCGCATAGGAGTAGGCCAGCGGCCGGAAGAACGAGCCGGTCAGGCCCTCCAGGAAGTACACCGGCACCGCGGCCACCACGATGATCAGGGTCGCGTAGATGATCGGTCCCCGCACCTCCAGCGACGCCTCCAGGACGATGGCCGCGGTGGACTTGCCGGTCCCCTCCTGCCGGTTCTGGCGCAGGCGCCGCAGGATGTTCTCGATGTCGATGATGGCGTCGTCCACCACCACACCGACGGCGATCACCAACCCCGCCAGGATCATGGTGTTGATGGTGGCGCCACGCACGAACAGCACGAACCCGGCCGCCACCAGCGACAGCGGGATCGCCACCAGGCTGATCAGGGCGCTGCGCCACTCGAACAGGAAGGCACCGAGCACCAGGATGACGAACAGGCAGCCCAGCAGCAGCGCCACGGTGAGGTTGTGGAGGGCCGTGTCGATGAAGCTCGCCGGCCGGAAGATGGTGGCGTCCATGTCGATCCCGGTAAGACCGGGCTTGAGTTCCTCGAGCGCCTGGTCGACGCCACGGGTCACGTCCAGGGTGTTGGCCCACGGGAGCTTCTCGACGATGAGCATGAGGCCGGGGCCGTCGTTGATGACCGCGTCCCCTGCCAGCGGCTGGTGGTCCTCCACCACCCGGGCCACGTCACCGAGACGCAGCGGCTTGCCGTTGCGCCGTTCGATGGTCACCTGGGCCAGGTCGTTCGGGGTCCTGATGGGCAGCACGTGCCGGATCCCGAGCCGCTGGTTGGGCGTCTCGACGAACCCCCCGGTGCCGATCACATGTCCGTTGGTGAACTTCAGCAGGCCGACGTCCAGGGCGTCCGCGGTGGTCTCCATGACCTGTTCCAGCGAGACGTCGTTGGCCAGCATCTTCTTGGGTTCGGCCTGCACCTGCAGCATCTGCAGCCGCTCGCCCCAGATCGGCACGTTGGCCACGCCGGGGACCCGCAGCAGGCGAGCCCTGATCGTCCAGTAGGAGATCATCGACATCTCGATCACGGAGCGGTTGTTCGAGGAGAGCCCGATCTTCATGACCCGGCTCGTCGCCGACAGGGGCTGGAGCATGACCGGCGGCGAGGCCCATGTCGGCAACGTCGGCAGCACCGTGTCGAGGCGTTCTTGCGCAAGCTGCCGTGCCTGCAGCAGGTCGGTCCCCAGCTTGAAGATCAGCTCGATCGACGAGAGCTGGGGGACCGACGAGGAGCGCATGACGTCGAGCCCCGGGATCCCGTTCAGCGCGTCCTCCAGCGGCACGGTGACGAGCTGCTCCACGTCGGCCGCGGAGAGCCCGAGGCAGGCGGTCTGGATCTGCACACGTGGCGGCGCGAACTCCGGGAAGACGTCCACCGGGATGCTGCGAAGCTGCGCGATCCCGAAGAACATCATCCCCGCCGCCACCGCGACGACGATGAAGCGGAACCGCAGGCTCGATCCAACGATCCAACGCATCATGCTGGATGTCTCCTCCGTGGTCGCCCCGGCCCGGCTACGGCTACTCGCCGACTCCGAACTCAGCACCGAGCAGCTCGGGCGCGCCAACCGTCACCACCGTCGTGCCGGCGGGCGGGCCGTCCACGAGCAACGCCTTGTCCCCTTGGATGTAGTCGAGGCTGATCTTCTGCCGGACGTAGGTCAGGGGCTGTGGGCTCATGAACGTCCAGGTGTCGCCCTGCTCGTCGTACAGCACCGCCGAGTAGGGGATGACCTTCCGCGCCGCGCCTTTGCCCTTGCCCGCGGCCACCTGCGCGTCGCGAACCTGAGCCGTCTGGATGCCGAGCCGTTCGGCCGCCCGCTGGGTCAGGGTCACCTTGCTGAGCTCCGTCCCCTCGACCGGCTCGACGGTCGCCTCGCTGGTGACCTCCTCCACCCCCGCCCCCAACGCCTCTCCTTGGGTACACGCCGACAGGCCAAGGATCAGCGCGACGGCGGCGACGAGCGGCAGCGCCGCGGCCTTCCATCGATTGCTGTGCTCCATCACGCATCTCCCTTGCTTGCCTGAGCTCCCTGCCGTCCGGTCACCCTCAGGCCGGAGTGAGGCTCAGTTCCGCGCTGGACGTGTCGGGTAGCTGGCGGGGTGCGAACCGCAGGTACAGGAAGGGCACGATCAACAGGCTCACCAGCGTCGAGGTGACCAGGCCGCCGAGGATGACCACGGCCAGGGGGCGCACGACCTCCAGACCGGGGACGTTGCCGAGGAACAGCAACGGGAGCAGGGGCAGCCCGACCGTCAACGCGGTCAGCGCGACCGGCACGAGCCGTTCCTGCGCCCCTCGGAGGACGAGCCCGGCACCCGGCTGCTCGCCGTCCTCCTGCTGGAGGCGCTGGTAGTGCCTGACCAGCAGGACGCCGTTGCGCGCGGCGATCCCGAGCACGGTGAACAGCCCGACGAACGAACCGAGCGCGGTAACCTGGCCACCGCTGAAGGCGAACGCGGCCAGGACGCCGCCCACCAGGGCCAGCGGCAGGCTCAGGAAGACGAGCGACGCCACGCGCCAGCTCCCGAAGGCCGCCTGCAGCAGCAGCAGGATCCCGATCGCGGCGGCGACCGCGATGCTCAGCACCCGCTGCCGGGCGCCTTGCCGCTCCGCGGCCGCCCCGAGCACCTCCGCGTGGTGCTCAACAGGGAACTGGATGCTCCTCACGCGCTGCCGGACGTCGTGGGTCACGGCGCCGAGCGAACGTCCATGGACGCCCGCGGTGACGTCGAGGTAGCGCGAGACGGCGTCGTGCCTGATGACGATCGGGCTCGACACCAGGCGCACCGCGGCCACGTCCGCGAGGCGCACCGTGCCGCTGCCGTCAGGCTTGTCGATCGGCAGGTTCTGGATGCTGGTGAGGCTGTGGCGTGTCGGGGGCGAGCTCCACACCGTCACGTCGAACACCTTCTGCTCTTCGAAGAGGTTGCCGACCGTGACGCCGGCCAGCTGCACGGCCGCCGCCCGGCGGACGTCGCCGGGCTTGATCCCCTGCCGCTGGGCTGCGGCGAGGTCGACCTCGATCTCCACGGTCGGCTCGACGGACTGGACGTCCACCCGCGGCGCGACGACGCCGTCGATGCCCGCGATGGCCTGCCGCACCTCGTCCGCCTTGCCGCGGAGCACCTCTAGGTTGTCACCGTAGACACGCACGACGAGAGGCTCGTTCGTGCCGGTCTGCACCTGCCTGATCCGCTCTTCCGGATAGCTCGCCAGGTCGTGGGTGAAGCCTGGGTAGCCGCCGACGACCTGCCGGACGGCGGCCACCGTCCGGCCGTAGTCGGCGCTGGGGTCGATGCTGACCCACAGCTCGCCCGAGTTGACGTTGACCACCTGGTCGGAGGTGATGGCGCGGCCGAGGTGGGCGGCGACGTCGCGGACGCCGGGGACGGACCGCAGCTCCTTGGTGGCCAGCGCGGTGACCCGGGCCATCTCCGGCTGGGACATGCCTGGCGCGCCCCCCCAGCTGATCAGCAGGTCCCGGTCCTGCAGCGAGGGGAGCATCGAGCGCCCGTCGATCGCCGGCAGCACCGCGAGACCGGCCAGCGCGATGACGCCGACGGTGAGCCAGGCCAGGACCGGCCGGGAGATGAGCCGCGTGAGCGCCGCGCTGTGGCCGCGTCCCAGCCAGCGGGCCGGTGGGGATTCGCGGCGCCCCAGCGGCGCTCTGGCCAGCAGCACCAGCGCCAGCGCCGGCGTCACCACCAGCGCGACGACCATCGAGGCGAGCACCGCCAGCAGGTAGGAGACCGCGAGCGGCCGGACGAACGAGCCGGTGAGGCCCTGCAGGAAGAAGACCGGTACCACGGCCACCGCGATGATCAGCGTCGCGTAGAGCAGCGGGCCCCGCACCTCCAGGGAGGCGCGGACGATCGTGGCCGCCGTCGAACCCTCGGCGATCTCCTCATCCGCCTCTTGGCGCTGACGGCGCTGCCCGAGCCGCCGCTTGATGTTGTCGACGTCGACGATCGCGTCGTCGACCACGACGCCGAGGGCGATCAGCAGCCCCGCCAGGACCATCGTGTTGAAGGTCACCCCGCGCAGGTACAGCACGTACGCGGCCGCGAGCAGGGACAACGGGACGGTCACCAGGCTGATGAGCGCGGCGCGCCAGTCGAACAGGAAGGCGCCGAGCAGCACGACCATGAGGAGCAGGCCGAGCAGCAGCGCCAAGGCGAGGTTGCCGGTCGCCGTCTCGATGAAGCTGGCCGGCCGGAAGAGCCCGGTGTTGATGGTGATGCCGGAGAGGCCCGGACTCATCTCCTCCAGGGCCGCCTCGACCCCCCGGGTCACCTCGACGGTGTTGGACCCCGGGAACTTCTCGATCACCATCATGAGGCTGGGGCTGTCGTTGACGACCGCGTCCCCGATGAGCGGCTGGTGGTCCTCCACCACCTGGGCCAGGTCACCGAGGCGCAACGGCTTGGCGCCGGTGTCCTCGACGGCCACCTGGGAGAGGTCCTTGGCCGTGGTGATGGGCAGGATGTGCTGGATCCCGAGCCGCTGGTTGGGGGTGTCGATGAACCCGCCGGTGCCGGGCGTCGAGGCCTCCACGAAGCTGAGCGGCGACACCCACAGCGCGTTCCCGGTGGTCTGGATCACCTGGTCGAGCGAGACGCCGTGCTCCCGCAGCTTCGCGGGATCGACCTGCACCTGGAGCTGGCGCTCCCGCTGCCCGAAGATGGCCACGTTGGCGACGCCCTCCACGCCCATCAGGCGGGGCCGCATCTTCCAGCGGGCGAGCACCGACATGTCGATCAGGGACACGTCCTTCGAGGACAGCCCGATCACCATGACCCGGCTGGTTGACGACAGCGGCTGGATCACGGTCGGCGCCTTCGCCACGTTGGGCGTCCCGCCGGGCGCCTGGATCAGCCGCTCCTGCACCAGCTGCCGCGCCTTCAGGACATCGGTCCCCGGCTGGAAGATCAGCTCGATCCGCGACAGCCCGGGAAGCGACTCGGAGCGGATCTCGTCCAGCCACGCCACGCCGTTGAGCAGGTCCTGCTCGAGCGGGACGGTGACGAGCTGCTCCACCTCTTGTGCGGAGAGCCCCAGCGCCTCGGTCTGGATGTCTACCAGCGGCGGCGTGAACTCGGGAAGCACGTCCACCGGCATTTGGCGAAGCTGCGTGACGCCGAGCAGGATCATCCCTACGGCGACGGGGATCACGAGGAATCGGAGCTTCAGGCTCGACCCGACAATCGACCGCAGCATTGCTGGAGACCTCCCTGGGCGGTGGCCAGCGCAGCACCGCACCCCCGGACGCGCAGGATCTGCACCCCACGTCTGATGCTTGGCCACGCCCGCGCGGCACGCTCCCCCGTCGCGTCCCCCCGCGCCCCTGAGAAGGCATCGGGCGTGAGCAGCACCAGGCTAGGCGGGGGCGAGGTTGCTTGTCTTCCTCCCGGAGAAGCGACTTGCGCACCTCTTCCAAGCGGAGGCTGACCTACCAACGGAGGATGGTCGCCTCCTCCCGAAGGAGGAGCGCGATCCGTCGAGCGGAGGCTCGGCCTCATCCTGGTCTCATGAAGCTCTAGTCCCGGCCGGGCCGGAGAAGTAAGCTCAGGATGTGGGGGTGGAGGCAGGAACTCTGTATCGCCGGTCCCGTGCAGTGAGCCCTGCGGTGGTCGACGGTCTGCTGGCCGTGCTCGTGACCGGTCTTGCTCTGGCCAGCCTGGTCGGCCGAGCGTCCCAGGTGCGCCTGACGCCGGTGGGGCATGTCCGCTTCCGGACGGCCGACGCGGTCGGGGTGGCGTTGCTGTTGCTTGGAACGCTACCGATCGCGTGGCGGCGGCGTGCCCCGCTGCTCGTGCTCGGGGTCAGCGGCGCGGCCTTCTTCCTCTACGAGGCGCTCGGGTACGCTCCGCCGCCGCTGCCGTTCGCTCCGCTCATCGCGCTGTACACGGTGGCGGTCAGCTCCGCGGCCTTGACCGCGGCGGGCGCCACCGGGGTGATGGCGATCGGTGTCGCTGCGGCCGCCGTCACCCACCGCGGCCCGCTCACCCACGACCAGTTCCTGGCCTACCTGCTGTCCACCGTCGCGGCCGGCGTGCTGGGCTACGGCGTGCAGCTTCGTTCCCGGGTGGCATCGCTGGAACAGCAGGCGGTGCAGCTGGCGCGCGAGCAGGCCGACAGGACCGAGCTGGCGGTCGAGCAGGAGCAGGCGCGCATCGCCCGCGAGTTGCACGACATCGTCGCCCACAACATCAGCGTGATCGTTGCCCTGGCCGGCGCTGCGCGGCGAGTGGCCGATGCCGAGCTCGAGCACGCGCGGCAGGCGCTCAGCGCGATCGAGCTCACCGGGCGCGAGGCCCTGACCGAGATGCGCCGGCTCCTTGGTGTGCTGCGGACCGACCGGGGCGAGACCGAACGAGCCCCACAACCGGGACTGGACCGGCTCCCGTTCCTGCTTGCACAGGTCGAGCAGGCGGGACTGTCGGTCCAGCTCACCATCCACGGCATCCCGCGGCCGCTGCCGGCTGGGATCGAGCTGAGCGCCTACCGCATCGTCCAGGAGGCACTCACCAACACCCTCAAGCACGCCGGCACGACCCGGGCCACGGTCGTGCTCGGCTATCACAACGGGTATCTCGAGCTGCAGATCCGCGACGACGGTCACGGCGCCACCGCCGAGCTCGTTCCCGGGCAGGGGCTGGTCGGTATGCAGCAGCGAGCCGCGCTGCTCGGCGGGGAGCTCGCGGTGGGACCAGGACCCGAGGGGGGGGTTCAGGTGATGGCAAAGCTCCCAGCGGACGGTCAGCGGCCATGAGCATCACCGTGCTGATCGCCGACGACCAGCCGCTCATGCGCACCGCGCTGCGCATGACCCTGGCGGGTGAGCCCGACATCGAGGTGGTCGGCGAGGCGGCCGACGGCGTGGAAGCGGTCGAGCTGGCAGAGCGCCTGCGGCCCGACGTGGCCGTCATGGACATTCGCATGCCCAACCTGGATGGCGTGGCGGCAACGCGGCGCCTGACGGGTCCCGGCGATGGCAAGCCGGTGAAGGTGCTGGCGATCACCACCTTCGATCTCGACGAGTACGTCGTCGAGGCCCTGCGAGCCGGCGCCAGCGGCTTCCTCCTCAAGGACGCCACACCCGAGGAGCTCGTGCACGCCGTTCGGGTGATCGGGGCCGGCAACGCGTTGCTGGCACCCACGGTCACCAGGCGGCTGCTGGACCAGTACGCCCGCCGCCTGCCACCAGCGACCCCCCAGAGCGTGGAGGTGCTCGACAAGCTCACCAACCGGGAGCTTGCCGTGCTGAACCTCCTCGCGCGCGGCCACTCCAACGCCGAGGTCGGCCAGGCGCTGCACCTTGCCGAGACTACCGTCAAGACCCATGTCGCTCACCTTCTCGCCAAGCTCGGCCTCGCCGACCGCGTGCATATCGTGGTCTTCGCCTACGAGAGCGGCCTGGTCAAGCCGGGAACGATCTGACCCCTGACGCGAATCTCCCCGCGTCCGGTCAAGGGCCGAGCTTCGGCCGGAAGATCGCCCGCCCCGCCTCGATCCGGCGCGCCCATACCCGGGTACCGAGCAGCGTCAACAGCCCGCCAGTGAGGAGCCCAGCGAGGTTGACCAGCAGGATTGACAGGGACTTGAGCGCCTCCGAAGGGCTCCCCATGGCCAAGGCCACGCCGACGTTGGATGCGGCCGGGATCGTGGTGATCGAGACGAGCACCCCCACCACCGCGCCCGACTTGGCGCGGCCCAAGGCGATGATCCCGGCCGCTCCAGCGACGAAGGCGACCACGAACGCACCGAGGTTGGCCCCGATGAGCAGGCCGGTCAAGGGGCGCTCCCCGGCCAGGTACGGCGCGGGGATCCGGTCGAGTCCCAGGGCGGCCAGGGTGAGCAGGAGCGCGGCCAGGGCGGCCATGGGGAACCCCAGCGCGAGGGCGCGAAACGACTTCCAGGCCTGCCCGTAGGCCCGGTTTACCAGGGCGATCGACAGCGCAGCCATGGGACCGTAGTCGGGTGAGACGATCATCGCGCCGACGATCAGCACGGGGTTGTTCGTGACGACGGCGATCGCCGCGATGACGCCGGCCAGCACCATCAGCGCGCCGAAGCTCACCGAGAACGCCGAGTCGTCACTGGTGCGAGCCGAGACCTCCTCCCAGACGATGGTGTCGATCTCCGGGGTGAGGATCTCCGCTTGCGCGCGGTCCGCCGCCGTGGAGATGACGGCCTCCAGCTCGGTCATCGTGATCCCACCGCGTTCAGCCACGCCGGCCGACCGGAGCCGCCGGATCAGCGGGTTCACCGACGCTCGGACGACATCGCACGAGACGAGGTGACCGGGAGGCTCGGCGGCGGCGCCTCGGTCCGCGGTGATGTGGGTGACGCCCGAGTCTTCGGCCAGCTCCTGGAGGACCGTCGCCGTGAGGTCGGGCGGCGTGATGATGCGGAGGTGGAGCATGGCCGGGGAATCCGCGCCGGGTAGCTCTCAAGCTTCCGAGGCGCGCCTGCCTGGGATCTGGTTGCGCTGGCTGGCGCC
>Ga0209875_1000097_pt1 | contig 11545 bp, 7 predicted proteins | sample GWRWS3_0_10_FD_187219 | JGI IMG/M metagenome (GOLD analysis project Ga0209875, IMG submission 187219) | Riverbed sediment microbial communities from areas with vegetation nearby in Columbia River, Washington, USA - GW-RW S3_0_10 (SPAdes)... | ecosystem: Environmental > Aquatic > Freshwater >...
GGCGTCTGGGAGTACGTGCGCGACCGCTGCGCCGGCGGCGCCACCATCCTGCTGGCGACCAACTACCTTGACGAGGCCGACCGGCTGTGCGACCGGGTGGCGATCATCGACCACGGCCGCGTCGTGGTCGAGGGGTCGCCGGCCGAGCTGAAGCGGTCGGTCGGCGCCGACGTGGTGCAGGTGACCTGCGGCGAGCCGGCGCGGCTGCAGCGGGCGATCGCCGGCGAGGGCTGGGTCAGGGACATCGTCGCCGGCGACTCCGGCGGCCTGCACGTCTACGTCGAGGACGCGGCCGTGGCGCTGCCGGCGGTGATGCGCGTGGGGCTGGAGCAGGGGATCGAGCTGGGGCGGGTGACCTACAGCCAGCCGTCGCTGGACGACGTGTTCCTGCTCCACACCGGCCGCGAGCTGCGAGAGGTCGAGGTGGCCTCGTGACCTCGCACCCGTCCGCCGTCCAGGAGCGCGCCGCCGCCCACCCCGGCCGGGGGTCGGCGGCGGCCCGCGGCCACTGGGCCCAGGAGGTCATGGCCCTGGCCCGCCGCTGGTGGATCGAGCTGCTGCGCGAGCGGCTGAACCTGGTCCTCAGCATCGCCCAGCCGGCGATCTGGCTGGTGTTCTTCGGCGCCGGCGTGGAGCGCGCCATCGACGCCGAGGTGATCGGCACCGACGACTACGTCGGCTTCATGCTCGCCGGGATCATCACCTTCACGATCGTCGGCAACGGCGTCAGCGGCGCCATGCCGCTGCTGTGGGACAAGGAGACCGGCTACCTCGACCGGCTCATGAGCATGCCGATCGCCCGCAGCACCGTGATCGTCAGCCGCTTCGTGTTCCAGGTCGCCCAGCAGTCGGCGCAGATCCTGCTGGTGGTGCTGGTGGCGCTGCTGCTCGGCGTGCGCATCGCCGCCGGGCCGCTGGGGCTGCTGGTGATCCTGGTGGCGGCCGCGCTGCTCACGATGTCGGTCACCGCGGCGTTCTCGGCGCTGGCCTACGCCGTCCCGCAGCACGGCACCTTCTTCGCCATCGCCGGGTTCGTGTCGCTGCCGCTGCTGTTCATGAGCAACGCCTTCGTGCCGCTGGACGCCATGCCGGGGTGGATGGCGGTGGTCGCGCGGCTGAACCCGCTCACCTACGCGATCGAGGCGATGCGCACGCTGGTGATCCGCGGCTGGGCGGCCAGCGTCCTCTGGTCGCTGGTGGTGCTCGCGGTCGCCGCCGCGGTGTGCCTTGCCGCCGGCGTGCAGCAGTTCCGCAGGCAGACCGGCGAGCGGGTCCAGGGCTGAGCCCGTAACCAGGGGCACGCTCAGGGGGACGCCCGCACCACCAGGGCGTCCACAGCCACGCAGCCGTCCGGCCCGGCGACCAGCGGGTTGACGTCGACGGCGACGAGCAGGTCGCCGAGGTCGACGGCCAGGACGGACAGCGCCACCACCGCGCCGGCGACCGCGTCCAGGTCGGCGGGAGCGCCGCTCGCGCCGGCACCGTCCAGCAGCGGCCGGACGGCCAGCCGGTCCAGCGTCGACCTGGCCGTGCGGGCGTCCACCGGCGGCAGCGCGAAGCGCCGGTCGCGGAGCACCTCGACCAGCACGCCGCCGGCCGCGACCATCACCAGCGGCCCGAACTGCGGGTCGCGGACCACCCCGAGGGCCAGCTCCACGCCGCCGGCGGCCATCCCGGCGACCACCACCCGCGGGCCGAGCCGCCCGGAGAGGTCGGCGTAGGCGGCCGCGAGCTGCTCCGGGCCGGCCAGCCCGAGGCGGACGCCGCCCACCCCGGACTTGTGGCGCACGCCGGGTGCGGCGGTCTTGAGCGCCACCGGCCAGCCGACCCGCCCGGCGGCGGCCACGGCGTCGTCGAGGCTGGCCGCCTCCTCGGCCGCGACCACCGGCACCCCCCAGTCGGCCAGCATCGCCAGGGCCTCCACCTCCCCGAGCGGCCGGGGGTCCGCCAGCCGCGTCCGCCACCGGTCCCGCACCTCGGCGGCCCCGCCGCCGGATGCCCTCGCGGGTGCGGCTGGAGCTGGCCGGGCCGCGGCCGGGGGCGGGTGGGCGAGGTAGTCCCGCCGGGCGAGGAGATGGCCCAGGGCCGCCAGGCCGGTGGCGGTGCCCTCCAGCACCGGGACCCCGGCGGCGCGCAGGCGCGCCGCGTCGTCCCGGTCGACGGCGCTGGCCAGGTTGCCGAGCACCGCGACCGGCTTGGTGGTCGCCGCCGCCGCCTGGATCGCCAGGCCGGTCCAGCTCGTCTCCGGGGTGGGCTCGGTGGTCAGGTCCAGGGCGATGGCGAGCGCGCCGGTGTCGGGGTCGTCCAGCAGCGCGCGGATGCAGGCGGCGAAGATCTCGTCGGCGTCGTTGCCGGTGCCCCAGGCGTCCAGCGGGTTGGTGGCGGGCAGGCCGGGCTCCAGCACGGCCGCCAGCCGCGCCCGGGTCGCCTCGGACAGGCGCGCGAGCGGCACCGCCAGCTCCTCGGCCAGGTCCATCAGGTGGGCGCGCTCACCACCGGAGTCGTGGATCGCGGCCAGCCCGCCGGGGAACGCGCGGCGCCCGGCGGTCAGCAGCTCGCAGGTGTCGGCCAGCTCGTCCAGGCTCCGCACCCGCGCCACCCCGTAGGCGTCGAACAGCGCCTGGTAGGCGCCGTCCTCTCCGGCCAGGGCGCCGGAGTGGGCGGCGACCAGCTCGCCGGCGGCCTGGCCGCGGCCGACCTTGAGGGCGACCACGTGCACGCCGCGCTCGGCCGCCTTGGCCAGCGCGACCCGGAACGCCGCCGGCTCGCGGACGGTCTCCAGGAACAGCGCCACCACCCGGGTGCTCGGCAGCTCCACGGCATGGTCGAGGTAGGCCGCGGCGGTGGTGACCAGCTCCATGCCGGCGGAGACCACCAGGTTGAACCGCAGCCGCGGTCGTTGTGGAGCAGGGCCGAGAACACCGACCCGGAGTGGCTGACCACGGCGACCGGGCCGCAGGGCAGCCCGGCGGGCTCCGGGTACCCACAAACCCTCAAGCTGTGGTTGAGGTTGAAGAAGCCCATGCCGTTGCCGCCGCACACCGCCATGCCGGCGTCCAGGGCGATCCGCCGCAGCCGCTCGGCCAGGGACGGCGCGCCGGCGGGTGGTGGGACCGGGTCCTGGCAGCTCGCGAAGATCACCGCGGCCGGGACGCCACCGGCGGCGGCGGCCGCGAGCTGGGCCTCCAGGGCGGCGTTGGGCACCGCCAGGACGGCGAGGTCGACCGGCCCCGGCGCCTCCTCAAGCGACGGGTGGCAGGGGAGCCCCAGCACCTCCCGGTACCTGGGGTTGACGGGGTGGACGGCGCCCCGGTAGCCGCCCTGCAGGAGCTGCGTCAGAAGCTGGTTCCCGAACGACCCCGGCCGGGCGCTGGCGCCCACCACCGCGACCGAGCGGGCCTCCAGCATGGCGGCCAGCGGCGAGCGGGCCGCGGCGCCGCGAGCCAAGCCCGCTCACCACCGGGTGGCGACCCGCCGTCGCCCGCGGTCGGCGAGGATCGCCCGCACGGCGTGGCGCCCGGGGATGCCGCAGACGCCGCCGCCGCCGTGGGTGGCCGAGCTGGCCTGGTAGAGCCCGGCGATGGGGCTGCGGTAGTCGGCGTAGCCGGGCGCCGGCCGCATGTGGAAGAGCTGGTCGGCCGACAGCTCCCCGTGGAAGATGTTGCCGCCGACCAGCCCGTACTCCTGCTCCATCTGCCAGGGGCCGATGACCTCCCGGTGGAGGATGGCGCCCTTGAGGTTGGGGGCCAGGTCGGCGTAGCAGTCGATCATCCGGTCCGCGTAGGCCTCCAGCTCCTCGGTCTGCGGGGCCTCGACCCACTCGTGCGGGCACCACTGGGTGAACAGCGACATGATGTGGACGCCCTCTGGCGCCAGCGTCTTGTCGAACACAGTCGGGATGCAGCCGTCGGAGAACGGCCGCGCCGCGCCCCTGCCCTGCTTGGCGTCCTGGAAGGCCTGCTCGATGTAGCCGAGCGACAGGGCCATCTCGACCGCGCCGGTGTGGTGCTCGCCGACGCCGGTGCCGGGGTCGGCGGTGAAGTCCGGCAGCTCGCCGAGGGCCAGGTTGATCTTGACCACGCCGCTGCGGGACTTCCAGCGCTGGATGTCGGCGACGAAGTCGGCCGGCAGCTCGGCGCGGTCGACCTGCTCGAGGAAGGTGATCTTCGGGTGGACGGCGGTGACCACCACCGGCGCGTGCAGCTCCTCGCCGCCGCGCAGCACCACCCCGGTGGCGCGGCCCCCGGAGACCAGCACCCGCTCGACCGGGGCGCGGGTGCGCACGGTCGCGCCGAGCTCCTCGGCGGAGCGGCGGATGGCGTCGGCGACCGCGCCCATGCCGCCCTCGGGGAAGCCCCAGCTCCCGAGGTGGCCGTCGCCGACGTCGCCGATCGAGTGGTGGGCCATCACGTAGGCGGTGCCCGGCGAGTCGGGCCCCGCCCAGGTGCCGATCACGCCGTTGATCGCCAGGCCCGCCTTGACCTGCTCGGACTCGAACCAGTCGTCGAGCAGGTCGCTGATGCTCATGGTCATGAGCCTGGTCGCGTCGCCGACGGTGCGCACGTCCAGGCCGCGGTGGCGCCACGCCAGCCGCAGCAGCTCGCGCACGTCCGACCACCTGCGGGAGCCGAGCTTGGGCGGGCTCACCATCAGCAGCGGCCCCAGCACCGCCGCCAGCCCTTCCAGCCAGGCGTCCCACCTCGGCATGGCGTCGGCGTCCCGCTTGGAGAACTTGGCGATCTCGGCGTGGTTGCGGCGGGCGTCGTCGGCGTGGAGCTTGAGGGAGCGGCCGTCGGGCCAGGCCTGGTAGTAGGGGCCCATGGGGAAGATCTTGTAGCCGTGCCGCTCCAGGTCCAGGTCGCGGATGATGCCCGGCGGCATCAGGCTCATGACGTAGGACAGCCGGGTGACGTTGACGTCGGGGGCCTCCGGCCAGGGGGCGTCGGTGGCGGCGGCGCCGCCGGTCTTGTGCCTGGCCTCCAGCACCACCGTGCGCGCCCCGGCCTTCGCCAGGTAGGCGCCGGCCACCAGGCCGTTGTGGCCGCCACCGATCACGATCGCATCCCAGGTCGCGGCCATGGCGCCCTCCCCCGATGCTGGTGTTGACTGAACGTTCAGTCTAAAGTGGCAGGCATGAGCCCGCGACGCAAGCTCTCCGATGCCAGGAGGCGGCAGATCCTCGACGCCGCCGTCCACGTCATCGCCGAGCAAGGACTGTGCGACACGCGCATCGCCGACGTGGCCGAGCGCGCCGGCACCAGCTCGGCCCTGGTCATCTACTACTTCAAGGAAGGGAAGGGCCAGCTCCTCAGGGAGGCGCTGACCCACGCCGAGAGCCAGTTCTACGAGGAGACGGCCAGCGCCCTCGCCGAGCTGTCCAGCGCCCGCGAGCGGCTGGTGCGGCTGGTGCAGCTCTCCGCCGCGGTGGGGGAAGGCTCCCAGCCGCTGCTGGAGGAATGGAAGCTCTGGCTGGACCTGTGGGCCAAGGCGCGACGCGACCCGGACGTCGCCAGGGAGCGGGAGGCGCTCGACCGCCGCTGGCGGCAGACGATCGCCGACATCGTCCGCCAGGGCCAGGCGGCCGGGGAGTTCGCCCCGGTCGACGCCGACGACTTCTCGCTGCGCCTGGCCGCGCTCATCGACGGCCTCGCCATCCAGGTCGTCCTCGGCGACCCGGAGGTGCCCGCCGAGCGCATGTTCGACCTGTGCATGGCCACCTGCGCCCGCGAGCTCGGCTTCGCCTGGGATGCCAGCGACCGCGCCCGGCTACTCGGCGCCGGTACCGGCGCCGGCTGACGCGTCCGGCAGCACCCGCAGCGCGTCGGCGGGCAGGTGCGCGGCCACCGCGGTGCCCTGGCGCCACGGCAGCGGCGAGCCCTGGTTCTGGACCAGCGCCTGCAGCGCCTCGCCGTGCGCCAGGCGGACCACGAGCTGGGTGGTGGAGCCCTGGTAGACCAGCCGCTCCACCATGCCCGGCAGGCGGTTCTCGCCCGCCGACCCGTACGGCTCCAGCTTCACCCGCTCCGGGCGGATCACCACCCGCACCTCGCCGCTGGCGGCGGTGTCGCCGCCGGCGGCGAGCAGGTCGAACTCGCCCAGGCGCAGCCGGCAGCGGCCGTCGGCGGCGCGGCCGGAGGCGATGGCCGCCATCAGGTTGGCGACCCCGAGGAAGCCGGCGACGTAGGTGCTGGCCGGCTGCTCGTACAGCTCGGCCGGGGTGCCGACCTGCTCGATGCGGCCGCCGGCCATCACCGCCAGCCGGTCCGACAGGGTGAGGGCCTCCTCCTGGTCGTGGGTGACGTACAGGAAGGTGATCCCGACCGCCTCCTGCAGCGCCTTCAGCTCCACCTGGAGCGCCTTGCGGAGCTTGGCGTCCAGCGCGCCGAGCGGCTCGTCCAGCAGCAGCACCGACGGCTCCAGCACCAGCGCCCTCGCCAGCGCCACCCGCTGCTGCTGGCCGCCGGAGAGCTGCGCCGGCCGGCGCCGCCCGAACCCCTGGAGCTGCACCAGCTCCAGCGCCGTGGCCACCCGGCGCCTGGCCTCGGCCCGTGCCACGTCCTGGAAGCGCAGGCCGAAGGCGACGTTGTCGTGGACGCTCATGAACGGGAACAGCGCGTAGCTCTGGAAGACGGTGTTGACCTTGCGCCTGTGCGGCGGGGTGCGCGCCATGTCGACCCCGTCGAGCAGGATGGCGCCGGCGGTCGGCTGCTCGAACCCGGCGACCAGCCGCAGCGTGGTCGTCTTGCCGCAGCCGGACGGCCCCAGCAGCGAGAACAGCTCGCCGCCGCGCACCTCCAGGTCGATCCCGTCCACGGCGGTGACGTCCTCGAAGCGCTTGACCAACCCGACGAGCCGGACCTCGCCACCGGCCATGCGGCGGTCCCCTCTCAGCGACGGTGCGTCGCCGAGATCGTAAACCGGTCCGGCCGCTCCGGTGTCGGCTCCCCGGCCCGGTGCTCCCACAGCCAGCGGGTCGCTTCCGCGGCCGCCATCGGCGGCGCCACGTAGTGGCCCTGCGCCAGCTCGCAGCCGAGCACGGCGAGCGCGTCCCAGGTCTCGCGGTCCTCGACGCCCTCGGCCACGATCCGCAGCCCCAGGTTGTGGGCCAGCTCGATGGTCGAGCTGACGATCGCCTCGTCGTCGGCGTCGACGGTCATGCCCATGACGAACGCCTTGTCGAGCTTCACCTCGTCGACCGGGAGCTGCTTGAGGTAGGCCAGCGAGGAGTAGCCGGTGCCGAAGTCGTCGATGGCCAGGCGCACGCCGGCGCCGCTGAGCTGGTGCAGCACCGCGATGGTGGCCTCGGGGTCGGTCATCACCGCGCCCTCGGTGAGCTCGAGGGTGAGCAGGCCGGGCGGCACCCCCACCCCGGCAAGCAGCCGGTCGACGCGGTCGACCAGGCCGGGCTCCAGCAGGTTGCGGACCGACAGGTTCACCGACATCCCGGTCACGGCGCCCCGGTCGCGCCAGGCCCCGACCTGCTCGACCGCGGCCTGGAGGACGTAGCGGGTCAGCGGGGTGATGAGCCCGGTGGTCTCGGCGATCGGGACGAACTCGTCGGGCGGCACCAGCCCGTGGCGGGGGTCCAGCCAGCGCAGCAGCGCCTCGAAGCCGACGACCCGTCCGGCCGGCAGCTCCGCCTTCGGCTGGTAGACCACCTCCAGCGCGCCCTCCTCGATGGCGGCTCTGAGCTCGCCGAACAGGCCGAGCCGGCGTGGGCTGTACTGGTCGCGGTCGGCCGCGTAGACCTCGATGCCGGAGTGGGCGGCCTTGGCGTGGTACATCGCCACGTCGGCGCGTTGCAGCAGCAGGCCGGGGTCGGCGCCGTGCTCGGGGCACAGCGCGATGCCGACGCTGCCGGCGACGCGCAGCTCCAGCTCCGCGGTGGCGAGCGGCTTCTCCAGCACCGAGCGGACCATGCGGCCGACGGCGCGCGCCGCCTCGCGGTCGGGGACGGCGGGGACCAGCACGGCGAACTCGTCCCCGCCGAGGCGGGCGATGGCGTGGCTGTCGGGCAGGCTGCGCTCCAGCCGCATCCCCACCTCGCGCAGCACCAGGTCGCCGGTGTGATGGCCGAGGGTGTCGTTGACCTCCTTGAAGCGGTCCAGGTCGACCAGCAGCACGGCCAGCGAGGCGTGCGGCCCGAGCGCGGCGATCGCCTGGCGCACCCGCTCCTGGAACAGCGCCCGGTTGGCCAGGCCGGTGAGGCCGTCGTGCAGCGCCTGGTGCTCCCGCTCGGCCGCCTCGCGGCGCAGCTCGTCGATCAGGCGGCTGCGCTCCAGCGCCACGCCGGCATGGCCGGCCAGGGTCTGCAGCAACCGAAGGTCTTGCCCGCCGAGGCCGCCGCCGTCGCCGGCCCGGTTGGCGACCAGCAGCGTCCCGACCGGGCCGGTGGCGTCGCGCAACGGCACCACCAGCGCGTCGCCGACGCCGTCGGCGAGCAGCGCCTGGCGCAGCCGGGGGTCGTCGACCTCGTCGCTGCGCAGCACCACGCCGTCGTCGGCGAGGCTGCGCCGCAGCAACGCCAGCGCCGCCGCCTGGTCGGTCACCGGCGTGGTCTGCGGGGCCGCCGCGGGCCCGAGCACGGTCCGCACCCTGGCCCGCTCGGCGGTGAACAGCGTGAGCTCGGCCCGCTCGGCCCGGAGCAGGTCACGGGCCTGCGCGAGGATCGCCGCGGCGACGACCGCGCCCGACTGCTCGGAGCCGCCGACGACCCTGCTGAACCTGTGCAGGCGGTCCAGCCACTCGTGCTGCTCCCGGAGCGAGGCGTAGGCGCGGTAGGCCAGGAACAGGATGCCGGTGACCACCAGCAGCAGCCAGGCGACCTGGCGGTTGTGGATCAGCACCACGACCGCCACCAGGGCGAGGCTGGTGGTGGTGATCGCCGCGACCGCGCCGGTGACCAGCGCCCGGATCACCGGGCGCCAGCCGACGACGCCGTCCTGCAGGCGGGCCGCGGTCATCACCAGGGTCGCGCTGAGCAGGTCGGCGGCGAGCACGGCGGTGAAGGTGGCGACCATGCCGGGCGTGCCGCGCGGGTCGTCGCCGCCCAGCACGGTGTCGAACACCACCACCGCCACCGACGCCTCCAGCAGCGCCAGGCTGGTGTCGAACAGCGGCCTGCGCCCGGGCCGGCGCGCGGCGGGCTTCTGCTGCGCGAGCCAAGCCTGCAGCAGGGCGGGCACCGAGCCGGCCACCCTGGCCACGACCAGGCCGAGCGGGTCGACCAGGAACAGCCCGAGCACCAGCGGCAGCTCGACCAGGGTGATGGAGTGGACGTCGCGGTCGGTCTGGACCTGGACCCGCAGGATGACCGCGGCCGCGAACAGCGCGGCCAGCACCGGCCATGGCAGGCGCATGGGTGACGGCGTCGGCGGCAGCGTCTCCACCGGCCCGAGGAGCAGCGCCACGCCGGCCGCCAGCATGGCGGCCGTCAGCACCAGCGTCCCAGCCCGGCGACGACCCATACCAGATGAATCGCCAGGCCGGGCCCCCGCCTGAAGCTACCCGGCCAGGTTCAGGGGCGCAGCGCGTCGGCGAAGGCGGCGAAGTTGGCCAGGAACCGGGCCACGTCGTCGGTGGTGTGCTGGGCCGACAGCAGCCACTGCTCGGCCTTGCCCCACGGTGGCAGGAACACCCCGCCGTTGTGCTGGAACAGCCAGTGGCAGTGGCTCCAGCGGTCGTCGATGGTCAGGAAGTCCCGGAAGTTGCGTACCGGGGTGGGGGAGAAGGTGACGCAGCCCTTGGCCCCGACCGCGACCACGTGGGCGGGCAGGCCGGTGGCGGCGATGACCTCCTGGGCGCCGTCGACCATCCGCTGCTGCAGGCGCTCCAGGTGCCGGTAGGCGCCAGGGGTGAGGACCTCGGTGAGGGCGGCGCGGGCGGCGGCCATCGCCAGGGGGTTGCCGTTGAACGTCCCCACCTGGTCGTAGTCGCCGTTGGCGATGTGCCCCATGACCGCCTCGCTGCCGCCGATGGCGGCCGTCGACAGCCCGCCGCCCATCGCCTTGGCCAGGCAGACGATGTCCGGGGTGACGCCGTAGCGCTGGGTGGCGCCGCCGGGGGCGGCGGTCAGGCCGGTCTTGACCTCGTCGAAGGCGAGCAGGGCGCCGTGCCGCCTGGTGATCTCCTGCAGGCCCTCCAGGTAGCCCGGTTCCGGCGGGATGATCCCGGCGTTCATCATCACCGGCTCCAGCAGCATGCCGGCCACCTCGCCGGCGTGCTCGGCGAAGACCCGCTCGACGGCCTCCAGGTCGTTGAAGGGCACGATCGAGGTGAGCGCGACCATCTCGGCCGGGATGCCGCTGCTGGCCGGCACGCTGGCGGGCCGCTCGGCCGGGCCGAGCTCGCTCGGCGCCGGGTAGACCGAGACCTGCACCGAGTCGTGGTGGCCGTGGTAGCAGCCCTCGACCTTGACGATCCGGGAGCGCCCGGTGATCGCCCGCATCAGGTGGACGGCGTCCATGGTCGCCTCGGTGCCGGAGTTGGCGAACCGCCACAGCGGCTGGCGGAAGCGCCTGGCCAGCTCCTCGGCGACCGCGATCGCCTCCTCGGTCGGCTGGGCGAAGTGGGTGCCGCGGCGCACCCGCTCCGACACCGCGGCCACCACCCGCGGGTGGGCGTGCCCGACCGCCATCACCCCGTAGCCGCCGTGCAGGTCGACGTACTGGTTGCCGTCGACGTCCCAGACCCGGCTGCCGGCGCCGTGGCTGATCCAGACCGGCTGCGGCCGGGCGATCTGCCAGCTCGAGGTGACCCCGCCGGCCAGCGACCGGCGCGCCCGCTCCACCAGCTCCCGGGAGCGGGGCTGCCGCCGCAGGAACAGCTCCTCCTGCCCGGCGATCAGCTCGTCGAGCCGGCTCTCCACGGTCACCGACAGGGTCATCTCGCCGTGCCTCCTATCCGATCAGCCGGCCGACGCCACGCTTGGCGAGCTGGTCCGCGACGATCGTACGCTGGATCTCCGAGGTGCCCTCCCAGATGCGGTCCACCCGCAGCTCGCGGTAGAAGCGCTCGGCCACGTTCTCGCGCATGTAGCCGCGGCCGCCGAACACCTGCACCGCCCGATCGGCGACCCGCCCGGCCATCTCCGAGGCGTACAGCTTGGCCATCGAGCACTGGGCGTGCTGGACCTTGACATCCAGGCCGTCGTCGATGCCGTGGGCGGTGCGGTAGGTCATCAGCCTGGCCGCCCACAGCTCGGTGAGCGAGTCCGCCAGCATGAACTGGATCGCCTGGTAGTCGAGGATCGGCCGGCCGTAGGCGCGGCGCTGCCTGGCGAACGCGGTCGCCTCCTCGATCAGCCGCTCGGCGGCGCCGAGGGCGCGGGCGGCGATCATCAGCCGCTCGTACCGGAACCACTCGTAGGCGAAGCCCATGCCGTAGCCCTCCTCGCCGACGAGCTGGCCGGTAGGGACGCGCACGTCCTCGAAGGCGACCACCGGGTGGTGGTAGGGGATGGTGTGGCTGTAGGCGGGCGTGCGGACCACCCGGATGCCGGGGGTGTCGAGGTCGACCACGAACATCGCGTGCGCCCCGGCGTTCG
>Ga0209875_1000100_pt1 | contig 11443 bp, 14 predicted proteins | sample GWRWS3_0_10_FD_187219 | JGI IMG/M metagenome (GOLD analysis project Ga0209875, IMG submission 187219) | Riverbed sediment microbial communities from areas with vegetation nearby in Columbia River, Washington, USA - GW-RW S3_0_10 (SPAdes)... | ecosystem: Environmental > Aquatic > Freshwater >...
CAGTGGGGCGGCGACCTGGACCAGATCGACTTCGACAACATCTTCTACTTCGTGCGCGCCACCGAGAAGCAGGCCGCCTCCTGGGACGAGCTCCCGGCCGACATCAAGAATACGTATGACCGGTTGGGAATTCCCGAGGCTGAAAAGCAAAGGCTGATTGGCGGCGTGGCTGCGCAATATGAGAGTGAAGTGGTGTACCATAAGGTTCGCGAGGATTTGGAGGCGCAGGGAGTAATTTTCCTGGACACCGACGCGGCCCTCAAGGAGCACGAAGAGCTGTTCCGCGAGCATTGGGCCACGGTGATTCCGGCCAACGACAACAAGTTCTCGGCGCTCAACTCGGCGGTGTGGTCCGGCGGGTCGTTCATCTGGATCCCGGAGGGCGTCCACGTCGAGATCCCGCTGCAGGCCTACTTCCGCATCAACTCGCAGAACATGGGCCAGTTCGAGCGAACGCTGATCATCGCGGAGCCCGGGTCGAGCGTCCATTATGTCGAGGGTTGCACCGCGCCCATCTACTCCTCGGACTCGCTGCACTCCGCGGTGGTCGAGATCATCGTCAAGCCGCACGCCAAGGTGCGCTACACGACCATCCAGAACTGGTCGACCAACGTCTACAACCTGGTCACCAAGCGGGCCGCGGCCTACGAGGGCGCGACCATGTCCTGGGTCGACGGGAATATCGGCTCCAAGCTCACGATGAAGTACCCGGCTGTGCTGCTGCTCGGCGAGCATGCCCACGGCGAGATCCTGTCGGTGGCGTTCGCCGGCAACGCCCAGCACCAGGACGCCGGGGCCAAGCTGACCTTCGCGGCGCCCAACACCACCGGGCAGATCGTCTCCAAGTCGATCTCCCGCGACGGCGGCCGCACCTCCTACCGCGGCCTGGTCAAGGTCGAGGAGGACTCGCCGGGCGTGCGCGTCAACGTCCGCTGCGACGCGCTGCTGCTGGACGAGGAGTCGCGCTCCGACACCTACCCCTACACCGACGTCAAGGAAGAGGACGTCACCCTCGGGCACGAGGCCACCGTCTCCAAGATCGGCGACGACCAGCTCTTCTATCTGCGGTCGCGGGGCCTCTCCGAGGCGGAGGCGACGGCGATGATCGTGCGCGGCTTCATCGAGCCCATCTCCAAGGAGCTCCCGATGGAGTACGCGCTCGAGCTGAACCGCCTCATCGCGCTGCAGATGGAAGGGGCGGTCGGGTAAGGGTGGCCCCCGACACGCTGACCCTGAAGGGGCTCGACCAGGAGGCGGTGACCGCCTGGTCGCGGGCCCTCGGCGACCCCGACTGGTTCCGCGCCCGCCGGCTGGAGGCGCTGGCCGCCCTCGGCAAGCTGGAGCGGCCGACGGGCCGCGAGGAGGCCTGGCGCTTCACCGACCCCAAGCGCGCCGGCCTGGACCGCCACCAGGTCCTGCGGTCCAGCGGTGACAGCGGCGCGGGCGGCGACGTGGCCGGGACCGTGCTGGAGCCGGCCGGGCTGGTCGCCACCGTCGACGGCGCCACCGTCGAGGCGTTCCTGGACCCGGCCCTGGCCGGGCAGGGCGTGATCCTCACCGACCTCGCCACCGCCCTGCGCGAGCATGCCGGGCTGGTCGAGCCGCGCTTCATGACCGCGGCGGCGCCGTTCGGCGAGGACTGGTTCCTGGCCCTGCACGCCACCCTGGTCACCGCCGGCGCGTTCCTGTACGTGCCGCGCGGGGTCGAGGTCACCGCGCCGCTCGGCGCCCTGTACCGGCGCACCGGCGCCGGGGCGAGCTTCGCCCACACGCTGGTGGTGGTCGAGCCGGAGGCCTCGCTCACCCTGGTGCAGCAGCACGGCTCGCCGGAGGCGCTGGACGGGCGGGCGTTCCACCACGGCGTCACCGAGCTGCTGATCGGCGAGCGCGCCGCGGTCCAGTACCTGTCGCTGCAGGAGTGGGGGAGCGAGCAGGTCAACCACTTCGGCGTCCAGCGGGCGCTGGTCGGCAGGCAGGCGCGCTTCCGCTCGTTCGTGGTGACGCTCGGCGGCGGGGTGGTGCGGGTCTCGCCGGACACGGTGCTGGCCGAGGGCGCCGAGGCCGACCTGTTCGGTGCGGTCTTCGCCGACGCCGGCCAGCGGTTCGAGCACCGGGCGACGGTGACCCACGCCGAGCCGCACGCCCGCTCCAGCCTGCTGTACAAGGCGGGGCTGCTCGGCGGGTCGCGCAACATCTTCAACGGCAACCTGATCATCAGCCCGGGCGCCCGCGGCAGCGACGCCAGGCAGACCATGCGCAACCTGGTCCTGTCCCGCGACGCCCACGCCGAGGCCAACCCGTTCCTGGAGATCCTCAACTCCGACGTCAAGGCCGCGCACGCGGCCGCGACCGGCCGGGTCGACGACCTGCACCTGTTCTACCTGGAGTCGCGGGGCATCCCGCGCCGGACGGCCCGCCGGCTGGTGGTGTTCGGCTTCTTCGAGGAGGTCCTCGCCCAGGTGACCGTGCCGGAGGTCCGCCGCCGCCTGGAGGCCGCCCTGGAGGCCGAGCTGGTCGCCGCCGAGGCGATCGCGGAGGGGTCCGGGGAACCCCAAGGGGGTGCCCCGGTGGATCGGGAGGGCGAAGGTTGATGCCGTTCGTGCGGCTGGCCGGGCTGGAGGAGCTGGAGGTCGACCAGGGCCACCGGGTCGAGCTCGGCGACGAGGAAGCGGTCGCGCTGATCCGCACCGGCGACGGCGTGTACGCGGTCGTCGACGTCTGCAGCCACGAGGAGTACCCGCTGTCGGAGGGCTGGGTGGAGGACCACACCATCGAGTGCGCCCTGCACGGCAGCCGCTTCGACCTGGTCACCGGCAACCCCGACAGCCCGCCGGCGCTGCGGCCGGTGCAGACCTTCCCGGTCCGTGTCGACGGCGACGACGTGCTGGTCGACCTGCCCGACGACTGGGCCAAACTGGCCGACGATCTGTACTGAGGAGCAAGATGCCTGACGCGACCCTGGTCATCGAGGACCTCCACGTCGCCGTGGAGGACAAGCAGATCCTTCGCGGCGTCGACCTGACCGTGGAGCCGGGGCGGGTCCACGCCCTGATGGGGCCCAACGGCTCCGGCAAGTCGACCCTGGCCTACGCGCTTGCCGGGCACCCCCGCTACCGGGTCACCGGCGGCAAGGTGAGCTTCAAGGGCGAGGACGTGCTCGGCCTGAAACCCGACGAGCGGGCGCGGCTGGGGATGTTCCTGGCCATGCAGTACCCGGTCGAGGTGCCGGGGGTGTCGGTGACCAACTTCCTGCGCACCGCCATCAACGCCTTCCGCGGCGAGGACGTGCCCGTGCGCGAGTTCGCCCGCGAGCTGCGCGAGCAGATGCGGCTGCTGGACATGGACCCCAAGTTCGCCGAGCGCAGCCTCAACGAGGGCTTCTCCGGCGGCGAGAAGAAGCGCCACGAGATCCTGCAGATGGCGCTGCTCCGCCCGGAGCTGGCCATCCTCGACGAGACCGACTCCGGCCTGGACGTCGACGCCCTGCGGGTCGTCGCCGGTGGCGTCAACCGGTTGCGCGGGCCCGGGCTCGGCATCCTGCTGATCACCCACTACACCCGCGTCCTCCGCTACATCTCCCCCGACTTCGTCCACGTCATGGTCGAGGGGCGGGTGGTGCAGTCCGGCGGCCCCGAGCTGGCCGACGACCTGGAGGCTTCAGGGTACGAGCGCTGGCGCAGCGACCAGGAGGCGCGATGACGACCACCGGCCTGGACCCCGCGGCCCTGCGGGGGGACTTCCCGATCCTGGAGCGGGAGGTCCACGGCAAGCCGCTGGTCTACCTGGACTCGGCCAACACCAGCCAGAAGCCGCGCCAGGTGCTGGACGCCATGGCCGACTACTACGAACGGCACAACGCCAACGTGCACCGGGCCGTCCACACCCTCTCCGAGGAGGCGACCCACCTGTTCGAGCAGGCCCGCGGCAAGGTCGCCCGCTTCGCCGGCGCGTCCGAGCGGGCCACGGTGTTCACCAAGAACGCCAGCGAGGCGATCAACCTGGTCGCCTACGCCTGGGGCCTGCGCAACCTCCGCGAGGGCGACGAGATCCTCGTCACCGAGATGGAGCACCACTCCAACCTGGTGCCCTGGCAGCTCGTCGCCGGCATGACGGGCGCGCGCGTCCGCGCCGTCCCCGTCACCGGCGACCACCTGCTGGACCTGGACGCCCTGGACCGGCTGCTCGGCGGGCGGACCCGCATGGTCGCCGTCTCCGCCATGTCGAACATGCTCGGCACCCTCAACCCGGTGCCCGCCGTCGCCGAGCGCGCCCACGCCGCCGGCGCGCTGGTGCTGGCCGACGCCGCCCAGGCGGTGCCCCACGCCGGCGCCCGCCTGGACGAGCTGGGCGCCGACTTCCTCGCCTTCACCGGCCACAAGATGCTCGGCCCCATGGGCGTCGGGGTGCTGGCCGCCCGCGAGGAGGTGCTGGAGGGGATGGAGCCGTTCCTCGGCGGCGGCGAGATGATCCGCGACGTCGCCATCGAGGGCTCCACCTGGAACGACATCCCGTGGCGCTTCGAGGCCGGCACCCCCAACGTGGCCGAGGCGGTCGGGCTGGGCGCGGCGGTCGACTACCTGGAGGCGCTCGGCATGGACCGGGTCCGCGCCGCCGAGGCCGACCTCACCGCCTACGCCCTCAAGCGCCTCGCCGAGGTCCAGGGCCTGCGCGTGTACGGGCCGGCGGAGCTGGAGCACCGCGGCGGGGTGCTCTCGTTCACCCTTGGCTCGATCCACCCCCACGACGTGGCGCAGGTGCTGGACGAGGAGGGGATCGCGGTGCGCGCCGGCCACCACTGCACCATGCCGCTGCACCGGCGTCTCGGCGTGCAGGCAACCACCCGCGCCTCCTTCTCCGTCTATTCGACGGCGGACGAGGTCGACGCGCTGGTCGCCGGCCTCGAGAAGACGGCGCGCTTCTTCGCATAGCAAAGGGACGTCATGGGCCTCGAAGACCTCTACCAGGAGATGATCCTCGACCACGCCAAGAAGCCCAGGCATCCTGGGCGGCTCCAGGACGCCCAGGTCGAGGTGCGGCACTACAACCCGGTCTGCGGCGACGAGCTGCGCCTGGGGCTGCGGCTGGACGGCGAGCGGGTCGCCGCGATCGCGGTCGACGGCAAGGGCTGCTCGATCTCGCAGGCGGCCGCGTCGGTGATGAGCGAGCAGGTGCTCGGGCGCCCGCTCGACGAGGCGATGAGCGCGGCCGAGGCGTTCCGCCGGATGATGCACGGCGAGGGCGAGCCCGACGAGGAATTGCTGGGCGACGGGATCGCGTTCAAGGGGGTAGCCCGCTACCCGGTCCGGGTCAAGTGCGCGCTGCTCGGCTGGATGGCGTTCAAGGACGCCGCCGCGCGGGCGCTCGACGGGCAGGGTGGCGGCGAGACGGTGTACGGCGAAGGAGGCTAGGAGGAGAGATGGCAACCGAGGCGGACATCTTCGAGGCCATGAAGCAGGTGGAGGACCCGGAGCTTGGCGTCAACGTCGTCGACCTGGGCCTGGTGTACGGCGTGGACCAGGCGGCCGACGGCCGCAAGGTGCGCCTGGACATGACCCTCACCACCGTCGCCTGTCCGCTCACCGACATGATCGAGGGCGCCACCAACGCGGCCCTTGTCGGTCTCGACGACATCCAGGAGGTCGAGATCAACTGGGTCTGGTCGCCCCCGTGGGGGCCGGAGCGGCTCACCGAGGATGGCAAGGTGGCCCTGCGGGCCATGGGCTTCGCGATCTGAGGAACCCTGACATGGCACTTCCAGCCCTGGTCGAGCCGGGGGGCGAGCTCTCGCGGGACGAGATCGCCCGCTACTCCCGCCACCTGATCATTCCCGACGTGGCCATGGACGGCCAGCGGCGGCTCAAGAACGCCCGCGTGCTGCTGATCGGCGCCGGCGGCCTCGGCGCGCCCAACGCCATGTACCTGGCCGCGGCCGGCGTCGGCCACCTCGGCCTGGTCGACTTCGACGTGGTCGACGCCTCCAACCTGCAGCGCCAGGTCATCCACGGGACCTCCGACATCGGCCGGCCCAAGCTGGAGAGCGCCCGCGACAAGATCACCGAGATCAACCCCTACGTCCAGGTGACCCTCCACGAGACCCGGCTCGGCTCCGACAACGCCCGCGAGCTGATCCGCCAGTACGACCTGGTGGTCGACGGCTCCGACAACTTCCCCACCCGCTACCTGGTCAACGACGCCTGCGTGCTGGAGGGCAAGCCGTACGTGTGGGGGTCGATCTACCGCTTCGACGGGCAGGCCAGCGTGTTCTGGGCCGAGCACGGCCCCTGCTACCGCTGCCTGTACCCGGAGCCGCCGCCGCCGGGCATGGTCCCCTCCTGCGCCGAGGGGGGCGTGCTCGGCGTGCTCTGCGCCACCGTCGGGTCTGTCCAGGCCAACGAGGCGATCAAGCTGCTGACCGGCATCGGCGACCCGCTGGTCGGCCGGCTGCTGATCTACGACGCCCTGGAGCTGTCCTTCAAGGACATCACCGTCCGCAAGGACCCCCAGTGCGCGGTCTGCGGCGAGCGGCCGACGGTCACCGAGCTGATCGACTACGAGGAGTTCTGCGGCGTGGTCTCCGACGAGGCCGCGCAGGCGGCGGCCGGTGCCACGCTGACCCCGGCGCAGCTCAAGGCGATGCTGGACGACGGGCAGCCGGTCAAGCTGCTGGACGTCCGCGAGCCGGCCGAGTGGCAGATCAACCGCCTCCCGGGGGCGACCCTGATCCCGCTCGGCGAGCTGCCGAACCACCTGGCCGAGCTGCCCCAGACCGAGCAGGTGGTCGCCTACTGCAAGACCGGCGGCCGCTCGGCCGAGGCGCTCGCCCTGCTCAAGCAGTCCGGCTTCTCCACCGCGCGGCACCTCGGCGGCGGCATCACCGCCTGGGCGAAGACGATCGACCCGAGCATGCCGGTCTACTGAATCGAAGATTCCCCCGTAAATCGCTTGACCTCCCTCGCGGGGGTCTGCCAACGTGGGCAAGCACGGCGGAACCACCGCCGGCTGAGGAGGTGCCTGTTGTGAGCTACCGGAGGATCGTCACCGCGCCAACCCCATTCGGGGCCAAGGGTGACGTCTGCCCGGACACGGCCAGCACCAGCCGCCTCCGCAAGATCGTCACCGCCATGTCCGCCGGCGTCGGCGTTACCGGCGCCCAGGACGGCCCGAAGGCCTTCGCGGCCGCACGACGGGAGGTTCCCACCTGACGGATCCTCCCGGGACGCGAAGGCCGTGGGCGAACCCCACGGCCTTTTTGATTGCCCGAATCCGCCACCGACCAGCGCGCCCCGTCAACGACGACAAGGAGCGACCCGACCATGCAGACCCTGGAGCTGTTCCCGCCCGGGCGAGCGCTGCCATGCGTGCAGGCGGGACCCGACCTCTACTTCTCCGAGTCACCCCGCGAGCTGGAGCTGGCCAAGCAGCTCTGTCGGCCCTGCCCGCTGCGCACCCGCTGCCTGGAGGGCGCCATCGAGCGCCACGAGCCCTGGGGCGTGTGGGGCGGAGAGGTGTTCGTCGACGGCCGGCCCGTGCCCTTCAAGCGATCCCGGGGACGTCCCCGCAAGCTCCCGCTACCCCCGCTCCCGGCCGAGCTACCGGCCGCGCAGGCCGAGGCCTGCTAGGAGCCGCGACCCGACGAGGAGGTGAGACAAGATGCACGTGTACATGCTGAGCCAGCTCGTGGCCGACCGGAAGGACGAGCTGGCCGCCAACGCCGAGCGCCATCGGGCACGCCAGGCGCGATCGCGCGGCGCCCTGCCCGCGGCCGACGAGCGCATGACCAGGCGGGAGTGGCGGGCGCTGCTCCGAGTCCTTCTCCAGGCCCGATGAGCCGCCCAGCGACCACCGGCCCCGACCTCCGACCCCCGGCGTCCGTGACACCATCACGGCACCGGGGGTCGCTTCGTCCCCGGGCGGACCGGCGGCATGGGAGGACATCGTGACGGCTTCGACCGTGCCGCCTACAACGCCAGCAAGCACGGCCTGGTCGGGCTGACCCGCACGCTGGCCGCCGAGTGGGGTGGCCGCGGCGTGCGCGTGAACGCGGTGTGCCCCGGCTGGGTGAAGACCGAGATGGACGCGGCCGACCAGGCCGCCGGCGGCTACAGCGACGCCGACATCGTCGGGCAGGTGCCGATGGGCCGCTTCGCCGTTCCCGGCGACGTCGCCGCCGTGGTCGCGTTCCTCGCCGACCCCGAACGCAGCGGCTTCGTCAACGGGGTGGCGCTGCCGGTCGACGGTGGCTGGACGGCCGATGCCGGCTGGACCGCGCTGCGGCTGCGCAAACGCGCCGGTACCACCGACTGATCACCCCGGCCTCCCGGACTCCAGGAGCTGCGCCCTGACCGCGGCGGCGACGGTGGCGGCATCGCCTGGGAAGCCGTGCAGGATGCCCGAGCTGCGGCGGATGAGCCAGCGCAGCCCGACGTACCAGACGCCGGGCGCTGGCGCGGCGCCGTCCTGGTGGCGGGGCTGGCCGTCGGCGTCGACCAGGGCGGGGTCCAGCCAGGAGAAGTCGCCGGTGAACCCGGTGCACCACACGACGCTGGCGACCTCGTCGGCGCGCAGGTCGAGCGCGACCGGCGGGTCCAGGTCGACGGGCGCGTCGGTGTCGTCGGGCTCGAGGGGCGGGGCGTCCAGGCCGCGGCGCCGGATGAAGTCGTCGACCATCCCCCGCACCCGCGCGGCGAAGGCGTCCCCGGCCGCCACGTTGGCCGCGGCGCTGTCGTCGAAGGTGACCCGCTCGCCGGCCACGGCGGCCGGCCGCCCGACCAGCGTGGCGCCCGCCCGGGCCAGCGCCTGCAGGCTCAGGCTGCGGCCGCCCGACGCGATGATCGGCTGCGCGGCCCGCATGACCGAGGGGTCGGGGAGGTCCCGCGGCCGCTGGTCGAAGAACCCGACCTCGACCAGCCAGTCGATGGTGTCTCGGCCCCGGTGCCGCCAGGTGAAGCGACCGGCGGGGCTGGTCGCCAGGACGACCCGCCGGCCGGCGGCCAGCAGGTCCTCGGCGATCTGGCAGCCGGACTGGGCGCTGCCGACGACCAGCACGGCACCGGCCGGCAGCATCCCGGGACCGCGGTAGTCCGCGGTGTGGTACTGCGCGACCCTGTCAGGGAGCGTCCGCGCCAGCGCGGGAACCCGCGGCACGTTCTGATCGCCGGTGGCGACGACCACGGTGCGGGCATGGAGGTCACCGCCGCTGGTCTCCAGGGCGTACCCGTCGCCGCGCTGGCGCAGCCGCGCGACCCCGACCCCGGCGCGGACGGGGGCGTCGGCGGCGACCTTCTCGAGCCGCTGCACGACCTCCGCGCCGGTCGCGAACGCGTCCCGCGCCTGCTCACCGAGCAGCTCGTTCATCCACCCCGGGGTGTTCAGCCGGAAGGAGTCCCACCGCTGGGTGCGCCAGCTCTCACCGACCCGGCCCCGCTCCAGGACCACGTGCTCGACGTCGTGGGCGGTGAGCGCGGCGCTGGCGGCGAGCCCGGCGGGCCCGGCGCCCACCACCACGCAGTCGATCACGGTCTGGCGCCCCTTGCGCATCCGTCGTCTCCCTTCGTCGTGCCTCACCGCTGCTGGCCGAGCGCGGCCCGCAGCGCCGCCCGGAACGCCTGCGGCTGCTCCAGCGAGAAGTGGCCGGCGTCCTCGACGACGTGCAGGGGCCAACCGTAGCGGGCGCTGGCCGCCTCCGCGATCCGCAGGCGCATCACCCGGTCGTGCCGGCCCCAGATCAGGGAGGTGGGGACGGCGATCCGCGCGAGCTCCTGGGGTGGGATCGTCCTGGTCCCCAGCTCGCGCAGCAGCCGGCGGTTGGCGGCCCGCACGCTCGGCGTGCGGGCGCGGTCGAGGTTGTACGCCTGGGACGCCTCCCAGCGGTCACCCAGCAGCGCCCGCACGCGCGTGGGGTCCACCGCGACCTGGCGGAGGAACCGCTGCTGCGTGCGCTCGCTGGGTCGGGCGATGAACCGGATCAGGGCGAGCGCGACCCCCGGCGCGGGCCGGAACCGGGCGAGGCTGCCGGCGCCGATCAGCACCAGCCGGGTCAGCCGGTCGGGGTGGGCGATCGCGAAGCGGGCGGCGATGGAGGCGCCGAGCGAGGCCCCCACCAGCGCCGGCGGCGACGGGCAGGTGTGCTGGATCAGCTCACCGAGCCAGGCGAGCACGCGGGCGGCGTCTGGCGGGCCGTCGGGCACCTCCGAGGCGCCCAGGCCCGGCAGGTCGGGCGCGACCACCCGATGGGTCGTCACCAGGTCGGCGATGACCGGCATCCACATGCCCGACCAGCCACCCTGGCCGTGCAGCAGCACCACCGGCGGGCCGTCACCGCCCTCCAGCACAGCGGTGGACACGCCGGCCAGGTCCAGGCGTCGCTCCGTGACGGGTGCCCCGGCCAGCAGCCGGCGCCGGGCGTCGTCACCACGCATGCGACGGCTGCCGTCCTGCACGATCGGTTGCCCGCTCATGACCATCCCTCCTACGGGGGCTCGTGGGCCTTCGCTCGTCATCGTCGGGGACGGCACGGGCGCCCGCCTAGGACAGTTTGTGAACTCCCAGCGGCAGGTTCACGATTGGAACTAGCCACGACCGGCAGGACGGGGGAGACTGCGCCCATGCGCAACTACGGCCAGTTCTGCCCGATCGCGCGAGGGTCGGAGATCCTCGCGGAGCGCTGGACGCCGATCATCCTGCGCAACATGCTGCTGGGCTGCCACACCTTCAACGAGATCGCCGCGGGCGCTCCGGGGCTGTCGCGCGCGCTGCTGACCAGGAGGCTGCGCGAGCTGGAGCATGCCGGGGTGATCCAGATCCGCCCCAAGCCCGACGGGCACGGGTCGCTGTACGAGCCGACGCCCGCGGGGCGGGACCTGCAGGGGGTGCTGAACGCGCTCGCGGGCTGGGCCGAGCGGTGGACGGAGATGACCTCCGAGCATGCCGACCCCGACGTCGTCCTGTGGTCGTGGTGCCAGTCCTTCGTGCGCCGCGAGCTGCTGCCAGACCGGCGGGTGGTGGTCCGGTTCGAGTTCGCCCGTGGTGGCCGTCGGGTGCGGATCTGGCAGCTCATCGAGGGGCGCGAGGTCGAGATCTGCCGCTTCGATCCCGGCTTCGGCGACGACCTGGTCGTCAGGATCGAGGACCCGCTCGCGTTCGCCCACTGGCACATGGGCCTGGTCGACTGGGCCGCGGCGCTGCGGTCGGGCGGCATCCAGGTGAGCGGACCCCGGGCGCTGGGTCGGGCGCTCCCGACCTGGAACGCCGGGCCCGAGACGCACGCACGGCTGCGCGCGAAGCTCGGCATGCCGGCCTGAGCCGGCCATCACACCCTCCCGAGTGCTCGTGCGCGCCGCCGGGGAAGGCGGTCGAGCGCCGCGGCGACCATCGCCCCGGTCCCGGCGCCCACGACGGAGCCGACCACCACGTCGCCCGGGTAGTGCACGCCGGTGTGGACACG
>Ga0209875_1000102_pt1 | contig 11344 bp, 11 predicted proteins | sample GWRWS3_0_10_FD_187219 | JGI IMG/M metagenome (GOLD analysis project Ga0209875, IMG submission 187219) | Riverbed sediment microbial communities from areas with vegetation nearby in Columbia River, Washington, USA - GW-RW S3_0_10 (SPAdes)... | ecosystem: Environmental > Aquatic > Freshwater >...
CGGACGCGGCCGACCAGGTCGGTGACGCAGACCGCGACGTAGTCGACGTTGATCTCCAGGCCGACGCCGACGAAGCCGGTGCGGTTGAGCGCCAGGGCGCTGCCGGGCCGGCCGATCTCGCCGCGCGCCTCCGGGCCCAGCTCGGTCACCAGGCGGGCGCCCACCAGGTCGTCGACCAGGCTGGAGACCGTCGCCTTGGTCAGGCTGGTGGCCTGGGCGATGCGCGCCCGCGTCACCGGCTCGTTGGCGGCGATGTGCTGCAGCACCAGGGCCAGGTTGTGGCTGCGCAGCCCGTGCTGGCGGGCCGGCGACCCGCCGGGGTGCACCTCGCGGGCGGTCACGGGGACGGCACCGGGGTCGCGGGGTGCAAGAGCCCCGCGATGGCCCCGTCCCGGGCCGCCGCGTAGCCGGCCCGCACCTCGGCGCCCGCCGCGGCCGCCTGCTCGGGGACCCCGGCGGCGGTCGCCGCCAGCAGCCACGATGGCGGCTCCGCCGTCCCGGCCAGCACCCACGCCGCCTGGCGGGCCGCCCCCCTGGCGACGTACTCGGCCGGGTCGGGCACCTCGACCGGGGCGCCGAGCAGCAGCGGGGCGACGGCCTGCACCGCCGCCGAGCGGCTGCCGCCACCGACCAGCAGCACCCTCCGCACCGGGACGCCCTGGTCGCGGAGGGCGTCCAGGCCGTCGGCGAGCCCGCACAGCACGCCCTCCACGGCGGCCCTGGCGAGGTTCTCCGGCTCCATGTTGGCCAGCCGCAGGCCCACCAGCAGCCCGCTGGCGTCCGGCAGGTTCGGGGTCCGCTCGCCGTCCAGGTAGGGGAGCAGGACCAGCCCGCCGGCGCCGGGGCGGGCGGCCAGCGCCAGCCGGTCGAGGGTGGCGAGGTCCACGCCGAGCATCCCCGCCACCCCGGAGAGCACCCTGGCGGCGTTGAGCGTGCACACCAGCGGCAGGAATCGTCCGGTGGCGTCGGCGAACCCGGCCACCGTGCCGGCCGGGTCCTCGGTCGGTGCGTCGTGGACCGCGAACACGGTGCCGCTGGTGCCGATCGACACCACCACGTCGCCGGGGACGGCGCCCAGCCCGAGGGCGGCCGCCATGTTGTCGCCGGTGCCGGCGCCGACGACGGCGCCCTCGCTGGTCTGGCCGGCGGCGGCGTTCGGCGGCAGCACCCGCGGCAGCGCCGGCACCCTGCCGAAGGCCAGCTCGACCAGGTCGGTGCGGTAGGCGCCGGCCCGGGGCGACCAGTAGCCGGTGCCGGACGCGTCGCCGCGGTCGGTCGCCGGCTCGTCCTCGCCGGTCAGCCGCCAGGTCAGCCAGTCGTGGGGCAGCAGCACCGACGCGACCCGGCTGGCCCGCTCGGGCTCGTGGGTGGCCAGCCAGCGCAGCTTGGTGACGGTGAAGCTGGCGACCGGCACCGACCCCACCGCCTCGGCCCAGGCGGCCGGCCCGCCGAGCTCGCCGACCAGCTCGGTCGCGGCCCGCGCGGAGCGGACGTCGTTCCACAGCAGCGCCGGCCGCACCACCGCGCCGGCCTCGTCGAGCGTCACCAGCCCGTGCTGCTGGCCGCCGACGGCGAGCGCGTCCACGGTGTCGAGCAGGGCGGCGCGGGGGGCGGCGAGCGCCTGCCACCACGCCGCCGGGTCGACCTCGGTGCCCTCCGGGTGGGGAGCCGAGCGCTGGGCGAGGACCTCCCCGGTGTCGGCGTCGCAGACGACGACCTTGGTGGACTGCGTCGAGCAGTCGACGCCGGCGACGGTAGCCATGCGCAGCCCCCTTAGTTTGCCTCCTGAACATACTCTACGCGCTGCCGCCATTGACACGGAAGCCCCTGGCTGCTTAGTTTGTCGAGTATACGGACAAATTCTGCGCCGGAGCCGGAACGGGAGGGCATGGGCATGACCGGCGACGCGGCAGCCCAGAGGACCCTCGGCGTCGGCATGGTCGGCTACGCGTTCATGGGGAGGGCCCACTCCCAGGCCTGGCGCACCGTCGGCCACTTCTTCGAGCTCCCGTTCGCGCCGCGCATGGCCGCCATCTGCGGCCGCGACCGCGCGGCGGTGGTCGCGGCAGCGCGACGGCTCGGCTGGGCCGCCTGGGAGACCGACTGGAAGCGGCTGGTCGACCGCGACGACGTCGAGCTGGTCGACGTCTGCACCCCCGGGTCCAGCCACGCCGAGATCTCGATCGCGGCCCTGGAGGCGGGCAAGCACGTGCTGTGCGAGAAGCCGCTGGCCAACACCGTCGACGAGGCGCGCGCGATGGCGGCCGCGGCCAGCAGGGCCGCCGCGGTGGGCGTCAGGGCGATGGTCGGCTTCAACTTCAGGCGGGTCCCGGCGGTCGCCCTGGCCAAGGAGCTGATCGCCGGCGGCCGGCTCGGTGCCGTCCGCCAGGTGCGCGCCGCCTACCTGGGCGCCCACCTGGTGGACCCCGAGTTCCCGCTGGTCTGGCGGCTGCGCGCCGACCAGGCCGGGTCGGGCGCCCTCGGCGACCTCGGCGCCCACGCCATCGACCTCGCCCAGTACCTGGCCGGCGACCACATCACCGGGGTCTCGGGGCTGACCGAGACGTTCGTGCGGGAGCGCCCCTTGCCGGAGGGGGGTGGCCGCGGCCCGGTCACCGTCGACGACGCGGCGCTGTTCATCGCCCGCTTCGGCGGCGGGGCGGTCGGCAGCTTCGAGGCGACCCGCTTCGCCACCGGCCACGACGAGGGCCTCAGCGTCGAGGTCAACGGCGAGCTGGGCAGCGTCGCCTGGGAGCTCGGCGCCCTGAACCAGCTCCGCGTGTTCGACGCCACCGCGGACCCGGCCACCCAGGGGTTCCGGACCGTCCAGGTGACCAAGGCCGGCCATCCCTACGCCGGGGCGTGGTGGCCGGACGGCCACACCATCGGCTACGAGCACACCTTCACCCACGAGGTGCGCGACCTGCTGGTGGCGATCGCCGCCGGCAGCGACCCGGTGCCGTCGTTCGCCGACGGGCTGCAGGTGCAGCAGGTGCTCGACGCGGTGCAGCGCAGCGCCGCGGCGGGCTCGACCTGGACGGAGGTGGCCACATGAGCCAGGGGGCTTCCAGGTACGAGCCGACCAGGGCCGACCGGTTCAGCTTCGGGCTGTGGACGGTCGGCCATCCGGGCATGGACCCCTTCGGCGACCCGGTGCGCGCCTGGCTGGACCCGGTCGAGACCGTCCAGCGCCTCTCCGACCTCGGCGCCTACGGCGTCACCTTCCACGACGACGACCTGCTCCCGCCCGGCTCCGACGGCAGCCCCGCCGACCGCGCCAAGGCCCTCGACCGCTTCACCCGGGCGCTGGACGAGACCGGGATGGTGGTGCCGATGGCCACCACCAACCTGTTCCGGCACCCGGTGTTCCGCGAGGGCGCCTTCACCGCCAACGACCCGGCGGTCCGGCGCCACGCCATCCGCAAGACGCTCGCCAACGTCGACGTGGCCGCCGAGGTCGGCGCCAAGGTCTACGTCTGCTGGGGCGGCCGCGAGGGCTGCGAGTCCGACACCAAGGACGTGCGGGCCGCCCTGGACCGCTACAAGGAGGCGATCGACCTCCTGTGCGGCTACGTCCGCGACCGCGGCTACGACCTCCGCTTCGCGCTGGAGCCGAAGCCCAACGAGCCCCGCGGCGACATCTTCCTGCCGACCATCGGGCATGCGCTGGCCTTCATCGACCACCTGGAGCACCCCCAGCTCGTCGGCCTCAACCCCGAGGTCGGCCACGAGACCATGGCCGGGCTGAACTTCCACCACGGCGTCGCCCAGGCGCTGTGGGCCGACAAGCTGTTCCACATCGACCTCAACGCCCAGCGCGGGCCCCGCTACGACCAGGACCTGCGCTTCGGCTCCGAGGACCAGAAGGGCGCCTTCTTCCTGGTGGACCTCCTGGAGCGTGGCGGCTACCAGGGGCCGCGCCACTTCGACGCCCGCGCCTACCGGACCGAGGACGCCGGCGGGGTCTGGGAGTTCGCGCGCGGCTGCATGCGCACCTACCTGATCCTCAAGGAGCGGGCGGCCGCGTTCCGGGCCGACCCGGAGGTCGCCGAGGCCATGGCCGCCGCCGGCGTGCCGGACCTGGCGACCCCCACGCTGCGACCGGGCGAGACCCTCCAGGAGCTGCGCGCCGAGCGCGGCTTCGACCCCGAGGCCGCCGCCCGCCGCGGTCGCGGCTACGAACGACTCGACCAACTGGTGATCGACCATCTGCTGGGAGCCCGCTAGAAGCGCTGCCCATCCGGGCAGCGGAAAGGAGGGTCCATGTTCAGCACCGCCGCCAGAGGTTGGTTTGGGAGCAGGGCGGTACGGATCGCCGTGGCGGTCGCGCTGGCGGCCGCCACGGTGGGGCTGGTCGGCGTGACCGCCTCGGACGCCTCGGGCCGCCTGGACGTGCGGCGAGAGGTCTTCGGCACCATCCCGAACGGCCCCGTCGTCCACCGGTACACCCTCACCAACGGTCACGGCATGGAGGTGAAGCTCATCACCTACGGCGGCGCCATCCAGTCGCTGAAGGTGCCCGACCGCCGCGGCCGCATGGCCAACGTCACCCTCGGGTTCAGCACCCTGGAGGGCTACCTCCAGACGGGCAACCCGTACTTCGGCTGCATCACCGGCCGCTACGCCAACCGCATCGCCAACGGCAGGTTCACCCTGGACGGCGTCACCTACCAGCTCGCCAGGAACAACGGCCCCAACCACCTGCACGGCGGGATCGTCGGCTTCGACAAGATCGTGTGGGACGCCGAGGTGGTCCGCACCGACGACAGCGTCGGCGTCAGGTTCCACTACCTCAGCCCCGACGGGGACGAGGAGTACCCGGGCGCCCTCGACACCACCGTCACCTACACGCTCAACAACCGCAACGCGCTGCGGATGCGCTACCAGGCCACCACCGACGCGCCGACGATCGTCAACCTCACCAACCACGCCTACTGGAACCTCGCCGGTGAGGGCTCCGGCGACATCAACGACCACGAGCTGCTGCTCAGGGCCAGCCACTACACGCCGGTCGACGCGACCCTGATCCCCACCGGCCAGATCGCCCCGGTGGCCGGCACGCCGCTGGACTTCACCAGGTCCACCACGATCGGCGCGCGCATCCGTAACAGCCACCCGCAGCTCGTCATCGGCCGTGGCTACGACCACAACTGGGTGCTCGACCGAGAGGACGACTCCGGGCTGGAGCTGGCCGCGCGGCTGACCGACCCGAGAAGCGGCCGGGTGCTCGAGGTCATCACCGACCAGCCGGGCATCCAGTTCTACTCCGGCAACTTCCTGGACGGGACCCTGGTCGGCACCAGCGGCCGGATGTACCGCCAGGGCGACGGCCTGGCGCTGGAGACCCAGCACTTCCCGGACTCGCCCAACCATGACAACTTCCCGTCGACCGTGCTGCGGCCGGGCGAGGAGTACGACACGACGACCATCTACCGGTTCTCCACCGACGACTAACCGGGTGGGAAACCCGCACGAGGAGGTGCCCATGTCCAAGGTCGATCCCGCGGTCGAGCAAGCCGTCGACACGCTGGGACTCAACCCGATCACGCGGCGCCGGCTGCTGAAGGGCGCCGGCCTGACCAGCGCCACGCTGGCCGCCACGGCGCTGCTCGCCGCCTGCGGCTCCGACGAACCGTCCGGCAGCACCGCCGCGGCGGCGGGTGCCGGCGACTTCCCCTCCACGCCGAAGTGGAAGTTCGTGTTCGTCTGCCACGTCACCACCAACCCGTTCTTCACGCCCACCCAGTACGGCGCCCAGGACGCCTGCGCGCTGCTCAACTGCGAGTTCCAGTGGACCGGCTCCAAGGAGGCGGTCGTCGCCGAGATGGTGAACGCCACCAACACCGCGATCTCCGCGAAGGCCGACGGGATCGCGCTGGCGGTGGTCGACGAGAACGCCTTCAACGCGCCGGTCAACCAGGCGCTGGACGCCGGCATCCCGGTCGTCTCCTACAACGCCGACGGCGCCAAGGACGACCCGGGCACCAACCGCCTGGCCTACATCGGCCAGGGCCTGTACGACTCCGGGTTCCAGCTCGGCCAGCGCGCGCTGGCGTCGGGTCTCGACTCTGGCGACGTGGTGGGGTTCATCGCGACCCCGGGCGCGCTCAACATCCAGCCCCGCATCGACGGCGCCTCCGACGCGATCAAGCAGTCGGGCAAGCCGCTCAAGTTCACCTCGGTCGGCACCAACGCCGACGTGGTCAAGGGGCAGTCCATCATCGACGCCTACGCGCAGGGGCACCCGAACCTCGCGGGCATGCTCGCGGTCGACGCCGGCTCCACCCAGTCAGTCGGCCAGGTTGTCCAGAAGTACTCGATGCGGGACAAGGGCCTGAAGGTCGCCGGCGGCTTCGACCTGGTGCCCCAGACGCTGGAAGCCATCAAGGGCGGCAGCCTCGACTACACCATCGACCAGCAGCCCTATTTGCAGGGGTTCCTGCCGGTGCTATACCTGTATTTCTACAAGCTCTCCGGCGGGCTGCTCTTCCCCTCCGAGACAAACACTGGCCTCCTGTTCGTGACCAAGGACAACGTTGACCCCTACCTGCAGACCAAGACCCGCTTCGAGGGGTCGAGCACCGAGCAGCAGGTGGTCCCGCGCTCCGGGGCGATCGCTCACGCCTGAGTCGTCCCCTTGGATGCTCGCGAGCGGCCGGGAACGCCAACCCGGCCGCTCGCGGGCACACGGGCCACCCGGAACCGCGACGAAGAGGGCACCGTGAGCGACACTGTCGAGGTTGCCGAGAGGGTCGAGGCGGCTCCGCCCGGCCGGACACCCCGGCGCATCCTGCGCCGTATCGGCGAGGAGTTCCTGCGCCGGCGTGAGGCCAGCGTGCTGATCGTCGCGGTCGGGCTCGGGATCTACTTCGCGTCGGCGGAACCGGCCTTCCTCACCCAACCCAACCTGGTCAACATCTCGCGGGCCACCGCGCCGACGGCGATCGTGGCGGCGGGCATGGTGCTGGTGATGGTCAGCGGCGAGATCGACCTGTCGGTCGGCGCGGTCTACGCGCTGGCACCGTTCAACATGCACTACCTGATCGACTACTACTCGGTGCCGGTGATCCCGGCGATCCTGCTGGCCCTGCTGATCTCGGCCGCGATCGGCTTCGCCAACGGGTTCATCACCTGGGTGTTCAAGGTGCCGTCGTTCGTGACCACGCTCGGCACGCTGAACGTGGTGATCGGCATCGTCCTGGTCACCTCGCACGCCTACCCGACCTCGATCCCCGAGCCGGCGGTCGGCGCGATCCAGAACTGGCTGGGCGCTGCGGACTGGTCGGAGCTCACCTGGTGCCTGCTGATCGTGGGGTTCTTCCACCTCGTGCTCACCAGCACCAGGTGGGGCCTGCACACCGTGGCGGTCGGCGGCAACCTGCTCGGCGCCACCGAGGCGGGCATCCGGGCCGGGCGCATCAAGATCGGCAACTTCATGGTGGTGGCGACGCTCGGGGGGTTTGCCGGGATCATGGACGCCTTCCGCATCAACACCATCGACCCCAACCTCGGCGGCGGCACCGGGATCATGTTCGCCGCGGTCGCGGCGGCGGTCATCGGCGGCACCGCGCTGGCGGGCGGCTCGGGGACCGTCATCGGGGCGTTCCTCGGCGCGCTCGTGCTGGCCGAGTTGCAGAACGGGATGAACCTCATCGGCATCAGCGCCAACCCGTACTTCCTGATCCTGGGCGCCGCGATCCTGATCTCGATGATCGCCAACGTCTACCTGTCGAGGCTGCGACGGGCGGGTCGGACCTGATGGCCGCCGGCGCCAACGGCGAGGCCCTGCGGGTCGAGCACCTCGCCAAGCGGTTCGGCGGGATCACCGCCCTGGCCGACGTGAACCTCCACCTGGCCAAGGGTGAGGTGCTGGGCCTGATCGGCGACAACGGCGCCGGCAAGTCCACCCTGATCAAGATCATCTGCGGCTTCCACCAGCCCGACGCCGGGACGATCTCCGTGAACGGCGAGGAGGTCGTGATCAGGTCGGTGGACCACGCCCGCTCGTTGGGGATCGACACCGTCTACCAGGACCTGGCGCTGGTCAACGAGCTGACCGTCTACCACAACATGTTCCTCAACCGCGAGCTGGTGCGCTGGCCGCTGCTCAGCAACCGGCGCATGCAGCGGCTCGCCAGGCAGCACCTCCAGGACATGGGGGTGAACGTCGCCTCGGTCGACGTCGAGGTCGCCAAGCTGTCCGGCGGCCAGCGCCAGGCGATCGCGGTCGCCCGCTCGGTCTACACCGACGCCAAGATCCTGCTGCTGGACGAGCCGCTGGCGGCGATGGGCGCCAAGGAGGGCGCCCTCATCCTGGACCTGGTCCGCGACCTCAAGCAGCGCGGCGACGTCTCGATCATCATCATCGCCCACAACTACGGCCAGATCCTGGAGGTCTGCGACCGGATCAACCTGCTGCAGCACGGGTCGATCACGTTCGACAAGCCGACCTCGGAGACCTCCGTCCAGGAGCTGACCGACCTGGTGGTCGCCGAGTACCGGGCCGCCCGCCTGCGCGGCCTTGGGCAGGGCCCGGCAACCGACACCCGCGGCCGCGGGTAGACCACCCGCGTCCATGCGCGCGCTGATGGTGCGCGAGCCCGGCCACTACGCGGTCGAGGAGCTCCCCGAACCGGCCCCCGGCCCCGGCGAGGTGCTGGTCGAGGTCGCCGCCGCCGGCATCTGCGGCTCCGACCTCGAGCTGGTCGACGGCCGCCGCCCGGCGGCCTACGTCCGCTACCCGGTGGTGCCCGGCCACGAGTGGGCCGGCCGGGTGGTGCGCGCCGGCCCCGGCGTGCAGGGGAGCCTGGCGCCCGGCGACCCAGTGGTCGCCGAGGGCCTGCGCGCCTGCGGCGTGTGCGCGCGCTGCGCCGAGGGGCGCACCAACCTGTGCACCGCCGACTACGCCGAGACCGGCTTCACCCACCAGGGCGCCCTCGCCGACCGGCTGGTCGTGCCGGCGCGGCTGGTCCACCGCCTGCCCGCGACCCGGCCGCTGGAGCCGGCGGCGCTGCTGGAGCCGGCGGCCTGCGTGGCCAGCGGGCTGCTGGAGGCCGGGGTGCCGCGGCCCGGCTCGCGGGTGGCGGTGGTCGGCGACGGCCCGCTCGGCCTGCTGGCGGTGCTGTTGCTGCGGACCGCCTCGCCTGCCGAGCTGCTGCTGGTCGGCGCGCGGCCCGGCAGGGCCGCCCACGGCCGCGGCGCCGGCGCGACCCGGGTCGTCGACGCCGCCGACCGGGACGCGCTGGCGGAGCTCGGCGGGCGCTTCGACGCCGTGGTGGAGGCGACCAACGCGCCGGAGGGCGCGGCCGCCGCGCTGCGGCTGCTGCGCCGCGGCGGCAGCGCGATCCTGCTCGGCATCAGCGGGGCCCAGCGCCCCACGATCGACCCGGACACGCTGACCCTGAACCAGCTCCGCGTGCACGGCATCTTCGCCGCCTCCCGGGCCGCCTGGCGCTGGGTCGTGGAGCTGTACGCCGGCGGGATCCTGGACCCAGCCCCGCTGGTCACCCACAACTTCGGGCTGGAGGAGGCGCCGCTGGCGCTGGCGGCGCTGGCCGCACCCGGTGGCGACGCCGTCAAGGTCCTGGTCCGCCCCGGACGGTGACGGCGCCGCGCCGCGGCCTACACTGGTCGGCGGAGGTGGACCAGTGACCGACACGCCCCCCCACGCCGAGGTCGCCCACCGGCTGGTGGGCGCCCAGCAGCGCTACACCGCCGGCCGGCGCCGGCTGGTCGAGCTGCTGCACGGGGCCGGGCGGCCGCTGGAGATCTTCGAGATCGCCGACGCCTCGGCGAACCTCCCGGTGAGCACGATCTACCGCAACCTGGTGGTGCTGGAGCAGGCCGGCGCGGTGACCCGCTACCCGGGCGCCGGCGGCTCCGCCCGCTACGAGCTGTCGGAGGAGCTGGTCGGCCACCACCACCATCTCGTCTGCGGCAGGTGCGGCCGGATGGAGGACTACGACGCCACCCCGGAGGTCGAGGGCCACCTGCAGTCGGCGCTGGACGCGCTGGCCGCCCGCAACGGCTTCCGCGCCACCAGCCACCGCCTGGAGCTGCGGGGCCTCTGCGCCCGCTGCACCTGACCGGCTCCGCTCAGGACCGCCGGCGCGGGGCGTGCAGCCCCCGCTCGGCCAGCAGCGCCTCCAGCGCGTCCAGCCAGGCGGCGTAGTAGGCGGTCGCGGCCGACTCGCCGGGGTCGTGCGGGCGGCGCCGGATGGCGGCGACCAGGTGGCGGCGGAACTCCGCCCAGGACGCGCCCGTGCGCGCCAGCGCCACCACGCCCATGCCGAGGGCGCGTCCCTGCCAGGGCTCCTCGAAGACCAGCTCGCCGTTGTCGCGTGGCAGCGGCGCGTCGCCGGCGAGCGCGGCGTCCAGGTCGGCGAGCCCGGGCGCGCCGTCCGCCGCGCTCACGCCGCCGGCCGGGGCGGGAGCGGCACGGCCGTGCCGATCATGCAGTCGCGGGTCACCAGCGCGGCCAGGGCGTCCTCGGTCAGGCCGTCGGTCCCCGCCGGCCGCATCGGCACGACCAGGTAGCGGACCTCGGCGCTGGAGTCCCAGACGCGCACCTGGACCTCGTCGGGGAGCTCCAGGCCGAACTCGCGCAGCACCGCGCGCGGCTCCGCGACCATGCGGGCCCGGTAGGGGAGGCTCTTGTACCAGGTCGGCGGCAGGCCGAGCACCGGCCACGGGTAGCACGAGCAGAGCGTGCACACGACCACGTTGTGGACCGCGGCGGTGTTGGCGACCGCGACCAGGTTGTCGGCCTCGGCGCCGCCGAAGCCGAGCTCGGCGATCGCCCTGGTGCCGTCGGCCAGCAGCCGCTCGCGGTAGGCCGGGTCGGTCCAGGCGCGCGCCACCACCCTGGCGCCGTTCTTCGGGCCGACGTCGCGCTCGTACAGCTCGATGATCGCGTCGACGGCGTCGGTGGAGACCAGGCCCTTCTCCACCAGCAACGACTCCAGCGCCTTCACGCGCAGCTCGACCTCGGACAGCGGAGCGTCGTGGGTGCGCCCGGGCTCGTGATCGTGGCCGTGCTCGTGATCGTGCGCCTCGCTCATGGGGCTCTCATTCTATCCCGCGGCTGCCGGGCGGCGCTGCGCCCACGGGCGTGCGGCCTCGAAGGCGGCGGCCGCGCGGAGCACGGTGACGTCGTCGTACCGGCGACCCACGATCTGCAGCCCGATGGGCAGGCCATCGCGCGTGAAGCCGCAAGGCACGGTGGCCGCCGGCTGGCCGGTCATGTTGAAGGGGAACGTGAAGGCGCTGCCCGCCTCGCGGTCCACCGGCTTGCCATCGATCTCGGTGGGCCAGAGGATCCCAAGCCCGAAGGCCACGGTGGCCA
>Ga0209875_1000103_pt1 | contig 11329 bp, 9 predicted proteins | sample GWRWS3_0_10_FD_187219 | JGI IMG/M metagenome (GOLD analysis project Ga0209875, IMG submission 187219) | Riverbed sediment microbial communities from areas with vegetation nearby in Columbia River, Washington, USA - GW-RW S3_0_10 (SPAdes)... | ecosystem: Environmental > Aquatic > Freshwater >...
CCAGCGAGCAGGCCAGCACCACCGTCGGGCGCCGGCGGCGGATGCCGTGGCCGGCCAGGGAGTAGCCGACCAGCATGGCGGCGGGGAAGCTGGCGACCAGCGCGCCGATCAGGGCGGGCCCGGCGCCGGTGGTGGCCGCGATCGCGGGCGTGACCGGGACGATCACGCTGTAGCCGGCGGCGTCGAGCGCGCCCAGCCCGAGCAGCGCGAAGTAGGGCCGCCGCTCGGTGCGTGCCTGCACGCTCACGCGCTCGGGGGGCCGCCCGGCATGCGGGCGAGCAGGGCGGCGACCGCCTCGGCCCAGCCCTCGCCGGCCGCCGACGGGGTCACGACCACCGGTTGGCCCGCCGGCGCCGTCGCCGCCGCCCAGGCGCCGTTGGCGACCAGGAACATCGCCCCGACGACGCCGGCCAGCTCGAGGTCGGCGGGCCCGTCGCCGATGGCGGCGGCCTGGCCGGGCGCGAGCCCCCGCTCGGCCAGGTAGGCGGCGGCCGTGCCCGCCTTGCTCACCCCGGCGGGCAGCAGGTGGTAGGCGTGGGTGGCGCCCGGGCCGAGATGTGGGTGGGCGCCGCGGAGGCGGCCGTTGTCGAGCAGCCGTGCCCAGCCGAGCCCGCGGTCGGCCAGCAGCGCGTCGGCCTCGGCGGCGTCGACCTGGCCGCGGAGCAGGGCGGTGCCCCGGCGGCCCAGGTGCCACGGCGAGTGCGGCTCCAGCTTTCCGGCGAACTCGCCGAGCAGGGCGGCCAGCGCGCCCGACCGCTCCAGGGCCGCCGCCGGGGTGGGCCCCAGGTCGCGGGGTGCCTCGCCCCACCGCACCTCGATGTCCCTGCCCCTGATCAGCACCGTGCCGAGCTCCCCGATCGCGTCCCGGGCGCCGAGCAGCCGGCCCGTCTCCCTGAGCTGCTCGCCGGTGCGACCGGAGACGAGCACCAGCTCCAGCCCGGCTCGGGCGGCGGCGACCAGCGCCTCGGCCGCGGCCAGGGTCGGACGGCCCTCCAGGTCGGCGAGCAGCGCGCCGTTCCTGCCGACCAGCGTCCCGTCGACGTCGGAGAACAGCAACGCCGGCGCCAGCCGGTCGAGCAGCGGCCCGGCGTCGGCCAGTGGCAGCCCGGCCACGCTACTCGGGCGCGGTCACGGCGGTCGTCCGGCGCAGGTAGCCGTCGACGGTCACGATCGGCGGCCGCCGGGTGGTCACGATCTCGCGCGGCTCCATGTGGTACTCGCGCAACTGGTTGGAGAACTGGACCAGGGTGGTGCCGTAGGTGCCCGGCGCCGCGCGGCCCTCCTCCACCAGCCGCAGGAACACCGCCTGCAGGATCCCGAAGCTCATCCGGCCCAGCGCCTGGACCTCCTGGTTGCGGTGGACGCGGCGCTCCAGGTCGACCTGGGCGATCGCGTCCATCCCGAAGCGCTCCGCCAGGTCGACCAGCAGCCCCAGCTCGACGCCGTAGCCGGAGGAGAACGGCACCTGCTCCAGCGCCACCCTGCGACCCGCGTACTCGCCCGACAGCGGCTGCACGATCCCGGCGAGCTGCGGCCAGAGCAGGTTCAGCAGCGGGCGGGCGACCAGCTCGGTGACGCGGCCGCCGCCGGTCGACCGCAGGGCGCTGCGCTCGCGGATCGGCCGCTCGTAGAACGCCTTGACGTACAGGACCTCCGGGTCCATCAGCAGCGGCCCGAGCAGCCCGTGGACGAAGCGGGGGTGGAAGTTGCTGATGTCGGCGTCGATCCAGCAGATCACGTCGCCCTGGCAGGCGTGCAGGCTCTTCCACAGGGCCTCGCCCTTGCCGGAGCCGGGGCCGACCTCGGGCAGCACGTCCTGCTCGCGGAACACCCGCGCCCCCTCGGCCAGGGCGATCACCACCGTGTCGTCGACCGAGCCGGCGTCCATGACCACGATCTCGTCGATCAGCCTGGACCGTTCCAGCAGGCTCTTGCGCAGCGCCTTGACGATCTTGCCGACGGTGGCCGCCTCGTCGCGGGTGGGGAGGCACACCGACACGGTCAGCCCGAGCCGCTCCTTGGCCGCCCGTAGCTTGGCCGGTTCGAACTGGCTGTAGTGGTGGGTCCGTTTCCCGAACCACTCCCAGGTGTCGATATCGGTCATTCGGTCTCCCGGTACGGGCCTCCACGGCGCCAACCCTTCCGGTGTTGCGGCCCAGCAGCGTGCCAGGGCAAGCTGAAAGCCACAACTTCGCCTTCTTCATCATCGGGCATCGGGAAGCCGACCGTATGATCGATCACACCCTCGACCACGTCGTCCTGCGATGTCGTGGCTGCCAGGCCGCCTACCCGCCGGCGTTCGAGTACGTCTGCCCGAACTGCCTCGGGCCCCTCGACGTCGAGCACGACCGCGCGGCGGTGGCCGAGCGGCTCGGTCGGGCCGCCATCGAGGCCGGACCGCGGTCGATCTGGCGCTACCAGGCGCTGCTGCCCGCGCAGCCGGGCACGGGCGACCTGGCTCCCGGGCTCACCCCGCTGGTGCCGGCGCCGCGGCTCGCCGAAGCCCTCGGCGTGCCCGGGCCGCTGCTGCTCAAGGACGACACCCGCAACCCGACCAACTCCTTCAAGGACCGGGTGGTCGCCGTCGCGCTGGCGAGGGCGCGGGCGTTCGGGCTGTCCACGGTGGCGTGCGCCTCCACCGGGAACCTGGCGGGCGCCACCGCCGCGGCGGCCGCATCTCAGGGCCTCGACTGCGTGGTGGTGATCCCGGCCGACCTGGAGGCCGGCAAGGTCGCCTCGGCGGCGGCGTTCGGCGCCACCGTGGTCGCCGTGCAGGGCTCCTACGACCAGGCCAACCGCCTGTCGTCGCAGGCCGCCGAGGCGTTCGGCTGGGGCTTCGTCAACGTCAACCTGCGCCCGTGGTACGCCGAGGGGTCCAAGACGGTCGGGCTGGAGGTCGCCGAGCAGCTCGGCTGGTCGCTGCCCGACCACGTGGTGGTCCCGATCGCCTCCGGCGCCCTGCTGGTCAAGGTCCACCAGGGCTTCCAGGTGCTCGCCGACCACGGCCTGGTCGAGCGGACCCCGGTCCGGGTCCACGGCGCCCAGTCCACCGGCTGCGCCCCGGTGGCCAGCGCCTTCGCCGAGGGCCGCGACGACGTCCTGCCCGTGCGGCCGACCGGCATCGTCAAGTCGCTGGCCATCGGCGACCCGGCCGACGGCGTCGAGGCCCTGCAGACCGTGCGCGCCACCGGCGGCCGGGTCGAGGCGGTCGACGACCAGGAGGTGGTGGAGGCGATCGGGCTGCTCGCCAGGACCACCGGGGTGTTCGGGGAGACCGCCGCCGGGGTGACCGTGGCCACCGTGGCGCGGCTGGCGGCCGCCGGCGCCTTCCGGCCGGGGGAGCGGGTGGTCGCGCTGGTCACCGGCCACGGCCTGAAGACCAGGGAGGTGCTCAACGGCCGCGCCAATGCGACCGTCACCGTCCGCCCCAACATCGACGCCCTCGAAGAGGCGCTCGCCCCGCTCCGCCCAGACCTCACCGCCGCGGGCTAGCGCTCCTCGGCCAGGTAGCGGCGGTAGACCTCCAGGCCGTCCGGGACGAACGGCCACTCCTCCAGCCGCGCCAGCAGCTCGTCGTCGTCGAGGAAGGCACCCCAGGCGATCTCGCTGGCCTGTGGCCGGACCGGGCCGTCCCAGGTGACCTCGAACGCGGCGCTCCAGCTCGGGTTCTCCGCGCCGCGGTAGCGGTGCTTGAACAGGAACCGCGGCCGGGGACCGACCACGCCGAGCTCCTCTGCCAGTTCCCGCACCGCCGCCTCCTGGTAGGTCTCGCCGGCGCCGAGCACGCCGCCGGCGAACATGTCGTACATCCCCGGGTAGACGTCCTTGTCGTCGACGCGCCGATGGACGTAGACGCGCCCCGCCGGGTCGCGGCAGAGCACGGCCGCGAACCGGTGCAGCAGCCGGCGCGCCCGCACCTCCCGCCTGGACGCTCGGCCGATCACCCGGTCGTGCTCGTCGACGACGTCGAGGATCTCGTCGGAAGGGTCGATCGCGTCCGCCCCCTTCGTCGCGGAAAGGTGATACTTGTCCGGCAAAAGCGTAAGGCCACACGGCCGGCGTGGCTCTTCTCGTCGAACGGCCCACGCCCGGGCAGCAGTGTTGGAGAGGAATGGACGTCCGAGCTGTCGAGGACTCCCGCAGCGACGCCGAGCTGGTGGCGGCGGCGATGGCCGGCGACCGCGGCGCCTTCGCCGCGATCTACGACCGCTATGCCGACCGGCTGCACGACTTCTGCTGGTCGCTGCTGCGCGACCGCGACGAGGCGGCCGACGCCACCCAGGACGCGTTCCTGGTGGCCGCCGAGCGGCTCGGCCAGCTCCGCGACCCGGAGCGGCTGCGTCCCTGGCTGTACGCGGTCGCCCGTAGCCAAGCCCTCCGCCGGATCCGGGCAAGACAGCGCGTCGCGCCCGAGGAGGAGATGATCGACCGACCAGACACCGCCGCCGGCCCCGAGCGGGCGACCGAGCAGGCGGACCTGCGCGAGCTTGTCTGGAACGCCGCCGCCGGCCTGTCCGAACGCGACCGCGCCCTGCTGGACCTCCACCTGCGCCAGGGGCTGGAGGGCGCCGAGCTGGGCGAGGCCATGGGGATCCCGGCCGGCCACGCCTACGTGCTGCTCAGCCGCCTGCGGGACCAGGTCGAGCGGTCCCTGGGCGCGCTGCTGGTCGCCCGGCTCGGCCGGCGCGACTGCCCGGACCTGGCCAAGCTGCTGACCGGCTGGGACGGCCGCTTCTCGCCGCTGATCCGCAAGCGGGTCGCCAGGCACGTCGACGACTGCGACGTCTGCGGCGAGCGGCGCCGGGCCGTGGCCAGCCCGCTCGCCCTGCTCGCCGCGGTGCCGCCGCTGCCGGCTCCCGCCACCCTGCGCGACCGGGTGCTCGAGGGCCTCCAGCTCACCGGGGCGCACGGCACCCAGCCGCCCGGCAAGGGGCCCGACCCGGGCGGGCCGACCGGACCGGCCGCGGCGGCGACGGCGGGCCAGCCGGCCACCAGCCGGACCAGGCGCCGGGTCATGACGGCGGCGGCCGCCGTGGTGCTCGCCGTCGCGGTCGGCGTGGCGCTCGGGTGGGAGCAGGACCCGGCCATGTCGGGGACGGGTCCGGGAGCGGCGGTGGTGGCCGGCGCGGGCACCTCGGTGCCGTCCGGGTCGCTGCCGGCGGGCCCGGGCTCCACGGTCTCCACCGGCGCCGCGACGAGCACGTCGAGCCCGGCCACCACGGCGACGACCGCCACGACCGTGCCGGCGGCGCCGGGGTCGCTGGCGGTGTCCCCGGCAGCCGTCGACCTGGGGGCCACCCGCAGGACGACCGAGCTGACCCTCCGCAACGGCGGCGACGGGGCGCTGTCGTGGACGGCCCGGGCGACGGTGCCGTGGCTCCGGGTCGGCCCCGCAGGCGGCAGCCTGGACGGTGGCGAGCAGGCGCTGGTGACGGTGACCGCCGACCGCGCCGCCCTCCCGGAGGGGACGACCGAGGGCACGGTCGAGCTCGCCTGGGACGGCCCGGCCCGCCGGGTGGCGGTGTCGCTCGACGTCGAGCACCCCCCGCAGATCGACGGGCTGTCGGCGTCCCCGAGCCAGATCCGGGTCAAGGGCTGCTCCCCGGACACCGCGCTGGTCCAGGCGACCGTGCGGGACGAGTCGCCGCTCGCCTCGGTGGTGCTGGAGTGGGGCGGGACGAAGGTGCCGATGGCCGAGCGCTCCGGCGCGTGGTACGCCAGTCTCGGGCCGGTCGACAAGCCAGGGACGGTGGCCTGGCAGGTGGTCGCCACCGACGCCCGCGGCAACAGCGCGCAGGCGTCGGGTCCCCCGGTCACCGTCCTCCCCTGCAGCCCTCGCTGAAACCTCCTCCCGAAAACCCGTAAGGGTCCGGCCCATGGCGGCCTCCTACCGGTGTCAGCTCGTCTCCAAGGAGGAGGTCACCATGACCCTCGCGCGCAGCCGCCGGATGCTGCTGGTCGCCGTCGGGTTCTCCGTGGCCGTGGCCGTGTTCCACGCCACCGCCGCCCACGCCCACCAGCCGCCGGCCGGCGAGACCCAGCTCGCCGGTCCCGCCACCGGCATCCTCACCCAGGGGCCCGCCCAGGCCCCGATCTACCAGGCGCCCGTCGACCTGATCACTCCGGGCGACGACCCGGTGCTGATCGACCCGCCCATCGACGACATCCTCTACCCGCCGGACGAGCCTGAGCCGCCGCAGCCGCCCGACCCTCCGGTCGGTCCCGACGACCTCGCCAACCCGACCGAGAACCCGGACCCCGAGCCCCAGCCGCCCGGTGGCGGCGACGGCGACCAGTCGATCCCGACGCCGGAGCGGGTGGACAGCGGCCTCGGCGGCGCCACCGACCGGTCCCAGGGGCCCGCCGTGCCGCTGGCGGCCTTCCCGTTGGCACTCGCCGTGCTGCTCCTCGCGCTGGTCGCCAGCCGGCGTCGCGCGTCCACCGGGAGCGCTCGGTGACCCCGAGCCGCCGGCGCGGTTCGCGGGGCCGTGGGCCATGCCGGCCCGCGGCCCCCGCGGCCCCGCCTGCCGGCACCGGCCTCGCGGACCGCGACGCCAGGCGAGCCGTGGCCGGTCCCGACCAGCGGCCCCGCTCGGCGGTGCTGGCGGTGGTCGCCGCGGCCGGCCTGCTTGCCGCCAGCCTGGTGCTCGGCGCCTGCCAGTGGACCGCCGGGGAGGTGGGCGCCAAGGCCGCCGAGCCCCCGACCAGCAGCGCGCCCCGGGTCGTGAGCCGGGCCTCGCGGCCGGTGTCCATCGCCATCCCGGCCGCCGGCGTCGACGCCCGCGTGGTCCCCGTCGGCCTCGGGTCGGACGGTGCCATGGAGGTGCCGCAGGTCGACCTCGCCGGCTGGTACCAGCTCGGCCCGAGGCCGGGAGAGCCCGGCCCGGCGGTGATCGTGGGCCACGTCGACTCCCGTGAGGGGCCGGCCGTGTTCTTCCGGCTGGGCCAGCTCCGCCAGGGCGACCGGATCGTGGTCGGGCGGGACGGGGGAGCGGCGACCGCGTTCACGGTCGAGCGGGTCGAGCGCCACGCCAAGGAGTCGCTGCCGGTCGGGCGCATCTGGAACCGCACCAGCCAGCCGGTGCTGCGGCTGATCACCTGCGGCGGCAGCTTCGACCGCTCGACCGGCCACTACCGGGACAACGTGATCGTGTACGCCAAGCTGGCTTCTTGACACTGTTATATAACAGTGTCAACATGCCGGTATGACCGAAGCCATCTGGACCCTCGACGAGCTGACCGAGCGGGTCGGCGCCGCCCTCTCGGTGGGCTACGACGGCCAGCCGAGCGGCCGGGTCCGCGACCTGCCCGACCAGCGGGCGATCCGTTGGTACACGACCATCGGCCTGGTCGACCGTCCGGCCGCCACGCGCGGCCGGACGGCCATGTACGGGCCTCGCCACCTGCTCCAGCTCGTCGCCATCAAGCGGCTGCAGGCACAGGGCCTCGCCCTGGTCGCCATCCAGGCCGAGCTGGCCGGCGCCACCGATGCCCAGCTCGCCCGGGTCGCCCGGGTGGCCGATGCGCCGCCGGCCGCGCCGGTCCCGCCGCCGGGCCGCCCGCCCGCCGCCCTGCGCGTCGCGCCGGCCATGGCCCGGCCGCCCCGCCGGGGCGAGGCGCCGTTCGCCACCCCGACCCCGGCCGCCGCACCGACCCCCGTGCCCGGCCGGGGGCTGGCGCGGCAGGCGCGGTTCTGGCGCGAGCGGCCGGCCGAGGCCGTGGACGCCGCGGCGCGGTCCAGCGCGGTGACGGAGGCGGCCGGGGTCGCGACCCTGCAAGGGGTGCGCCTGGGCGAGCGGGCGACCCTGCTGCTCGACCCGGCCAGGCCGCTCGACGACGCCGACCTCCGCGCCATCCTGGACGCCGCCCGCCCGCTGCTGGAGGCGCTCCGCGCCCGCGGGCTCGACCACCCCGGAAGGGAGCACCCATGACCGCCAGCCTCCCCCTGCTCACCGATGAGGAGGTCGCCCGCGGGACCGCCCCTGGCGGCGACGAGGCGGGCGTCGGCACGCTCGCCACCGAGCGGGGCAACCTCCCGCTCGAGGCGGTCGACGTGGCCACCTCGATCACCGGGCTGGTCGCCAGGACCGTGCTCACCCAGACCTTCGGCAACCCCTTCGACCAGCCGCTGGAAGCCACCTATGTCTTCCCGCTGCCCGACAGGGCCGCGGTGAGCGAGTTCCGCATGGAGGTGGGGGAGCGGGTCGTCGAGGGCGTGCTCAAGGAGCGCGGCGAGGCCAGGGCCACCTACGACCAGGCCATCCGGGAGGGCCGGCGGGCGTCGATCGCCGAGGAGGAGCGCCCGGGCGTGTTCACCATGCGGGTCGGCAACCTGCTGCCCGGCGAGACGGTCAGGGTCCGGCTGGTGATGACCGGCCCGCTGCCCTGGGACCAGGGCGAGGCCACCTTCCGCTTCCCCCTGGTGGTCGCCCCCCGCTACATCCCCGGGGCGCCGCTGGAGGGCGAGCCGGTCGGTGCCGGCACCGTGCCGGACACCGACGCGGTGCCCGACGCCTCCAGGATCACGCCGCCGGTGCTGCTGCCCGGCTTCCCCAACCCGATCCGCCTGGAGATCCGCGCCGAGATCGACCCGGCCGGGCTGGAGGTCGGCGAGGTCCGCTCCAGCCTCCACACGGTGGTGGAGGAGGAGCGCGACGGCGACGGCGGCCGGGTCCGCGTGGTGCGGGTGCAGCCGGGGGAGCGGGCCAACCGCGACTTCGTGCTGCGGCTGCGGACCGGCGGCGAGGCGGTGACCACCTCGCTGGCCGCCGTCCCCGACCGCGCCGGTGCCACCGGGGCCGGCGACGGCACCTTCGTGCTGACGCTGCTGCCACCGGCCGGCGCCGACACGGAGCGGCCTCGCGACCTGGTGTTCGTGCTGGACCGCTCCGGCAGCATGGCCGGCTGGAAGATGGTCGCCGCCCGCCGCGCGGTGGCGCGGATGGTCGACTCGCTGCGCGGCCGCGACCGTTTCACGGTGCTCGCCTTCGACAACCGGATCGAGACCCCGCCGGCCCTCGGCGACGGCCTGCAAGCCGCCGCCGACCGTGCCCGCTTCCAGGCGGTGGAGTTCCTGTCCCGGCTGGACGCCAGGGGCGGCACCGAGATGGCCGCCCCGCTGACCCAGGGCCTTGACCTGCTGGGGGGCGCCGGCGAGGGCGACGCCGCCCGTGACCGCGTGCTGGTGCTGGTCACCGACGGCCAGGTCGGCAACGAGGACCAGATCCTGCGCCTGCTCGCGCCCCGCCTCGCCGGCGTGCGGGTCTACACGGTCGGGATCGACACCGCCGTCAACGAGGGCTTCCTCAAGCGGCTGGCCGGCCTCGGCGGCGGCGCCTGCGAGCTGGTCGAGTCCGAGGACCGCCTGGACGCGGTGATGGACCGGGTCCACCGGCGCATCGGCACCCCGGTGGTGACCGACCTCGAGCTAACGCCGTCCGGCCTGGAAGCCGACCCCGACTCGATCGCCCCCCGCCGGCTGCCGGCCCTGTTCGCCGGCGCGCCGCTGGTGGTCTGCGGGCGGTTCCGGGGCCGGCCCGGCGGGGCGCTCGCCGTTCGCGGTCGCGACGCGGCCGGTCGGCCCTGGTCGGCGACGGTGCCCGCGACCGTCGGCGGCACGCCGGCGCTCGCCAGCATGTGGGCCCGTGCCCACCTGCGCGACCTGGAGGACCGCTACGCCACCGATCCGGCGCCCGACCGCGATCTGGAGCGGCGGATCGTCGAGACCTCGCTCCGCTTCGGGGTGCTGTGCCGCTTCACCGCCTTCGTCGCCGCCGACGTCCAGGTCGTGAACGAGGGCGGCATCGTCCACAGGGTGGTGCAGCCGGTCGACGCCCCCGCGGGCTGGGACATGTTCCAGCACGTCGAGCAGGCCGTCGCGGCCATGCCGATGGCCAGCCTGACCACGGCCTCCCTCGGGGGCCTGCAGGCGGAGGGGCTGCCGGCCCTGGCCAAGGCCCGCGGGCGGGTCCGCACCGGCCCGATCGGCCGCCCGCCGCGGTCGGGCGGCTTCGCCACCCAGCCGCTGACCGGCGCCGCCCTCGCCCCCTACCGCCGCCGGGCCGGTGAGCTGGCCCGCCTGCTCGACCGCGACCAGCCCGAGCTGGAGCGGCGGCTCGGGCTGGTCCGGGTGGGGCTGCAGGTGTTGATCGCCGACCTGGAGTCGGTCGACGCGGCCGAGGCGGAGCTGCGCCCGCTGCGCGAGCTGGCCGCCGAGCTCGACCGCCAGCTCGCCCGGCCGGCCACCGCCGGCCCGGGCGCCCTGGCCCGGCTGCGCGAGCGTGCCCTGGCGGTGCTGGAGGGGTTCGCCACCGTCACCGGCGACCCGGCGACCATGCCGGCGACCGAGCCCGAGCGACCGCGCGACCGCGCCTTCTGGAAGCGCTGAAGGCGGCTGGACTTCCGGTCGACCCGCGTGATAGCACTTGTCTTAGCACTCGACCCTGCTGAGTGCTAACATCCGGGGTTGCCGACCGGTGAGTCCAGAGGCAAGCCATCCGAACAGGGGAGGAAGCCGCGCATGCCCAAGATCATCGCCTTCGAGGAGGACGCCCGCCGCGCCCTCGAGCGGGGGATGAACCAGCTCGCCGACGCCGTCAGGGTGACGCTGGGGCCCAAGGGACGCAACGTCGTCCTCGAGAAGAAGTGGGGCGCCCCCACCATCACCAACGACGGCGTCTCCATCGCCAACGAGATCGAGCTCGAGGAGCCCTACGAGAAGATCGGGGCCGAGCTCGTCAAGCAGGTCGCCAAGAAGACCGACGAGATCGCCGGTGACGGGACCACCACCGCCACCGTGCTCGCCCAGGCGCTGGTCCGCGAGGGCCTGCGCAACGTCGCCGCCGGCGCCAACCCGATGAGCCTCAAGCGGGGCATCGAGAAGGCCACCGAGCTGGCCGTCGAGGCCATCAAGAACCAGGCCAAGGACGTCGAGACCCGCGACGAGATCGCCCACACCGCCAGCGTGTCCGCCGGCGACCCCGAGATCGGCGAGGTCATCGCCAAGGCGATGGACACCGTCGGCAAGGAGGGCGTGATCACCGTCGAGGAGTCCAACACCTTCGGCATCGAGCTCGAGACGGTCGAGGGGATGCGCTTCGACAAGGGCTACATCGCGCCCCATTTCATGACCGACCCCGAGCGCATGGAGGCGGTCCTGGAGGACCCCTACATCCTGGTGGCCAACCAGAAGATCTCGGCCGTCAAGGACCTGCTCCCGGTGCTCGAGAAGGTCATGCAGAGCGGCAAGCCGGTGGTGGTCATCGCCGAGGACGTCGAGGGTGAGGCGCTGGCAACCCTGGTCGTCAACAAGATCCGCGGCACCTTCAAG
>Ga0209875_1000105_pt1 | contig 11245 bp, 10 predicted proteins | sample GWRWS3_0_10_FD_187219 | JGI IMG/M metagenome (GOLD analysis project Ga0209875, IMG submission 187219) | Riverbed sediment microbial communities from areas with vegetation nearby in Columbia River, Washington, USA - GW-RW S3_0_10 (SPAdes)... | ecosystem: Environmental > Aquatic > Freshwater >...
CCCCTGGGCCACCAGGGTTCCCTGGTACAGCCCCTGCATCCGCTTCACCGACGCGATCCCGAGGAAGTAGTCCCATTCCTGCATCCTGGTCCAGAGGTTGTCGCGGCTGTTGCGGACCAGCACCGACCCGGCCACGGCCCGCACGTCACCGGGTGAGCTCAGCAGCCGCGCCACGAGCTGGCGGATGGCTCTGGGGTGCAGGAGGGTGTCGGCGTCCAGGGTGATGACCAGCTCGGTTCGCACCGCCGCCAGCCCGGTGTTGAGCGCATGGCTCTTGCCGGGACGCGGCTCGACGATGCAGCGGACCTCCAGGCCGCTGGCGGCGCCGAACGCCTCCGCGATCGCCCGGGTGCCATCGGTCGAGCCGTTGTCGGCGACCAGGACACTGACGGGGCCCTGGTAGTCCTGGCGGGCGATGTAGGCGATCGTCTCCTCGATCCGTTCGGCCTCGTTGCGGGCGGCGATGAGCACGGTGACCGGGGCGGTCGGATGCGCGTCGCGGACGGGAGGCTGGCGGTCCAGCAGCAGGCTGGCGGCGAGGAAGGCCACCAGCCAGCCGGGCACGTAGGCGACCAGCGTGACGACCACGACCGCCGGGACGATGCCGACCGCGGCGGCGAGGTCGTCCACCCACGGCAGCGACAACCAGATGGAGACCCCGAGCCAGCCAAGGGCGACGGTCTGCGCGAGCGCCAACTTGCACGGTACCGAGACGTACCACCGCCGCCGTGCTGGCGGCCGTGGGACGGCCTCTGGGGGAGCGACTGGGGCCGCGCGCTGCTGATCGACCCGCCGTGCTGTGCGGCCCACGCTCGGCCCCCGCGCCCCCTCCCGAGGTCACCTGACCCTTCGGAAGGGATGTCGACGGCCCCCGAGGCCTACTGAAGCCCGGACCGCCGCGCGGCGGCGACTCTCAGGCCGTGCCGGGGAACAGCGCGAAGCCGCTGTGCAGGACCCCGTTGGTCCGCTGGAAGTCGCCGCCGACCCCGAGCCCGGCCGCCAGCGCCCCGGTGACGAGCACGCCGCGGACGCCGGTCGCCCCGGGGTTCCAGGACAGCGGCACGCCGGTCGCCGGGTCGAGCGCGGCCAAGTGGTTACGGACCGTCAGCGCGCCCGGGCACGCGGTGGTGTACGACGTGTTCCTGACCGTGCAGAGGTTGGCCAGGTGCCCGCCGATGTAGACCGCGCTCGCGGTCGCCTCCACGGCGTTGATGTCGCCGGAGGTGAAGGAGCAGCCGGGGGCGCCGCCGTTGTGCCACAGCACCGGCGGGGTGCCCGACCCGGTGGCCGACATGGCGATGACCGACTCGTGGCCGGCGTTGCAGACGCTCTCGTTGCCGTCGGCGGTCGTCATGAAGGCGGTGGCGCCGTTCGGGGAGAGGGCGACCCCCCAGCCGGACGCGTGGATGTTGGGGTTCCACGCGGTCAGCAGCCGCGAGGCGATGTCGACCGAGGCGAAGTTGTAGCGGGTGACGCCACCGACGGACGTGAACGCGCCGGCCAGGTACAGGGTCGTGCCGGCGGGGTTGACGGCCAGGTCGCGCACGGCTTGGTTGGCGTGCAGCGCCATGCCGCCGACCGTGCCGGTGGTGGCGTCGACGGCGGCGAGCCGGACCCGGCGCCGCCCGGAGACGGTGGCGAAGGTGCCGCCCACGAACAGGGTGTTGCCGGCCTGGGCGAGCGAGAGCACGGCGGCGTTGGGCCGCGGCCCGAAGCTGGCCACGGCCGCCCCGGTCGCCGGGTCGAGCATGGCCAGGCGGTCGCACTGGGAGCAGCCGCGGACGTTGTTGAACACCCCGCCGGCGTACAGGTGGGTGCCGCCGGCGCTGACGAGCAGCGTGTTGACCGCGTTGTCGGGGTGCGGGTCGAAGCCGGTCACGAGCTGGCCGCTGGCCGCGTCGATGGCCACCAGGTTCGACCGCGGGATCGACGGCGTGCCGTTGCCGACCGCGGTGAAGCTGCCGCCCACGTAGATGTTGCCGCCGATCTGGGCGACGGCCCGCACCTCGCCGCCGTAGAACTGCAGGGTGTCGGCGGCGGTCGGAGAGGGCACGGCCCCGGCCGGCGACAGCGTGAGCGCGAACAGCAGCAGCACGGCGACCGCGACGGGCAGGGCACGGCGGGCGAAGGTCGTCATGGGCGGCGCAAGGCTAGCCGCTGCGCGGTCGTCACGGCATGCGCAAAACAGCGTAGTTTCGCCTACTCCGCGGGAACGCGAAGGCCCCGCGGTCCCCGCCGCGGGGCCCGGACGGCGGCGCGCTCAGGACGCCAGCGTGGCGCTCACCGTGATGTCGACGTTGCCCCGCAGGGTGTTGGAGATCGGGCAGGACTGCTCGCCCTGCTCCGCGGCCCGCTGGAAGCCTTCCTGGTCGAGACCGGGGACCACGCCGGTGACCTCGAGCGCCGAGCGGGTGACCTTGATGCCGCCACCCTCCTTGGGGTCGAGGGAGACGGTCGCGGTGACGTGCAGCCGCTCTGGCGGGGTGCCGGCCTCGGCCAGCGTGTGCGAGAACGCCATCGCGTAGCAGGCGGCGTGACTGGCGGCCAGCAGCTCCTCCGGGCTGGTGCGCCCGTCGGCCTTCTCGACCCGGGACGCCCAGGTGATCGGGTAGCGGCCGATGCCGCTGCTGGCGAACTCGAGGTCCCCCTTACCACTGGCGAGTGCCCCCTCCCACTGCGCGTGGGCTCGGCGTTCGGCCATTGCCATGTGGACTCCCTCCGGATCGGTGCCGGGACAACCAGACGCTAGAGGCGAGAGGCCGCTGTTGTCGAGGCGGCGACCCGAGCCGCCGGTTCCGAGCCTCGGCTGCGACACCGATGACTCTGGTGTCGGGTGACAGTCCTACCGTTGAGGAGTCACGCCAGGCAGCTCGGCACGATATGGAGTGAAGGTACATGGGCAAGGTCGAGGCCCGGTCAGGCCGGGTCGAACAGGAAGCGGTCGTGGCCGCGGCCACCGCCGGCGATAAGCTGGCGTTCGCGGCGCTGGCCGAGCGGTACCGGCGAGAGTTGCAGGTGCACTGCTACCGGATGCTCGGCTCCTTCCAGGATGCCGAGGACCTGGTCCAGGAGACGCTGCTGCGGGCCTGGCGCAGCCGCGCGCAGTTCCAGGGCCGCTCGAGCTTCCGGGCCTGGCTGTACCGGATCGCCACCAACGCCTGCCTGGACGCCCTTGCCCACAGCTCGCGGCGGGTGCTGCCCCATCAGCTCACGCCCGCCGCCGATCCACGCGCCAGCTCGGTGCCCTCGCCCGACCCCGAGGTTGCCTGGCTGCAACCCTACCCGGACCGGCTGTTGGACGAGGTCGCGGCCAGCGACGCCGAGCCAGATGCGCTGGTGGTGGCCAAAGAGACGATCGAGCTGGCGTTCCTGGCCACCATCCAGCTCCTCCCGCCTCGGCAGCGGGCGGTGCTGATCCTGCGGGACCTGCTCGGCTGGTCGGCCAAGGAGACGGCGTCGCTGCTGGAGACCAGCGTGGCCTCGGCCAACAGCGCGCTGCAGCGGGCCAGGGCAACACTGAAGCAGCATCTGCCGGCTCGGCGGCTGGAGTGGGCGCCGTCCTCGGAGCCGACCGAGGAGGAGCGCGCTGTGCTGCAGCGCTACATGGAGGCCACCGAACAGGCCGACGCCGATGCGTTGGCCGAGCTGCTGGCCGAGGATGTGCGCTGCTCGATGCCGCCGACCCCGGCGTGGTTGCAGGGACGCGAGGACGTCATGATCGCGATGGTGCAGGGGTTGGCTCCCGAGTTCGGCCAGTGGCGGCTGCTGCCAACCTGGGCGAACCGGCAGCCGGCGGCCGCCTGCTACCTGCGGCGCCCGGGCGAGGTCGAGTATCGGGCGTTCGCGATCGACGTGTTGCGGGTGGAGGGCGGGAGGGTGGCGGAGATCACCGCGTTCTCCGCCGAGCTGTTCCCGGCGTTCGGCCTCCCGGCAACGGTCTGATGGTCGATGACGGCGACAGCGGCCGGCTGTCCTTCCTCGGCAGAGGTCTGCCGTCGCCGTTCGTGCTGTGGACGGTCACCCTGGGGCCCGGCCACACGCTGCCGTACGACGAGGCGGACTGGCGCGACGCGGTCGTCGTCGTCGAGGCAGGCGAGATCGACCTGGTGTGCCTGGGCGGTGGCCGCCAGCGGTTCGTCCCGGGCGACGTGCTGCGTCTGAGCGGGTTGCCGCTGCGGACCCTGCGCAACCCCTGGCCGGAACCTGCCGTGCTGGTCGCCGTCGCTCGGCGGGAGCACCGATGAGCTCTGGGTCGGGCGGCCGTCACAACAGTGACCGTGTTGATCGGCAAGGAGGAGCGCAACGGCGTGACTACTGAGACCGTCCCGATGGCGGGGCGCCGCGAGTGGATCGGGCTCGGGGTGCTGGCCCTGGCCTGCCTGCTGTATGTGATGGACCTGACCGTGCTGCACCTGGCCGTCCCGGCCCTCAGCGCCGACCTGCAACCCAGCAGCGCCGAGCTGCTGTGGATCATCGATATCTACGGGTTCTTCGTCGCCGGCTCCCTCATCACCATGGGCACCCTGGGCGACCGCATCGGCCGCCGCCGGCTGCTGCTCATGGGCGCCGGCGCCTTCGGCGTCGTGTCGCTGCTGGCCGCGTTCGCCGGCAGCGCCGAGCAGCTGATCCTGGCTCGGGCCCTGCTGGGGGTGGCCGGGGCGACCCTGGCCCCCTCGACCCTGTCGCTCATCTTCCATATGTTCCAGGACCCCAAGCAGCGTGCGGTCGCCATCGGGTTCTGGATCGGAGCCTTCTCGGCCGGTGGCGCCATCGGCCCGGTGCTCGGTGGGGTGCTGCTGGAGCTGTTCTGGTGGGGCTCGGTGTTCCTGCTGGCCCTGCCCGTCATGGCCGCGCTGCTGGTCCTCGGCCCCCGGGTCCTCCCGGAGTACCGCGATCCCAACGCGGGCAGGCTCGACCTGCTGAGCGCCGGGATGTCGGTGGTGGCGATGCTGGCCGTCATCTGGGGGCTCAAGGACATCGCCCAGGACGGCCTGGGCGCGATCCCCACCCTCTCCATCCTGGCCGGGCTGGCCATCGGTGTCGTGTTCGTGGCGCGGCAGCGCCGGCTGGCCGACCCGATGATCGACGTTGGGCTGTTCAGGATCACCATGTTCAACGCGGCGCTGGCCACCAACTTCCTGGCCATCTTCGTCGCTGTCGGCTATTTCCTGTTCGTCGCCCAGTACCTGCAGCTCGTGGTGGGGCTCTCGCCGCTGCAGGCGGGCTTGTGGTCGCTGCCGTCAGCGGTCGGGTTCATCGTCGGCTCCCAGGTTGCCCCGCGGGTCCTGCATGGGGTCCGCCCGGCCTACGTGATCGGCGGCGGTCTTGGGTTGTCGGCGGTCGGGCTGGCCGTGCTCACCCAGGTCGGGGTCGCCGACGGGCTGCTCCCGCTGGTCACCGGTTCGGTCATCATCTCGTTGGGCCTGGCGCCGGTGTTCGGGTTGACCACCGAGCTGATCGTGGGGTCGGCCCCACCCGAGCAGGCCGGAGCGGCCTCCGGCATCTCCGAGACGGGCGCCGAGCTGGGTGGCGCCCTGGGCATCGCCATCATGGGCAGTGTCGGCGTGACGATCTACCGGGGCGAGCTGACCGACCGCCTGCCCGCGGACGTGCCGGCTGGGGTTGCCGCGGCCGCCCGGGACACCCTGGGAAGCGCGGTGGCCGTCGCCGGCCAGCTCCCCGACCGGCTCGGCGCGGCGGTGCTGGAGGCCGCGCGGGAGGCGTTCGTCCGGGGGATGCAGCTCAGCTCCGCCGTCGCCACGGTGGTCGCCGTCGGGCTGGCCATCGTGACCCTGGTCATGCTGCGCGACCGCCCGGACGCCGTGGACGAGGCGCCCGCGGAGCCCGCCACGGCCGGCATGTCGGGAGGCGGAGAGCCGCACGCCGCCGACGGGTAGCAGCCCGTCCAGGACGCATGGGCGGCTCGGGCGGGCTCAGGCCGGTTCGCGCTGGCCCAGGAGGGTGGCCCGGACGCCGTCGAGGAGGATGCGCTCGCCTGCCTCCGGGCTGGCCGGGAAGCGGCCGGGGTGCGGGCTGCCGGGGGCGTGGGTCAGCTCGAGGGTCACCATGCCGTGTGCCAGGCACCACACCAGCACCGAGGTGTGCACCGGGTCGCCGTCCGGCAGCGCACCCTGCGCCGTGGCGCGCTGCACCGCGGTGACCAGCACCCCGAAGGTCGTGTCCAGCACCTCGACGCGCAGGGTCGGGTTGGGGTCGAAGTCCGGCACCGGCTGCTCGAACATGAAGGCGTACAGCGCCGGGTTGGCGATGGCGAAGCGCCGGTAGGCCAGCGCGAGGTCGAGGATGCGGCGGACGGCGTCCTCGGCGTGGGGCGCGGCGTCGAGCGCCGCGCGCAGCAGCTCGAAGCCCCGGCGGTAGATGGCTTCCAGGACGCCGGTGCGGCCGCCGAACTTGGTGTAGACGCCCATGGTGGAGGTCCCGGCGGTTTCGGCGATCCGCCGCACGGTCAGCTCGGCGGGTCCGTGCCGGTCCAGCAGCTCGAGGCCGGCGTCGACGAGCCGTTCCCGCAGCTCGTCCGGTTGGGAGGCCGGGGAGGTTGAAGGGGTTGCCATGACGCAGAACGTATCGTATAACGTTTGTTATGACCATGCGCGCCCCACCCGGTCGGGTGACGAACCTCGCGCTGCTGGTGGCGTTGCTGCTGGCGGTCGCGACGGGGATCGGGGTGGTCGCGGCCGGGTCGTCGCCGGGGCGGCTGGTCGCGCTCGCCCACGGTGTCGTCGGCGTCGCGGTGGTGCTGCTGGTCCCGTGGAAGACCAGGATCGTGCGGCGCGGCCTGCGGCGGGCCCGCCGGAGCCGCTGGGCGTCGTTGCTGCTGGCGGCGCTCGCCTCGATCACCCTGCTGACGGGCCTCGGGTACGCCACCGGGCTGCTGCGGTCGGTGGCCGGGACGCGGGGGATGTGGCTCCACGTCGCCGCCGCGCTCGCGTTGCTGCCGCTGGCGGCCTGGCACGTGCTGGCACGGCCCGCGCGTCCCCGCAAGACCGACCTCAGCAGGAGGACCCTGCTGCGGGCGGGGGCGCTCACCGCGGTCGCGGGGGGCGTGTACCTGGCGACCTCCTCGGTGGTCCGGCTGGGCGGGCTGCCCGGCGCCAGGCGCCGCTTCACCGGCTCCTACGACACCGGCTCGTTCGATCCCTCCTCGATGCCGAGCACGGTCTGGCTGGACGACCGGACGCCGCGGATCGACCCGGCCGGGTGGCGCCTGGTCGTCGCCGGCGGCGACGGCGTCCGCGAGCTGTCGCTGGCGGACCTGGAGGCGTTCGACACGCGCGTCCGCGCGGTCCTGGACTGCACGGGAGGCTGGTACGCCGAGCAGGACTGGGTCGGCGTGCCCGTGTCGGCGCTGGTGGGCAGCCGCGGCGACGCGCGGAGCCTGCTGGTCGGTTCGGCCAGCGGGTACTGGATCCGCTTCCCCGTCGGCGACCTGGACCGGCTGCTGCTCGCCACCCGCGTCGGCGGGGAGCCGCTGGCGCCCCGGCACGGGTTCCCGGCCCGGCTGGTCGCCCCCGGCCGGCGGGGGTTCTGGTGGGTGAAGTGGGTGGACCGCATCGAGCTGCAGGACACCCCCTGGTGGTGGCAGCCCCCGTTCCCCGTGACCTAGCCGCTCAGAAGCGGTGGCCGCGGACCCGCGCGATGTCGAAGGAGGCCGTGCTGGCCACCGCCATCACCGTCATGACGCCGGCCTGCACGGGGTCGGTGACGACCAGGTCGGCGTGCTCGGGGACCGAGCCGGCCATGTTCAGCGACACCACCAGGATGCCGCGGGCGCGCACCTCGTCGACGGCGTCGGTCACCGCCCCGCCCATCAGCGACCCGGCCAGCACCAGCGCCACCGCCCGCGGGAGCCTGGCCACCGCCCGGGCGGCGTTGGCGAGGTCCTCCTCCCCGACGATCGGGATGGTGTCGACGCTGATCTTCTCGCCGCGGATGTTGTGCCGGTCGGCCTCGCCGATCGCGCCGATGGCGACCTGGCCGACCTGCGCGCCGGCGCCGACCACGATGATCCGCTTGCCGTAGACCTGGAACATGCTCGGCAGGCGGCGCACGCTGGTAATGACGTCGATGGCGAGGAACGCCCGCTCCAGGCTGTCGGGGTCCAGCACGCGGTCCAGCTCCCAGTAGACCGCGCTGCGGGCGCCCCGCTCGACGATCTCGACCTGGAGGATGTCGCCGCCGTGGTCCAGGATCGCCGCGGTCATGTCGTGCAGCAGGCCGAGCCGGTCGCCGCCCTCGACCAGCACGGCGAGCTGCGGCGCCCGCCGCAGCGGCGCCTCCTCCCGCTCCCGGTCCGCTCCGCCCCTGGTCACGGTCGCGAGGCTACCAGGGTCCCTCCACCCCGTCAGTCGATGCTGCCGCGCGGGACGACCCACTCGGTTGGCTGGCCGGTGATGCTCGCGACCAGCTCGAAGTCCGCGTCGTAGTGCAGCACCGAGAGCTGCTCGACCTCGGCGACGGCGGCGACCAGTAGGTCGGGGATGCTGACCGCGCGGTGCTGGCCCCGCCGCACGAGCGCGGCCTGCACCTCTCGGGCCCGCTGCTCGGCCCTTGGCGCGACCAGGATCGGGACAAGATAGTCCAGCAGCGTGCGGCGGGTTGTCGCGTAGTCCTTGGTCGAGCGGGCCGAGAACCCGACCTCCAGCTCGGTGACGATGGTGATCGCGATCCGTCCCGCCTGGACGTGCGGAAGCACCACCTCGCGGACCTCGGGTCGCCCGAGGCGCGCAAGGACCGACTTGTCGACCAGCCAGGTTGCCGGGCTCACCGCCATGCGGCGGTCATCACATCGTCGTCGGCGAGGTCTTCGGAGGCCGCGGCGAACCGTTGCAGCGTCGTGTCGTCAAGCCGGGTGCGGCGTTGGCTGCTGTGAATCGCGTGCCGCAGCGCGATGGCGACCGTCGCCGTGATCGTATCGGTGCCAAGGGCATCGCGGGCCTGCTGCAACAGGTCGTCTTCGATCTCGATCAGTCGCTTGGTCAATGGGCCCTCCGTATATCGAGCCTAGGTCAAGTATATACCGCCCCGGGCCGGCTACAGCGTGCCGAGCGACGCCCGGCGGCGGCCTTCGGCCTCGAACAGGCGCAGCAGGCCGTAGCCGAGGGCGGCCCAGGTCGCGCCGATCTCAGCCAGGGCGCACCTCCCAGGCGACGGGCAGCTCCGGCTGGTAGGAGCAGAACGTCCCGGTCCGGATGGACGCCCGCAGGTGGCGGCCGAGCGCCGGCTGGTTCGCCTCGATCCGCGCCAGCGCGTCCCGGATCCGGTTGGTGACCGCCTTGCGGGCCCGCTCGGCGGGGTCGTCCAGCCGGCGCGCCGTGCCCCTGAGCCCGTAGGCGGCGGCGAGCTCGCGGGCGATGAACTCCAGCTCCTCCCGGGCCTGCGCCTCCCGCTCCGGGTCGCCGCCGGCCTGGGCGTCGTCGATCACCAGCCGGAGCTCCTCCACACGCCGCCGGTAGGCGTCGCGGGCGGCCGGGTCGATGGCGGCGCCCGAGTCGGCGACGACCAGCCGACCACCGGCCGGCGCCACCAGGTCCAGGACGTGGAGCTCGCGGCCCGGGTCGGCCAGCAGGGTGGCGATGAACCGCAGCCCCCGGCTGTCCCGCAGGCGCACCGCGTCGCCCTCGTACCGCAGCGTCCACACGTCGCCCTCCAGCACCATCGACGGCGGCGACGGCGGCGGTGGCGTCTCCCCGGCGTCGTCGAGGGCAAGCGAGGTCGCCTCCTCCCACGACAGCGCGCGCCCCCGGCCCCACTCGCTCGCGAACCGCTGCTCGCCCAGCTCGGCACGCGCCTGCTCGCGCTGGCGCTGGTGACGGGTGGACTCGGGAGGAAGCGCCGGCGTCCCGAGCCGCTCCCGCAACGCCGCGGTAGCGCCGTACAGCCGTGCGCCGGGTCGCGGACGCCCGGCGGTCACCATCGCCGCCGCCGCGGCCTCCAGCGCCTCCAGCAGGCCCAGCCGCCTGCCCGTCTCCTCCTCGACCCGCAGGGCCGAGCGCGCGGCGTCCAGCGCCCGCTGCGCCTCCCCGAGGTCGAGCTCGAGGTGGGACAGCGTGGTCAGCCCGTCACCCTCCAGCGAGCGCTCCCCCAGCCGCCGCGCGAACCCCAGGGCTTCCTCGCAGCGCGAGCGGGCCGTGACGAGGTCGCCCCGGGCGCGCGCGACCCTCGCCAAGTTCCGGTTCGCCTCGCCGACCCCCAGCTCGTTGCCCAGCTCGCGGGCCTCGGAGAGGCTCAGCTCCAGCAGCCTCGCGGCCTCCACCAGGTCGCCCTCGGCGAGCGCCAGCGCCGCCATCGCGTCCAGCGGCCAGCGCGCCCGCTCCCGGTCGCCGGCCTTGCGGTACTCGACCAGGCTGTCGTCCAGGAGCGGCCGGGCCCGCCCCAGGTCGCCCTGGGCCAGCGCCACCTCACCGAGCGCCAGCAGCGCCGTGCCGATCCGGGTCGGGTCGCCGATGGCACGACCCACGGCCAGGCTCTGCTCGTAGCGCGACCTGGCGGTCCCGTACTCCCCCATCACCTCGGCGATCTCCCCCCAGCGCGCGAGCGCGCGGGCGCGGTTCACCGACGGCGCCGCGTCGGTGGCCCTGGCCATCGCCTCGTCGAACCATCTCTGGCCTTCCGAGAAGTTGCCCCGCCAAACCCAGTAGATCTGCAGCAGCCAGATGAGGTCCAGCGTGGGCGCCGGGTCGGCCGCCGACATGCCCCAGCGGAGGGCGGCACGGAAGTTGTCCTGCTCGGCGTCCAGGCGCGCCAGCCACTCGGCCTGGCGGGATCCCCGCAGCTCCTCGTCCGCGCGGGTAGCGATCGCCAGGTAGTGCCCGAAGTGGCGCGCCCGCAACCACTCCAGGTCCTCGTGCTCCGCGCAGCGCTCCGCGGCGAAGGCGCCGATGGAGTCGAGCAGCCGGTGCCTGGCGCGGCCCGCGTGCTCCCCGCGGACCACCAACGACTTGTCGACCAGCCCCGTGAGCAGGTCGAGCAGCTCCTCCTCGTCGATCCCGTTGCCCGCGCAGACGTCCTCCACCGCGTCCAGGCCGAAGCCGCCGGAGAACACCGACAGGCGGTGCAGCAGGCGGCGCTCGGGCTCCTCCAGCAGCGCGTAGGACCAGTCGATCGTGGCGCGCAGGGTGCGCTGGCGCGCCGGCACGCCGTCGTCGGCGGTCGGGCGGCGCAGTAGGCGGAAGCGGTCGGCCAGCCGCTCGTCGACCTCCGCCACCGACAGCACCTTCAGCCGGCT
>Ga0209875_1000109_pt1 | contig 11040 bp, 11 predicted proteins | sample GWRWS3_0_10_FD_187219 | JGI IMG/M metagenome (GOLD analysis project Ga0209875, IMG submission 187219) | Riverbed sediment microbial communities from areas with vegetation nearby in Columbia River, Washington, USA - GW-RW S3_0_10 (SPAdes)... | ecosystem: Environmental > Aquatic > Freshwater >...
AGTTTTTTCAAGATTAAGTAAAGTGCTTCCCCATGCATACAAGAAAATTGCCATTACATCAAAAACAACAAACATCAAAATGAACGCATAATATTGCATCATAAAATGAGTCCTTCCAGCACCAGATGGGACTTGGCCACATTCCATTGGAAGAAATTTTACTGGATTGCTTCTTCGTCTAGGCGAAATCATTCTTGATATAATCAGTGCAGGAGCCATTGCTACGATTGCAAAACCAAACATCACCATTACATGACTATACTCTGCTACTGCTTCGCCCACCAAAGTAGCTTTGAGACTCTTCCGAAGATATAAAAAGCTATCCACATTTTTTTTTTCGATCAAAGGTTTTCTAAACTAAATTTTGCAAAATTCTTAATATGACAAGATTTCTAACAATTCTAATGACTTTGAATGTGGGAGATCAAGCTCCAAATTTTGAGTTGGTGGATACTGAGTTAAAAATGAGAACCTTAGATGAATTCAAAGGAAAAAAAATTATTTTATCATTTTTTGTAGCAGCAAGCTCCCCTGTCTGTGAAACTGAGATGTGTACTTTTCGAGATTCATGGGATGAACTATCAAAGCTTGGTGCACAAGTTATAGCGATAAGTAATGATGGACCATTTGCAAATAAGGCATTTGCAGAAAAAAATAATTTAAAATTTCCAATTCTTGGAGATTACAAAAGTAAAACAATTCGAGATTATGATGTATTAATGCCACATCTATTACATGTAAAAGATTATGATGCAGCAAAGCGTTCTATTTTCATTGTAGATGAGAATGGAGAGATTGTATACAAGTGGGTTTCAGATAATCCACTAGTTGAACCAAATTATCAAGAGATTAAAGATTTTCTCAGCAAAGGAAATTAATTTTTCTTAAATTATTCTATTTCTGCAATAACATCATTTTTTGCAACTGTACCGCCATCTTTAATTTTGATTTTTTTTACAATACCATCTTTGTGGGATTTTATGGAAACTTGCATCTTCATTGATTCTAAAACACAAATAACATCACCATTTTTTACTTCAGAGCCTTCAGATATTGAAATTTTAACAACTTTTCCTGGAATTTGACTATAGAGGTTTAATTGAGCATTACCTGCCCCAGATTCTCCAGAGTTTTTGAAAACAATTTCATTTAGATTTTGATGCTTTGTTATAGTAATAGGCACTCCATCTACTACAATTTTCATTTGTGAGGTAGTATTATCAAGATACTTTACTTTATGATATTTTTGATCTAAGATAAATTCAATGCCTCTTGACGACATAGTAAGAATTTTTAAATTTTTTTCATTGTCATTAATTTTAATTAAATATTCTAGATTTCCTAATTGTTGTATAATTTCTCCATTAAAAGTTTCTTCAATGTCTTCTATGTTGTATTCCATTAAGAAACACCTAGTTGATTTTTCCAGTGCATGTTAGTTTCAGGAGTATCTTTCACCCTACTTTTGTAATATTCTGAATGAATAACTGCTGCAGCAATAGCTACTTCTTTGTTTGTTTCTTTATCTTTTTTAATGTCAGCAGTCAATTTATCTATAATTCCATATCGTTTCAAAAAATCTGTTGAAAGTTCGCCATTTTTGTATTCATCAGTGTTTAGAATAGTTTTGTACAATGGGATTGATGTTTCTACACCTTGAATGTAAAAATCAGAAAGGGCTCCAAGCATTCTTAGTCTAGATTCTTCAAAAGTTTTTCCCCATGTGCAAAGTTTTGCCATGAGAGAATCATAAAATGAGGAAACAGTACACCCTGGATACAGATACGTATCACAACGTACACCAGGTCCTGAAGGTATTGTCACGTCAGGTATTGGTCCTGTTGATGGTGCAAAATCTAAAAATGTATCTTCTGCATTAATTCTACATTCAATAGCATATCCATTCATTTTAAGATCTTTTTGTTTGAATGGGATTGCTTCTCCATTTGCGATATCTATTTGTAATTTAACCAAATCCAATCCGGATACAAATTCTGTAATTGGGTGTTCTACTTGTAATCTAGCATTGATTTCAATAAAGTAGAATTCTCCATTATCTGCTCTTAGAAATTCAGCAGTTCCCAAATTAGTATAGTCAACTGCATCAGCTGCTTTACAAACTAAGTCTCCCACTCGAGTTCTTGTTTCTTCATCAACAACTGGTGAAGGGGTTTGTTCAATTAATTTTTGATTACGTCTCTGAATTGAGCATTCTCTTTCAAATATGTGAACTGAGTTACCATGAGTATCTCTAGCCATTTGATATTCAATGTGCCGTGTTTTTTCAAGGAATTTTTCTACAATAATAGCAGATTTACCTACTGCTGAAATTGACTCTCTTGTAACAGATTCATAGCCTTCACGTAATTCTAGATCATTATTTACAATTCTAATTCCACGGCCTCCCCCACCATAAACTGATTTTAACATTACAGGATATCCAATTTTATTTGCAATCTTTTCTGCGTCCTCAGCATCTTTTACTATACCTGGACTTCCTGGAACAGTTGGAACTTTTGCTTTAAGCATTGCTGCTTTGCATTTCATTTTATCCCCACATAGATCCATTGAAGCTGAAGATGGACCAATAAAATTAATTTTATTTTTTTCGCACAGTCGTGCAAAATCATCGTTTTCAGAAAGAAAGCCATAACCAGGATGAACTGCATCAGAACCTGAGGATAACATCACATCAAGTATCTTTTCTTGATTAAGGTAACTTTTCGCAGGTGCAGCCTCACCAATATGATAAGCTTCTGTAGCGTGTTTTACATGTAGAGACGTATAATCCTCATCAGAATATACTGCAACTGTTTTAATTCCTAATGCCTTACAAGTTTTGATAACTCGCAAAGCAATTTCACCCCTATTTGCGATGAGAACTTTTTCTATCATAATTTTCTCATAGATTGATATTTCCGTGTTTGCGAGGTAGTTGTTTTTCTCTTTTGTTCAAAAGCATCTCTAATCCTTTAATTAACATTGGTCTTGTTTCGGCAGGATCAATTACAGCATCTACTGTTCCATGAGAAGCTGCCACATAGGGATTAGAGAATTTTTCAGTAAATTCATCGACTAATTGTTTCTTTAAAGATTCAGGATCTTTTGCTTCTGCCAAATCTTTTCTATTCATAATTTTGACTGCTGCTTCTGAACCCATTACTGCAATTTGTGCAGTAGGCCAGGCGTAATTAATATCGGTTCTTAGATTTTTGCTTCCCATTGCAATATAGGCGCCACCATATGCTTTACCTATAACCAAAGTAATTTTTGGTACTGTCGCTTCACAAAAAGCGTACAAAAGTTTGCTACCATGTCTAATGATACCATTGTGCTCCTGATTTGTACCTGGCATGTATCCCGGAGTATCTACTAGAGTAATAATTGGTATATTATAACAATCACAAAACCTAATGAATCTTGCAGCTTTATTTGAAGAGTCAATATCAAGTGCACCCGCTAATGAAATTGGTTGGTTTGCAACAATTCCAACTGTTCTACCGTTTAATCTTCCATATCCTACTACGATATTTGGTGCAAATAACTCGTGAATTTCAAAGAATGTATTATTATCCAAAATTGAACGAATGATTTCTTTCATATCATAAGGCTGGAGGGAGTTCTCTGGAATGACATTTATCAAATTATGATCTAGTCTATTTGGATCATCATCGGTTTGAATTACAGGAGCCTCTTGTGTGTTATTTTGTGGAAGGTAAGATAGAAGATTTTTGATATAGTCCATGCAATCATATTCATTTTTTGCTACAAAATGAGAAACCCCACTCTTTGTTGCATGAGTCATTGCACCACCTAATTCATCAGTTGAGACTTCCTCCGCAAGAACAGTCTTTACGACATCTGGTCCTGTTACAAACATGGAAGCTGCTTTATCAACCATAATTACAAAATCAGTCATTGCTGGGGAGTATACTGCACCACCGGCAGATGGTCCAATACTTGCAGTAATTTGTGGAACGACTCCAGATGCTAGTTCATTGTGATAAAAAATATCAGCAAAACCATCTAAGCTTAAAATACCTTCTTGGATTCTTGCACCACCGGAATCAGCAATTCCAATGATAGGACAACCAACGCGTAAAGCATGATCCATTAGTTTAGTAATTTTTTTTGCGCCCATTTGACTAAGTGTTCCACCAAGAACGGTAAAATCGTACGCAAAAACAAAGACTTGTCTTCCGTTTATTTTACCATAGCCAGTAATAATTGCATCACCAAAAAATTTCTTTTTTTGCATTTCATATTCATGATAATGATGCGTTGTAAGTTTGTCTAGCTCAACAAAACTGCCCTCATCTAATAAAAGATCAATTCTTTCTCTTCCAGTTAGTTTTCCTTTCTCATGTTGAGCTAATATTCTGTCTTGTCCACCTGCATGTTCTGCTATCTTATTTTTTTTTAAAAACTCTTCAATTTTATCAGAATGCATGCCCAGCGATCTGAAACATGCTTTTACATATATTAAGTTTAAATTTTATACTAGAAGTTCGAATCATCTTTCCTTTTACGGTTCTAGTTTTTTGGGTTTGAACTTAACAGAAATACATTTATCCAAAGTTGCGAAAAAATACGTGGATGGTTCTAGATAATAAAGGAATAGTTACTTACACCCAATTTCTTAGAGAAGATCTTGTTATCCTCCGATTTGTTCCCGAGAATGGTATTATGCCAGAGTATAGGACAGGTCAATTTCTGACCATTGGTGTACCAATACCTACTGAAAATTTTAAGACCGTTCGCAGAGCTTATTCAATTGCTTCCCATCCTGAAAACAGAAAGTATTTCGAATTTGTAATTAGATGGGTTCGAAAACCTTTACCGGGTCGTGTTACAACCCAGTTATTCTATGCAAGTGAAGGAGATCAGATATTTTGGGGAAATCCAACGGGAAATGCTTTAGCAATTAGTAATACGTTACCTAATGGTCAACCAGATAAACGAAGAATAATTTGTGTTGGAGGCGGTACTGGGATTGCTCCCTTTGTTGCTTATGCTCAACATCTACATGCTATAGGTGATAAAAGAGAGATCGTAATTCTTCATGGTGCAAGTTATGTAGATGAGTTAAGTTACAAAGGACTTTTCACCAAATTAGATGATGAAAGTATTGATAGAGGAAAAGATAAGTGGAATTTCAAATATAGAGCTGCTATCAGTAGGCCAAAAGAATGGTTTAACAGATCTTGGAAAGGTCAAACAGGAAGAGTAGAGGCATTCTTTAAAGCAAAACCTGGTGGATTATCCCCAGTAGAAGAACTAGTTGGAGAAGAGCTTACCAAAGATAATACAATTATCTACATTTGCGGATATCAAGGAACAATTGATGGAGTAATGGATTTTGTGAAACCAAAAGGCTTTGTCACAGAACATGATAAACGCGAAGATGGAAGCTATGAAGTAAAGTATGAATCATACGGTTAATCATTTATTATAGAAATAACATAATTTATTTGCAGTTTCTAAAGTTATAGGTTATTTTTGGTCTGATACTTTTTTTGGATTATTCACAGGTACAGAAACAATCTTTTCCACTACAGCCTTTGTTAACTCTTCAATAATTTTGATTTTTTTCTCATCAGTTTCTCCTAACATTTGCAATGCTTTTTCTAATTCTTTTTTTCTTAACGAGTCTACGGTTACAGCCACATCTTTAACTAAAGGTTCTGCATCAAGTCGTTTCATTGTTGCCTCGAGAATTGGAACTTCTTTACTAATCATGTCTTCTACAGCAGGAACTTTACCTTTTCTAGCTTGTGCATCTTCTTCATACATCTCAGAAACTTGATCTCTAAACATCAATTTCATTCCAGGAAATTTAGAAACTTTCTCATCAACCGCTCTGGGATCTGATATATCTAATATCATTGTCCCTTTCTTTTTATTTTGCATAACCATTTTTAATATATCATAATTAATCAAGAAGTAATCTGCAGTAGTTGCAACAAAGACTATGTCAAACTTATCAAATCCTGATAAGACATCTTCAAATTTTACTGGTTTACCACCGAGTATTTTAGAAAAACCGGTGGCTCGTTCAATAGTCAGACTGGTAACATCAAATGGAATATTTTTTTTATTAAGAGATGTAGCAACCATTGCTGCTGTCTCACCTGTGCCTATAAGTAGGACATGTTTTCCAGATATTCCTGTTTTTTCTTCTATGGTTTTGATAGAGACATCACCAAGGGATATTGTTCCTTTACTAATTCCAGTAGAATCCCTAATCCGAGATGCAATTCGTATAGAACTATCAAATAATTTATCTAATACTTTACCAGCTGCTTTAGATTGTTTAGCATTTGAAATTGATTCTTTTATTTCATCAAGTATCTCTTCTCGTCCTACAACTATAGAGTCTAAACCAGTAGCCAGTCTTAAAAGATGAAGGTAAACATCAAAACTCCTATACACTTCAAGAGTTTGGTCAAAGTGATCCAAATCATATGCATCTAAGTCTGTTAGTGATTCCCATGTTTTTTTGATTTGATTTATAGTAAGATTTTTTCCTTCACTTCGTCTTGCATCTGGTACATCCCCTTTTTCTAGATTGACCACCATAAATACTTCAATTCTGAAAGCATTTTGAATGATTACACATTCTGAAACATCAGAAATTTTCTTAAACGTTTCACATGCAGCTGTGAGATCTTTGAATGAAAAGCTTCCTATCTTATGAATAGGGATATTTTTGAAAGTAATTCTTGCGTTAATGATCTCAAAATTATTTTCACCCATTCGTATCACTATTTATTCCCGAAGTTTGGCTCTTCCACCTTTTGCTGTGCGAAAAACATTCATTCCTATATAATAATTCTCATATAGATAATCAAGAGTTTTTAGATCTTCTTCTGCTTGATTAATTTCTTGAGCACTTGCATTTGGATCACTTCGTAAGCGTACAAGTCTTTGTTGTATTTCTTCTTTCTGAGTTTTAATTCCAATTTCGTAGTTTGAAGTTCCGTCATATTCTGGACTGAGTATATGTTCTGGCTTGTATGGCGGAATTTGATCTGTTGGAATCTCTACTAATCTTGAAATTTCTTGTTCTTCATCTTGTGAAAGTATAATTCTTTTTGGAGTTCGACCTAGTTTATCTAGCCAAAATTCTGGTTCTCCCATCTCTCTTCTAAAAATTTGTTCTGCTCCACGATTATGAGTAAATGAATTACCAGGTTCTGCAACTACTACTTGTGCAGCTGCTGCTTCATATTCTTTTTCTGCTTCTGCTTCTGCTGCTGCTTTTGCTGCTGCTAATCTAGCAGATGCTGCTTTTGCTTGAGCTTCTGCAATAGCTGCTACTTCTGCTGCAGTTAATACACTTTCTGATGATTCGACTTTTGAGTTTTCTTCATGAGTTTCTGCTTTTGGTTTACTCCTAGTACCCTTGGGTCTTCCACGTTTCTTTTTCGGTTCTTCTCCAACACTGCCCTCAGACATTATCATTACCTAAATCATGTTAAATTTTAAGGTTTTAGCATATTTTTTGGGAATTATTGCGATCAAGAATATTAGTTATTTTTTGAAAATATTATACTGTTCTTTCTATTTCTTGTGCAGTATGATTTGTGATATCTTTGTGTATGAGTGCATGGGATTCTTGTTTAAATGTTAAATCACATCTGTAACATTTCCAGCCTAATGCGCTCATCATACTCATTATACAGAATTTACATATAACATTCACGTAGAAATGATCAGTATGATCTAAATACTAAAAAAAGAAATGATTTACAATTGAAACTGTCGTCAAAGACTACCGTTTTTGGCCTTAAGTTTCAATTTTAAGATTTAACAGAGGAAATTTCTTTTTTACAGAAATCTGATAAGAAATAAAAGAATCTTCAGTTTCATTACATTTTTTACAGATACATAATTGAGAAACTTCTTCAAGATTACAATCTTCACTATATTCACATTGGGAACATCCTGCTGATGCCCCACAAACAATACACTTGAGTTCTTTTATCTCAGCACATTTTTCATGTTTAACGCCTAATCCTTGAGCCCAAAGTCCAATCTCATTGGCTTCAATCTTCTTGTTGCATACAATACATGTTCCAGGAAATTTCATTGAGATTTTACGCCAGCTCATGCTAACTTTTCAATCTCCTTTTTTATAATATCGGTAAAGTTTTCTTCCAAGTCCAAATTCATTTTTTTATTCTTTATACAAAATAGCATGTAGGGAAAATAAAGAGTACCAAAAGTACTTCTTGATATATGCATATTTTTAGCAAGAATTGTTGCCAATTCCTTGATACTTTTACCATCCCAACGAAGTCGATTGAGAAGTGGCCATGATAAATTATATTGTGAATATCTCACCGAGGAATCTTTCTGATACAACCCAATCAAGATTTCATCAAGATATCGTAACAACCGCCATTGTTGTGTTCTCATAATCTTACCAAACAACATATCTGCTTGAGAAAGGACTTGTAACATCTTATCCAGCTCACTTTTTGAAATGCTACTTGTAATAACACTGGAATAAAAAGCGTTAATTTTTTCACGGGGGTCAATACGAAGTGAATAAAGGACGCTTCGAGCTTCATCAATTGAATTTGCCTTGAAAAATGCATTGACTCCAGATTCAACATCCAAACTTTCAAAAGACTTTTCAGTGGCAGGCTCAAATCCTGTTACAATAGCTTGTGCGGAGTTTATCATTGATCGTAGATCACCTCTAGATTCACTGATGATTTTAATTAAAGAGCCTGGGCTGAGTTTTGCATTTTCTTTTTTTAGAATTTTTTTTAGAAACAATTGCACCAGTCTAGGAGGTAAAGGACGTAGATGAATTGTCTTAACTACTTTTTTGATACTTTTCATTTTAGTAGAAAGATCAGAGTTTGCAGCTAAAATTATTGGAACTGTAGGCTCTTTTAGAATTTTAATAAGGGCCTCAGCTCCTCCGTAATCTGATCTTCCATAAATTCCGTCTACCTCATCTACAAAAATCATTGGACTACCAAGTATGCTGGTATTACCAAGAATTGGGCTAAGAATTTCTTCAATACGATTTTTATTTCTGACGTCACTTGCGTTAAGACTAATCATATCATAACCAAACTGCTTTGCAGCAAGATTTGCAAGTGTAGTTTTTCCTATTCCAGGTGGTCCGACAAGTAATAATGGTTTAGTACCTTTTTTCCATTTTCCAAACCATTCCACAAATGAGGTTCGTGCATCCTCATTTCCCATCATATCAATTATGCTTTGAGGTCTATATTTTTCTGACCACATCAAGATACATCACTTTGGAAGATTCTCTGAAAGAGTGGACCAAATGTTTGCCTTCTGTAAACGATTATACCAAAATTGATTATAATGCTCAACAGTAAGAAAGAGAAATTCCAAAAATTCTTTGTGTGAAAAGTTTTCTGGTAGAAGTTCAAGTGCCAGACGTGCATCACTAAGATATAGATTACTTTTTTCCATTGTTAACTCAAATCCTTTTTTTACATCATTTGCAAGAAGAGAATAATAAAGAGGCCATGAAGGAATTTTGACAAATTTATTTTTGATAGTGTCCTCTATTTCGTTTCCACATCCTACACATTCAGCTGCTCGGGCCATTCCTAGATAGAAAATTTCTCCAAGAGGTCTTTTTGCAAGCGCCATATTCCTTCCAGCAGTTCCCATAACTGCTCTGTATTTTTTATAACATTGATTCATTTCTTCTTCTGTGATAGTAAGAGGTTTTGTTTTTAGTTTAGTGTCAATATACTGACCTAATCTTGCATCCTTGAAACCATCTTCAAATTCTTTGAGAATCTCTTCACCTCCTTTTGAAATCTTATCTCTAGCAAGTTTCAAAATGTAAGGGTTCATCAACTTATAGTCATCAAGATAATCCAAGTCTTCATCTTTGTCTACAATCCTATCCATAGGCTCACTTAGATCAATTGCGATGATATGACCATCTACCATGTTTTGACGCATTTGAGGATCATTAGTTCCTGAAAATTCTGCAGCTGCATCATAAAGTGCATTAAAAACAGGGAAGGTCATTTTTACAAAATTTGAGTTTAGTATTCGTAAAACACGATCTTTGAGTACCTCACGATCCTCAAGTTTAGATTTAATTCCATCAATTTGGGATTCTTGTAGAATGATTTCTGTAGAACCTACTTCTTTTGCAAATTTTTGTTGTGTAATATTTGGTGATGAATCTGCTTTAATTTCTCTTAGTAAATCGTCGGTAAACCGTTCTGCAAAATTTGGAAATTCGTGTTCAGCTTCTTCTTTGTATTTATTAAAAAGCTTGAAACCTTGTGATTTAAACAATCCTTGTTTAATGATTTGTTTTCCCGATTTAGTAGACATTAACGCTTCCTTGCTAACAACAGATTGATCCTTGCCACTCACACACGCTCAACTCCAGCCTAGTTATTTATGCCTTCAAGTAATTTTTTATTCTTTCACTTAAATTACGAAAAAAATTGAAATGGGATATGGAAGTTATTGAAATCCTCAAAGAAGCCTCAAAACGAGTATTCGAAAATGTCAAAGGTTTAGCAGGCACTAGTGCAGCTGCTGGAGATTATGGAAGAGGTGCAGGTGGAGATATCTCAAGAAATATAGATATAGTTGCAGAAAAAACTGTTTTGGATTATCTTAAGGAAATTTCCTTTGAATGTGTAGTTCTTGGGGAGGAATGTGGACGTGTTGAATTATCAAGTAATCCTAAAGGATTTGTAATCATGGATGCAATGGATGGTTCTGCAAATGCTGTGAGAGGAGTGCCCTTTTTTTGCTGTTCTTTAGCATTTGCCACTAAGGATAAAATTAGCTCCATTACTGATGGAGTTGTAACTGATCTTTCTTCTGGAGATATGTATTGGGCATCAAAGGGTAAAGGCGCATTTTTAAATGAGAAAAAAATTCACGTACAAGAAAACGAACCCATTTACAGAATAGTTGGAATTAATCTTTCAGGGGCTACTGCAGAACAAGTAAAAAAATTACATCCTGTTTTGAAGAGTCATAATCACACTAGGCATTTTGGCGCAAACG
>Ga0209875_1000112_pt1 | contig 10997 bp, 7 predicted proteins | sample GWRWS3_0_10_FD_187219 | JGI IMG/M metagenome (GOLD analysis project Ga0209875, IMG submission 187219) | Riverbed sediment microbial communities from areas with vegetation nearby in Columbia River, Washington, USA - GW-RW S3_0_10 (SPAdes)... | ecosystem: Environmental > Aquatic > Freshwater >...
GCGGCCGGGGAGGTGGCGGCGCTGGCCGGCCGCTACCCGGACGCCACCTGCCTGACCGGCGCGGCCGCGACCGTCGCCGCGGTCGCCGAGGCGCTGGACGGCGCCGAGCTGGCGCACGTCGCCGCCCACGGCGCCTTCCGGGTCGACAACCCGCTGTTCTCCTCGCTGCAGCTCGCCGACGGGCCGCTGACCGTCTACGACCTGGAGGGGCTGGTGCGGGCGCCGCGCCGGCTGGTGCTGTCGGCCTGCGACTCCGGCCTGTCGGGGGTGCGGCCGGGTGACGAGCTCATGGGGCTCGCCGGCGCCCTGTTCGCCCTGGGCATGAGCACCCTGGTCGCCTCCGTGATCCCGGTGCCCGACGCCGCCACCAAGGAGCTGATGCTCGCCCTGCACCAGGGGCTCCAGGCCGGCCTCACCCCCGCCCACGCCCTCGCCAGGGCACAGTTCGAGTGGGGTCAGGACGCCGCCGTGCCGGCCAGCTTCGTCTGCTTCGGCGCCGGGTAGGCGAAGCGCCCGCTCACAGCGCGGCGAGCTGGCGCAGGCGGGCGATGCAGCGGCCCCTCGTCGGGCCGATGCTGCCGATCGGCATGTCCATGGCGACCGCCACCTGCTGGTAGCTCGGGGGCGGGTCGGCCATCAGCACCCGCAGCAGCGTCTGGCAGCGCGGCGGCAGCGCCGCGAACGCCCGCCAGAGGATGTCGCTGCGCTCCGCCGCCAGCGTCCGCGCCTCCGGCGAGTCCACGGGTGGCCCGGACCGGTCCAGCTCGGCGTCGTCGCCGACGGGGAGCTGGCGGCGGGCGCGGCGCAGGGTGCGCAGCGCCTCGTGCCTGGCCGTCGACGCCAGCCAGGTGCCGACCCGCTCGGGGTCGCGGAGGCGGTGCAGGTGCTCGACCAGGCGCAGCCAGGCGGTCTGGCTCACGTCGGCGGCGTCGGCGCGGCTCAGGCCGTGGGCGCGGGCGACCGACCAGACCAGGCCACCGAAGCGGCCGATCAGCCCCTCCCACGCCCGCTGGTCGCCGGCGGAGGCGGCACGGACCAGCTCGGCCAGCCCCGTCTGCTCCATCAGCTCAGACGTTCGAGTCGGGGAAGGACGCCTTGCGCCGCTGGACCCATTCGCGCAGCTCCTCGTCGACCGCCTCGTCGATCGGCGGGGCCTCGTAGCCGGCGAGCGTCCGCCGCCACGCCGCGCTCGCCCGCGCGGCCGCGTCCTGCGAGCCCTCCAGCTCCCACTGCTCGAACGAGTTGTTGTCGGCGACCGAGGAGCGGTAGAAGGCCGTCTCGAAGTTCGCCAGCGTGTGCGCCGAGCCGAGGTAGTGCTGCCCGGGGCCGTTGCCGATGATCGCGTCCAGCGCCTGGCCGTTCGGGGACAGGTCCACGCCCCTGGCGAACGCGTGCCACGCGCCGGCCTGGTCGGCGTCCAGCATGAACTTCTCGTAGCCCATGGTGAGGCCGCCCTCCAGCCACCCCGCCGTGTGCAGCACGAAGTGCACCCCGGCCAGCAGCGTCGGCTGCATCGTGTTGGCCGACTCGTAGGCGGCCTGGGCGTCGGGGACCTTCGAGGCGGTCAGCGCGCCGCCGCTGCGGAACGGCACCCCGAGCCGCCGCGCGCACGCGGCCAGGACGTACAGCACCAGCGCCGGCTCGGGCGTGCCGAACGTCGGGGCGCCGGACTGCATCGACATCGAGGAGGCGAAGGAGCCGAAGACCACCGGCGCGCCGGGCCGGACGAGCTGCACGTAGGCCATGCCGGCGAGCGCCTCGGCGAGCGTCTGGGTGGTGGTGCCCGCCACCGTCACCGGGCTCATCGCGCCGGCGAGGATGAACGGCGTCATCAGCACCGCCTGGTTCGCCTCGGCGTAGACCCTGGCGGCGCCGAGCATGGTCGCGTCCCACACCAGCGGCGAGTTCGCGTTGATCAGGCTGAGGAGCACGCAGTCGCGCTCCAGGCGGTCGGCGCCGAACAGGACCCTGGCCATCTCGACGGTGTCGCGCGCGCGGTCGGGATGGGTCACCGACCCCATGAACGGCTTGTCGGACAGGCGCATGTGGGCGTAGACCATGTCGAGGTGGCGCTTGTTCACCGGCAGGTCGACCGGCTCGCAGACGGTCCCGCCGCTGTGGTGCAGGTACGGCGACAGGTAGGCGAGCTTGACGAAGTTGCGGAAGTCCTCGATGGTGCCGTAGCGCCGCCCGCCCTCCAGGTCGCGGACGAACGGCGAGCCGTAGGCCGGGGCGAACACCGTGGCGTCGCCGCCGACCCGCACGTCGTTGGCGGGGTTGCGGGCGTGCTGGGTGAACTCGCCCGGCGCGGTCGCCTGCACCAGCGAGCGCGCCATGCCGCGCGGGAACCGCACCCGCTCGCCGTCCACGTCGGCGCCGCCCGCCTTCAGGGTCGCCAGCGCGTCCGGGTCGCGGAAGTCGATGCCGACCTGCTCGAGGATGGTCTCCGCGTTGTGCTCGACCAACTCCAGGCCCTCGTCGGAGAGGACCTCCAGCGGCGTCATCGTGCGGGTGATGAACGGGACCTTCTCGGCGACCGCGTGCAGGCGGGCGCTGCGGCGCGCCTCGCGGCCGCCGCTGCGCCGGCCCCTCGGTCCGGTGTCGGTGCTCATGTCGCGCTCCTCGGTTTGGCGGCCTCGCCATGGGTCCGCCCGGCCCGGCGGCGTCGCGGCCGCTCCGGGCGGCCCCGCTGCGGGAGCGGCACCACCCGCCCGAGCCGGCGGTAGGGGTCGCTGGCGTGCGGGATCGCCATCGCCTGGACGAAGTGCTCCTGGAACCTCGGCTCCACGGCCGTCTCGACCTTCTCGACGCGGCGCACGAGCGCCTCGACCTCGGCGCGCGCGCGGCGGTTCAGCAGCGCGATCCGCGCGCCGGTCCCGGCGGCGTTCCCGGCGCTGGAGACGGTCGCGGGCTCGCAGTCGGGGACCATCCCGAGCACCAGCGCGTGCAACGGGTCGATGTGGGCGCCGAACGCGCCGGCGAGCCGCACGCGGTCGACGGTGTCCACGCCCAGGCGGTCCATCAGCAGCCTGCAGCCGGCGTGCAGGGCGGCCTTGGCGAGCTGGATCTGGCGGACGTCGTTCTGGGTGACCAGCAGCGGGCCTCCCGCTCCGCCAGGCGAGGAGTGGCCGCCGTCGGCGGTGCCGTCGTGCAGCAGGTAGGAGAACGTGCGCCCGTCGGGCACGACCCGGGCCGACCGGCTCGCCAGCGACCCGTCGATGGTGCCGTCGGCGGTGACGATGCCGGCCAGGTACAGCTCGGCGACCGCCTCGACGATGCCGGAGCCGCAGATCCCGGTCACCTTGGTGCCGGCGAACGCCGGCTCGTCCGACCACGCCGCGGTGCCGATCACGCGGACGCGGGGCTCCAGGGTGGCGGGGTCGATCCGGACCCGCTCGACGGCGCCGGGCGCGGCACGCTGCCCGCCGGAGACCTGCGCCCCCTCGAACGCGGGGCCGGTGGGGCTGGATGCCGCCAGCAGCCGCTCGCGGGTGGCGAGCACGATCTCGGCGTTGGTGCCGACGTCGACCAGCAGCGAGACGCCGTCGTGGTCCTGCGGCGCCTCGGCCAGCAGCACCCCGGCGGTGTCGGCACCGACGTGCCCGGCGACGCACGGCAGGACGTAGGCGCGGGCGCCGGGGTGCACGCCCAGCTCCAGGTCGTCGGCGGCGCGCAGCCGCAGCGCCCGGTCGGTGGCGAGCGCGAACGGCGCGCCGCCGAGCTCGGTGGGGTCGATGCCGAGCACCAGGTGGTGCATGACCGGGTTGCCGACCAGCGTCACCTCCAGCACGTCGGCCGGCGCGAACCCGGCCTGGCGGGTCAGCTCGGCGACCAGGCCGTTCAGGCAGCCCCGCGCGGCCTCGGCGAGCGTGCCGACCGAGCCCGGGTGCAGCATCACGTAGCTGACGCGGCTCATCAGGTCCTCGCCGAAGCGGATCTGGGGGTTCATCGCGCCGGCGCTGGCGAGCACGTCCCCGGAGCGGAGGTCGCAGAGGTGCCCCGCGATCGTGGTGGAGCCCACGTCGAAGGCGATCCCGAGCGCGACGTCGCGGAAGCCCGGCCACACCGCCGTGATCGTCGCGCCGTCGTGGACGGCCACGGTCACCGCCCACTCCCCCGCCCGCAGCGCCGCCTGCAGCCCGCGCACCACCTGCGCGTCGGCGTCCAGGCCGGCGAGCCCCCACTCGCGCTCCAGCGCCTCCAGCAGCCGCGCCAGGTCGCTGGTCTGCGACCCGAGCGACGGCGCCTCGACCTCGACGTGGTGCAGGCGCACCACCGGGTCCAGCTCGATGGCCCGCACCTCGGCGTCCTTGCGGACGACCTGCCGGTGGAGCTGGCTCTCCGGCGGCACGTCGACGACCACGTCGCCGAGCAGGCGCGCGTGGCAGCCGAGCCGCCGCTCCGGCGCCAGCCCGCTGCGGTCGCGGTAACGCCCTTCCGGCTCGCTGAAGGGGGTCAGGTGCCCGGAGCTGGACACAATCCCGAGCTTGGCGTGCGTGCCCTCGCTGACCGCGACCTGGCAGCGGCCGCAGATCCCCCGCCCGCCGCAGACCGAGTCGAGGTCGACGCCGAGCGCCCTGGCGGCCTCCAGGACGCTGGTGCCGGCGGGGAACGCGCCCCGCCTGCCCGACGGGGTGAAGACGGCGCGGACGGCGCCGGCGGGCTCGCTCATACGGGCCCGCTGGCCGCGCGGCGGCGGCCCTCGCGGCCGCCGCGCCGGCGGGCGGGCCCGGCGGCGCCGTCGCCGGTGGCGCCCGCCTCGCCGTCGCGGTAGCGGCCGATCCAGGTCATGCAGTCGCGGTCGTGGCCGAGCAGCACGTCGGCGGCGGCGACCGCCCGGCGGATCTCCTCGCTGAGCGGGTTGGTGATCGCCGAGGTCAGCCCCGCGGTCGCGGCCATGGTCAGGAACGCCGCCGACAGCGCGTGCCGGCTCGGCAGCCCGAACGCGACGTTGGAGGCCCCGCAGGTGGTGTTGACGCCCAGCTCCTCCCGGAGCCGCCGCACCAGGTGGAACACCTGCCGCCCGGCGGTCGCCATCGCGCCGATCGGCATCACCAGCGGGTCCACGACCACGTCGGCGCGGGCGATCCCGTGGTCGGCGGCGCGCCCGACGATCTTGCGGGCGACCTCGAAGCGCACGTCGGGGTCCTCGGAGATGCCGGTCTCGTCGTTGCTGATCGCCACCACCGCGGCGCCGTGCCTGGCGACCAGCGGCAGCACCCGTTCGAGCTGCTCGTCCTCGCCGGTCACGGAGTTGACCAGCGCCTTGCCCTGGTAGACGGCCAGCCCGGCCTCCAGCGCCTCCACGATCGAGGAGTCGATGCACAGCGGCACGTCGGTGACCGACTGCACCAGCTCGATCGCCTGGGCGAGGATGGCCGGCTCGTCGGCGAGGGGGATGCCGGCGTTCACGTCCAGCATGTGGGCGCCGGCATCCACCTGCGCGAGCGCGTCGGCGACCACGGTGGTGAGGTCGCCGGCCACCATCTGCTCGGCGAGCTTGCGGCGGCCGGTCGGGTTGATCCGCTCGCCGATGACCGTGAACGGGCGCTCGAACCCGATCACGACCTCCCTGGTCGCCGACGACACGACGGTGTCGGTCATCCCCTGTCCCCTCCCACGGTGGCCGCCTCGCGCTCAAGCGCCGGGCGCAGGTCACCGTAGCCGGTGTGGCGGACCTCCAGCGAGAGCCCCAGGTAGGCGGCGGCGTCGCGGGCCTTTCGAGCCAGCGCTGGAGTCTCGGTCTGGGCGAGGTAGACCAGCCGCACGTAGTTGCCGAAGTAGGCGGGCAGCAGCTCGGGGTGCTCGTCCAGCCGCAGCCCCTGGACGACGAAGGTGTCGAAGTGGCGGCACAGGAAGTCGGTCAGGTAGAAGGTCCCCGGCTCCGCCTCGTGCATCTCGAGCCAGTCGTCGACGCCGGCGAAGAAGGCGTAGCAGTGGTCGCCGGGGAGGCGCTGGACGCCGTGGGCCGCCACCACCCGGTCAAGCGCCCCGCCGGTGCCGCAGTCGCCGTAGGCGACGAACACGCGCTCCCAGCGACCCTCGGCCGCGGCCTCGCGGAGCTTCTCGTCCACCCGCCCGGCGATCCACTGCGGCGTGTTGTGGAGCTTGCCCGGCAGGCACCGCAGCGTCACGTTGGTCCAGCCGTTCAGCCGGATCACGGCCAGCACCTCCCGCGCGATCGCGCCGCACGCGATCACCAGCAGCCGCGGCCCGCCGGTCACCCGTTGCCTCCCGCGGCGGCCGTGCGGCGCGACAGCACCAGCGCCTGGGCGGTCTCGGCGGCCACGGCGGCGTCGCGGCAGTAGGCGTCGGCGCCGATCGCCTTGCCGAACTCCTCGTTCAGCGGCGCGCCGCCGACCAGCACGATGTAGTCGTCGCGGATGCCCTTGGCGACCAGCTCGTCGATGACGACCTTCATGTACGGCATGGTGGTGGTGAGCAGCGCCGACATCCCGAGGATGTCGGGCTGGTGCTCGTCCAGCGCGGCCAGGTAGCGCTCCACCGGGTTGTTGATGCCGAGGTCGACGACCTCGAAGCCGGCGCCTTCCAGCATCATCGCGACCAGGTTCTTGCCGATGTCGTGGATGTCGCCCTTGACCGTGCCGATGACCACCTTGCCGACCCGCGGAACGCCGGTCTGGGCCAGCAGCGGCCGCAGGATCGCCATCCCGGCCTTCATCGCGTTGGCGGCCAGCAGCACCTCCGGCACGAACAGGATGCCGTCGCGGAAGTCGATGCCGACGATCCGCATGCCTTCAACCAGCGCCTTGTTGAGCACGTCGCTGGCGTCCCAGCCGCGGTCCAGCAGGATGGTGGTGCCCTCCACGATCTCGTCGGCCAGGCCGTCGTACAGGTCGTCGTGCATCTGCTTGACGAGCTCCTCGTCGGGGAGCTCCGACAGGACGATCTCTTCCTGGTCTTCCGGCATGGGCAGCTACCCCTTCAACCGTTCGCCCTTGGGATCGAACAGCGGCTCGGTGGCGACGGTCGCCGCGTACCGCTCGTCGAAGTACTCGACCTCGACCTTGGTGCCCTCGGCGGCGAGCTCGGCCGGCAGCCAGCCGTAGGCGATGCAGTGGCCGATGGTGTAGCCGTACCCGGCCGAGGTCACGTAGCCGACCACCTCCCCGTCCGAGCGGATCGGCTCCTTGCCGAGCACCACCGCGGCAGGGTCCTCCAGCAGCAGCGGCAGCAGCTTGCGTGTCGCCCCGCGCTCGCGGGCCGCCGCCAGCGCCGTCTTCCCCTGGAAGTCCTTGGCCCAGCGGACCGCGAAGCCGATCCCCGCCGCCAGCGGGTCGTGCTCGGTGTGGATGTCCTGGCCCCACAGCCGGTAGCCCTTCTCCAGCCGCAGGGTGTCGAACGCGCCCAGGCCCGCCGCCACCAGGCCGTGCTCGCGTCCTGCGTCCCACAGCAGCTCCCAGGCGCGCTGGCCCATGGCGAAGTCGCCGTACAGCTCCCAGCCGAGCTCGCCGACGTAGCTGATCCGCTGCGCCCAGACGCGGCCGACCTCGCCGACGTCCAGGTACCGCGCGGTCATGTACGGGAACGCCTCGTTGGACACGTCGGCGTCGGTGACGGCCTCCAGGATCGCGCGGGCGCGCGGGCCCCAGAGGCCGAGCACGAAGGTGGCGCCGGTGCGCTCGGTGATCGTGACCCGCTCGCCGTCGTGGACCTGGGCGCGCAGCCACGCCAGGTCGTGCTGGCCGCTGACGCCGCCGGTGACCACCCGGAAACGGTCGTCGTCCTCGCGGGTGACGGTGAGGTCGCAGCGGATCCCCCCGCGCGGGGTGAGCATGGCGGTGTACACGATCGTGCCGACCGGCCGGCCGACCCGGTTGGCGCAGACCCGCTCCAGGAACGCCTCGGCATCGGGACCCTCGACCTCGAACTTGGCGAACGGCGTGAGGTCGTAGAGGGCGGCGCGCGAGCGGGTGGCCAGGTGCTCGGCGCCCTCGATCGGCGACCAGAGGCGCGCGGCCCAGTCGTCGCGGACCTCCCACGGCGCGCCGGCGAGCAGCGGGCGGTTGGCCTCGAACCACTGCGGGCGCTCCCAGCCGGCCCCGACCACGAACTGCGCCCCGAGCTCCCGGTGGCGGGCGTGGAACGGGGTCAGCCGCAGCCCGCGCGGGCGCGCCGGCTGCTGGCGCGGGTGGATGATGTCGTAGACCTCGCGGTACTGCTGCTTGCCGCGTTGCAGCACGTACGGCGGGGTCGTCTGGTAGGGGTAGAACCGGTTGGCGTCGGCCTCGGCCAGGTCGTAGCTCGGCTCCCCCGACACCATCCACTCGGCGACCTGGCGGGCCATGCCGGCGGCGTGGGTGATCCACACGGCCTCGCAGACCCACACGCCCCGGACGGCGGCGCTCTCGCCCACGACCGAGGCGCCGTCGGGCGTGAACGAGAACATGCCGTTGAGCGAGCGCGCCGGGTCGGCCGGTCGCATCGCGCCTGCCAGGGCCGGCAGCAGCCGGGCGGCCTCGGCCTCGGCGACGTCGAAGTCGGCGGGGGTGAACGGCGCCACCGCCGGGGGCAGCCGCCCGCCCGGCGAGCGCAGGTCGCGCTGGGCCACCGCGATCGGCTCATGCCGGTAGTTGCCGACGGCGTAGTGGTCGGCGCGGTGGCGGAAGTACATCGCCATGTCCTGGTGGCGCAGGATCGGGTGGGCGACCTCGCGGGTCTCGCCGGCGAGCTCGCGCACCGGGTCGGTCCAGACGAGCTGGTGCTGCACGGCCAGCAGGGGGACGGCCACCCCGGCCATCGCGCCGACCGTCGGCCCCCAGATGCCGGCGCACACGAGCACGCGCTCGCACTCGATCTGGCCGCGGTCGGTCAGGACGCCGTGGACGCGGCCGTCGCGGACGTCGAAGCCGGTGACGGTGACGCCGCCCTGGAACCGCGCCCCCCGCTCGGCGGCCCGGCGCGCCAGCAGCGTGACGATGTCGACGGCCCTGGCGATGCCGTCGCTGGGGACGTGGTAGGCGCCGAGGACCGCGCCGCGGTCCAGCAGCGGCACGTGCTCGGCCGCCTCGGCGGGCGTGAGCAGCTCGCCGTCCTGGATCCCGTACGCGCGCGACCAGCCGAGCCGCCGCCGCAGCTCCCGCAGCCGCTCGGGCGTGGTCGCGACCTCCAGCGACCCCACCCCGTACCAGCACGGCTCGCCGTCCAGCTCGAGCGTCCGGTACAGCGCGACGGTGTCCTGCGCGACCCGGCAGGTCGTCCGCGAGCCGTTGGTCTGGAACACCAGGCCGGGGGCGTGCGAGGTGGAGCCGCCGGTCTCGAACAGCGGCCCCTGGTCGACCACCAGCACGTCCACCTGGCCGAGCTCGGCCAAGTGAAAGGCGGCGCTCGCGCCGACGATGCCGCTGCCGACGATCACCGTCTGGGCCTGGTCCAGCGTGCTGCCTCCTTCCTCCCCTCGGCCACCCCGCCATCCTGCCAGGCGCGGTTGCGCGTTCAAAGCGCTGGTTGCGATCCCCGCAACCAGCTTGATCCACCGGGGCACCCCTTGGGGTTCCCCGGACCCCTCCGAGGTCGGTCACCCGAGGTCGACCACGATCGTCTTCAGCTCGGTGAGGCGCTCCATCGAGAAGCGGCCGCCGACCCGGCCGACCCCGCTGGAGGAGCCGGCGCGGCCGCCGAACGGCAGGTGCGACTCCCAGTAGTTGGTGCCCTCGTTCACGTTGACCCAACCCGTGCGGACCGACTCCGCGAACGCCAGGCCCCGCCGGAGGTCGCGGGTGAAGATGGCCGACAGCAGCCCGTACTCCGAGCGGTTGACCAGCTCGACCGCCTCGCGCTCGCTGCGGATGGTGGAGACCGGCACCACCGGGCCGAAGGTCTCGTGCACGGCGATCTCCATGTCGTCGGTCACGCCGTCCAGGACGGTCGGCTCGAAGAACAGGTCGCTGCCGTGCTGGGGGGCGCGCCGGCCGCCGGTGACCAGGGACGCGCCCCGTCCCAGCGCCTCGGTGACGTGCCGCTCGGTCTTGGCGGCGGTGGGCTCGTTGTTCAGCGGCCCCATGGTGGTGGCGTCGTCGAACGGGTCGCCGAGCCGGACGCGCGCGCCGATCGCCGCCACCAGCCCCGAGAGGTAGTCGTCCCTGACGTCCTCGTGCACCAGGACCCGCTCGCCGGCGGTGCAGCTCTGGCCGGCGTTGAGGAAGCACGCCTCCAGGGTGGCGTCCACCGCCTTGTCGAGGTCGGCGTCGTCCATGACCACCAGCGGGCCGTTGCCGCCCATCTCCAGCAGCAGCTCCTTGCCGGCGGCGCGCCGCGCGACCGCGTGGCCGGTGGCGATCGAGCCGATGAAGCCGACCGCCTGGGTGCCGGGGCTGGCGGCGATCTCGTCGCCGACGACCGGGCCGGGCCCGGTGACCAGGTTCACGACCCCGGGTGGCAGGTCGGCCGCCTCCAGGCACTCGGCGAGCCGGACCGCGCACACCGACGTCGTCGGCGCCGCCGCCCAGACGACGGTGTTGCCGTACGCCAGCGCCGGCGCGAGCAGCTCGCCGGGCATGGTGTACGGCCAGTTCCACGGGCTGATGACCGCCACCACCCCGCGCGGCACGCGCTGCAGCAGCACCCGCTTGCGCGCGTCGACCGACGGCGGCAGCAGGCCCTCCATCCGGGTCGCGTCGGCGGCGGCCATCTCGAAGTAGGCGATCAGCTCCTCGACCTCGTCGACGGCCTCCGCCTTGCGCGGCTTGCCCTGGTCGAGGGTGAGCGTGTCGGCCAGCAGCTCCCGCGCCGCGTCGACCGCCTCGGCGACCCGGCGCATGGCGGCGGCCCGGTCGAACGCCGACAGGGCGGCCCACCCGGGCCAGGCGGCGCGGGCGGCGTCCACCGCCCGCCGGGCGTCGGCCCTGCTGCCCTCCGGCACGGTCCCGATCGGCTTGCCGGTCGACGGGCTGGTCGCCTCCAGCACCGCGCCGCTCTCCGACGCCACCCACTCCCCACCGATGAACATGCCGTGCTGGTCTGCCACCTCTGCCTCC
>Ga0209875_1000114_pt1 | contig 10945 bp, 10 predicted proteins | sample GWRWS3_0_10_FD_187219 | JGI IMG/M metagenome (GOLD analysis project Ga0209875, IMG submission 187219) | Riverbed sediment microbial communities from areas with vegetation nearby in Columbia River, Washington, USA - GW-RW S3_0_10 (SPAdes)... | ecosystem: Environmental > Aquatic > Freshwater >...
GTCGATCCTCCTCGGGTGCTGGCGCGGGTTCCGGCTCGGTCCCCGGCACCTCGCGGGACGGGTCGGGTTGCAGGAGCTCCGCGAGCCGCTCTCGGCCGCGGGACAGCCGCGACTTGACCGTGCCGACGCTCACGCCGGTCTGCGCCGCGACCGCCTCGACCGGCAGGTCCAGGCAGTGGTGCAGCACCAGCACCTCGCGCTGCGGCAGCGGCAGCCGCAGCAACGCCTCGATCACCGCGCGGTCCTGCGGGTACAGCTCGACGTCCGGCTCCGTCCGGGTGCCGAGCCGCGCCAGCAGCCCCCGGTGCCGCCTGGCCCGCCGCAGCAGGTCGATCGCGAGCCGGAACGCGGTGCGACGCACCCACGCCTCCGGCTGGTCGTAGCGGGCGAGCTGCCGCCAGCGGCTGGCGGCGCGGATGAACGCCTCCTGGGCGATGTCCTCCGCGCTGGCCAGCTCCCCGGTCAGCAGCCGGAGCTGCCCGACGACGCGCGGGTACGCGCCCTGGAAGAACGCCGTGAACCCGTCGTCTGCCACACCCGCTCCCATCCCCGCTCGCCGCGGTTCACCCGCAACACGTCCCACACCCGCCGCGCGGTTCCCGAGCGGGTCGCTGCGGGCATCAGTCGACGTCGTCCTCCATGCCCTTGGCGATCAGGAAGCCGCGGGCGCGCTCGGACAGGGGGTAGCGGTCGACCAGGCGCCAGAACGCCGGCGAGTGGTCGGGGACGGCCAGGTGGGCCAGCTCGTGGACCAGCACGTAGTCGCGGACCCACGGCGGCCAGGCCGCCAGCCGGTGCGACAGGCGGATGGTGCCGTCCTGCGGGGTGCAGGAGCCGTAGCGGGTGCGCATGTTGCCGACCCAGCGCACCGACTGCGGCTCGACCGAGCCCTCGAGGTAGCGGCGGGCCAGCAGCCGTGCCCGGCGGGCCAGCTCGTCGTCGCCGGGGACGGTCCGGCGGGCGCGCCGCTCGAGCCGGTCGAGCATGGTCGCCACCCAGTGGTCCTCTTCGCGCCGGGTCATGCGGGCGGGCAGCAGGACCACCACCGTCTCGCCCTGGCGGTAGGCGGTCACCGTCTTGCGCCGTCGGGCGCTGCGGACCACCTTCACCGGCGGCCGGCCAGCTCCGGCAGGGCCGCGCCATCCAGTACCTGCTGGCGTGCTCATCGGTGCGGCGAGTATCGCACGCGGCAGCGACACCGCGTCCGAGGTGAAGAATTTCGCTTTCCACAGGAGCCAGGCCGGGTTCCGAGCAGGTCGCCGCCGCGAAAGAAGTTTGCCGTTCCCGCGGTCGTCCCCAGAAGGACACCGGGTTGTCCACAGCCGATCCGCCGGCCGTCAACAGCACCACCCAGGTTGTCCCCAAGGCCGTCCACAGGCCTGTGGGCGGCGCCGTTGACGGGCCAGGACCCGCATGCCATCGTGCTCGACGACACGAGACCCCCGGAGAGCAACGGCTCTCGCTCTGTAAGGGGAAGGCAGAGCGCGAACCCGCGATCGCCGGGGGTCTCGTGAGCCATGCGCAGGGGAGACACTCTCCCGTCGCCCGCTTCGGAGGCGAGCACGCTCCCACCGGGCAGCAAACGGGCAGCACCGCATGCTTCGGTGGCGGCGGCGCCTTGCGGGCGTCGGCCGACCGGTGGTGGTGTGTGGGGATGATATCGAGGCGCTGGCCGTGAGCACCCGCGCGCCCGAGGCTCCCGCGAAGGGGACCGGGCTGGTCCTACTTACCTTGGCCTCCGGGCAGTTCCTGATGACGCTGGACAGCTCGGTCATGAACGTGTCGATCGCCACGGTGGCCAAGGACATCGGCACCACGGTGACCGGCATCCAGACCGCGATCACCCTCTACACGCTGGTGATGGCGATGTTCATGGTGACCGGCGGGAAGGTCGGCTCGATCATCGGGCGCCGGCGCGCCTTCGCGATCGGCTGCGTGATCTATGGGGCCGGCTCGCTGACCACGGCACTGGCACCCAACCTGGCGATCCTGGTGCTGGGATGGTCGTTCCTGGAGGGCATCGGCGCGGCGCTGATCATGCCGGCCATCGTGGCGCTGGTGGCCGGCAACTTCCCACCGCGTGGTCGCCCGCGCGCCTACGGGCTGGTGATGGCGGCCGGCGCGATCGCGGTCGCGGTCGGCCCCCTGATCGGCGGCTTCGCCACCACCTACTTCTCGTGGCGGTGGGTGTTCGTGGGCGAGGTGCTGGTGGTGCTGGGGATCCTGGTGCTGGCCCGCCGCGTCAGCGACGCCCCACCCGAGAGCCGACCCAAGCTCGACCTGGTCGGCACGGTCCTGTCGGCGACCGGGCTCGGCCTGGCGGTCTTCGGCGTGCTGCGGTCCAGCGAGTGGGGCTGGGTGCTGCCCAAGCCCGACGGGCCCGAGGTGCTGGGGGTGTCGCCGACGGTCTGGCTGGTGCTGGGCGGGCTGTTCGTGGTCTGGCTGTTCCTGGGCTGGGAACGGCGGCTGGAGGCGAGGGGCGCCGAGCCGCTGGTGCGACCCGAGCTGTTGGGCAACCGGCAGCTTGCCGGCGGGCTGGTGCTGTTCTTCTACCAGTACCTGATCCAGGCGGGCCTGTTCTTCACCATCCCGCTGTACCTGTCGGTCGCCCTCGGGCTGTCAGCCATCGACACCGGGATCAGGATCCTGCCTCTGTCGCTCACCTTGCTCGTGGCTGCCGCTGGCATCCCGCGGTTCCTGCCCGACGTCTCGCCCCGGCGGGTGGTCCGGCTGGGGCTGCTGGCCATGCTGGTGGGCATCGTCGCCCTGTTCGCCAGCATCGACCCTGCCGCCGGGGCCGAGATCGTGACCGTCCCGCTGCTGCTGGCCGGGCTTGGGATCGGGGCGCTTGCCTCCCAGCTCGGCAGCGTGACGGTGTCGGCGGTGCCCGACGAGGACAGCCCGGAGGTCGGTGGGCTGCAGAACACCGGGACCAACCTGGGCGCCTCGATCGGCACCGCCCTGGCCGGCTCGATCCTGATCGCCGCGCTGACCACCTCGTTCCTGACCGGGATCCAGCAGAACCCAGCAGTCCCCGACTCGGTGAAGGCCCAGGCCAACGTCGAGCTCGCCGGCGGTGTGCCGTTCATCTCCGACGCCGACCTCCAGGCGGCGCTCGACCAGGCAGGGACCAGCCAGGAGACCGCCACCGCGGCCCTGGAGGCCAACCAGCAGGCAAGGCTCGATGGTCTTCGGACGGCGCTCGTGGTGCTCGCCCTGATCGCGTTGCTTGCGCTGTTCTCCGCGCGGCGGATCCCCACAGAGCAACCGGGCTCGGCCCCCGGGTAGCGTTCGGGGCTGGGCAGGAACACCGCCGGCGACGCCCGCTGCACTGGCCACCTTCGGTGCCTCGCCCAGCGCGAAGCTGGGCACGGTCCGGCGCAGTCGCAGGCGTAGCATCGTCGCGTACGAGCAGGTTCTGCGGTGCCCCGTTGGGGAGTGCAGCCATGGCCACGATCATCCCGCGCTGGGAATGGCGGGTCTTCGGCGAGGACCTCGGCGCCGCCGAGCAAGCCTTTGCCGCGCTGACCCCAGGGCCGGTCGCCGAGAACGACGAGCTCTACCTCCTCTCGCCAGCCGGCGCCAACGTCAAGGTCCGCGACGGCCTGATGGACATCAAGCTGCTCCGGGAGGTCAACGCCGACGGCCTGGAGCGGTGGGAGCCGGTGATGAAGCGGGAGTTCCCGCTGCCGGCGGCCGAGGTGCCCAGGGTGCTCGACGCCCTTGGCGTCGTCCCACCTCCGCTCACCCGAGGTGCCTACACGCTCGCCCAGTTCCTGGCCGAGCTGATGGAGCCGAGCGGCTCCGTTCGGGCGGTGAGGGTCCACAAGCGGCGCGTCCGCTACACGCTCGGCGGCTGCATGGCCGAGATCGCCGACGTGGAGGCGGACCGACGAGCCGCGCGGACGATCGCGGTCGAGTCGGAGGACGCGTCCGCCGTCATCGCCGCCGTCCGCAGCGTTGCCCTCGACGGCTACCTCAACACCAGCTATCCGCGGGGGCTTGCGGCACTGATCGACGCCAGGCCTCCGCGCTACGCGGTGATCGATGTCGGGACCAACTCGGTCAAGTTCCACGTCGGCGAGCGCGACGCCGCGGGGAGGTGGCGAGCCCTCGTCGACCGCGCCGAGATGACGCGCCTCGGCGAGAACCTCGACGCCCACAACGCGATCTCGACCGAGCCGCTGGAGCGGACGGTGGCCGCGATCGCGGGCATGGTCGAGGAGGCGAGACGCCACGGCGTGCAGGCGACTGCCGCGGCCGGCACGGCAGGCCTGCGGATCGCCCACAACCGCGACGACGTCATCGCGGCGATCCGGGCGCGCACCGGCCTCACCGTCGAGGTGATCCCGGGCGAGGAGGAGGGCCGGCTCGCCTACCTGGCGGTGCGGGCCGAGCTCGGCGTGACCAAGGGTTCGTTGGCTGTCTTCGACACCGGTGGCGGCAGCACCCAGTTCACCTTCGGGCACGGCCCGCACGTCGACGAGCACTTCAGCGTTCATGTCGGCGCCGTGCGATACACCGAGCGCTTCGGACTCGCCCGCGTGGTGGGACCAGAGGTGTTACAAGATGCCCTGGTGGCGATCTCCGCCGACCTCTCCCGCATCGATGGCCGCCCGCCGCCAGACGCGCTGGTGGCGATGGGCGGCGCGGTCACCAACATCACGGCCGTGAAGCTCGGGCTGGCCACCTACGACCCCGACCTCGTCCAGGGGGCGGTCCTGGACCGCACCGAGATCGATCGCCAGATCGAGCTGTACCGGTCGCGCGACGCCGACGCTCGGCGCGCGACCGTCGGCCTGCAGCCCCAGCGCGCGGACGTCATCCTGGCCGGTGCGTGCATCGTCCGGACGGTCATGGAGAAGCTGGGACAGCAGACGCTGACAGTGAGCGACCGGGGCCTCCGTCACGGACTGCTGATCGACCGGTTCGGCACCTGACCCCTGTCGTGGTCATGCGGGACCGGCGATCCACAAGAATTTGACCATTCCTCGCGCAAGGGGTATCACGTCCGCGGCCGCAATGCTTGTTCCGCTCTGCTTGCATGCATGTGGAGGACGCCATGGTGCTCGCCGATGTCTCGTTCATCGATCTGTTCTGGTCGATGCTGTGGTTCTTCTTCCTGTTCATCTGGATCGTGATCCTGGTGCGCATCCTCGGCGACCTGTTCCGCGACCGCTCGCTGTCGGGCGTGGCCAAGACGCTGTGGGTGCTGTTCCTGGTGTTCCTGCCCTTCCTGGCGGTGTTCGTGTACCTCATCGGCCGGGGAGACGGCATGGCCGAGCGGGAAATGGGCCGCCACCTCCGGGCTGAGGAGCAGTTCGAAGGCCACGTTCGAGATGTCGCCGCCACCGGGGAAGCGCCGCCTGCCGAGCAGATCGCCCGGGCCAAGGAGTTGCTGGACGCTGGCACGATCGACCAGTCGGAGTTCGATCGACTGAAGGCCAAAGCGCTCTCCTGAGCGCCCTGGATCCCGGCCGGCGCGCCTACACCACACGTGCGTGCAACACAAGCGCCCAGCAGGCGCTGCATCCCATCGGGGCTGGCGTGCCCGGCGTGCTCAGCGAGCGTCCAGCAGTTCTTGCTGGCTATCGGCTTGGGAGCGATCGCGGTAGCCCGAACCATGGGAGCACGCTGTTGTCGAAGCGGGTCATGGCGCAGATCCGGTCGCCGGTGAGGGTCAGGACGTAGAGGCCGATCCCGTGGCGGATGCCGGCAGGGCCGCGCAGGTAGGCCCCGAACGCCGGCTGACCGTTGGCTCGCGTCCGCACGAGGTCGAACCTCCGGCCCGAGCGGAAGAGGCTGGCGCAGAAGCGGGCCACGACGTCGCGGCCCTCGTATTCGAAGGGCATCGGTGGCATCGACATGAAGACGTCGTCGGTCAGAAGGGCCACCAGCGCATCGAGATCGGCGGACTCCCACGCGCTGACGAACTTCGCCACGATCGCATCCTCGGAGGGTGAGTCGGAGGCGGGAGGCGGTTCGCGGTCGGCGGTCGGCGGCCGTCGGCGCTGCAGGCTGGCGCGCGCCCGTTTGAGGGCGCTGTTGACCGATTCGACGGTCGAGTCCAGCATGTCGGCCACCTCGTTCGCGTGGAATCCGAGGACGTCGCGCAAGATGAGGACGGCGAGCTGGCGAGGCGGCAGGACCTGCAGGGCGGTCACGAAGGCCAGCGAGATGGATTCGGTCTGCTCGTAGCGGGCCTCCGGGCCGAGCGGCACGTCGATCGCACCCTCGAGGAGGGCGTCGGGAAACGGCTCGAGCCATACGACCTCGCCGAGCCGGGTCGGCTCGGGCGGTTCAACCTCGGGGATGTCCCACTCCTTGGCCGGGCGTCGGCTGGCCGAGCGACGCGCGTTGAGGCACCGGTTGGTGGCGATCCGGTAGAGCCATGTGCGGATCGAGGCGCGTCCCTCGAACCCTCCGAGGCCTTGCCAGGCGGCCAGCAGCGTGTCCTGGAGGGCGTCCTCGGCGTCCTGGAAGGATCCGAGCATCCGGTAGCAGTGCACCTGCAGCTCTCGGCGATACGGCTCGGTCAGCTCTCGGAACGCGTCGCCGTCGCCGGCCCGCGCCCTGATGAGCAGGTCGGTTGTCACCACTCCACCCTCGCGTCACGTCGCTTGCTCTCCATGTCGACCTCACAGTATCGACACCGGCCGCGCCGCGAACTGGGCGGTTGGTGGCCGCCCACTCTCCCGACGTCGCGGTGTCTGCATCATCGACGGCTCTGACGATCCGGACGTCGACGGATGGCGAAAATGGGAGCCGCGCGCAGATGAGTTTCAGCCGTCGGTCTCAACTCATGAGGTGGGCGGGTGTGACCACCCGGGGACAGAACGGAACCAGAGATGATGCTGAAGGACAAGGTTGCGGTGATCTACGGAGCCGGAGGCGCCATCGGCAGCGCTGTCGCACGCGCCTTTGCCCGCGAGGGGGCCAAGCTGTTTCTCACCGGGCGCCACCTGGCACCCGTCGAAGCGGTCGCAAAGGACATCGTTTCCGCCGGCGGATCCGCCGAGGCGGCGGAGGTCGATGCTCTCGACGAGCAGGCCGTGGACAAGCATCTACAGTCCGTGACCGATAAGGCGGGCCGCGTCGACATCGCTTTCAACGCGGTCGGCATCCCGAATCCGAAGATTCGTGTGCCCCTGGTCGAGCTGGATGTCGAGCAGTTCTCCCTGCCGATCGCGACCTATACGAGATCGTGCTTTCTGACCGCCCGCCTGGCTGCCCGGCGGATGGTTCCAAATGAATCGGGGGTGATCATGACCGTCACCGCAACCCCTTCGCGGACGGGCACCCCATTGGTGGGAGGCGGCGGTCCGGCGATGGCCGCCGTAGAGGCACTCACTCGAGATCTATCCGCCGAGCTCGCACCTCGGGGCATTCGCGTGGTCGGTCTGCGACCACAGGGGATCCCGGAGACAGGCAGGATCAAGGAATCCTTCGGGCTTTACGCCAAGGCATCGGGAATGACCTGGGAACAGTTCCAGGAGTCGCTCGCAGGCAGGACCCACACGCGCCGGCTTTCGACGCTCGAGGAGACGGCAAACGTGGCGGTCTTCATGGCTTCCGATAAGGCGAGCGGGATGACCGGAACGGTCGTCAACTTGAGCATGGGGAGCCTGGACGACTAGCGGCCTTGGCCCGAATTTCACTGAGGATAATGAAATGAAGATCGCAGACGCAGCAGTTCTCCTTCCTCTTCCTCGGTTCGCTGCTGATGCAACAGGTTCTCGGCTATTCGCCGACGCGGAACTGCAGCGCACCGCCGACGATATGGCGGGCGTTCCCTTGTTGCCGACGCGGCCCTCTGACCGCCGGTCACACCGCCTTGGGCGTCTTGGGAGCCGACGCGAGCTTCGATGAGGGCGACTGGACGCCCGGGGAAGATGGATGTCCGAGACGGCCCGGTGGTCTCGACGTCTCTGGTGCCGGGCACCGCGGCGGTGCCGGACGAGAGGAGGGAACCTTGAAGTACATCATCCTGCTGTACGGCTCCCAACGGGACTACGACCTCATGGCCGGGCGGTCCACCGACCATCCCACGCTGTCCCCGGGAGACTTCGCGCCGATGTACGCCTTCATGGAGTCGTGGAACAACGAACTGGTCGAGTCCGGGGAGTTCGTCGACGCCCAGGGCCTGGCCGCTCCCGCCCACACCAGGAGGATCCAGCTCAAGGACGGAGTTCCCGTGGTGACCGACGGGCCGTATGCCGAGACCCAGGAGGTCCTGGCCGGCTACACACTCGTCGAATGCGAAAGCTTCGACCGGGCGACCGCGATCGCGGCCCGGCTGGCGAACTGCCCCTACCCCGCGGACGCCCCCGGGGAGTTCGTCGTCGACGTCCGGCCGATCCACGACTCCTCCGCCGAGCTGGAGCTCTGATCGCTCCCCGTGCGAGACGCCGAGGTCGAGGGCCTGCTGCGCCGGCTGGCGCCCCAGGCCCTCGGCGCGCTGGTCCGGCGGTACGGGCACTTCGACACCGCCGAGGACGCCGTGCAGGAGGCGCTCCTGGCGGCCGCCGTGCAGTGGCCCAAGGACGGCGTCCCCGACAACCCGCGGGCCTGGCTGATCACGGTCGCCTCGCGGCGACTCACCGACCTGCTCCGCAGCGAGCGGGCGCGCCGGCGCCGGGAGGACGCCGTCGCCCGCTGGGCCCTGCCCGACCAGTGGCTGGCGCCGGCCGCCGACCGGCCGGTGGCGGAGGCCGACGACACCCTCATCCTGCTGTTCATGTGCTGCCATCCGGCGCTGTCGCCGGCGTCGCAGATCGCCTTGACCCTGCGGGCGGTCGGCGGCCTGACCACCGCCGAGATCGCCCGGGCGTTCCTGGTGCCGGAGGCGACCATGACCCGGCGCATCACCCGGGCCAAGCAGCGCATCAAGGACAGCGGCGTCCCCTTCGGCCTGCCTCCGGCCTCCGAGCGCGCCGAACGGCTGGGCGCGGTGCTGCACGTGCTCTACCTGGTCTTCAACGAGGGCTACGCCACCACCTCCGGGCCGAGCCTGCACCGGGTCGAGCTGTCGGCCGAGGCGATCCGGTTGGCCCGCCTGGTCCACCGCCTGCTGCCCGAGAACGGCGAGGTGACCGGGCTGCTGGCGCTGATGCTGCTCACCGACGCGCGCCGGCCGGCGCGCACCGGGCCGGACGGCGAGCTGGTCCCCATGGCCGAGCAGGACCGCAGCCACTGGAACGCCGGCCAGATCGCCGAGGGCGTGGCGCTGCTCACCGACGCGCTCCCTCGGGGACCCACCGGCCCGTACCAGCTCCAGGCGGCGATCGCCGCGGTCCACGACGAGGCACCGAGCGCCGAGGCGACCGACTGGCCCCAGATCCTGGTGCTGTACGAGCTGCTGCTGCGGGTCTCCGACAACCCCGTGGTGGCGCTGAACCACGCCGTCGCGGTCGCCATGGTCCGAGGCCCGCGGGTGGGCCTGGACCTGCTGGGGACGCTCGAGGCCGACGAGCGGATCGCCAGCGACCACCGGCTCCATGCCGTCCGGGCGCATCTGCTGGAGCTGGCCGGCGACGGCGCGGCCGCCCGCGACGCCTACCAGGCGGCGGCCCGGCGCACCACCAGCCTCCCCCAGCAGCGCTACCTCAACGCCCGAGCGGCCCGCCTGGCCGACGACCGGTGAGTCCGGCGGACGTCCGGGACCGGCCGGCGGCCCCGACGTCTCCGGCGAACGGCACCGCAGCGGTGCCCGCAGAGAGGAGAGGGGCGATGGCAGCGCAGACCGCATCACCAGGAGCGCCAACCCGACAGTCGACATGGCTGCTGGCCGGCGGCATCGTCGCCGGGCCGCTGTTTCTCGCGGTGTGGTTGATCCAGGCGTTCACCCGCGACGGGTTCGACCCTGGCCGCCACCCGCTCAGCCTGCTGAGCCTCGGGGACCTGGGATGGATCCAGATCGCCAACTTCGTCGTGACCGGTGCGCTGTTCGTCGCCTGCGCCGTCGGCATGGGGCGGGTGCTGCGTCCCGGCCCGGGCGGCACCTGGGGCCCGTTGCTCGTCGGTGGCTTCGGGATCGGGCTGACCCTGGCCGGGATCTTCACGACCGATCCCGGTGCCGGCTTCCCCCCTGGGGCGCCGGCGGGAGCGCCTGAGCAGCTCAGCTGGCACGGCGTCCTCCACGAGGTCGGGTTCGTCGTGGCCGTTGTGTCGTGGACCGCCGTCTGTTTCGTGCTCGTGCGCCGATTCGTTGCCCTCAAGCAGTGGGGTTGGGTCGGAGCATGCGTGGCGACCCCGCTCGCGGTCCTCGTGCTTGCTTCCTGGCCCGACCAGGACAGCCTCAGCCTCCGGCTGGTGATCGCCTCGGCAATCCAGTTCGGGTTCGTCGCCGCGGTGGCGGCACGCCTGATGGACGGGCTGCCGGACGCGGCCGCGGCGTCCCCGGCGGCGCGGCGTGCTCGCCGGCCCGAGCGAGTGGCGTGAGCAACGGGAACGAGGAGACAGCATGACCAGCGTCTTGACCGCGTTGTCGACCTCGCTCGATGGCTTCATCGCGGGCGCCGACGACAGCCCCAAGCAGCCATTGGGGATGGGCGGGGAGCGACTCTTCAACTGGCTGTTCGACGGTGACACCCCCAGCCAATTCAACCCGATGTTCAAGATGTCGGCCGTCAGCGCGGCGTTCTTCGACGAGGGCGTCGCCAGGGTCGGCGCGGCCATCACCGGGCGCTGGACGTACGACGTGTCGGAGGCGTGGGGCGGCAGCGGCCCGATGCCCGGCATCCTGTTTGTGGTGACGCATCACGTCCCCGAGGCCGTGCCGCCAGGCGATCCGCCGTGCACGTTCGTCACCGAGGGCATCGAACGCGCCGTGACGGAAGCAAGGGTAGGCGTCCCAGGATGTGGTGGACTTTGAGGTTGATCCTCGGTGTCTACTCGCCGCTGTCGATCGCGGCGATGCCGCCGGTGTCGCTGGTTGGTTTGAGTT
>Ga0209875_1000116_pt1 | contig 10898 bp, 10 predicted proteins | sample GWRWS3_0_10_FD_187219 | JGI IMG/M metagenome (GOLD analysis project Ga0209875, IMG submission 187219) | Riverbed sediment microbial communities from areas with vegetation nearby in Columbia River, Washington, USA - GW-RW S3_0_10 (SPAdes)... | ecosystem: Environmental > Aquatic > Freshwater >...
ATCGGGATCACTTCGTTCCTGGTCAGCCGGCGAGGCGCAGCAGCCGCCGTGCCTTGCGGGTCTCGAAGTCCAGCGCGCCGAGCGGGAGTGGCTGCTCGCGCCGCGCCAGCCGCCCGAGCACGCGCAGCTCGGCGGCGAGCTCGGGGTCGGCCAGCGCCCGCAGGCCGAACGCGAGCGCGGCCGGCGTGACGCGGTGACGGGCCTGCAGCTCGAGGGCGAGCGCGGCGGCCAGCAGGTCCCGCTCGCCGTAGGCCCGGTAGCCGGCGGCGGTGCGGGGCGGCGCGGCCAGGCCGAGGTCCTCGGCGTAGCGGAGCATCCTGGCGCTGGTCCCCAGCCGCGCCGCCGCCGCGCCGACCCGCTCGGAGAGGCCCGGCCGGATGCCGTGGCGGGCGGCGAGCTGGTGCAGGGCGACGCGGGACATGCCGGCACCCTACTAACCTTGACATTTGATTGTCAAGGTTAGTCTGGAGTCTCCTCCTCGGCTGGCAGGTAGCGCTCGGCGTGGCCGAGCGGCCCGAGCGCGAACGCCGCCGCGATGACCGCGACGGTCGCCCCGATCACGCCATACACGAGGGCCACGCTGCCGGTGGCCTCGATGGCCCAGCCGCCGACCAGCGCCCCCAGCAGGATCGCCGACCAGGCGAGCACCCCGGCGATGCTGATGACCCGGCCGAGCAGGTGGTTGGGGACGATCTGCTGGCGCAGGCTCGTCGTGTTGATGTTGAAGAACAGGCCAACGCCCGAGATGGCCGCCCACAGCGGCACCGCGAGCCAGTACCAGTGGACCCCTGCCAGCACGAGCGTGAGCACGCCGTCGGCGACCAGCGCGCCGAGGGCGGCGCGGCTGAACGACAGCCGCCGCCGCAGCGGCCCGGCCGCCAGCGACAGCAGCACGATGCCGGCGCTGCCGGCGGCGTACAGCAGGGCCACCTCGGCGTCGCTGGCGTCGAGCTGCCGCTTGGCGAACAGCACCAGCTGCGCGTAGACGGTGGCGCCGACGAGGTTGACCAGCGCCATCATCGCCGAGATGTTGCGCAGCACCGGATGGCCGAGGACGTAGCGCAGCCCCTCGACGACCTCGCGGCGGATGGCCCGCCGCTCCTCCCCGTCGGGCCGGGGGGCGTTGAAGGAGGTGCCGATCAGCAGCAGCGTGCCCGCCGAGACCAGGAACGAGGCGGCGTCGAACAGCAGCACGTCCTGGACCGGCATGACACTGACCAGCAGCCCGGCCAGCAGCGGGCCGGCGATCTGGGCGCCGGAGTAGCTGGCCTGGACGCGGCCGTTGGCGGTGACCAGGTCGTCGCCGGAGGGCACCAGGCTGGGGATGGCCGCGAACTGCCCGGCGTCGAAGGCGATAGTCAGCGTGGCGTGGCAGAACGCCACCGCGTACACCCACCCAACCGAGAGCTGCCCGGTGGCGTCCAGCAGCGGGATCACGGCGACGACGGCGGCCCTGCCGAGGTCGGTGGCGATCATCAGCCGCTTGCGGTCGACGCGGTCGACCCAGGCGCCGATGACCAGCCCGAACAGCAGGTATGGCACGAACTCCACGGTCATGGCGATGCCGAGGTTCAGCGGCGAGCCGGTCAGCTTGAACACCAGCAGCGGCAACGCGAACAGCGTGAACGAGCTGCCCAGGTTGGACAGCGTCTGCCCGAGCCAGAACAGCCCGAAGTCGCCTGACAGCAGCCAGCCGCGCCGACCCTCGGTCCCGGTGCTCATAACCGACATTGTGGCGGACCCGGGGAGTCGGGTAGCGTTTAGGCATGCCTCATTCCGCTGCGACGGGCGCCCTGGCCGTGGAGGGCCTCGTCAAGGCCTTTGGCGGCGCGCCCGTCCTGGACGGGGTACGGCTGGCGGTGCCCTCCGGCAAGGTGGTCGCCCTGCTCGGCCCCAGCGGCTGCGGCAAGACCACGCTGCTGCGCTGCATCGCGGGCCTGGAACGGCCCGACGCCGGCGAGGTCCGGCTGGCCGGCAGGCTGCTGTGCGGGCCCGGGGAGCTGGTGCCGCCGGAGCGGCGCCGCATCGGCATGGTGTTCCAGGACGGCGCCCTGTTCCCGCATCTCAGCGTCGCCGGCAACGTCGCCTACGGCCTGCGGCGCGAGCAGCGCCGCAACGGCCGGGTCGAGGAGGCGCTCGCGCTGGTGGACCTCGCCGGCTTCGGCGAGCGGGCGCCGGCCAGCCTCTCCGGCGGCCAGCAGCAGCGGGTGGCGCTGGCCAGGGCGCTGGTGACCCATCCGACCGCGCTGCTGCTGGACGAGCCGTTCTCCAACCTGGACACGCTGTTGCGGGTGCAGATCCGTGCCGAGGTGCAGCGGCTGCTCGCCGACCTCGGCGTCACCGCCGTGTTCGTCACCCACGACCAGGAGGAGGCGTTCGTGGTCGGCGACGAGGTGGCGGTGATGCTCGGCGGCCGCATCGTGCAGCAGACCACCCCGGCCGAGCTGTACCGCGCGCCGGCGTCGCGGGCGGTGGCCGGGTTCCTGGGCGACGCCAACTTGCTGCCCGGCGTGGCCGCCTCCGGCCTGGCCGACACCCCGCTCGGGCGGGTGCCGCTCCGCGGCGACCTCCACGGCGACGTCGACGTGCTGCTGCGGCCCGAGCAGCTCCGCGTGGTCGCCGGGCTGCAAGCGACCGTCGACGCGGTCGAGTACTACGGGCACGACGCGGTCTACCTGACCCGCCTGCCGGATGGCGCCGCGGTGCGGGTGCGGGTGCTGGACGCCCCCGAGTTCCGGCCCGGCGACCGGGTCGACCTCGACTACGTGGGCGGGCCGACCGTCGGCTACCCGCGTGCCAACCGCTGACCTGCTGATCCTCGGCGCCGGGCCGACCGGGGTCGGTGCCGCCTTCCGGGCGGCGCGGGCGGGGCACCGGGTGGTGGTCGTGGAGCGCGGCCAGGGACTGGGCGGCGCGGCCGGCAGCTTCGAGCTGGACGGCATCCGGGTCGACCACGGCAGCCACCGGCTCCACCCGGCGATCGAGCCGCGCATCCTCGCCGACCTGCGCGGCCTGCTCGGCGATGAGCTGCAGCGGCGGCCCCGCAACGGGCGCATCTTCCTGGAGGGCCGCTGGATCCGGTTCCCGCTGCGCCCCGCCGACCTGGCCAGGCGGCTGCCGCCGTCGTTTCTGGCCGCCGCGGCCCGCGACGCCGCCACCGCCTGGGCCAGGCGGCCCCGGGCCGACACCTTCGCCGAGGTGCTGCGGGCCGGCCTGGGACCGACGATGTGCGAGCGGTTCTACTTCCCCTACGCCCGCAAGCTGTGGGGCCTGCACCCGTCGGAGCTGGCCGGCGAGCAGGCCCGCCGGCGGGTGACGGCCGGCTCGCCGGCCAGGCTGCTCGCCCGGGTCGCCCGCGGCGCCGGTGCCGGCGCGGGCGGGGCCTTCTTCTGGTACCCGCGCCGCGGCTTCGGGACGATCAGCGAACGCCTCGCCGAGGCCGCCGAGGCCGCCGGCGCCGAGCTGCGCTTCGGGGCCGCCGCCGAGCGGGTGCGGCTCGGCGACCAGGGGAGGGCCACCGTGACGCTGGCCGGCGGGGAGACGGTCACGGCCCGGCGGGTCTGGTCGACCATCCCCCTGCCGGTGCTGGCCCGCATCGCCGAGCCGGCACCCCCGGCGGCGGTGCTGGCCGCGGCGGGGCGGCTGGACTTCCGGGCGATGCTGCTCGTCTACCTGGTGCTGGACGGCGGCCGCTACAGCCCCTACGACGCCCACTACCTGCCGGACCCGGGCACCCCGGTGACGCGGGTCTCGGAGCCGACCAACTACCGCGACGGCGACGACCCCCGCGAGCGAACCGTGCTGTGCGCCGAGCTGCCCTGCGAGCGGGGCGGCGAGCTGTGGCGGGCCACCGACGGCGAGCTCGCCGGCCTGGTGCGGGCGACCCTGCGCGACCGGGGCCTGCCGGAGCCCGCCGTCCGCGCGGTGGCGGTCCGCCGGCTGCCGGCCGTGTACCCGGTGTACCGGGTCGGCTACGCCGCCGCCTTCGACGCCCTCGACGCCTGGGCGGCCAGCCAGCCCGCCCTGCTCAGCTTCGGCCGGCTGGGCCTGTTCGTCCACGACAACACCCACCACGCCCTGGCGATGGCGTGGGCGGCGGCCGACGCGCTCGCCCCCGACGGCAGCTTCGACCACCATGCCTGGGCCGCCGCCCGCGCCCGCTTCGCCGGTCACGTGGTCCAGGACTGAGCGGCGTCAGCCGCTCCCCCACCGCTCGCGCAGGAGCCCGTAGAGCACCAGGTCCCGCCAGGCGCCGTCGCGGAAGACCGCGCCGCGCAGGACGCCCTCGCGCGCGAAGCCGACGCGCTCCAGGGCCTTCTGCTCGGCGACGTTGTCGGCGTCGGTGGTCGCCTCCAGCCGGTTGGCGGTGGTGAACCCGAAGAGCTGGTCCACCAGCAGCCGCTGCGCCGCCATGCCCAGCCCGCGGCCGCGGTGCTCCGGCAGCAGCGCCAGGCCGATCTCGTAGCAGCCACCCGGCGGGCCGCCGCGGTCCTGCGCCCGCCAGCTCGCGATGCCGGCGACCGTGCCGTCGGCCAGGACCACCGCCACCGCCGTGGACTCGGCGCCGACGAGCCCGTCCCGTTCCCAGCGGCGGCGGCGCGCCCGCGCGTCCCTGACGCCGACCCACTCGAAGGGCCCCAGCGCCGCCGGGTCGGTGTCCAGCCGCTCCAGGAACCCGAGGTCGCCCTCAGCGAACGCCCGGAGCCTCAGCCCGTCGGTCATGCAGGTATGGTCCTACAGCCGCCGGCTCGGCGCGCGCCGGGGCGGCGTTCAGCTCGCGCCAGACGGCGGGGACGACCCAGCGCAGGTAGGCGGCGGGGCGGACGAACGAGCGGCCGGCGGTGCGCCAGCGGTAGCCGATCGGCACCTCCAGGTAGCGGTAGCCCTTGGCCAGCAGGTCCAGGGTGAGCACCTGGGCGTAGTTGTAGTCGTGGACCACCTCGGCGTCGGCGGCGGCGGTCCACGACAGCGCCCGGTAGCCGCTCTGCCCGTCGCTGATCGGGGCGCGGGCCATCCAGCCGAGCAGCCGGGTCAGCAGCCGGTTGCCGGCCCGCCGGTGGGGCAGCATGCGCCGGATCTCGCCGGCGAACCGGGACCCGACCACGTAGTCGGCCCGCCCCTCCAGGATGGGCGCGACCAGGCGGTCCAGCTCGCGCGGGTCGTACTCGCCGTCGGCGTCGCAGAAGGCGACCGCCGCGGCGCCCCGCCGCACGGCCGCCGCCAGGCCGGCGCGGACGGCCGCGCCGAGCCCCCGGTTGGCACCGGCGCCGCTGCCGAGCACCACCGCGCCCGCCGCGGCGGCCAGCTCGGCCGTGCGGTCGCTGGAGCCGTCGTCGATGACCAGGCACTCGACCCGACGGCCGAGCACCAGCTCCGGCACCCGCCCGACCACCGCCGCGACGGTTGCCTCCTCGTCGTGGGCGGGCAGGAACAGCACCACCGGCCCGGCGCCCGCCGCGGGACCGGGGCTGGGCGGGACGGGCGGCGCTGGCAGGCGGAGGGGCACGCTGGGCTCCCGTGCTGACTTGGCCCGCGAGGGCGGTCGGGCTAGGATTTAGGGCAACCTAAACATACGCCGGCGCCCGTGCGCCACTCAGGGAGCGAGGACCGATTCCATGCCCCGCAAGACCGCCGTGCTCGCCATCGCGTTGCTGCTGTCGCTCAGCGTGGCCGGCTGCAGCCGCTCACGCGACGCCCTCACGATCTACTCGGGGCGCACCCAGAACCTGATCGGGCCGCTGCTGGAGCGCTTCAACCGGGAGACCGGCATCCCGATCGACGTCAAGTACGGCGACTCGGCGGAGCTGGCCCTGCTGCTGGCCGAGGAGGGCGACCGCAGCCCGGCGGACGTGTTCATGTCGCAGAGCCCGGGGGCGACCGGCTTCCTGGCCGGCAAGGGCCTGCTCGGCCAGCTCGACCAGCGGCTGCTCGACAAGGTGGACCAGCGCTTCCGCAACCGGGCCGGCCGCTGGGTCGGGGTGTCCGCGCGCCAGCGGGTGCTCGTCTACAACTCCAAGCTGGTGCAGGAGCGCGAGCTGCCCGACTCGGTCCTGGACCTCACCGCCGCCCGCTTCGCCGGCAAGGTCGCCGTGGCGCCGTCCAACGGGTCCTTCCAGGACTTCGTGACCGCCATGCGGCAGCTCGACGGCGACGACGCCGCCGCCCGCTGGCTCCGGGGCATGGCCCGCAACCGCCCGAGGACCTACGCCAACAACAACGCCATCGTGGAGGCGGTCAGCCGCGGCGAGGTCCCGATGGGGCTCGTCAACCACTACTACAACTACCGCTTCCAGCACGAGAACCCCGCCACCCCGAGCCGCAACCACTACTTCCACGGCGGCGACGTCGGCGCGCTCATCATCCCCTCGACGGTGAGCGTGCTGGCCGGCAGCGACAAGACCGACGAGGCCGCGCGCTTCGTCGAGTTCCTGCTGGCCCCCGAGGCGCAGCGCTACTTCAGCGACCAGACCTTCGAGTACCCGCTGATCCCCGGCGTCGCCGCCGCCCAGGGGCTGCCGCCGCTCGGCTCGGTCAAGTCGCCGAGCTACGACGTGGACGAGCTCGGCGGCGGCTTGGAGCGGACCGTCGAGCTGATCCGGTCCAGTGGCTTCGACGGCGTCTGAGCCGCGCGCGGCCACCCGGCGCACGCCGGCCGCGCCGGCGCCGCGCTGGCTGGCCGCGACCACGGCGCTGGTCGCCTGCGTGTTCGCGACCCCGCTCGCCTACCTGGTCGTGCGCGGCCTGGCGGAGGGCGGGACGCTGCGCGCGGCATGGGCATCCGGCCGCACGCTCATGCCCCTGGCGCGCAGCCTGACGCTGGGCGTGGCCGTCGCGGCCGCCGCCGCGGTGCTCGGCACCACCCTGGCGTGGCTGGTCGCCCGCACCGACCTGCCCGGCCGGCGAGTCGCCCGCCTGCTGCTGCCCCTGCCGCTGGTGATGCCCTCGTTCATCGCCGCGTTCGCGCTGCTGGCGGCGTTCGCCCCCGGTGGGCTGCTGGCCGGGCTGCTCGCCCCGCTCGGGGTCGAGCGGCTGCCGGCGTTCGAGGGCTTCTGGGGTGCGCTGTACGTGCTCACCCTGTTCACCTACCCGTACGTGTACCTGCCTGTGGCCGCCCGCCTCGGCCAGCTCCCCGCGTCCCTGGAGGAGAGCGCGCGGCTGCTGGGACGCGGCCCGGCCGGCGCCTTCCGGACGGTGGTGCTGCCGCAGGCGGCCCCGGCGGTGTGGGCGGGGACGCTGCTGGTGTTCCTGTACACCATCAGCGACTTCGGGGCCGTCCAGCTCATGCGCTACCAGACCCTCACCAGCTCGATCTACGCCTCGCGGGTGTTCGACCGGACCGGGGCGCTGGCCCAGAGCCTGCTGCTCGGCATGCTGGCGGTGGCGGTGGTGGCCGCCGAGCGGTCGGTCACGCGCGGCCAGCGGGGCGCTCGCCTGGAACGGCGGGGCAGCCGCCCGCTGCGGGTCCCCCTGGACCGCTGGAAGGCCCCTGCCGCGGCCCTGGTCGCCGGGGTGGTGGGGCTGGCCCTGCTGGCGCCGGTCGGGGTGCTCGGCTTCTGGGCGGTGCGGGGCACCCTGGCGGGCTCCACCCGGGCCGGTGCGCTGGTCGGCGACCTCGGCGGCCTGGCCGGTCCCGCCCGCAACACCGCGGTGCTGGCCACCGTGGCGGCGCTGGCGGCGCTGCTGGCGGTGCTGCCGGTCGCCTACCTCACCACCCGCCACGCGAGCCGGCTGGCCGGCGGCGCCAACGCCGTGATCGTCGGCGGCTTCGCCCTCCCCGGCCTGGTCGTCGCCCTGGCCCTCACCTTCTGGACGCTGCAGGCACCCGAGCCGGTCGCGCTGCTCTACCAGACCCAGGCCCTGCTGGTGTTCGCCTACGTGGTCCACTTCGGCTCCCAGGCCCTGCGGGCCGCGCAGGTCGCCGTGGCGGCGGTGCCGGCACGGCTGGACGACGCCGCCCGCACGCTCGGGGCCGGGCGGGTGCGGCGCCTGCTCACCGTGGAGCTGCCGCTCGCCCTGCCCGGGCTGCTCGCCGGCGGCGGCCTGGTGCTGCTGTCGACCATGAAGGAGCTGCCGGCGACGCTGCTGCTGGCCCCGCCCGGCTTCGAGACCCTCGCCACCAAGATCTGGAACGCCACCGAGGACGCGTTCCTGGCCGACGCCAGCCTGGCCGCCCTGCTCCTGCTGCTGCTGTCCGGGGTGCTGACCTGGCTGCTGGTGGTGCGCCGCGGCGATGCGCCCGGGTAGGGCCCCGCGGCTGTGGCCCGCGGTGGCCGCGGTCGGGCTGCTCGCCTTCCTGGGCGCCGCCGCCGGCATCGGCGTTGCGGCCAGCCACGGCGCCCGCACCACCGCCGACGAGCCGCAGTACCTGCTCACCGCCATCAGCCTCGCGGAGGACCGCGACCTCGACATCGCCGACGAGCTGGCCGCCGGCCGCTGGCGGGCGTTCCACGCCCTGCCCCTACCCGAGCAGACCGAGCCACTGGCATCGGGGCGGCGGCTGAGCCCCCACGACCCGCTGCTGCCGCTGCTGCTGGCCGCGCCGGTCGCCGCCGGCGGCTGGGTCGGCGCCAAGCTGGCCATGGCCGCGCTCGCCGGGCTGCTCGCCGGGCTGCTGCTGTGGACCGCCGTCCGCCGCCTCGGCGTGCCGGTCGGCATGGGGCTGCTGGTCGTGGCCGTGTTCGCGCTGTCGCCCCCGCTGGCCGTGTACGGCACCCAGGTCTACCCGGAGCTCCCGGCCGCCCTCGCCGTGGTGGCCGCCGTCGCCGCCCTGACCACCCCCGGGGCGCCCGACCGCGCCGGGATCGTGGTGGTCGGGGTCGCGGTGGCCGCGCTGCCGTGGCTCGCGGTCAAGTACGTGCCGGTGGCGGCGGTCCTGGCGCTGCTCGCCGTGTGGCGGCTGCTCGGCGCCGGCGCGCGCCGGCGGGCGCTGGCGCTGGCCGCCGGGCTGGCCGCCGCCGGGGTGGCCTTCGTGGTGCTGCACCGGTGGTGGTACGGCGGCTGGACGCCGTACGCCAGCGGCGACCACTTCGTGGCGGGCGAGCTGACCGCCGTCGGGTCCGACCCCGACTACCTGGGCCGCAGCCGGCGGCTGCTCGGGCTGGCGACCGACCGCGGCTTCGGCGTGGCCGCCTGGCAGCCCGCCTTCCTGTTGGCCGTGCCGGCGCTGGCGACCCTGGCGCGGCGCCGGCCGGCGGGCTGGGCGGCGCTGGCGCTGCCGCTGGCCGCCGGCTGGCTGGTCGCGACCTTCCTGGCCCTGACCATGCACGGCTGGTGGTTCCCGGGGCGGCAGGTGGTGGTGGTGCTGCCCCTGGCCGTCCTGGCGGTCGCCTGCTGGGCCGGCGGCGGCCGACGGCGCCCCGCCGTGGCCGTCGCCGGCGGGGTCGGGGTGGTCGCCTACGCCTGGCTGCTCGCCGACGGGCTCGCCGGCCGGGTCACCTGGGCGGTCGACTTCTTCGCGACCCGCGATCCCGCCTACCGCGCCTGGCAGCTGGTCCTGCCCGACTACCTGACGGTGACCACGGCCACCTGGGTCCTGCACGCGGCCTGGCTGGTCGCCCTGGCCGCCTGGGCGGCCGCCGCCTGGCGCCACGCCGGCGAACCCTCCCGTGGCGGCGAGTCCCCCGGGACGGCCACCGGCGAGGCGCCCACGACCGCGGCGGCGGGGCGGAGGCCGGCTGGACAACGCCGGCGCCGCCTGCATAGGGTTCGCGCACGTCAAAATTAGGCAAACCTAACAGTCGGAGGGATCGAGGGATGGGCAACCGGATGGCACGCCGCCTGGCCGGACCGGGCATCGCGATGCTGCTGCTGCTGGCCGGCTGCGCCGCCGACGACGGCACCGGGGTCCGCACGGTCGACTCGGGAGCTCCGTCCGGCAGCGGCGGCACCAGCGGGTCGGGGTCGGGATCGGGCAGCGGCACCGCCTCCGGCCCGGCGGCGGTGGCCTGCAAGCCGGTCGGCGACGCCGGCGCGGCCGACACCAAGGTCACCGTCGAGCTCTCCGAGTGGGCGGTCGCCCCCGTGCCGGCCAGCGTGCCGCCCGGCACGATCACCTTCGACGCCGCCAACGTCGGCGCCGACGCCCACGAGCTGGTGGTGGTGCGCGCCGACGACCCGGCCGCGCTGCCGCGGGCCGGCGACGGCACGGTGGACGAGACGAAGCTGCCGGCGGGCGCCTTCGTCGGCGAGGTGGAGCCCTTCCCGGCCAAGCAGCGCTGCCAGGGCACCTTCGCGCTGACCGCCGGCAGGTACGCGCTGTTCTGCAACATCCTGGAGACCGAGGCGGACGGCACCAAGGAGAACCACTACGCCAACGGCATGCGCACCAGCTTCGAGGTGCGCGCCTGACGGCGGCCGCCGAGCCATTACGCCCGGTTCATCCCGACGTCATCCAGCGGCCGGTCGGCTGCGTACCGTCACGCCGCGGCGGGCGCGGCCAGCGCGCTCTGGACGGAGGAGGACGGGAGTGCTGCAGGAGCGCGACGCGGGGACCACCGGCGCGTTCGGCCGCCGGGTCTTCATCGGGGGCCTCGCCGCCACCGGCGCCCTGGTCGGCGGTCTGGCCGCGGCCGGTCCGGCGCTGGCGGGGGACGCCGCGGCCGCCCGGCCCGGCAGGCGCCGGCCGGCGCCGTTCTCCCAGGGCTGGACCAGCCAGCCCGGCCTGTTCGTGGACGACGTGTCCCTGCCGGACGGGTTCACCTACGACCTGGTCGCCTCCTACCGCGACCCCATCGGCGGCGGCGAGACGTTCGGCTACAACAACGACTTCATCGCCTACTTCCCACTGGTGGACGACCACGGCCACCAGGAGGGCTGCTGTGGGTCAACCACGAGTACCCCGACCCGTTCTTCATCCACGGCAACCGGGACCCGGCGGCCAAGACCCCCGAGCAGATCGC
>Ga0209875_1000117_pt1 | contig 10838 bp, 8 predicted proteins | sample GWRWS3_0_10_FD_187219 | JGI IMG/M metagenome (GOLD analysis project Ga0209875, IMG submission 187219) | Riverbed sediment microbial communities from areas with vegetation nearby in Columbia River, Washington, USA - GW-RW S3_0_10 (SPAdes)... | ecosystem: Environmental > Aquatic > Freshwater >...
CCGGCGCCTGATCTCGTCCTTGGGGACCTTCTTGCGCCGCAGGCCGAAGGCGACGTTCTCGAAGACGTCCATGTGGGGGAAGAGGGCGTACTGCTGGAAGACCATGTTGACGTCGCGCCGGTAGGGCGGCACCCCGACCATGTCGCGACCGTGGAGCAGGATCTGGCCGTTGGTCGGCTCCTCGAAGCCGGCGATCATCCGCAGGGTGGTGGTCTTGCCGCAGCCGGAGGGGCCGAGCAGCGAGAAGAACTCGCCCTCGTCGATCCGGAGGTCGACGTGCTCCACGGCCCGGACGTCGCCGGCGACCGAGGCGAACTGCTTCTCGACGCCGACCAGCTCGATCGCGGGCAGCCCGTCGTCCTCCGGCGGGGCCTGGCGGCTGGCTGCCTGCACCCTTGTGTCTGCCATAGCGCTCGTTCCTCGCATCCGGCTGCCGACCCGCGGATTCGATCACACCGGCAGGTTTGGACGCTAGCATCCCCGGCGGGGCCGTCCATGTACGAAGCGGCAGTGACGCCCGGCCCGATGCGCCGGATCGGCGAAGCGTCAGGCGCGCGCCCGACCGCGGCCGCCGAGGACGTCGGCGGCCTGCAGGGCGAGCCAGAACTCCACCCGGTCGGCGGCCGACTCGAGGTCGCGGCCGGTCAGCTCGGCCACCCGGCGGATCCGGTAGCGCAGCGTGTGGCGGTGCACGGCGAGGGCGCGGGCGGCGGCCTCCCAGTTGCCGTTGTGCTCCAGGAAGGTGCGCAGGCTCGCCACCAGGTCGCCGTGCTGGCGCTGGTCGTAGGCACGCAAAGGGGCGAGCAGGCCGCGCGACAGCGCCTCCAGCGCGGCGTCCTCCTGCAGCGCCAGCAGCAGCCGGTGACTGCCGAGGTCCTCGACGCTGGCGACCCGACTCCCCGGACCACTCACGGTGGGGGCCTCGACCGTGGCGGCCGCCGCCAGCGCGAACCGGGCCTCCTGGTAGGTGCGGCGCAGCGCCGGCGGGTCCGACGCCGGCGTGCCCAGCCCGAAGCGGGCCGCCACCCCCCTCGCCAGCACCCCCCCGGCGACGGCCTCGGCGGTCTCGCGGGCGGCGACCGGGTCGCCCGCCTCGAACAGCGCCACCACCAGGTCGTCGTGGACGCTGGCGACGTACGGGCCCGGCTTGCGCGAGAGCCGGTCCTCCACCAGCCGCCTGAGCGCCTCGGTCGCGCCGTCCGCCGCGGCGGGCGTCCGCTCGGAGGCCGGAGGGGTCCGGGGAACCCCAAGGGGGTTCCCCGGTGGATCGGGGTCCGCGCGCGCGACCAGCACGGCGACCGCCGGGGACTGGCCGAGGCCGAGGAAGCGCAGGCGCCGCCTGGTCTCGTCGCCCGACAGGTCCCCCTCCAGCAGGGCGTCGAGGAAGTCGCCGACCAGCCGCCGCTCGGTCCGCGCGACCGCCTGGGCCTTGGCCAGCTCCAGGGCGATCGCGGTGGCCAGGTGGTGGACGACCACCTGGTGGAAGGGCTCCGGCCGGTCCTCGCGGTGGAGCACCAGGAAGCCGGCGGGGCTGCCGCCGACCAGGATCGGCAGCAGCGAGCGGCTGCCGATCTCGTCGGAGAGGCTCATCGAGAACTCGTTGCCCTCGGGGCGCAGCGACTGGATCTCGGCCCAGACGGCCCGCGGCCGCAGCACCGCGCCGGCCCCCGGCGCCGCCGCCATCACCTCGCCGTGGAGGTCGAACAGCAGCCCCCTGGTCCCGGTCATGCGCGCGTACGCGCCAAGCAGGGCGTCCAGCCCGGCGTCCTCCAGCAGCAGCCGCGACAGGGTCTGCTGCACGGTGCCGGCCCGCTGCAACAGCACGTACTGCTCGTTGACCAGCCGCGAGAACAGCGCCTCGGTGATGGCGATGAACGGCACCTCGAAGGGGACCTCGAACACCGGGAAGCCGGCCCGGTCGGCGGCCGCGACCACGGCCGGCGGGGTGGCCTCGAAGGCGAACCCCAGGCCGAGGCCGAGCGCGGCCAGCTTGGCCTCGGCGAGCTGCTCGACGTAGCCGGCCTGGGCGCGCGCGCCGCCGCGCATCCCGAGGCCGGTGGTGAGCAGCACCTCCCCGCCGCGCAGGAAGCGGGTCGGGTCCTTCAGCTCGGAGACGTGCGCCCAGCGGATCGGCCTGCTCGTGCCCTGGCCGCCGGCGACGAGGGTGAGGGCCAGCTCGTCGATGGCGAGCAGGTCGGCAACGGTCGTGGCCACGGACCCCCCAGATGTGCGCCGATTCGTACAACAGCCTACCCGGTCGGTGGACGCCGGGGCACTTCCCCTCCGTCTCGACCGGCTGAAAGCCTCGCTCCGTACGAGCGAGCAGCCGGAGGGTCGGATGCGGGTCGTCGTGGTCGGCGGGGCCGGTGCCATGGGGCGGTGGACCCTGCGCGACCTGACCGAGTCCGAGGGGGTCGACGAGGTTGTGGTCGCCGACCTGGACGGCGTCAGGGCGATGGAGGCGGCCGGCTGGGCGGCGGCGCGCTCGGGCAGCAACGGCACCGCGCACGTGCAGGGCATGGCGTTGGACGCCGACGACGGCGACGCCATGCGGCGGGCCCTCGAGGCCGTCGACGTGGTCTGCAACTGCGCCGTCCACGCGACCAACCTGCCCGTGATGGAGGCCTGCGCCGACACCGGGACCCACTACGTCGACCTCGGCGGGCTGTTCCACACCACCCGGCGCCAGCTAGCCCTCCACGACCGCTTCGTGGACGCCGGCGCGACCGCCGTGGTCGGCATGGGCGCCAGCCCCGGCACCACCAACGTGATGGCCGCGCTCGCCGCCCGCGGCCTGGACGTGGTCGAGGAGGTCGAGATCCGCCTCGGCATCGCCGACTTCGCGCCGTCGGCCGCTCCCCTGCCGCTGCCCTACGCGGTCGACACCCTGCTGGACGAGTTCGCGGCACCGGCCATGGCCTTCCGGGACGGCCGCTTCGTCGAGGTCCCGGCCATGAGCGACCAGGAGGAGCTGGACTTCCCACCGCCGGTGGGGCGGGTACGGGTCGGCCACACGCTCCACTCGGAGGTGGCCACCCTGCCGCTGCACTTCGCCGACCGGGGGATCCGGTCGGTGTCCTTCAAGGTCGGCTTCCCCGCCGCCTTCATGGACCGGATGGGGCTACTGGTCGGCCTCGGCCTGGCCGGCAACGACCCGGTCGACCTGCCGGGCGGCCGCGTGGTCCCGCGCGAGCTGCTGGTCCACAGCATCACCACCACCGCCACCATCCCCGGACCCGAGGCCGCCCCGGACGACGCCGAGGCGCTCTGGGTCCGGGTGCGGGGGCGACGGGCCGGGCACTCGGGGGACCCGGCCCTCGCTCCTCGCGACCCCGACCGCCCGGTGGAGGTCCTGGCCGAGTGCGTGGTCCGGCCGCACCCGGGATGGCGGGCGGGCGCCGGGCAGCTCGACACCGGCGTCCCCCCGAGCATCGTGGCCCAGCTCCTGGGCCACAAGGTGATCGACCAGGCGGGCGTGTTCGCGCCCGAGGCCGCCGTCCCGCCCCGGCCGTACCTCGCCGAGCTGGCCCGCCGCCACATGGAGGTGGTGCTGGTGACCCGGGAGCCGGCCGCGGCCGGTGCCGCCGTGGCCGGGGAGAGGAGTGGAGCCGCATGAGCATCGCCCAGGAGCGGAAGCTCGCCGGCGAGGTACCGGGGCCGGCGAGCCGGGCGCTGGAGGAGCGCCGGCGCCGCGCCGTGCCGCGTGGGGTCGGCACCATGACCCCGGTCTACGCGGCGGCGGCGCACGGGGCCGTCATCGAGGACGTCGACGGCAACCGCTTCATCGACTTCACCGGTGGGCTCGGCGTCCTCAACGCCGGCCACACGCCGCCGTCGGTCGTCCAGGCGGTCAAGGAGCAGGTCGAGCGCTACCTGCACACCTGCCAGCACGCGCTGATGAACGAGCCGTACGTGGCCGTGGCCGAGGCGCTCAACCGGATCACCCCCGGAGACCACGACAAGCGGACGTTCCTGGTGAACTCCGGCGCCGAGGCGACCGAGAACGTGGTCAAGATCGCGCGCGCCGCCACCGGCCGCCAGGGCGTGGTGGTGTTCGACAACGCCTTCCACGGCCGCACCCTGCTGGCCCTGGCCATGACCGGCAAGGTCAGCCCTTACAAGCAGGGCTACCACCCGTTCCCGAGCGAGGTCTACCGGGTTCCCTACGCCTACTGCTACCGCTGCCCGTTCCACCTCACCTACCCCGACTGCGGCATCGCCTGCGCCGACTACGTCGAGGAGGAGATCAAGGTCCACGTCGGGCCGCAGAACGTGGCCTGCGTGATCGTCGAGCCGGTCCAGGGCGAGGGTGGTTTCATCGCCCCGCCGCCCGGCTGGCTGGAGCGCATCGCCGACATGTGCCGGCGGCTGGACATCCCGTTCGTCGCCGACGAGGTCCAGTCCGGCTTCGGCCGTACCGGGACCCTCTACGCCATCGAGCAGCATCCCGGTGTGGAGCCCGACTTCACGCTGTCGGCCAAGTCGCTGGCGGCCGGCCTGCCGCTGGCCGCGGTGACCGGGCGCGCGGAGCTGATGGACGCCCCCGGCCCCGGCGGGCTCGGCGGCACCTACGGCGGCAACCCGCTGGCCTGCACCGCCGCCCTCGCCACCATCGAGCTGTTCGAGCACGGGGACCTGCTGGACCGGGCGAAGCGGATGGGCGAGACGCTCGACCGGCGCCTGCGCGACATGGGCGAGCGGCACCGGGTGGTCGGCGAGGTGCGCGGCCTCGGCGCGATGATGGCGCTGGAGCTGGTCAACGACCGCGAGACCAAGGAGCCGGCCAAGCAGGCGGCCACCCAGGTGGTGGCCGAGAGTGCCAGGCAGGGCCTGCTCACCCTCAAGGCCGGCATCCACGACAACGTCGTCCGCATCCTGGCCCCGCTGGTCATGGAGGAGCACCTCCTCGAGGAGGGCCTCGACATCCTCGACCACGCCCTGGGCACCGCGGGCTGACGTATCCTTCGGCGGTGAGGACCGCCATGTGGATCGAGGGGGCCGACGTCCCCGACGACGGCGCCGTCGAGGTGGTGCGCAACCCGGCCACCGAGGAGCCGCTCGCCGAGGTGGCGTCCGCCTCGCCGGCGCAGGTCGACGCCGCCGTGCAGGCGGCCAGGGCGGCGCTGCCCGGGTGGCGGCGGACCCCGGCCGGCGAGCGCGGCGAGCTGCTGCACGGGGTCGCCGCCTGGCTCCGCGACCACACCGCGGAGCTCGGCCGGCTGATGACGCTGGAGGGCGGCAAGCCGCTGGTCGAGAACACCGACGAGGTCGGCTGGACCGCCAACGCCTTCGCCTACTACGCCGAGCTCGGCCGCCACGAGCGCGGCCGGGTCATCCCCTCGATCGAGGAGGGCCAGCTCTCGCTGGTGCTCAAGGAGCCGGTCGGGGTGGTGGCCGCGATCGTGCCCTGGAACTACCCCCTGCTCCTGCTGGCCTGGAAGCTCGCGCCGGCCCTGGCGGCCGGCAACACCGTGGTCGTCAAGCCCTCGCCGTACACGCCGCTGTCGACGCTGCGGCTGGCCGAGGCGTTCGGTGGCTTCCCGGACGGGGTGGTGAGCCTGCTCACCGGCGGCGCGGACGCCGGCGAGGCGCTGGTGGTGCACCGCGGCACCGACATGGTCGCGTTCACGGGCTCGGTCGCCACCGGGCAGCGGATCGGCGCGCTCTGCGCCGAGCAGGTCAAGCGGACCCACCTGGAGCTCGGCGGCAAGGACGCGTTCATCGTCTGCGACGTCGACGACTCCATGGAGCTGCTGCGGACCGAGACGTTCGGGCCGGTGGCGCCGGTGCAGCGGGTCGGCTCGCTGGACGAGGCGATCGCCCGCGCCAACGCCCTGCCGTACGGGCTCGGGGCCAACGTCTACACCCACCGCCTGGACAACGTGCTGCGCTGCATGGAGGAGCTGGAGGTCGGCACGGTCTGGATCAACGATCCGCTAACCGACAACGACGCCGGGCCCTTCGGCGGCACGAAGATGTCCGGCAACGCGCGTGAGCTGGGCCCGGAAGGCCTGGAGTCGTTCCGCGAGACCAGGCACGTCCACCTCGACGGCCACGCGGACCGGAAGCCGTGGTGGTATCCATACGGTCAGGAGAGTTAGCCTGATGGCCCGTGTCAAGGGCCCGACCGGCCCGGTCGATGGAGGCCGCATGACGACGTCCCGGGAGGCCGGGCGCTGACCCAGACAATCCGCGTCCAGCCAAGCCGCGTGCAGCGGTACCACGGCCGGCGCATCCAGGGACGCCGGGCCCGCCGCCGGTTCCTCGGCGAGCTGCCGTTCCTGCTGCTGGCCGCCCTGATCCTCACCGTGCTGGTCAAGGGCTTCCTGATCCAGGCGTTCTTCATCCCCTCCCGGTCGATGGAGCCGACCCTGGAGGTCGGCGACCGGGTGGTCGTCAACCGCCTGGCCTACCGGATCGGCGAGCCCGCCCACGGCGACGTGGTGGTGTTCCTGCGCCCCATCGGCACCGGGGAGGCGCCGCCGAGCGGGCCGCTGTCGTGGGTGCGCCGCGCCGTTGCCCAGGGGCTCGGCGGCACCCCGCCGGGCAGCGAGGACCTGATCAAGCGGGTCGTCGGGCTGCCAGGCGACAAGCTCGAGGGCAGGGACGGGCAGCTCTGGCGCAACGGCCGCAGGGTCCCCGAACCGTACCTGGCCAGCGGGCGCACCTCCGACTTCGACCCGGTGAGGATCAAGCCCGGCTACTACTGGGTGATGGGCGACAACCGCGAGGACTCCGCCGACTCCAGGGTGTTCGGCCAGGTGCCGCGCTCCACGCTGGTCGGCCGGGCGGTGCTCACCGTCTGGCCGGTCACCCACCTCGGCGGCTTCTGAGCGCCCGCTGACGCGGATGGCCTCGCCCCGCCCCGACCCGCCGGATCGGCCCGAGGCGGGGCGCGACTATCCCGCCGACTGGCCGCAGTTCCTGGCGTTCTTCCCCGACGAGGCCGCCTGCGTGCGCTACCTGGAGGCGCTGAGCTGGCCGCACGGGTTCGAGTGCCCGAGCTGCGGCGCGGCCGGGCCGCCGTGGCGCGGCTCGCGGCGGCGGCTGGTCTGCCGTGCCTGCGGGCACCAGACCAGCGTCACCGCGGGCACCCTGTTCCAGGCGACCCGCACGCCGCTGCGGCAGTGGTTCGCGGCCGCCTGGCACGTGGCAACCGCCGAGCAGGGCGTGTCGGCGAGGCGCCTGGCCCGCGAGCTGGACCTCGGCAGCTACGAGACCGCGTGGACGATGCTGCACCGCCTGCGGCGGGCGATGGTCCGCTCCGGGCGGCCGCGGCTGGAGGGCGTCGCCGAGGCCGGCACCTGCCTGCTGCCGGGGAGGCCCGCCGCGCGTGGGGGGCCCAGCGGCGCCGTCGCCGCCATCGCCGTCGAGGACCGCGGCGAGCGGGCGGGTCGCGTGCGCATGCAGCGCCTGGCGTCCCGCTCGACGGCGGAGCTGGCCGGGTTCGTCACCAGGGCGGTCGAGCCGGACGCGCTGATCCGCACCGAGCGCGCCGCCGTCGCCGAGGCGCTGGCCGGCCTGGGGTGGGCCGTCGACCCGGGCGCGCCGCTGGTGCACCTCCCGCCGGTGCGGGAGCGCCTGGAACGGTGGCTGTTGGAGACCCACCAGGGCGCGGCCTCGCACGACCAGCTCGACTGGTACCTCGACGAGTTCACCTTCCGGTTCAACCGGCGCGCCGCGACCCACCGCGGCCTGCTGTTCTACCGGCTGCTCGAGGAGGCGGTGGTGACGCCGCCGCTGCCGTACCGCCGGGTGGTCCACAGCGGCATCGACCCGGGGCCCGAGGCGGCACCGCCACGGCGCGACACCGGCCGTACTAGTTGACCTGAACTAGTCGCCCTAGCCTATCCCCTCCGCTCCAGTCAATGGACCAAAGCGGATACGCCGGCCTGCGCAAACGCCGACTTGACGACGGGCGGGAAACAGGGGAACATACGTTTGGTTCGAACATTTGTTCGACTCGGCCCCAGGAACGTTCACGCGAAGGGGAAGCCGTGGACAGGACCGCCGTGGGCAGCCGGGTCGGCTTCGCCGACCGCGCCACCCGCATCCTGCCGGCCGTGCCGCTCCACCGCGGCCCGGTCCGCTTCCGCACGCTGGTGTTCCGGTACCTCGCCGCCGCGTTCGTGCTGCTCGCCGTCGTCGTCGTTGTCAACCCCAGCCGCCCGGACGCCGCCGCCCCCGGCGCGACGCCCTGGGACTACCAGCACGAGCAGGTCGCCGTCGAGGGCCGCGGCGCGCTGAACGCCTACGCCCGGGTGACGGTGAGCGCCACCGCCTGGCTCGCCAAGGCATCCATCGAGCGGCAGCGCGACGTGTTCCGCCTCAACCTGTTCGACTTCCTGGTGGGCAGCGGCAGCGCCGAGGCGGTGGGCGGCTTCCGGGCCGCGAACGGGCCGGGGCTCGAGGCCACCACCAAGGCCGCAGTCCTCGCTCTGGTCCTGTACGGGGTGCTGCTGCGGCCGGCGCGGCGGACGTGGGCCGTCGCGGTCCTGCTGCTGCTGGTCGCCACCGTCGTGATCACGCGCCCGTACGGCACCGTCGAGGCGGCCGCACGCCCAGGCGTGCAGATCCCGAACGCCATGCTCGGCGTGGTGGACCGGGTCGCGCCCGGCGCCGGCGTCGAAGACGGCGCCCGCGGGGTCGGGCCGGCCCAGCGCCGGCTGCTCACTCGCTACTGGACCTCGTTCGTCGCCCACCCGCTCTCCCGCATCCAGACCGGGACGCCGGTGCTGGCGGCGGCGCCTCCTGGCAAGAAGGCGGGCGTGCTGGCCGGCCTGCGCAAGAACGTCTCGGCGGTCAACGACTGGGCGGTCGGCCGCCACGGGCCCGAGCGCGCCTTCATCGCGACCTCCGCGCTCGGCTATGTGCTGCCGTTCGCGGTCGTGCTCGGGATGCTCGCCATGGTCGCCGCCTGCGCCCAGACGATGCTGTTCGTGCTGTGCCTCGCCGGGCTGTTCGCGCTGCCGTTCGCGGTGGCCGGCCGCCGCCAGCGGGGCGCACTGATTCGGTACTGGCTGCTGCCGCTGCTGGCGGCGGTCGCGGTGCTGGCGCTCGCGTCGGTGCTGTCGTTCGCGGTCATGCGGACCGCCGACGCGGTGCACGCCGCCGACGAGTACGTCGGCGTGCTGCTGGCCGGCTCGACCGTCCCGGCGCTGGCCGCCTGGCTGATGGGACGGCGGCTCGTCCGCCGCTGGCGCGACGGCCGCCCGGCGCCGTCGCCCATCCCGGGGAGTTGATCGCATGAACGCCGAGTCCACCTACGTCCGGCCGACCCGCCCCGGCCCGACCCTCGCGCCGCCGCCCGGCGGCGACGGCGCCCGCCTGGCCGCGCTGGTGCTGGCGCTGCCGATGCGGGTGGCGGCGACACCGCTCGGCCGTCGCGTGCTGGCGGCCGCCACCGTCGCCGTCGTGCTCGTCTCGCTTGTGGGCGCGCTGTATGACCACACCGACCGGCCGCGTGCCGCGGGCGTCCTGGCTGGCGCGCGCGCCACGGCGTCGCGGCAGGCGGCCGCGTCCACGGGACGCGGCGCGGCGGCGTCGCCGGCGGCGGCCAAGCGCAACGGCGGCCCGGCCGAGGCCGCGGCCGCCTGGTTCGCCGGCAAGCAGCGGGTCGCGGTCGACCACGTCCGCGCCCTGCAGCAACGACGGGTCAGCGCCACCGAGCGCCAGGTGCTGGTCGTCGCCGAGGCGGGAGCCTCCAAGTTGCCGAGCGCGTACGTGACCGTGCGGAAGGGTCCGGACGGCTGGGCCGCGGTGTCGTGACCCGGGAGGTCAGGGCCGGCGCCGCCGGGGTGATGATCGCGCTGCTCGCGCTTGCGGTGCTCAGCAGCCGGGCGTCGCCCGGGTTCCCGCTCGCCGAGGTCCCGAAGGCGGTGGGCAAGGTGGTCGTGCGGGCGCTCGGTGGCGGTGCCGAGGGCGCCGGCCCTCGGGCCGGGGCGACCGGGCGGGCCGGGGGCCAGGAGGGCGCGAGCTCGTTCGCGCTGGCGGACATCCCGCGCCGGTACCGCGCGCTGTACGCGGATGCGGCGGCGGTCTGCCGCGGGCTGACCTGGCAGGTGCTGGCCGCCATCGGCAAGGTCGAGTCCGACCACGGCCGCTCCTCGGCACCTGGGGTGCACTCCGGCGTCAACGCCTTCGGCTGCTGCGCCGGCCCGATGCAGTTCAACCTCCGCAACGGCCCCCCCTCCACCTGGGACACCTGGGGCCGCGGCAACGTCTACGACCCCGCCGACGCCATCCCCGCCGCCGCCCGCAAGCTCTGCGGCGACGGCCTGTCGCAGCCGCACGCGGCCGCGCGCGACCCGTGCCGGCAGGTGCTGGGCTCGGCGGCGCTGCACGTGGCGCTGAGGCGGTACAACAACGCCTGCTGGTACGTGCACGAGATCGTCACCCTCGCCCAGCGCTACACCCGCGCCGCCCCGCCGGTCGCGCCGTCGGCCGACCCGTTCGTGCTCGCGCTGGTCCACCACCGCAACATCGCCGCCACCACCAGCCACGGCTGCGACCCCGCGGCCGACCTCGCCTCCGGGCGGCTGGACCTGCGGGTGCAGTCGCTGCTGGCGGTGCTGGCCGAACGCCACACCATCCGCCTGTCGTGCCTGCGCACCGGTCACTCCCGCAACGTCAAGGGCACCAACCGGGTGTCCAACCACACCGTCTGGCGGGCGGTGGACATCGACCGCGTCGACGGCCAAGCGGTCTCAGCGGGGAGCCGGACCGCGCTGGCACTGGTCCAGTGGCTGGACGCGCTGCAGGGACCGCTGCGGCCGGTGGAGATCGGCTCCCCGTTCGACCTGGGCCGCCGCCCCTACTTCTCCGACGAAGGCCACCAG
>Ga0209875_1000118_pt1 | contig 10835 bp, 13 predicted proteins | sample GWRWS3_0_10_FD_187219 | JGI IMG/M metagenome (GOLD analysis project Ga0209875, IMG submission 187219) | Riverbed sediment microbial communities from areas with vegetation nearby in Columbia River, Washington, USA - GW-RW S3_0_10 (SPAdes)... | ecosystem: Environmental > Aquatic > Freshwater >...
TTCGAGAGCCTGGTCCAGCGCGAGGTCCCCCCCGCCGGCCGCGGCACCGCGATCACCAGGGCCGAGACCACCTTCCAGCTCGCCTGGGTCGGCGGCGCCGTGGTGCCGGTCGCCCTGGCCCTGCCGACCGGCCCGTCCCTGATCGCCGCCGGCCTCGCCTGCCTGGCCGCCGCCGCCGCCTACGCCGCCGGCCTCCTCCGCCTCTCCCGCCGCGCCGCCCGCCCGCCCCTCGCCGGCGAGCACCCCCGCCCACCGCGATGACCGACCCGACGTTGCTCGAGGACGCGCGGGCGCGGGTGCTGGACTGGTTCGGCCGGGCCGGGCGCGGCCTGCCGTGGCGGGCGACCCGCGACCCCTACCGCGTGCTCGTCGCCGAGGTGCTCGCCCAGCAGACCCAGGCCGCGCGGGCGGCCGCCGCCTGGCCGCGGTTCCTGGAGCGCTTCCCGGACGTGGCGGCGCTGGCCGCCGCGACCCCGGCCGAGGTGCTGCGGGCCTGGCAGGGCCTCGGCTACAACCGGCGGGCGCTCGCCCTGCGGGCGACCGCGCAGGCGGTGGTCGAGCGGGGCGGCTGGCCGGACACGGTCGAGGGCCTGGCCGGCCTGCCGGGGATCGGCCCCTACACGGCGAGGGCGGTCGCCTGCTTCGCCCTCGGGCTGGAGGTCGCGCCCGTCGACACCAACGTGGCCAGGGTGCTCGCTCGGGCGCTGACCGGCGGCGACCCCAGCGGGCTCGGGCCGGCCGCCCGCCAGCGGCTGGCCGACGCCGCCATGCCGCCGGGCCGCGCATGGGAGTGGTCGTCGGCGCTGATGGACGTCGGCGCCCTCCACTGCCGGCCACGGCCCCGCTGCCAGGGCTGCCCGCTGGAACCGCGCTGCCGCTGGCGGGCGCTCGGCCCGGCGGCGCCCGCTCCCCGGCCGAGGACGCAGGCCCCGTTCCAGACCTCCGACCGGCGCTGGCGCGGTGCGGTGGTGCGGGCCCTGGCTGGCGCGCCGGGCGGGCTGGAGCCAGCGGTGCTGGCCGAGGTCGTGGACGCCGCCGCCGCCGGCCGGCCGGCCGGGTGGTTCGACGGGCTGCTCTCGCGGCTGGAGGACGAGGGGCTGATCGCCCGTGCTCCTGACGGGCGGCTTCACCTCCCGGGTGAGGCGACCAGGACGGCTACGATGGTCATGGAGGAAGGGAGTGTCGATGGCTGAGAGCAAGGAAGCGTGGGACCAGGTCGGGCGGGACTTCAGCGACCTCGGGCGGCAGGTCAAGCAGCGCTACGAGCAGCGGGAGCGGTCGGGGCAGGAGGCGCCCGCCGACAAGCGGAAGGTGGACGAGGCCCTGCGGCAGCTCGCGGACTCGCTGGACCAGGCGTTCACGGCCCTGGGCGACGCGATCCGCGACCCGCAGTTCGGCGAGCAGACCAAGAAGGCGGCGGGGTCGCTGAGCGACGCGATGGCCGCCACCTTCGCCGAGGTGAGCGAGCGCTTCCGGTCCAAGCGGGAGCCCCCGCCCAGCTCCTGACGGGCCGGCGGCCGACCGGCCGTGCTCAGGGACCCTCGTCGACCTCGACGGTGCCGCCGGTGCGCCAGTACACCTTCTCCGAGCGCGAGCCGGAGGGCGCCGGCTCGTCCGCGCGGTCCAGGAAGCCCTCGTCGACCAGGTAGCGGCGGAGCATGGCGTAGTCGGGATGCCAGGCGCGCAGGATCTCGTTGACCTCGCGCTCCGGATAGCGGCGGCCCGGCTCGAACAGGCCGGCCAGATGGTCAAGGACCGCCAGCCGCTTGCCGCGGGCGGCCGGGATCGCCACATGGCGGTCGCCGCGCAGGAAGCGGCCGACCACGTCGGACCCGACCTGGCCACCATCCGCCCGGTCGGCGGCCGGGCGCCTGGCCGCCGCCTTCAGCACCTCGACGCGGACGCCGTAGCCAGTGCGAGGCGCTCCCTGCAACAGGCCACCGGCGACCAGCCGGTTGAGCGCCCTGGCCGCCGCCCGCGGCTCGAGGCCCGCCCGGTCGGCCACCTCGGCCACGGTGGCGGCGCCGAGCGCCACCGCGGCCAGGGCCTTCAGCCGGTCCGGCTCGGCCAGCAGGGCGAGCAGGTCGCGAGGCTCCGGTGCGTCGTCCATGGCGTCATTGTGGACCGTGCCCGGCTGTTGGGGCAGCGTGCTAGCCTGCTGGCCGAGGTCCGGGCATCGGGCCGACAACGGTGGGGGCTTCTCGAGCTTGGCCAGGACCGTCCGAACCGCCTACGCCTGCACCGGGTGCGGCGCCGCCAGCCCGCGCTGGGTCGGCCGCTGCCCCGCGTGTGGCGCCTGGAACTCCCTGGTCGAGGAGGTCCTCGAACGCACCGCCCCGGCCAGGGCCGCCGGTCCGGTGGCGCCGCCCGTACCCATCACCGAGGTCGCCGCCCAGGCCGGCGCGCACCGCCCCACCGGCGACGGCGAGCTGGACCGGGTCCTCGGCGGCGGGCTGGTCGCCGGCTCGGTGGTGCTGCTGGCCGGCGAGCCGGGCATCGGCAAGTCGACCCTGCTGCTCGGGGTGCTGGCCGGGATGGCCGACGACGGCCCGGTGCTGTACGTGTGCGCCGAGGAGTCCCGCGAGCAGGTGCGCCTGCGCGCCGAGCGCCTCGGGGCCCTGCACCCGGGGCTGCTGCTGGCCGCCGAGACCGACCTGGGCGCGGTACGCGCCCTGGTCGACCAGCTCCGGCCCAAGGTGGTGGTGGTCGACTCCGTCCAGACGGTGGCCGACCCCGAGCTGGCCGGTGCCCCCGGCGGCGTCGGCCAGGTCCGCGAGGTCGCCGCCCAGCTCGTGCGGCTGGCCAAGGAGCGCTCGATCGCCACCTTCCTGGTCGGGCAGGTCACCAAGGAGGGCGCGGTCGCCGGGCCCAAGACCATGGAGCATCTGGTCGACGTGGTCCTCAACTTCGAGGGCGACCAGCACCACGCCCTGCGCCTGGTCCGCTGTACCAAGAACCGCTTCGGCCCCGCCTACGAGGTCGGCTGCTTCGAGATGACCGAGACGGGGCTCGAGCCGCTGGCCGACCCGTCCCGGCTGTTCCTGTCGGCCCGCTCGGCGGGGGTCCCCGGGGTGGCCTGCACGGTCAGCCTCGAGGGACGGCGGCCGCTGGTCACCGAGGTGCAGGCGCTGGTGGTGCCCAGCGGCATGGCCATGCCGAGGCGGACGGCCCAGGGCCTGGACGCCGGCCGGCTCGCGATCCTGGTCGCGGTCCTCGAGCGGCGCGCCCGGATCGGCCTGGCCAACCACGACGTGTTCGCCGCCACCGCCGCCGGCGTCCGGCTCACCGAGCCCGCCGCCGACCTGGCGGTCTGCCTCGCCCTCGCCTCCGCCGCCCGCGACCGCCGGGTCCCGGCCAACCTGGTCACCTTCGGCGAGGTCGGCCTCGGCGGCGAGGTCCGACCGGTCCCGCAGCTCCCGCGCCGGCTGGCCGAGGCGGCCAGGCTGGGCTTCCGGCGCGCCCTCGTCCCCGCCGTGGGCCAGCCGGCGTCGCTGGACAGGGACGCCGGCGGCCTCGACCTCGTCCCGGTGCTGTCGGTGGCCGAGACGCTCGCCGTCCTCGTCGAGAAGCCGGCCCAAGCCCCCCTGGAGGTCCGGTGACCGACCGGCTCGACGACCGGCTGCTCGACGTGCTGCGCCGGGTCGCCCCGGGGACCGCCCTGCGCCAGGGCCTCGAGCGGATCCTGCGCGCCAACGCCGGGGCGCTGATCGTGCTCGGCACCCCGCCGCAGGTTGAGTCCCTGTTCACCGGCGGCTTCCGCATCGACGTGCCGTTCACCGCCCAGCGCCTGTCGGAGCTGGCCAAGATGGACGGCGCCATGGTCCTGGACGAGGCCGCCACCCGCATCCTGTGGGCCAACGTCCACCTCATGCCCGACCGGGCCGTCCCCACCGTCGAGACCGGCACCCGCCACCGCACCGCCGAGCGGGTCGCCAGGCAGACCAACGTGCCGGTGATCTCGGTCTCCCACTCGATGCGCACCATCACCCTGTACGTGGACGGTTGGCGCCTGCTGCTGGAGGGGGTCGGGGCGGTGCTGTCGCGGGCCAACCAGGCGGTCGCCACCCTGGAGCACTACCGCGCCCGCTTCGACGAGGCGGCCGCCACGCTCGACGGGCTCGAGCTCCAGGGCACGGCCACGCTCAGGGACGTGCTCACCCTGCTCGGCGGGGCCGAGCTGGTGCGCCGGGTGGCCGGCGAGCTGGAGCAGCACGTGGCCGAGCTGGGCGTCGACGGCCGGCTGCTGCGGCTGCAGCTCGACGAGCAGAGTGCCGGGGTCGACGAGGCCAAGCTGCTGGCCGTCCGCGACTACCTGCGCCCGCGTCCCGGCTGGGAGGCGGCCGAGGTGCTGGCCGAGCTCGGCCGCCTCACCCCGGAGGAGCTGCTGGACATGGCCTCGATGGGCAAGGCGCTCGACCTGACCGGCGACCCGGAGGCGCTCGACGCGCTGGTGGTGCCGCGCGGCCACCGGCTGCTCGCACAGGTCCCGCAGCTCCCTCCGTCGGTGGTGGAGCGGGTGGTGGAGCGCTTCGGCTCCCTCAAGGTCATCCTGGCCGTGGGGGTCGAGGACCTGGAGGAGGCCGAGGGGGTGGGCCCGGCCCAGGCGCGGCAGCTTCGCGAAGGGCTCAAGCGGCTCGCCGAGGGCACCCGGCCGGACGGTCACGGCTGAGCCATGCCGCCGCAAACAGGCCATCTACCTGCGAGTTCAGTTGTATGTGACAACCCGAAAATGCTACCCTCATTGTGTTCCATTCGAGGGAAGGGGTTTCACGTATGTTCAAGGTCGGGGACAGCGTCATCTACCCACAGCACGGGGCAGCCGTCATCCACGGGCTCCAGGATCGTGAGGTAGGCGGCGAGACCAGGGAGTATCTGGTCCTCAAGCTGACATATGGCGACCTGACCCTCATGGTCCCCCGCGACAACTGCCAGGAGGTCGGCATCCGCGAGGTCTGCAGCTCCGAGGACGTCGACGGCGTCTTCGAGATCCTGCGGACCGGCGAGTCCTCCACCCAGGGCAACTGGAGCCGCCGTTTCAAGGGCAACATCGAGCGCCTCCAGTCCGGCGACATCTTCCAGGTCGCCGAGGTGGTCCGCGACCTCACCGTGCGCGACCGCGAGAAGGGCCTGTCCGCCGGCGAGAAGCGCATGCTGCAGCGCTCCCGCCAGATCCTCGTCTCCGAGCTGGTGCTCGCATGCCACTGCGACGAGGAGAAGGCCATCCTGATGCTGGACGAGGCGCTCGAGTCGTAGACCGCCCCGCCCATCCATCCAAGGCGCCGCCAGCCGTCGGCGTCGTCGTGGCCGCCGCCGGCATCGGGCGGCGTCTCCGAAGCCAGGGCCCCAAGGCGCTGGTACCGCTGGCCGGCCGCCCGCTGCTGGTCCACGCGGTCGAGGCGATGGAGGCCAACCGCTGCGTGACGGCGGTGGTGGTGGTGGCGCACCCGGACGCGCTCGGCGCCACCGCCAAGCTGCTCGCCGACGAGGGCTTCGCCAAGGTGGTCGCGGTCGTCGCCGGCGGGCCGACCCGCCAGGCCAGCGTCGCGGCCGGCCTCGCGGCCATGCCGCCCGGCCCCGCCTTCGTCGCCGTGCACGACGCCGCCCGTCCGCTGCCGGGCCGGGGCGCGGTGGACCGCCTGCTCGAGCTGCTCGACGCCGCCCGCTCCGGGGCCGGCGCCGCCGGGGTGGTGCCCGGGGTGCCGGTGGTCGACACCGTCCGCAGGGTGGACGACGACCAGCGCTCACGCGGTATCGTCGACCGCGACCAGCTCCGCGCCGTCCAGACGCCACAGCTCTTCGTCCGGGAGGCCCTCGAAGCGGCGCACCGCCGGGCCATGCTGGACGGGGTCGAGGCCTCCGACGAGGCCGCGCTGGTGGAGCTGGCCGGCCACCCGGTCCAGGTCGTGCCGGGCAGCCACGAGAACCTGAAGGTGACCACCGCCCTCGACCTGCTCGTCGCCGAGGCGCTGTTGGACCGGACAAGGAGGCCGCCATGATCCCCCAGCCGATGCGGGTCGGGCAGGGCGTCGACATCCATCCGCTGGTCGAAGGTCGCCCGCTGATCCTCGGTGGGGTGACCATCCCGTTCGATCGTGGCCTCGACGGCCACTCCGACGGCGACGTCGTCGCCCACGCCGCGTGCGACGCGCTGCTCGGCGCGGCCGGCCTCGACGACCTCGGGACGCACTTCCCGGAGAACGACCCCGCCTTCGAGGGCGCCTCCAGCATGGACCTCTGCCGGCAGGTCGCCGAGCTGGTCGCGGCCAGCGGCTGGGCAGCCATGAACATGACCGTCACCATCCTCTGCGACGAGCCGCGCCTTGGCGACTTCGTCGGCCAGATGAGCGCCAACCTGGCCGGCGTGTTCACCTTGGAGCCGGCATCGGCGCGGGTCACCGCCAAGGCGGCGGAGGGCCTCGGCTTCCCCGGCCGGGGCGAGGGTATCCTCGCCATCGCCGTCTGCCTCGCGGTCGCCGCCGACCTCTGAGCCCGCCGGTAGGATACGAACCGTGAACCTGCAGCTCTCCAACACGCTCACCCGGCGCAAGGAGCCGTTCGTCCCTCGTGACGAGGGCCGGGTCGGCATCTACCTGTGCGGGCCGACGGTCTACGGCGAGACGCACATCGGCAACCTCCGCAACGTGGTGGTGTTCGACGTGCTCCGGCGCCATCTGGTGGCCTCGGGGTACGAGGTGCTGTACGTCCGCAACCTCACCGACGTCGACGACAAGATCATCGCCGCGGCCGGCCACGACCCGCTGCGCGCGTTCGTCGTGGCCGAGCGCTGGGCGCGCGTGTACGACGAGGTCACCACCGCGCTCGGCGCGCTGCCGCCCGACATCGTCCCGAGGGCCAGCGGCCACGTCCCCGAGATGCTCGCCCTGATCGCCAGGCTGCTCGAGCACGGGCTCGCCTACCAGGCCGGCGGCGACGTGTTCTTCGCGGTCGGCAAGTGGCCCGACTACGGCAAGCTCTCCGGCCGGGACGTCGGCGAGCTGCGCGCCGGCGCCAGGGTCGAGGTCAACCCGGACAAGCGCGACCCGCTCGACTTCGTGCTCTGGAAGGGCGCCAAGCCCGGCGAGCCCACCTGGGACTCGCCGTGGGGCCCCGGCCGTCCCGGCTGGCACATCGAGTGCTCCGCCATGGCCGCCAGGTACCTCGGCGCCGGCTTCGACATCCACGGCGGCGGCGAGGACCTGGTCTTCCCCCACCACGAGAACGAGATCGCGCAGTCCGAGGGCGCGACCGGCGAGCCGTTCGCGCGCTACTGGCTGCACAACGCATTCCTGGAGGTCAAGGGCGAGAAGATGGCCAAGTCGGTGGGGAACGTGGTCAGCCCCCGCGCGCTGCTCCGCCGCTACCGCGGGGTGGTGCTCCGCTACGCCCTGCTCGGCGCCCACTACCGCAGTCCCCTGGAGTTCTCCAACGAGGCGCTGGACGACGCCGCCGCCAGCTACGAGCGCCTGGCCACCTTCGCCGTCAACGCCGCCCGCGCCCTCCCGCCGTCCGGGGAGGACCCGGCACCGCCGCCTCCGCCCGCCCCGGCGGTCGCCCTGGCCGTGGTCGGGGAGGGAGGATGGCGGGAGCGGTTCGTGGCCGCCCTCGACGACGACCTGAACGTGCCCGCCGCCCTGGCGGTCCTGTTCGAGCTGGTGGCGGAGACCAACCCGCTGATCGGCAAGGCGGAGCGGGGCGACGCCGCCGCCGCCGGCAAGCTGCGGGAGCGGCTGGCGCTGTTCGGCGACCTGGCCGCCCGGCTCGGCTTCACACCGCTGCTCGACCTGCCCGACCAGGCCGCCTTCCCCGCCGTACTCGACCTGGTCCTCGATCTGCGCGAGCGGGCGCGAGCCGCCCGCGACTTCGCCGCCGCCGACATGGTCCGCGAGCGCCTGGCCGCGGCCGGCATCCGGGTCGAAGACCGGGTCGGGGGCCCCCGATGGCACCTCGCCCGCTAGGGGACGGCCGCCACGCCCGCAAGCCCGGGCGGTCTGGGCGCCCCCGCCCCGCCGGCGCCGGCGCCGGCGAGCCCGGCGGCCGCGGCCCCAGGCGGGAGGAAGGCGCCCGGCCGCGCGACGGTGCCCCCCGCGGCCGCGCCGCTGACGGTGGGGGAGCGGTGCAGCGTCCGCACGCACCGGCCGAGAAGCGGCGCTCGGGCGGCGGCTCCGGGAGAGCCGCCAAGCAGGCCCGCCGGCGCGGCCAGCTCGACGCGGCTCGGGCGGCCGTCCGGCCAGGGCCCGGCCGGGTCCTGATCGAGGGCCGCCGCCCGGTGCTGGAGGCGCTGCGAGCCGGCCGGGCCGTCGACCGCATCCTGCTCGCCTCCGGGGTCGGCCGGGCCGCCGTCGCCGACCTGCTGGACCTGGCGCGCCGGCGGGGGGTCCAGGTCGAGAGCGTGCCGCGAACGGTGGTCGACGCCGAGGCCAGCACCGGCGCGCACCAGGGGGTGCTGGCGGTGGTGGCCCCGATCGAGCCGATCGACCTCATCGAGCTGCTCGCCCTGCCGCTCGCCGGCCGCGAGCCGCCGTTCTTCCTCGCCATGGACGGGATCGAGGACCCCCACAACCTCGGGGCGCTCGCCCGCAGCGCCGAAGGGGCCGGCTGCCACGGCGTGATCGTGCCCAGGCACCGCAGCGCCCCCCTGTCGGCGGTGGCGGTGAAGTCCTCGGCCGGCGCCCTCCAGCACCTGCCCGTGGCCGAGGTCCCCAACCTCCCGCGGGCCATCGAGCGGCTGCGTGACTCCGGCGTGTGGTGCATCGGCCTGACCGGCGACGTCGAGGCCAGCCTCTTCGAGCTCGAGCTGGCCGACGAGCCGGTCTGCGTGGTCGTCGGTGGCGAAGGCGCCGGCCTGCACCGCCTGGTCAGGGAGGCCTGCGACGTGCTCGTCCGCATCCCCATGGCCGGGCGGGTCGAGAGCCTCAACGCCGCCGTCGCCGGCGCCCTCGCCCTGTTCGAGGTCCGCCGCCGCCGCGGCCTGCCGCCGCCCCGCTGACGCGATACCCTTTCCCCACCCGCTGGCGTGGCGCAATCGGCAGCGCAGCTGTCTTGTAAACAGCAGGTTGGGGGTTCGAGTCCCTCCGCCAGCTCCACTGCTGCTGCGCTGTGGCCTTCACGACGTCCGTTCCGTCTCCAACCTCGCGAGCAAACGCACCCGAGGTGCCCTGCTGTCCTTCGGATGGTTTGGGTGGAGAGTAGAGCGAGCGGCGAAGCGTCATCCGTTATGCGGGCAGTTTATGGCGCGGTGCAAGTTGCTGAGGCGATGAGCGACAGCGAAGTGTTGTTCCGAAGCAGTGCGGCAGCTCCGGCAGGCTCGCTGCAAGGCCAGTGCGCAGCAATGACGCTTAGGGCCTGCGCCAGTAGGTGGTCAGGGGCGGTGGCGAGTCCAGGGTCCCGGCACGAGATCGGAAGAGTGATCGCAGCTTCGGATCTCTCGTACCAGGGCCGCTGGTGCGGCTATGCCTTAGCGATCTGGATCAGGTTGCCGCAGGTGTCATCGAACACCGCCGTCGTCACAGCGCCCATCTCGACCGGCTCCTGGGTGAACCGGACGCCGAGGCCGCGGAGCCGCTGGAACTCGGCGTGCACGTCGTCGACGGCGAACGAGGTGGCCGGGATCCCGTCGGCCACCAGCGCCGCCTTGAACGGCCCGGCGGCCGGGTGGGCGTCGGGTTCCAGGAGCAGCTCCGGGCCCTGGGGGTCGTCGGGCGACACCACTGTGAGCCAGCGCGCCTCGCCGACGGGGATGTCGGTCTTCTTCACAAACCCGAGCACGTCGGTGTAGAACCGCAGCGCCTTCTCCTGGTCGTCCACGAGCACCGAGGTGATGTAGATCCTCATCTGCTGCTCCTCTTGCGGTTGGGTCGCCACCGCTCGAGGATCGTCTCGAGCGGCGTGGTGTCGAGATGGTGGAACTTGTACCTGCCCTCCCTCCTGGTCCTTACCAGGCCCGCCGACTCCAGGACGTCGAGGTGCTGGGAGATGGCCTGCCGCGTCGAGCCCAGCCCGTGCTTGGCCGCGAGCCGGGTGCAGATCTCGAAGAGGGTTTGCCCGTCCCGCTCGCTGAGCTCGTCGAGGATCGCCCTCCTTGTGGGGTCGGCGAGTGCCCGATACACGTCGCTCATGGCAGGCATGATAGGCAAGTAGCTACTTGCCTGTCAACCAACCCTAGCGTGGCCCGTGAGTCAGCTCAGCTGGGCAGGCCCAGGGCAGCGCCTTTGCGGTGTTCCCCACCGACGACGGTGGAACCTGGCTGGCCACCAACTCCCACGTCGTCGAGGACGCAATCCACACCGACCGCAGCGTCCGGCTGGTGCAGCGCGACCGCTCCTGGGCCGGGGAGGTATCCACCTGGAGCGACCGGCCCGACGTCGCGCTGATTCGAGTCGCGGGCGACTTGCCCACCCTCAGCGTCGCCGCGTCGCCCAACGTTGGCGATCAGGTGCTCGCCTACGGCTCACCGTTCGGGCTGCCGGACACCGTGACCAAGGGCATCGTGTCGGCGATGCGGGGGACTACCTGAAGACCGACGCACAGATCAACCATGGCAACTCCGGCGGTCCGCCGCTGAACGCCCGAGGCGAGGTAGTCGGCATCACCAGCTACGACTTGGAGGGCGGGCGGATCAGGACTTGGCGTGGCGATCAGCATGCCGGCGTTCTGCAGAGCCGTGGTCCAGGACGGGAGTTGTTGACGGTTGTGGCCGCCATCCGATTTCTGTCGGAAGGTACTTGATCATCCCAATGATCATCCAGTCGTTCCGACTGCCTCCGTCGGGAGCCGTATGGACCGATGGACCACCCAACGCCAGCAGGCTAGATCCGTTTGGAGCCGCCCAGGTCGAC
>Ga0209875_1000119_pt1 | contig 10819 bp, 11 predicted proteins | sample GWRWS3_0_10_FD_187219 | JGI IMG/M metagenome (GOLD analysis project Ga0209875, IMG submission 187219) | Riverbed sediment microbial communities from areas with vegetation nearby in Columbia River, Washington, USA - GW-RW S3_0_10 (SPAdes)... | ecosystem: Environmental > Aquatic > Freshwater >...
GCCTGGCCGCCGCCCTCGCCGCCGGAGGGGCCCGGGGAACCCCGAGGGGGGTGCCCCGGTGAATCAGGCCCCGGAGGTGACCCACCCCCGCTCCTACTACGGCCGGCCGATCCTCAAGCAGCCGGTCTGGACCGACGAGATCCCCGCCTACTACTTCACCGGGGGCCTTGCCGGCGCCTCCGCCAGCCTGGCCCTGGGCGCGCGGCTGACCGGCAACGACCGGCTGGCCCGCAGCGCCCTGACCGCCGCCGCCGCCGGGGTGACGGCCAGCCTGCCGCTGCTGGTCGACGACCTCGGCCGCCCCGAGCGGTTCCACCACATGCTGCGGGTGCTGAAGCCGACCTCGCCGATGAACGTCGGGTCGTGGCTGCTGCTCGGCCTCGGCCCGGCCGCCGTCGCCGCCGTCGCGTGCGACCGGCTCGGCGTCTTCCCCCGCCTTGGGCGGCTCGCCGAGACGGTGGCCGGGATCCTCGGGCCGGCGGTGTCGACCTACACCGCGGTGCTGGTGGCCGACACCGCCGTGCCGGTCTGGCACGAGGCGGGGCGGGAGCTGCCGATGGTGTTCGCGGCCGGCGCGGCCGCGGCCGCCGGCGGCGCGGCCGCCGTGCTCACGCCGCCGGCCGCCGCCGGCGCGGCCCGCCGGCTCGCCGTCGGCGGCGCGCTGGTGGAGCTGGCCGCCGCGGAGGTCATGCAGCGGCGGCTCGGGGAGCTGGCGCAGCCGTACCGCCAGCAGCCCGCCCGGCGCTATGCGCTGCTGGCCAGGGCCTGCACCGCCGGTGGGGCGCTGCTGCTCGGCGCGCTCGGCCGGCGCCGGCGGGCGGCGGTCGCCGGCGGGCTGCTGGCGATGGCGGGCTCGGCCTTCCAGCGGTTCGCGGTCCACAAGGCCGGCTTCGGCTCGGCCGCCGACCCCCGCTACGTCGTCGAGCCCCAGCGGGAGCGGCTCGCCGAACGCTGACCGACTCCTGCGCATTCGGCATGTTTCCGCGTACCACGACGCTTGGGGATGGATTTGCCCGCTCTCGCTGGTCGGCGACATGATTCGCCGGCGACGAGGACGGGAGGCGATCGTTTGCTGAGCATGCTGCTTGCGTATCTGCCGCGCGGCAACACGCTGGACCAGCAGGTGTGGCATCGCCGCCACGTGTTCCTGCAGTGGGTCCTGCTGCTGCACGTGGTGGGGCTGTACGTGTTCGGGCTGTGGCGCGGCTACGGCTCGGCGGAGGTCGCCACCGCGCTGGTGGCGCCGTTCGCCTGCCTGGTCGTGGGCCGGCTCGTGTCCCAGCGGCGGCTGGCCTCGCTGTTCATCACCGCCGGGCTGGTGTACTGCTCGGCGGCGCTGGTGGGCTTCTCGGGCGGCTCGATCGAGGCCCACTTCCACTTCTTCATCATGATCGGCTTCATCGCGCTGTACCAGGACTGGGTGCCGTTCCTGTGGAACATCTTGTTCACCGTGGCCAGCCACGGGATCGGCTCGGTGTGGCAGACGAACCTCATGTTCAACCACCCCGCCGGCCAGACCAGCCCCTGGACCTGGTCGGTCATCCACGGCGTGGCCGTCCTCGCCGCCTGCGTCGGCGTCGTGGTCTTCTGGCAGAACACCGAGACCGAGCAGCAGAAGTCGCTGCGGCTGACCAAGCAGCTCGCCGACGCCGAGCTCACCCGCCGCAAGTTCACCGCCGACCTGCTGGTCAACCTGGCCAGGCGCAACCAGAGCCTGATGTACCGGCAGCTCGGCCTCATCAACCAGCTCGAGGAGCAGGAGAAGGACCCGGACGCGCTGGCCGACCTGTTCCGCCTGGACCACCTGGCCACCCGCATCCGGCGCAACGCCGAGAGCCTGCTGGTGCTCTCCGGCGAGGACCCGCCCCGCACCTGGGGCCGCCCGGTGCTGCTGGTCGACGTGGTGCGCGCGGCCATCGCCGAGACCGAGGACCTGGACCGGGTCGTGTTCGCCGTCGACGAGCGGCTGGCCGTGCTCGGCAACGCCGTGGCCGACCTCACCCACCTGCTGGCCGAGCTGGTGGAGAACGCCGTGCACTTCTCGCCCCCCGAGGCCAGCGTGATCATCCGCACCCGGCCGTACCTCCAGACGGCGGGCGCGCACGTGCTCACCGTCGAGGACTGGGGCGTCGGCATGCGGGCCGAGGACCTCGCCGAAGCCAACGACCTGCTCGCCAACCCCCGCGACGTCGACCTCTCGGTGTCGCAGCGGCTGGGGCTGCACGTCGTCGCCCGCCTCGCCCAACGCCACAACATCGAGGTCTCGCTCACCCCGACCCCCGGCTGCGGCGTCACCTCGGCGATCGTGCTGCCACCGGAGCTGTTCTCCACCGAGGTCGCCGAGCCCGTCAGCCCACCGGTGGACCAGCCCGTCTCCCGCCTGGCGATGGCCTCGGCGTCGCGGCCGGTGTCACGGCCGGCGGCGCCGCAGCCCGCGGCGTCCACGGCGGCGACGGCGGTGGCGACCGCGCCGTCCTGGCCCGCCGCCCGCGACGCCGTCGGCCGCGCCAACCCCGACGACGCCGAGTGGACGGGCTGGTGGCAGCCGTCCCCCGACGGCGGCGAGAACGGCGGCGACGCCGCGAACGGCGACCGCGGCGACCGGCCCGCCCCGACCGCCGGCCGCGACACGCCGAGCGGCGAGCGGGAGCGCCCGCCCGGCGGGGCGCGAGGCCCGGCGGCCACGGTGCCCATACCGCCGCCGGTGGAGCCGCAGCTCGCCCGCCGCGTGCCGCAGGCGCACCTCGCGCCGGAGCTGCGCCGGCAGCAGGCCGAGGAAGACGAGCCGTCCGCGCCGCCACCCGACGCCGAGCAGGCGCGGGAGGCGCTCTCCCGCTACCAGGCCAGCCGCGAGGCCGCGCGGGCGCTGGTCGACCGCGACCCCATGGACGGCAACGGCCAGCCGACTGGTGACGGTGGCTGGAAGTGACCGCGGCGGGAGCCGTGGGGGGGCGGCAACTGGACTGGCTCCTGATCGACTTCTCGCGCCGCACCGCCGGCGTCCGGCACAGCCTGGTGGTGTCCCGCGACGGGCTGCGACTGGCCACCTCCGAGCGGATCGACACCGGGCTCGCCGACCAGCTCGCGGCGATCACCTCCGGGCTGGTCAGCCTCGCCCAGGGCGCCGCGCGGGCGTTCGGCGCCGAGCCGGTCCAGCAGACGATCGTGGAGATGGCCGGCGGCTACCTGTTCGTCAGCTCGATCAGCGAGGGCGCCGTGCTGGCCGTGTTCGCCGACCGCTACTGCGACATCGGCATGATCGGCTACGAGATGACCCTGCTCGCCACGCGGGTCGGGTACGTCCTCACCCCGGCGCCGCGGGTGAGCTCCGGCGGGGCGGCACCATGACCGACGACCGCCGCGAAGACCGCGTCGTGCCGGTGTATGCGTTCACCCGCGGCCGCACCCGGCCGGCAGGGCGGGACCTGCCGCTGGAGGCGGTGGTGACCGCCACCGAGCGCGCCAGCCGCTCGGGCGCCTCGTTGCAGATGGAGCTGCGCGCCATCGTCGGGATGTGCACCGGGCCGATGTCGCTGGCCGAGATCGGCGCGGCGCTGGAGGTGCCCGTCGGGGTCGCGAGGGTGCTGGTCGGCGACCTCGCCAACGCCGGCTATCTCGCCGTCCACATGCCACAACCCGTCGCCGCCGACGGCGGCCCCGGCTACGCGATCCTTGGGAGGCTTCTGGATGGACTCCGTGCGCGTTGAGACCCGTAGGTCGCCGACGCATGCCGGCCAGCAGCTCATCCCGCTCAAGGTCCTGGTGGCCGGCGGGTTCGGGGCCGGCAAGACCACCTTCGTCGGGTCGGTGTCGGAGATCCCGCCGCTCACCACCGAGCAGGACATGACCGCGCTGTCGGTCGGCGTGGACGACACCGCCGCCGTCCCGGACAAGACCACCACCACGGTGGCGATGGACTTCGGCCGGATCACGGTCGACGAGCAGCTCATCCTCTACCTGTTCGGCACGCCCGGGCAGTCCCGCTTCTGGTTCATGTGGGACGAGCTCGCCCGGGGCGCCGTCGGGGCGGTGATCCTGGTCGACCTGCGCCGGGTGGACGACTGCTTCCCGGCGATCGACTACTTCGAGGACCGCGGGCTGCCGTTCGTGGTGGCCGCCAACGCCTTCCCCGGCACCGAGGTCTTCACCGACGACGCGGTCCGCGACGCGCTGGCGCTGGCGTCTTCCAGCCCGCTGGTGCGGATGGACGCCCGCGACCCCAGGTCCTGCATGCGCACGCTCATCGCCCTGGTCGAGCACGCCCTGGCGCGCAGCACCGCCGCCTAACGGGGCTCGCCACCGCAGCGGCGGGCGCCACCCGGCGCACCGCCGTCCAAGCTGTGCCCGACGGCCGGCCGAGCACCACACGAGGGCTTTGCCCGGGAGATCGTTGCTGGGCACTTGGCCCGATGTTAGAGTCCGCGCACGCTCGGGCGCAGGGAGGGGAGATCGGGCATGGCGAGCTACGCGGAGCAGGTCGGGGATCGGCTCCGCAACATCCGCTTGCAGAAGGGCCTGTCCCTGCACGACGTCGAGCAGCGCTCCACCAAGGAGTTCAAGGCCAGCGTCCTCGGCGCCTACGAGCGTGGCGAGCGCAGCATCTCCGTGCCGCGCCTGCAGCGCCTCGCCATCTTCTACGGCGTCCCCGTCGACCACCTGCTGCCGCGGCTGGGCCCCGAGATGGTCGAGTCGACCGCCACCGCCGCCGAGGAGGCGGTCTGCATCGACCTGGAGGCGCTCGAGGCCAGGCGCGAGCCGGAGGCGCAGACCCTCGGCCGCTACCTGTCCCTGATCCAGATGCAGCGAGGCGACTTCAACGGCAAGATGCTCACCATCCGCCGCGACGACGTGCGGGTGCTGGCCGCGATCCTCGACCAGTCCCCGGGAGGCCTGATCGAGCGGCTGGAGGACCTCGGCCTCCGCCGCCCCGCGTTCGGGTAGCCTCTAGGCCGAGGAACGACCTCGCTGGAGGTGATCTTGGCCCGCCCGTTGACATTGGCCGGCGTGTTCGCCCACCCCGACGACGAGAGCTGGTCGCTGGCCGGCGTGTTCGCGGTGCTGGTCCCCAAGGGCGTCCGCGGGGTCGTCTGGACCGCCACCCGCGGCCAGGCCGGCCAGATCGCGGCCGACTCCGGCGCCACCCGGGAGACGCTGCCGCGGGTGCGCGAGGCCGAGGAGCGGGCCGCGATGGCGTCGGTCGGCGTGGAGCGGGTGGTGTTCGGCGACTTCGTAGACGGGCAGGTCGAGCGCGCCGACGGGGACGCGCTGTCCGCCGCGGTGCGCGGGTTCCTGGAGCGGGAGCTCCCCGACGTGGTGGTCACCATGGAGCCGGGCGGGGTGACCGCCCACCCCGACCACATGGCCGTGTCCGGCGCGGTCCAGGCCGCGTTCGCCGCCTACGCCGCGACCGCCCGCGACCGCGAGCCGAGGCTGTACCACTGGGGCGTCCCGGTCTCGTCCCTGCGGCGCTTCCACGAGCTGGCGCGGGCTGCCGGCCAGGAGCTGCCCGGAGAGGACGACCCGTACGGCCCCCGCGGCACCCCCGACGAGCGGTTCACCTGCCGGGTGGACACCTCGCCGGTGGCGGAGACGGCATGGCGGGCGCTGCTGGCGCACCGCACCCAGACCGACGACGTCTTCTACCGGATGCTGCGGCATCGGGACGCCTGGCGGGAGGTGTTCGCCGGGTCCTCGTTCATCCGCGTCCACCCGGCGCCCCTGCCCGCGGAACCGCCAGAGACGTCGCTGGTCGACGCGTTCACGGGAGCCGACGGTGGCTGAGCCGACCCCGGCGCCGAAGGTGGCCTTCAAGACCCTCGGCTGCCGGCTCAACCAGGCCGAGTCCGAGCAGGCCCTGGAGGCGCTCGGGGCGCGCGGCTTCGACCTCGCCCACGCCGGCGAGCAGCCGGACGTGGTGGTCATCAACACCTGCACGGTCACCGCCGAGTCGACCGCCTCGTCGCGGCGGCTGATCCGCAAGACCGCCGAGGCCCACCCCGGCGCGACCGTGGTGGTCACCGGCTGCTACGCGGTCGCCGAGCCGGAGGAGGCCAGGGCGATCCCCGGGGTCGACCTGGTCGTCGGCAACGACCACAAGGACCGCCTCGCCGCGCTGGTCACCGCCGTCCCGGCGGTGCGGCGCCTGCCCCTGGTCATGCGTCCCGCCCCGCTGGAGCGGCTCCGCACCCGGGTGGCGGTCAAGGCCCAGACCGGCTGCGACGAGTGGTGCACGTTCTGCATCATCCCCCGCACCCGCGGCCCGCTCCACTCGTATCCGGAGGAGCAGGTGGTCGCCGACGTCCGCCGCCAGGTCGAGCGGGGCGTGCGCGAGGTCGTGCTCACCGGCGTCCACCTCGGCAAGTACGGCGAGGACCGGGGCGAGCGCGAGGCCCTGGCCCGGCTGGTCGACCGGCTCACCGCGATCGACGGCCTGCTGCGCCTGCGCCTGTCCAGCGTCCTGCCCGTGCAGGTCACCCCGGCGCTGGTCGAACGGGTCCGCGACGACCCCAAGGTCTGCCGGCACCTCCACGTCCCGCTGCAGGCCGGCGACGACGAGGTGCTGGCCCGCATGCACCGCCCCTACCGCATCGCCGAGTTCCTCGACCGGGTCGAGCACGCCAAGGCCGAGGTGCCAGGGCTCGGCCTGTCCACCGACGTGATCGTCGGCTTCCCCGGTGAGACCCGCGCCCAGTTCGCCGCCACCTTGGCGGTCGTCGAGCGGGTCGGGTTCTCCAAGCTGCACGTGTTCCGCTACTCGCAGCGGCCCGACACCCCCGCCGCCACCATGCCCGACCAGGTGCCCGTGGCGGAGAAGAAGGCGCGGGCCAGGGAGCTGATCGCCCTCGGTAGCGAGCTGCGCCGCCGCTTCCACGAGGACCACGTCGGCCGGCTGCTGCAGGTGCTGGTCGAGACCGCCGGCGAGGGCCTGGCGGAGGGGACCAGCGACAACTACGTCAAGGTCCGCTTCCCGGGCGGCGCCGAGCTGGTCGACCGGGTGGTGACCGTGCGAGGCTTGCGCGCCGACGCCGAGGGGATGGAGGCTGCCGCTCCGCAAGCCGGAGCCGCCGAGCGCATGGGAGGCGCTGCGTGAGGGACCCCGACTGCCTGTTCTGCAAGATCGTGGCCAAGGAGATCCCGGCCGACACGGTGCTGGACCGGGACGACGTGCTCGCCTTCCGGGACGTCAACCCCCAGGCGCCCACCCACGTGCTGGTCGTCCCCAAGGAGCACCTCCCCAGCCTGGAGGCGGTCGGCACCGGGGACGAGCCGCTGCTGGCCAGCCTGGTCGACGCCGTCAACGAGGTCGCAAGGGCCGACGGCGTGGACGGCGGCTTCCGGATGGTCACCAACGTCGGCCCCGCCGCCGGCCAGTCGGTCGACCACCTGCACCTGCACGTGCTCGGCGGGCGCGCGATGACCTGGCCGCCGGGCTGACGGGTGCCGACGGTCGCGCCCTACGGGTCCTGGAGGTCGCCGATCGGCGCCGACCTCGTCGCCGCCGGCGGCGTCGCGCTCGACGAGGTCCGCGGGGCCGGCGAGGCCGTGCTGTGGCTGGAGGGGCGGCCGCTCGAGGGCGGCCGCCAGGTCGTCTGCCGGGCCTTGCCAGGAGGTCAGGGTGGGACGGCCGAGGACGTGACCCCGGAGGGCTTCAACGTCCGCACCCGGGTGCACGAGTACGGCGGCGGCGCCTACGCGGTCCACGGCACCACCGTGCTGTTCGCCAACTTCGGCGACCAGCGGCTGTACCGGCACGACCCGGGACGGCCGCCGCGCCCGATCACCCCGGAACCGCCGGCCCCGGCCGCCCACCGCTACGCCGACGCCAGCCTCACGCCCGACGGCCGCCTGCTGGTCTGCGTCCGCGAACGGCACGAGGACGGCAAGGTCAGCAACGAGCTGGTCGCCCTGCCCGCCGACGGCGCCGCGGCGCCGGTGTTGCTGGCGGCCGGGCGCGACTTCTACGCCAGCCCGCGCTGCTCCTCCGACGGCCGCCGGCTCGCGTGGCTGGAATGGGACCACCCGAACATGCCGTGGGACGCCACCGAGCTGAAGGTGGCCGCGCTCGGCGCCGGCGGCGCCGTCGCCGGCGGCGCGGCGACCGTGGCCGGCGGCCCCGGCGAGTCGATCTTCCAGCCGGAGTGGAGCCCCGACGGCGTGCTCCACTTCGTCAGCGACCGCAGCGGCTGGTGGAACCTGTACCGGCTCGCCGCCGACGGCCGCGTGGAGGCGTTGGCGCCGATGGAGGAGGAGGTCGGCAGCCCGCAGTGGGTGTTCGGGCTGTCCAGGTACGCGTTCCTGCCCGGCGGCCGGGTCGCCCTCGTCCACGGGCACGGCCCGCTGCAGCGGCTCGGCGTGCTCGACCCCGACGGCACCCTCACCGACCTGGACCTGCCGTTCACCTCGTTCCACCAGCTCCGCGCCGTCGGCGGCCGCCTGGCGTGCGTGGCCGGCAGCGCCACCCACTCGGCCGCCGTGGTCGTCGTCGACCCGGCCGGCGGCGACGTCGAGGTCCTCCGGCGCGGCAGGGACGAGACGCCCGACCCCGGCTACCTGTCGGTGCCGCGCGCGATCCGGTTCCCCACCACCGGCGGCCGCACCGCCAACGCCCTCTACTACCCGCCGGCCAACCGCGACTTCCGGGGACCCGATGGCGAGCGCCCGCCGCTGCTGGTGGAAAGCCACGGCGGGCCGACCGCCGGGGTCTCCAGCCTGCTCAGCATGGGCTACCAGTTCTTCACCAGCCGCGGGTTCGCGGTGGTCGACGTCGACTACGGCGGCTCCACGGGGTACGGCCGCTCGTACCGGCGGCAGCTCGACGGCCAGTGGGGCATCGTCGACGTCGACGACTGCGTCGCCGCCGCGCGCCAGCTCGCCGAGTGGGGCGAGGTCGACTCGCGCCGGCTGGCCATCCGCGGCGGCAGCGCCGGCGGCTGGACGACCCTGTGCGCGCTCACCTTCCGCGACGACTTCGCGGCCGGCGCCAGCTACTTCGGCGTGGCCGACGCCGAGGCGCTGGCCCGCGACACCCACAAGTTCGAGTCCCGCTACCTGGACGGCCTGATCGGCCCCTGGCCGGACGCGGCCGAGCTGTACCGGCAGCGCTCGCCGATCCACTTCACCGACCGGCTCTCGTGCCCGGTGATCCTGTTGCAGGGCCTGGAGGACGAGGTCGTCCCGCCTGCCCAGGCCGAGGCGATGGCCGCCGCCCTGGACGCCAAGCGCATCCCGTACGCCTACGTCGCCTTCGCCGGCGAGCAGCACGGCTTCCGCCAGGCCGCCAACATCCGGCGCGCCATCGAGGCCGAGCTGTACTTCTACGGCCGCGTGTTCGGCTTCGACCTGGCCGACCCGGTCGACCCCATCCCGATCGCGCACCTGTAGCCCAGGCGCCCGCGTCTCAGCCCGGCTCGGGGTCGGTCGACGGGCAGCCGCCGGCACGGCGCGTCCTCGCCGACGGGGTCGCCCCGGCCGGTGACCAGCACCCGCATCGCGCCTCACTCGCTCAGGTGCCCAGCAGCGTCTCCCGGTCGCGCCACGCCAGCGCCAGGCACGCGGCCGCGGCCGGCGCCATCGGTTCCGACCCGAGGAGCTGCGCGACCCGCTCCTCGACGAAGGGGATCCCGTGCGCCGGGCGGCCCGGCGTCGCCATGGTGACCACCACGCCCTCGTCGTTGGCGACCACCAGCCCGCTGAACAGCTCGTCGAACACCTCGTCGTCGAAGACGGCGACGGTGAGGATCTCGCCCCACAGCGTGAGCGGGTCGAGGCCGACGCCAAGGCACCACACGCGGACGCGGCCCGACCGGCGTGCCGCGTCCATCGACCGGAACGGCTCCTCGGCCCGGTAGTCGATCGGCGCGCTGGCGTTGCCGTCGTGGTCGAGCCTGCCGAGGAACTCCTCGCTGTACTCGCGCTGCACGTTGCGCCACAGGTCGAAGTCGCTCGCCAGCCCCGCCAGCGAGACGCCCGACGGCTGGAACACCCCGGCGGGCATGACGTGGTACATGCCGCCGGCCACCGCCACCTGGCCGGCGTCGCGCTGGTGCAGCACGAACGACGCCGCCTGCCTGGAGCGACGGATCGTGAGCGTGTCGACCGAGGGCAGCAGCGGCCTGCGGGCCAGGTCGAACGGGTCGCCGACGAGCGTGCGGAACGGCAGCGGCCGCGTCGCCGGCCGCGCCAGCGAGGTCCCGCCGGCGGTCAGGACGAGGTGCCGGTCGGCCAACTCGTGGGCGGCGGCTTCGCAGACGTCGACCGCGTCGAAGTAGGTGGTGGTCCCGAAGGTGAGCCGGCCGCCTCCCGTGGCCGGGAAGTCGACGTCGAGCAGGCGGAAGCCGATGCGGTTCGCGAACAGCGCCGGGCGGTTGAGCTGCCGGAGCGCATGCGAGTAGCGCTGGTAGCGCTCCTGCGGCGAGCGCAGCGGGCGTGCCCCGCTCGCCTCCGGCTCGACCCCGGTGACCGGCGTCGGCGTGGGGTCGCCGGCGGCCGCCAGCTCGACCGTCGCCAGCTCGACCGGGCCGGCGGGGAGCCAGTCGGGCCGGGTGAGCAGGTCGCTGCCCTCGACCCGGCCGCAGCGCCAGTGCCACCGGGCGGCGATCCGGCTCAGCTCGATCCGGTGCTCGTTGAGCCCCTCGCGGACCAGCACCCAGCGACGCTGGTCGGCGTGGACCTGCTCGTTCCCGGCGCCGGACGGCGCGGGCTTGCCAGCCGGCTGGGCTTGCCGGCCGGGCGAGGGACGCGGGTGCCTGGCCGCGTCGAACGCGGTCCAGCGCCGCCACAGCTCCCCGTCGGCCTCCAGGACCCGCTCGGCCTCGCGGGC
>Ga0209875_1000122_pt1 | contig 10691 bp, 7 predicted proteins | sample GWRWS3_0_10_FD_187219 | JGI IMG/M metagenome (GOLD analysis project Ga0209875, IMG submission 187219) | Riverbed sediment microbial communities from areas with vegetation nearby in Columbia River, Washington, USA - GW-RW S3_0_10 (SPAdes)... | ecosystem: Environmental > Aquatic > Freshwater >...
ACCGATGCGCCCTGATCGCGGCCGCCTGCGTGGTGAGCCTGGTCCCCTCAAGCCCCTCCTGGGCCGAGCGGATATGGGACCAGGAGCTGAAGCGGTATCTGACCGAACAAGAGATGACGCACGCGGAGGTGTTCCTCACCGAAGAAGAGGCGGTCAAGATCATGTTCCCCAAATCGGAGCGGATCCGCAAGGAGGTGCTGCAGCTCAGCCCTGACCAGAAATCCCTCGTCGAGTCGCGCATCGGCTGGAAGTTTCCAGAAGAGTCCTTCGAGGTTTACCTCGGCGAGACGGGGGCCACCGTGGACGGATACGCCATGGTCCAGAACACCATCGGAAAGCACAAACATATGACCTACATGGTGGGAGTGGATCACAGCGGCCACGTCACGGACGTGGAGTTGTTGGTATTTCGGGAAGCCCGCGGCAGCGAAGTCCGCACCAAGCGGTTCAATTATCAGTACGAAGGCAAAACCCTGCTGGATCCGGTCCGCATCAACAAGGACATCATCAACATCAGCGGCGCCACCATGTCGGTGCGGTCCATGACCGCCGGGGTGAAACGGGTGCTTGTCCTGGTGGACGAGCTCTATCTGAAGCCCCTCGGCCGGGGGAGCGACACGTTGGCTGCCAAACGTGCCGACAGAGGATTTTTCGGCTTTCTGTTCGGGGACTGAGGACCGGACGAGCCCTTATGCGCAACTTCAATACACGATTTCGTCTGCGTGACACCGACCGTCACATCCGATTTGTCTATACGCTTTTTCTTCTTCTGATGCTGTTCGGTTTCGGCTTCTCTTTCTTTTGGGCCCACAGCATGACCGGGCTTTCTCCCCAGGGGATAGCCAATCACTACCGAGGGTCAGATGCGACATTCGGTGAGCCCATGTCGTTTCGAGAGCTAGCGGAAATCACTCATTTCCATCTCTTTACCATGCCGGTGGTCTTCATGATCCTGGTGCATGTGCTGTATCTGACCATGGCCAGCAACAGGCTCAAAGTCCTTATGACCTGGATGGGCTTTGGCGGTGTGATTCTTGATCTCATCTCTCCCTGGTTGATCCGCTACGTCTCGCCGATGTTTGTAATAACCATGCTTGGGGGCGACATCCTGATGACGGTCAGTTTCCTCGTTATGATGGCGATTCCCCTATATGAGATGTGGGTGGTGAAGCAACCGCTCATGGCTAGGGAAGCCACCGAATGACCTGACGTTTGGCGCTCGAGACCAACTCAACAGGCCCGAGACCTCAGTCCAGAGCCCGTGGCTGCAGCAGCGGTCTTGGGCTTTATTGTTTTTTCCGCATCTGCACCAATGGAGGGAGGCGGATGGTAAGCAATCGGTACCCATCAGGGTTGAGGGACGGGATGGATCCCGAGACTTCATCTTGCCTGGCTACCGGAAAATCTCCGACGGTCCATTCCGGCGGCGAGTTTCACATTGGAAGCGTCGCTTTTTCTCTCGCTCTTGAGGAGGACGGCGATCCAACAGCCATACGTGCTCGGTCACGGGGATCGGACCGGCGACGAGTTAACCAGGCAGTAACTGGAGGAGGAAATCTCAGCCCGCTTCCTTGTAGCCGCAGTCTTCGTTCCGGCACTGCACAGTGGCACCGGCTTGCTTGCTTACTTTCTCGACCAGGAAGGGTGCCTTGCAATTCGGGCAGGGCTTGTTAATCGGGCGGTCCCACAGTGCAAACTCGCATTTCGGGTAATTGGCACAGCCGTAGAAGGAGCGGCCTTTCCTACTTCGTCGTTGGGTCAGCTCCCCGCCGTCGAGCGGACATTTGATGCCCAACGGAATCGGCCTCGTGGTCTTACAGGTTGGATAGGCCGAACAGGCGAGAAACCTGCCGAAGCGACCCGACTTGATGACCATCGGTGACCCACATTTCTCGCACGTTTCGTCCGTGGTGATATCTTGCTTGGCGACGGGCTTGATACTGCCGTCAGGCAATTTCTCGAAGTTTGTCGTATTCCTGCAAGGGGGATCCTCCTTGTAGCCGGGGCAGGCCAGGAATTTCCCGTTCCGGCCCCATTTGATCTCCATCATTCGGCCGCATTTTTCGCACGGGATGTTGGTTGGGGGCTCAACCGTGTCCTTCGGGCCAGGAATCTTCTTCGCCTGTTCCATATCCCTTGTGAACGGCCCGTAGAAGTCGCGCACAGTCGCGACCCAATGTTTTTCGCCTTCTTCGACCTCGTCCAGTTCTTTTTCCATCAATGAGGTGAAGTCGACATTCAGGATGTCAGGGAACCCCTTGACGAGGAAATCGTTGACGATTCGGCCTGTCTCTGTCGGCGCAAAGCGGCCTTCCACCTTTTCCACGTACCGGCGTTCCTGGATGGTGGAAGTGATGCTGGCATAGGTCGACGGCCGGCCGATGCCTTTCTCCTCCAGCTCGCGTATCAACAGCGCCTCATTGTATCGAGGAGGCGGCTGTGTGAAATGTTGCTTCGGCGTCAGTCCCAGCGTCACTTGGCCCTTCTGGACGACAAGCCGCAGCCGTTCTCCCTCGACCAAAGCCGGCAATCGCCGTTCCGTCTCGTCCTCCGGCTCCTGATCGGCCTTGGGACTCTGCGGGGCAAGCTCTGCATCTTTCCCCTCCAGATAGACCGCCGTATGTCCGGGGAACCTGACGACGGTTCCTGTAGCCCGAAACAGATACCGGTTGCGCGTCTGCTCTGGCACGCAATCTACGCGCGTGATGTCCAGGATAGCGGGAACCATTTGAGAGGCTATGAAGCGGTTCCAAATCAGTTTGTAGAGTTGGTAATGATCGCGGTCGAGGTAGGGTCTGACACTCTCCGGATCACGACCGGCCGATGTGGGCCGAATGGCTTCATGGGCCTCCTGGGCAGCCTTCTGAGTCTTATAGACATTGGGCGTCGCAGGGAGGTACTCAGCCCCGAACCGTTCTCGAATCACTCGTCTCGCTTCTTCGGCCGCCTCAGACGCGATGCGCGTGGAGTCCGTCCGCATGTAGGTGATCAGGCCGAGCGGGCCTTCTTTTCCGATCTCCATGCCTTCATAGAGCTGCTGGGCCAGCGTCATGGTTCTCTTAGGGCTGAAACGGAGTTTGCGGGCCGCTTCCTGCTGGAGCCGGCTCGTGATGAACGGAGCCACGGGATTGCGCCGCTTCTCCTTGCGCTCGATGGACTTGACCGTGAACTCCTTCCCGCGTACCGCGGCCACGATGCGCTCAGCCTCCTGGGCCGACGGGATGACAGCCTCTTGATCATCAATGCTGTGAAGCCTGGCCTCAAACGGCGGCGGGCTTGCGCCGGCCAGCGTGGCCGTGATGGACCAGTATTCCTCCGAGCGGAAGGCTTCGCGCTCGCGCTCGCGGTCACAGATCAGCTTCACGGCTACCGATTGCACCCGTCCCATGCTGAGGCCCCGCCGGACTTTCTTCCAGAGTAATTGGCTCCCCTGGTAGCCGACGATGCGATCCAGCACGCGGCGCGCCTGCTGAGCGTTGACCAACTTCATGTCAATCTGGCCCGGCGATTGAAGGGCGCGTTTAATGGCCGACTCCGTAATCTCGTTGAAGAGGACGCGGAAGACCTTGCTGTTTTTCCGCTTGGAATGGCCGTCGATCTCTTCCGCGATGTGCCAGGCAATGGCTTCCCCTTCCCGGTCCGGGTCGGGGGCGAGAAAAACCTTGTCCGCGTCCTGGGCTTTTTTCTTGATCTCGTCCAGGACTTTGGCCTTGCCCTTGATCGTCACGTAGTGCGGCTTGAAGTCGCGGTTCACGTCCACGCCCAGTTTATTGGTAGGCAGATCCTTGACGTGGCCGATGGAGGCCATCACGGTATAGCCGCGGCCCAGGTATTTCGTGATCGTGCGGGCTTTGGCCGGCGACTCCACTATGATCAACGATTTCGCCATGTCAGCTCCCGTGTTCGCTCGATAGCCGTCCCTGCCGAGACAGGGCTTGTCATATATACCGATGTCAGCGTTCTTTGCAAGTCACTCCTGTCAATTATAGCCGAAGGTAGGAATGACCGGGCAGTTGGCGGATGAAATTTTTCAGTTCCAGCGAAAGAAGAAGCGCGGCGACTTCAGCCGCCGGCAGGCTGGCTCTGGCGATGAGATCATCGATGTGCGTCGGCTCATGGGAAAGCAAGTCGTAAATTATTGTCTCCTCCTTGCACAACTGCGGCATGGCCGCGGTCGGGAGAGGGGCCCGGGTCTTCAGCCGCTTCCTGAATGAACCATCAAGCTGCGGCAGGAGTTCCTCGATGATATCCTCGACGCTCTCAACCAGCTTCGCCCCTTCCTTGATGAGACCGTTGGGGCCACGGCTGTTTTCCGCTTTCACGAATCCCGGAACGGCGAAGACTTCGCGACCCTGTTCAGCGGCCAGCCTCGCGGTAATGAGCGACCCGCTCTGGATCGCCGCCTCTGTGACCACCACCCCCAGGCACATCCCGCTGATGATCCGGTTCCGACGGGGGAAATGGTAGCCGTAAGGATAGGCACCAAGAGGCAGTTCGGCCACCACGGCTCCGTTCGATTCGATCTGCTTCCTGAGCGTCTGATGTTCCGGCGGATAGGTGCGGTCGATCCCGCAGCCTAGGACCGCGACGGTTCGACCCTGAGCCGCCAGCGCTCCCCGATGGGCAGCCGCATCGATTCCTCTGGCCAGACCGCTAACGATGGTAAACCCCGCCGATGCCAATTCCTGGCTCAATTGTTCGGTCAGCAGGCGGCCGGCCTGGGTTGCGCGTCGGGCTCCCACGATCGCGACCGCATGGTGATCCGCTTCGCTCAGCCCGCCGCTCATGTACAACAACGGGGGAGGATCGTGAATCGTCCTGAGCCGAGGCGGATAGGTGACGTCGAGGTACGTCACGACCGACAGCCGTAATCGTTCGAGCGATTTGAGTTCTCGATCGATGTCCTGTTGGGTTTCACGATCCAGCCCTCGCTGGATCGCCTGCGCCAGAGAGCTGCTCAGGCCGCCGAGGGTCAGCAGGTCATCCGCCGAGGCAGCCAGCACAGCTTCCGGCGAACCGAAGGCCTGGACGAGCCGACACACAGTTGCGTCGCCCAGCCCCTTCACCGCACGCAACACAAACCAGGTTCGCAGCCACGCCGTGTTCAGCATGGAACGCCCAGCCTACTCTGTCACTCTTTCGCGTGTGCATCCCGTAGAGCGCGGGCCACTGATACCGACGCGCCAGGCGACCCTGTTAGAGGACGACGAGGTCATACTGCTCTAGGTGCGGCGTCAGATCAGCCTTAACGATGATCTTCACACCATACTCACGCTCCAGATCTTCGATCCCCCGGTGTTCCTCATCCTGAAGTAGCGCCGCCACACTTGGATGGGTGCAGACCACGATCTTTTGCTCGTCGGATAACCGTCCGATCCGCCGGATCTCACGGAAAATCTCATAGGCCACCGTCGTGGGCGATTTCGTGTACCCTCGACCTTCGCAGTAATGGCAGGGTTCGGACATGGTCCGCAGGAGGTCCTCACGAACCCGTTCGCGCGAGATCTCGACCAGCCCCAGATCGGAGATGCGGGAAATTCTGGTCCGCGCTTTGTCGCCGGCCATCGCATCCACAAGCGCCTGATAGACTCTCTCTCGATTCTTCTCGCGCTCCATGTCGATGAAATCAATAATGATGATCCCACCGATCCCGCGCAACTTGATCTGGTAAGCGATCTCTTTGACCGCCTCCAGATTGTTCCTCAGGATGGTTTCCTCCTGATCGCGCTTTCCGACATACCGTCCGGTGTTCACATCGATCACCGTCATCGCCTCGGTATGATCCACAACGATGTGCCCGCCGGACTTCAACCACACCTTGCGGTTGATCGCGCGGGAGATTTCCATTTCGATCCCCAGATGGTCGAAGAGGCTTTCTTCCTTCTCGTAATAGTGAATTCGGTTGGTCTGGTCAGGAAGCACGCGGTGGACAAACTCCTTCACCGCTTCATATTCCTCTTTGGAGTCAATGAGCAGGCGCTCCACCTTCCTGGTAAAAAGATCACGAACGACGCGGAACGTCAACGTCAGATCACTGTGGAGCAGGCTCGGCGCCGGCAGTTCCTCGCGCTTTTTCAAGGCATCCTGCCAGAGGACGTTCAGGAACTCGACATCGGATCGGAGATCCTCTTCCTTGACGCCTTCGCTCACCGTCCTGACGATGTAGCCATAGCCGGGCCGGCGCAGCCGCTTCATGATCTCTTTCAGCCGAGCTCGCTCTTCATCCTTCGGAATCCTCCTCGACACGCCGATGTGCTCCACGTTGGGCATAAAGACGAGGGATCGCCCCGGCAGGGAGATATACGTCGTGACCCGTGGCCCCTTGGTCCCGATCGGTCCCTTTGAGATCTGCACCATGAGCTCCTGGCCTTCTTGCAGGAGTTGCTCGATAGGACGTGTCGTCTGGCGACGAGGCCGCGGCATATCGGGACCCTTGTCATCCTCGTCGTTGTCCAGGAGGGTATCCCCTGGCTCCGTGTCCATGGAGAGGTCAGAGACGTGGATGAACGCGGCCCGTTCCAAGCCAATGTCGACGAAGGCTGCCTGCATGCCCGGCAAGACCTTCACCACTTTGCCTTTGTAGATGTTCCCGACAAAGTCCTTCTGCTTGGCCCGGTCGACGTACAGATCCGTCACGACACCATTGTCCAAGACGGCCACGCGGGTTTCTTCCCGAGTGATGCTGATGGCGATTTCCTGCCCCATGTTCGCTCCTCGCAGTCCGGGCCGCCGCCTCGGTTGCCCCCCTCCGTGAGCTGCCGTGATGGACACGTGCCCGCTCGCGGAGAGGCTAGTCAGCCACAACGAGCCCGCGCCCTCCCGGAGACTGCTGCGTCAAAATGTTATCGGTCGAGAACCGTGATTGTTTGCGAGAGCCGGACGGCTCGAGGCTCGTCCTGTCGCCGCTCCCCCGCCCGCCACGCTCGCTCTTATATTTGTGTTAATAAAACAGCGTCAGGCGTCTCCGCTTGATATTCAGCAACAGTCCGAGGGCAGCCATCGTCGTGACCGTCGCACTGCCTCCATAGCTCATCAGGGGTAGCGGGATGCCGACGATCGGGAACATGCCCACGGTCATGCCGATATTCACCACCACGCAGAAACAGATCATCGCAATGATCCCTGCCGCCAACAATGCGCCGAGCATGTCCTTGGCAGTGTACGCTATCTCCAGCGAAAGAATGATCAATCCGACAAAAAGAGCCAGCAGCACCAGGACCCCTAGAAATCCCCACTCTTCAGCGAAGACCGCGAAGACAAAGTCGGTGTGCCCTTCCGGCAAGAATTTGAGTTGACTCTGGGTCCCGCCGTACAGCCCCTTTCCCACCAGCTCCCCCGACCCGACGGCGATGCGCGACTGCAGCGCTTGGTACCCCTTTCCACCGGGATCATAGGCGGGATCCACGAAGGTCATCATCCGCTGTCGTTGGTAGTCGTGGAGCGAACCCCACATCATCTCCCAGGCGAAAGGAAACAGCATGAGCGAAAAGAGCAGAATGATACCCAAGGCCTTGGACCGAACGCCCACCACCAGCAGCATCGCGGCGTAAATCGCCAGAAAACTGAGCCCGCTGCCGAGATCGGGCTGTTTGAGGATTAGGAACAGCCCCGGCATCATGATCAGGGCTGGCAGCACGACCCGTTGCATCCACCCCTCGCGGGGGGCCCTGGCATAGTAGCTCGCGAGCACAAGGATCAGGACCAGCTTCGCGAACTCAGAGGGCTGAAACGCAAAGGGACCGACGGGGATCCACCGCTGTGCGCCGCGGCTCGTCTTCCCAGTGATCAGAACCACGACCAGCAACGCAAGCACGATGACATAAAGGGTGTACGACACTCGGGAAATCTGGTGATAGTCGAACAAGAGCATGATCGCAAAGGCCGCGCCTCCGAGCAGGATCCAGATCAACTGCTTCACGTACAGCGGAAGACCGCCTCCGGGCTGGGCATAGGTCACGCTGTAAATGGACAGGACCCCGACCGCCAGGATGGCACACACGACCGCCACAAACCGCCAGTCGAAACTGTCGAACTGCCGGCTATCCAGCACTCGGTCAATCATGCGTTTCCTGCGCCCGCAGAGCCGCCAGGACTGGTCCTGCCTCCGATCCCGATTGGACGACTCGAGGTTCGTAGGGCGCGAGTTTCACGAAGGCCTCGATCATCTGTTTGGCCAGCGGCGCCGCCGCCGACCCTCCATGCCCCATATGTTCGACCAGGATCACCACCGCGATGCGTGGGGCTTCGACTGGCGCGTATGAGACGAACCACGCGTGGTCCCTGAACTTCTTCGGAATGTCTTTCTCCGGTCCCGGCCGAAGCGCGGCGATCTGCGCTGTGCCAGTCTTCCCGGCAATGGTCACCAGGGAGGATTTGGCGCGGGTCGCGGTGCCCTCAGTCACCACGCCGGCGAGTGCGCTCCGAATAATCGCGAGCGTGTCGGGCTTGAGGTTCAGCCGGCTCAGTGGCACGCTCGGTAGTTCCAGCACACGCCCGGTCGCGCGATCCATTACTGCTCTGACGAGGCGGGGCCGAACCGGCACGCCGTTGTTGGCCACCGTCGCGGTGAGGGAGGCCATTTGGATCGGCGTCACGGTCACAAACCCTTGGCCGATGGAAGCGGAAATGGTCTCGCCCGGCAACCACTGTTCGCCTCGAGCTTTCACCTTCCAGTCGGGAGATGGCACAATCCCGACCCGCTCGGAGGGAAGCTCGATGCCGGTTGGGCTGCCGAGGCCGAAGAGTTTCGCATAGGAGGCGATGGTATCGATCCCCATTCGCTGGCCGGCGGTATAGAAAAACACATCGCACGAGTGCACCAGCGCCTGGGTCACGTTCATCAGCCCATGTCCGCCAGCCTTCCAGTCCCGGTAGAAGCGCCGGCCAAACTGATAGCCGCCCGCACATCGGATCTGCGTGGAGGGCTCGACCGTCTTGGTCTCGAGCGCAGCAGCGGCCATGGCGATCTTAAATATCGAGCCAGGGGGATACTGTCCCTGCGTCGCCCGATTGTTCAGCGGACGCCCCTCGTGCTGGACAATCTCATCCCACTGCTTGGGGGTCAGTTCCCGCGAGAGCACGTTCGGATCAAAGGCGGGCCTGCTTGCCAGCGCCAGCACCTCTCCGGTCTTGGGATCGAGAGCCACAATGGCGCCAGCCTCGTCACCCAACAACTCCTCCGCCAGCTTTTGCAGGCGAAGGTCAATGGTGAGGTAGAGATCATCTCCGGCCCGTGGCTTCTCCACCGAGACCGTCCGTTTCTCATGTCCCAGTGCGTCCGCTTCAATCAGCTTCTGCCCTGCGCGTCCCCTCAGGAAACGGTCATAGGTGACCTCAACCCCGTACTGGCCCACGATGCTCCCCTGATGGAGGTCCGCATAGTCAGCCAGCTCCAGTTGGTCCGGCGACACCTCCCCAACATATCCGATCACATGCGAGGCTGTCAGTCCCGTCGGGAAATTCCGCTGAGATTCGGCTTGAATCATCACCCCAGGAAGATCCAGCCGATGGGATTCGATCTGCGCCGCCTCACGCAGCGTCAGGCGGTCCTTGATTTTCCTCGGTAGCAGTTTGCTGGCTCGCTCGGACAATTTTTTCCGAAGCCTGGACTCATCGAGCCCTACGAGCGTCATGAGCTTCTGGACCAGCTCCTCGCGGTCCTGGACGTCTTCAAGGGTGACGTAGAGGCTGAAGCTCGAGACGTTGTTTGCCAGCAGCACACCGTTCCGGTCATAGATCAGACCACGGGCCGGCTCCAAGACGACGGAGCGGGTCAGATTGCTCTGGGAGAGATCGCGATAGTGCGGACCCTCGCGGATCTGGAGATGCCAGAGGCGAAGCGCCAGCAGCCCGACCACCAGCAACAACCCGATCTTCAGGATGGTCAGACGCCGTTGCAGCTCGCGCAGCTCATCGCCTGGAATGTCACGTTCACTCATCAGGACACGACTTCTCGCTACTGTGACGAGGGCCCCCGCAATACCCCGCACAAGGCATCATCGATCCCAACCGGTGGGCCCTTCCAGAATCGCTTGCTCCCTGCGGAAATGCCTCGCCACCAGCCAATACCCCGCCCCACCCAAGGCCGCATCCCACAACGCCTGGGGCACCAGCACCGACCAAATTGCATAGGAGATGCCCAGCAGTCCTCCCACTCCCACAGTGAGCAGGAAAACCGTTCCGGACAACAACGACAGTCCAAACACGGTGGCGAGCACTGTGATCGGTGTGGTGTTCGCCACGTACCTGCCCGCCATTCCTGCAAGGAACCCAGCAGACCCTTTGGCCACGAGGTTGAGCCCGAGCTCCCCCGCTGAGAAGAGATCCTGCACGAAGCCCAAGACCAATCCCAACAGGAGCCCGTCAAGCTCGCCGGCGAAGAATCCCACGAGGATCGCTGCGACCAGGCACAGATCAGGCCGTACGCCGCCAAGGCCGGCGTAAGTAAGAACGGTCGTTTGGATCGGCACCAGCCCGAACACCAGGAGCAGATACAGCGCCTGCTTCACGGCTTCCTCTGCTGGGGCGGTTGGGCCGAGAGGGCATCCGCGTCCGATTCGGCCTCCCCTCGAGGTGCGGTGATGATCAACACCTCTTCCAGCCTGGTCAAATCCGTGTCCGGAACAATTTCGCCAGACTGGAACAGATCACCCTCTGTCTTGTCGATACTCGTGATTACCCCGATGGGCAGT
>Ga0209875_1000123_pt1 | contig 10651 bp, 9 predicted proteins | sample GWRWS3_0_10_FD_187219 | JGI IMG/M metagenome (GOLD analysis project Ga0209875, IMG submission 187219) | Riverbed sediment microbial communities from areas with vegetation nearby in Columbia River, Washington, USA - GW-RW S3_0_10 (SPAdes)... | ecosystem: Environmental > Aquatic > Freshwater >...
CCTGGCCGCGGTCGCGGCCCCTGCCAGTCGCGCTCGTCCATCCCCACGGTGAGGTCGGCGACCAACAGCTCCGCCAGGGTGTCCTCCTGCTCGGCGAGGACCCAGTGGCCGGCGGGGTAGTGCGCGTCGCGGTGGAAGCCGGTGGCCGCGATCACGTGCAGCCCGGTCCGCTCGGCGAGTTGTCGCAGCGCTCGCGGGTCGCGGCCGAGGCCGATCGGCGTGAGGTCGGCGACGGCGCGGGCGCCGGCGGCGTGCACCGCCGACGCCTCCGCCACCATGGGCTCCAGCTCGGTGAACGCCTCGCCTGGCAACGCCGGCGTGCGGAGGAACAGGTGCTCGTGCGCGTCGGTGGGCCCCAGCGCGTCCGGCGCGACGGGCCCGAGCACGGTCTGGACGGCGCGGCGCGGGCGATCCTCCACGGAGCCTCCCAGGATGGAGCGGGGACGCCGCATGGTACCGTCGGCGGCTACATGGTCACGGCGACGCGATGGTCGTGGGCGGGCGGCCGGACCTCCTCCCGGCCTCTGTCCAGGTCAGGCGGGGCGCTCCTCGGTGCCCAGGCGTGGGAACGGGGTGATGGAGAAGACCGCCTGGACCGGCACCTCGAAGTGCTCCGCGATGCGCAACGCCAGGTAGAGGCTGGGGCTGTACTCGCCACGCTCCAGGTAGCCGACCGTCTGATAGTGGACCCCGAGCGCCTCGGCGAGCTGCCGGCGCGAGATGCCTCGTTCCGCGCGCAGCATGGCGATCCGGTTGTGGATGATCTCGCTCACTGGTGCACCCTCCCCACGGAGGAAGCTGAAAGGATGCTTGGGAGCTCCCGGTGCCCGTCGGACCATCGCCACGGTCGCTTGCCTTGCGAAGGCCACCATGAGTATCGCGAGGTCCGACGGCCCGGGACGCCTTGAGCGGCAACAGGGCGACGCGCCGTAGAGCGCCGATCAGTGAGCCTCCTGCCACGGCGTCCCGGTACCGGCGGGTGCAAGCACCCCCTTCGGCTGCCTGCGCAGCAGAAAGGATCATCATGGATGGTGCCACACCAGCCCGGGTGGCCGGGCTGGACTGGGCCTCGCGCCTGCACGTGGTGTGCGTGCTGGACCCCGACGGGCAGATCCGCGCCCGCTTCCAGGTCCCCCACACCGGTAAGGACCTGCGCGGCCTGACCAGACGACTGGCCAAGCTGGAGGTCGGCCGGGTGGCGATCGAGCGGCCCGACGGCCCGGTCGTCCAAGCGCTGCTGGATACCGGGTTCCAGGTGGTCGTGATCCCAAGCCGGCAGGTCAAGCACCTGCGGTCCCGGTATGGGTCGGCCGGCAACAACCACGACCGGTTCGACGCCTACGTGCTGGCCGATGTGCTGCGCACCGACGGCCACCGGCTTGTCCCGCTGCGCCCCGACTCGCCCCAGACCGCCGGGCTGCGGGCGGTCAGCCGTGCCCGCAAGCAGCTGGTCGACCACCGCGTGGCGCTGGCCAACGAGCTGCGCGCCAACCTGGAGGTCGCCTTCCCCGGCGCGGTCAGCTTGTTCGCCGAGGTCGACAGCCCGATCGCGCTGCGCTTCCTTGGCCGCTTCCCCTCCGCCGAGCGAGCCGCCTGGCTGACCCAGGCCCGCCTGGGCGGGTTCCTGCGCCGGGTCGGCTACTGCGGCCGGACCACCACCGCCGAGCTCTACCAGCGCCTGGTCGACGCCCCCGACGGGCTCGGTGGCGCCGAAGGTGAGGCCCGCGCCGCGGTCACCGGCAGCCTGGTCGCCACCCTGCGCGCCGTCCGCGCCCAGATCGACGAGCTGGACGGCGAGATCGTCGAGCGGCTGGCCGCCCACGCCGACGGCCACATCTTCACGGGTCTGCCCCGCTCGGGCCGGGTCCGGGCGGCTGCCCTGCTGGCCGAGATCGGCGACTGCCGCCAGCGCTTCCCCGACAGCCCGTCGCTGGAATGCCTCGCCGGGGCAGCACCCTCCACCCGCCAGTCCGGCAAGCACACCACCGTCACCTTCCGGTACGCCTGCGACAAGAAGTTGCGCCAGGCCGTCATGGACTTCGCCGGCGACTCCCGCCGAGCCAATCCCTGGGCCGCCCACATCTACGACCAGGCCCGCGCCCGCGGCCACCGCCACCCCCACGCCGTGCGCATCCTGGCCCGAGCGTGGCTCCGGGTCATCTGGCGCTGCTGGCAGGACGGCACCGCCTACGACCCCGCCCGCCACGGCGCCTACCAGCGCCTGATCGCGCAAGGAGGTTGACACAGGGCTACTCATGGCGTCAGGGGGTGCGTTGCAGGTGCTGTTGCCGGTGGGCCTCCATGGTGGAGCCTGATTCGCGGCGCGCCATGCGGCGCAGGACCGCGGGAGCGGTCAGCAGACCCGCCACCGCCCACGCGCCGAGCACGCCGGCGGTCTCCAGGTGCCGCCACGACCCCGAGATCTCCAGGGCGGCGGCAGCGTCCGGCAGCAGGCCCGAACGGATGCCGAGCCCAAGCCAGTAGATGGGGAAGGCCTGCGCGACCCCCTGCACCCACCCGGGGAGCGCGGAGATCGGGTAGAAGATCCCGGAGATCGCGGTGAGACCGATGATGGGGAGCATGGTCAGGCCGAAGGCCGAGTTCGGGCTCCTCACCAGCGAGCCGATGACCGCTCCCCACGGCAGGGTGGCGAGCAGCCCCAGCACGGGCACCCAGATCAGGACCAGCCAGCCCGAACCGCCGGCGGTTGCCAGGTGGGGCAGGAGAAGCAGGCCCGCCACGAAGATGATCACCAACGTGAACAAGGTGATCAGGGAGAGCGACACGATCCGGCCGACGAGGTAGCCGACCATCCCCTGCGGCACCGCCTTGGCGCGCAGCAGGGTGCCGTCCTCGCGCTCGACCGCGAGCGTTCCGGCGGCGCCCGTGTACCCGGCGACCGCCACCCACATGCCAAGGATGCCCGGCAGGGTCAGCATCGCCAGGGGGAGGGCGGAGCCTTCGACCTTGGCGTTCCGCTGGAACAGCAGGACCACCACGAAGACGGTGACCACGATGAGGTTCCAGCCGAGGTCCTGTGGGTTGGTCAGGCTGTGCCTGGTCTCGGTCCAGCCTCGCGCCAGCCCGAGCCGGGTCGCGTGCACGGTGGGGTTCATCGGGCGCGCTCCTGCCGGTGCACCATGGCCATGTAGGTGTCCTCCAGACTCGCCCGGCGCACTTCCAGGTCGGCCACCTCCTCGCCGTACTGGGCGAACAGCTCGCGGACGAAGCGGGTGGCGTCCGGGGTGGCGTGCACGAAGCGCTCGCCGCCCCGGCTCCAGCGCACCTCGGCCTGGCCGGAGACCTGCCGGGCGAGCTGGTCGGCGCTGCCGGTCGGCGACGATCCGCCCCTCGGCCAGGATGAGGATACGGTCGGCGAGCTGCTCGGCCTCGGCGAGGTCGTGGGTGGTGAGCAGGATGGTGGTGTCCTCCAGGTCGGACAGGCGGTGCACCAGATCGTGGAAGTCCCGCCGGGCCAGCGGGTCGAACCCGGCGGTCGGCTCGTCGAGGAACAGCAGCTCGGGCCGGCCCACGAGCCCGACAGCGACGTCCAGGCGGCGGCGCTGCCCCCCGGACAGGGAGACGAGCCGCTGCTCCGCCTGCTCGGCCAGCCGCACCGCCTCGAGCAGCTTGTCCACGTCGTGGGGTCGCTCCCGCTCGGGCGTGGAGTATGGCGCGTAGTAGCTGCCGAGGTGGGCCAGCAGGTCGCGCACCCTCCAGCGCCCGTGGTCGCGCCAGGACTGCAGCACCACGCCGATCCGTGCGCGCCACCGTTCGTCACCCTTGGCCGGGTCGACGCCGAGCACGCCGACCTCGCCCGCCGAGCGCATCCGGAAGCCCTCCAGGATCTCCACCGTGGTGGTCTTGCCGGCGCCGTTCGGCCCCAGCAGCGTGATCACCTCGCCGCGGCGCACGGTGAAGTCGACCCCCGTGAGCACGTCCCGGGATCCGTAGCGCATGCGCAGGCCACGAACGTCGATCACCGTGTCCGCCGCGCCGTTCGGAGCGAGCTCGCCCCGCTTGTCGAGCACGGTCATGTCGCCACTCCTACATCCAACCTCTACTGCTAACAATAGCAATATTACTACAGCTTGCAACACTCATGCTGTATGCCGGTCCATCCGGCGGCCAAGGCCTTGTAGAGCCCCTCCTTGGCGCCTCCGACCTGCTTCGCTCAACCGGAACCCTGGAGCAGCTCCCGCGCCCGCCAGAACATCCCGTCCAGCATCGCCTCGGTCAGACGACCGGTATGTGTATTTTGTTGGCTGACGTGGTAGCACCCGAGCAGGGTGCGCCCGGCGGGCAGCGCGGCCTCAGCGGCGTGGCCGAAGCGGGGCTTGGGGCGGACCGGGCCGAGGTGGCGCAGGGCCTGGTCCCAGGCGAAGGCGCCGAGGGCGACCACCACCCGCACGTCGAGCAGCCCGAGTTCCTCGGTCAGCCACGGCGCGCAGGTGTCGCGCTCCTCGGGGAGCGGCTTGTTGTCGGGCGGGGCGCACTTGACCGGCGCGGTGATGTAGCAGTCGCGCAGGGCGAGCCCGTCGCCGCGGGAGACCGACGTCGGCTGGTTGGCGAAGCCGGTGCGGTGCAGGCTCCCGAACAGCCAGTCCCCCGAGCGGTCGCCCGTGAAGATCCGCCCGGTGCGGTTGCCGCCGTGGGCGGCCGGGGCCAGGCCGAGGACCAGCAGGCGCGCGGCCGGATCGCCGAACCCGGGCACGGGACGCCCCCAATACTCCTGATCACGGAAGGCGGCGCGCTTCTCGCGGGCCACCTGCTCACGCCAGGCGACCAGGCGAGGGCATCGCCGGCACTGCACCAGCTCGCGGTTGACCTGCTGGAACAGCACATCGCCGGGCGCGTCGGCAGCGGACATGCGGTGAGTATGCCGAGGAAGGGTCATCCTCGCTCGTGCCGGATCGGGACCTCCAGCCCGGGTCTTGACGGCCTCGATGACCGGGAGGGTGTCGAAGCGCATGCGGGCCTGCCGGTCGCTGGAGAAGCCTGATGTCGCGCACCGTGGTCATCATAGATCCCGACCCAGCCAATTCCTCCGGGAGGTACCGTGCGACGCGTCATCAACTCGAGCTGCTGAGACCAACGTGACCGCCACCGAGGTTGCCAGGGCCGGCCGGCGCGAGTGGATCGGGCTGGCGGTGCTCGCCCTCGCCTGCCTGCTCTACGCCATGGACCTGACGGTCCTGCACCTGGCGGTGCCGTCCCTGAGCGCGGACCTGCAGCCAAGCAGCTCGCAGCTCCTGTGGATCACCGACATCTACGGGTTCATGGTCGCCGGGTTCCTGGTCACCATGGGGACCCTGGGCGACCGCATCGGCCGCCGCCGGCTGCTGCTGCTGGGCGCCACCGCCTTCGGCGCGGTCTCCGTGCTCGCCGCCCTCTCGACCAGCGCCGAACAGCTGATCGCCAGCCGCGCGCTGCTGGGGATTGCCGGAGCGACCCTGGCGCCGTCCACGCTGTCGCTGATCTTCAGCATGTTCACCGACCCCCGCCAGCGGCAGGTCGCCATCGGGATCTGGATCACCAGCTTCTCGGCCGGTGGCGCGATCGGTCCGGTGCTGGGCGGGGTGCTGCTGGAGCGCTACTGGTGGGGCTCGGTGTTCCTGCTGGCGGTGCCGGTGATGGCGCTGCTGCTGGCGCTGGGGCCGCGCGTGCTCCCCGAGTACCGCGACCCCGCCGCCGGCCGGCTGGACCTGGTCAGCGCGGCCATGTCCCTGGTGGCGGTGCTGGCGGTGGTGTTCGGGCTCAAGCAGGTCGCCCAGGACGGCATCGGGGGGCTCGCCAGCGCCGCCATCCTGGTCGGGCTGGTGGTCGGCGTGGCGTTCGTACGCCGCCAGCTCACCCTGGCCGACCCCATGATCGACCTTCGGCTGTTCCGGTCCACGGCGTTCAACGCCTCGTTGGCCACCAACCTGCTCGGCATCTTCATCGCGGTCGGCTACTTCCTGTTCGTCGCCCAGTACCTCCAACTGGTGCTCGGGCTCTCGCCACTGGAGGCGGGCCTGTGGTCGCTGCCGTCGGCCGGCGGGTTCATCGTCGGGTCGAACCTGGCTCCCCGGATCCTGCGCCACATCCGCCCCGCGCTGGTGATCGGAGCAGGTCTCGCCATGGCGGCGATCGGCCTGGGGCTCCTCACCCAGGTCGGCGGATCCACCGACGCCGACCTGACGATCCTCGCGATCGCCTCGCTGGTCGTCTCGCTGGGGTTGGCGCCGGTGTTCACGGCCACGACCGACCTGATCGTCAGCTCCGCCCCGCCCGAGCGCGCGGGGGCGGCCTCGGGGATCTCCGAGACCGGCGCCGAGCTCGGCGGCGCGCTCGGCATCGCCATCCTGGGCAGCATCGGCGTCGCCGTCTACCGCGGCGAGCTGGCCGACACCCTCCCGGCAGGCCTCCCCAGCCAGGTCGCCACGATCGCGCGGGACACCCTCGGCGGCGCCGTCGGCGTCGCCGCGCAGCTCCCGGAGCCAATCGGCACGGCGCTGCTGGCCGCGGCCCGCGAGGCGTTCACCCAGGGGATGCAGCTCACCGTCACGATCAGCGCAGCGGTCGCGGCCGGCGCCGCCGTCCTCGCCACGGTCCTGCTCCGGGAGGTGGCGCCAACCGCCCAGGCCGAGCCCGGCGAGCCCCCGACCACCGCCGCCGAGCCTGCCGCCGTCGCCCAGCCAGAGGAGCCCGAGCCCGTGCAGGTCATCCGCTCCGGCTCGGGCTGCCTCGCCTGCCCAGGCGAACGCAGGCCCACGGAGCTCCCGCGCTTCGAGCTCCCCAAGCCACTGCCCGACAACCCAAGCCCGCCCCCGTCCTGACCGGCCCGAGCCGGGCAGGCGGCAGCAACCGGCTCCAGGCATGGCGAACCGAACCTCCGGCCGCCGGCGACGTAGCATCGTCGGCATGGAGGACGGGGACCGGACAGGCCTGGCCGCCGCGCTGCGGGCGCGGCTGGCCGCCGCCGGCCTCGTGGTGCCCGCCGACGACGCCGGCCGCATGGAGCGCGACCTCGCCCTGCACCTGGAGCGGATGGCGGCGCTGACCGCCGCCGCCGATCTCGGCCCCGCCGACCCGCCGCTCACCACCCTGCCGCAGCTCCCACCCGGCGAGCCCGCGACCGCGCCGCCCGCGGGCGTCCCCGGCTCCCGACCGGCCTCGCGCCCCGAAGACCTCGGCGGGCTCGGGCTCGTCGAAGCGGCGCGGCTGGTCCGCGAGGGCACGGCAAGCAGCGCCGAGCTGGTCGAGGCCGCCCTGGCGCGGATCGAGGCGCTCGACCGGCGCCTGGGGGCGTTCGTCACCCTGCTCGCCGACCAGGCCAGGACCGAGGCGGCCGCCAGGGACCTCCAGCGACGCCAGGGGGAGGCGCTCGGTCCGCTGCACGGGGTACCGGTGGCGATCAAGGACCTGGTCGACGTCGCGGGAGCGGTCACCGGCGCCGGCTCGCCGAAGCTGGCCGGCAACCTCGCCACCCGGGACGCCGAGGTGGTGGCCCGGCTGCGGGCGGCCGGCGCGGTCGTGGTCGGCAAGACCCGCACCCACGAGTTCGCCTACGGCGTGCTCACCCCCGGCACCGTGAACCCCTGGGACGAGACCCGCATCGCCGGCGGCTCCAGCGGCGGCTCGGCCGCGGCGGTGGCCGCCGGCCTGGTGCCCGCCGCGATCGGGACCGACACCGCCGGGTCCGTCCGCATCCCGGCCGCCTGCTGTGGCGTGGTCGGCTTCAAGCCCACCCTCGGCAGGGTGCCGGCCACCGGGGTGTGGCCGTTGTCCTGGTCCTGTGACCATGTCGGCGCGATCGCGGGCGACGTCGCGGGCGCGGCGCTGCTGTTCGCGGTCATGGCCGGCGACCCCGCCCCGGCCGGCGCGGCGGGGCGGCGGCCCGGCGTCGGCGGGCCGCGGGTCGGGCGGCTGGTGGGCGAGGGGCTCGGCGCGGTCGACCCGGCGGTGACGGCCGTGGTCGACGCGCTGTGCGAGCGGCTGGAGGCGGCCGGCGCGAGGGTCGACGAGGTGTCGCTGCCGCTGCCGGCGGCAAGGGCGGCGGTGGCAGCGATGGTGCTGCCGGAGGCGGCCGCCGCGCATGCCGGCCTGTTGGCCGCGACCGGGGAGGAGGGGTACGGGCCGCGGGTGCTGGCCGCGTTGCGGCTCGGGCAGAGCGCGCTGGCCGGTGAGTACCTGGCGGGGCTGCGGTACCGGGGTCGTTTCGCCACGCTGGTGGAGGGGTTGCTGGCCGAGCGGGAGGCGCTACTGCTGCCGACGCTGCCGTGCGTGGCTCCCGAGACGGGCCGGCGGACGGTGAGCGTCGCCGGGGTCACGGGCGGTGTCCAGGAGACGCTGACGGCCTTGCCGGGCCCCTTCAACTGCTCCGGCTCGCCGGTCGTGTCGGTGCCCGTCGGAGTGGCCGGCGGGCTGCCGGTGGGCGCTTCGCTGGTCGGGCGGATCGGCGGCGACCACGAGCTGCTCCGGGTGGCGGCGGTGGTCGAAGACGCCATCCGCTTCACCGCGCGACCCGCCGGCTACCACGGCCACCTCGACGAGTGACCTGGACCAAGCGGTCAGCGGTGCCGCGCGGCTGCGTCGAGGCTGGCCAGGTAGGCGCGGACGGCGCGCTCGATGCGGTCGAGGGCGTCCGCGTAGGCGGGGTCCTCGTCGACCAGCCAGGGGTCCGGGATGCCGCTGGGATCCAACAGGCGAACGTGCCGGACGTGGTCCGGGTAGTGTCCGGCAAGCTGCCGGAGGTTCTCGTCGTCCATCACCAGCACGTCGTCCGCCCAGGCGAGGTCGTCGGTGGTGACCTGGGCGGCGGTGTGCCCGGAGAGGTCGTAGCCGCGCTCCGCGGCGATGCGGGTCATGGCGGGGTGGGCGCGCCTGCCGACGTTCCAGTCCTGCGTGCCCCGGGAGCGGACCTCCAGGTGCACGGCGGGATGGTCCGCCCCGAGCAGGCGCATCACGGCCTCGGCGGTCGGCGACCGGCAGATGTTCCCCGCGCACAGCACAAGGACGCGGCGGGTCGGTCGGGAGCTGGAGGGTTGCTCGTGGGTCACCCGCACATGGTAGCGAGGGTGTTGCTCCCCGAGTCGGCCGTCCGTCCGTTCCGGCGTAACTGCCCGTGCGGGACTCGGTCTGGTTGAATGCGACCAGCAGTTGGCGTCGCTGCCGGCCTGTGGGAGGGGACGTGAGCGAGCGGGAGCAGGATCCTGCGGGCGGGGCGGGCCGGTCACGGCGGCGTGGCGGGACGTCGGCCTATGCGTGGGCGCGGACCCCGCCGGCGCGGCTGGTCCGCGGTGCCGTGCAGTACGGCGCGCTGGTCCCGATCCTGCGGTTCATCTCGCCGTTCACGGTCATCGGCAAGCGCAACCTGGCGCAGCTCAAGGGGCCGGCGGTGTTCGTGGCCAACCACCAGAGCCATTTCGACGCCCCGGTCTGCCTGGCCGCTCTCGGCGGCCGCATCCGCCGGCGGCTGGTGGTGGCGGCCGCCGCCGACTACTTCTACAGCAACGCGGTGAAGGGGACGGCGGCGTCGCTGGCGCTGGGGACGGTGCCGTTCATCCGCCAGGGCGGTGGCAGCCGTGAGTCCCTGCAGATGCTGAAGGACCTGGCGAAGAGCGGCTGGTCGGTGCTGATCTTCCCGTCGGGGACCCGCGGGTCGGGGGCCTCCGGGTTCAAGAAGGGCTTCGCCTACATCGCCGTGGACGCGCAGGTGCCGGTGGTCCCGATGTACCTGCACGGGCTGGACCAGGTGATGCCGAAGGGGTCGTTCCTGCCGCTGCCCGGTGGGGTGGTGATCGGCATCGGCCCGCCCATCCCGCCCGGTGACGACTACAACGAGCTGGTCCGCAAGGCCGAGGCGGGGGTGGCGGCGGCCCGCACGGTCGTCAAGCGCTGGGAAGCGGGGTAGGGGCGCGGTGCCCCGGAACCCCTTCGGGAACGAGCTGTTCCTGCCCGTGTTCCTGCGGGTGATGCTGCTGATCGTGGTCGGCCTGTTGGCCGTGCTGGTGGCGCAGCGGCGCTCGCTGCGGGTGTGGCGGCGCTCGACGCTGTTCCTGCGCGCCCGCACCTGGTTCGTGATCGGGCCGCTGTTCGTGCTCGCGGTGTTCATCGGTGGCTTCGTCGCCTTCCTGCTGGCCACCTTCGTGGTGCTCCAGGGTCTGTCGGAGTTCGTGCGGGTGGCGGGGATCGAGCGGCCGTATGCCTACCTGCTCATCTTCTGGGGGCAGGTGGGCCTGCTGGTGGCGGCCCTGGCCCGCGACTTCTTCGGGTTCCTGCCGTTCGGCTTCTTCATCCTGCTCACGCTGGTGCCGATCCTCTCCGGCCGCGTCGAGGACGCCCACCGGCAGGTCGCCGACACGTTGGTCGGGTACGTGTTCGTGGGTCTGCCCATGGCCTACATCGTGTTCGTGAACTCGGCCGAGACCTGGGGCCTGAACTTCCTGGTGATCGTGACGGTGTCGGTGGCCGTGGCCGACATCGCCGCCTACGCGGTCGGCGCGGCGCTGCGCGGGCCCAAGCTGGTGCCGCGGGTGGATCCCTCCAAGACCTGGGGCGGGGTGCTCGGCAGCCTGATCGGGGCCACGGTCGGGGTCGCCCTGCTGTGGCCGGTGGTGCCGGAGGAGTACAGCACGTAGAGCGGGTGGTCGAAGGGCAGCCGCAGGAA
>Ga0209875_1000125_pt1 | contig 10632 bp, 6 predicted proteins | sample GWRWS3_0_10_FD_187219 | JGI IMG/M metagenome (GOLD analysis project Ga0209875, IMG submission 187219) | Riverbed sediment microbial communities from areas with vegetation nearby in Columbia River, Washington, USA - GW-RW S3_0_10 (SPAdes)... | ecosystem: Environmental > Aquatic > Freshwater >...
CGGCGCGTCGCGCAGCGCCGCCCGGTAGCGCAGCACGGCCATGGCCGTCCTGCCGTCCGGGTCTGCCGCCGCGACCCGCTCGGGGCCGAGCGCCTGGCCGCCGACGGCGACCTCCGCCCGCTCAGCCGCGCCGACCTCGGTGAAGGCCCGGTCGTGGCGGTTGCGGGCCAGGTCCTGGCGGACCGTGACCGCGAACGCGACCAGCCCGAAGGCGGCGGCGAGCGCGACCACCACCCGCAGGGCCGCCCCGCCGCGGCGGGCGACCTGGCGCGCGCCGACGTAGCTGGCCAGCCCCTGCGAGCGGCCGGTGAGCCGGACCAGCCAGGCGGCCACCACCGGCAGGGAGCGCCCGACGACCAGGGCCGCCGCCAGTACCGCCAGCCCGGGGGCGAGGGTGGCGAGCAGGTCGTAGCCGCCGGTCGCCCGCCGGGTGCCGCCGGCGCGCAGGTTGGCGAGGGCGCCGGCCGCGACCAGCAGCAGCACGCCTTCGAGCAGGAAGCCGCGCCGGCTGAGCCGGTCGGAGCGGCCGTAGCGCCACTGGTCGACGATCCGGCGCCGGACGGCGCCGAGGCCGGCCAGGTTGGCGGCGACCAGGGCGACCACGGCGGCGCAGAGGGCCGCGGCGACCGCCTGCGGCGTCACCACCACCGGGATGCCGCCCTCGAGCTGGCGGCGGGCCACCAGCAGGGCGCCGAGCCAGCCGAGGCCGAGGCCGACCGGCAGCGCGACCATGGCGACCGCTGCCAGCTCCAGGACCGCCAGCCCGAACGCCTGCGTGGTGGTCGCGCCCCGCACCTTGGCGAGGGCGACCTCCCCGGCCCTGGCCTCCGCGGCCATCGCCGCGACCACCACCAGGATCAGCAGCGCCAGCGACGCGAGCTGCAGGTCGGCGAGCAGCACCGGCACGGTCAGCGCCTGGCGGTCGTTCTCCGCCTTGGCGACCAGGTCGTGCAGGCCGGTCAGCACGGTGGCGGTGGGATGGCCGGCGCGCACGATCTCGGTGACCCGGCCGACGGCGACCGGCACGCCGGGCGCGTCGGCCAGGCGCAGCCGGTCGGGGTCGAGGAACAGGTCGTGGCGGGCGCGGATGTCCAGGCCGCCGGTGTCGACCACGGGGGCGAGGTCGCTGGTCGACACGAAGACCGCGTCCAGCGGGGTCGGCACGTCGTTGATCGGTGGCGGCGGGAAGTAGGCGCGGTCGGCGCCGAACCAGTACTGGTCGCGCGGCGTCGGGGTGTAGACGCCGACGACCTCGAGGTCCCGTGCGAGCGCGCCGGCGCCGAACCCCTTGACCTGGAAGGTCTCGAACAGCTCCAGGCTGAGCCGGTCGGCCACCCGCCGGCTCACCGCCACCTCGGCCGGCAGGCCCAGCGGCCGTTGGGGCGCGGGGCAGCGGCCGGCGTCGAGGACCAGGTGGTCGCAGAGGCCGCTGCGGCTGGCCAGGTAGGCGGTGACCGTCGGAGCGCCCGACGCCCGCAGCGGGACCGGGGTGCGGGTCTCCAGCCCGGTCACCGGCCGGCGCAGGGCCGGCATGACCGGCGCGGCGGCGGTCACCGAGGCGTCCAGGCCGCGCAGCTCACGCGAGCTGCCGACGAGCCGGCTGACGTGCAGCCCCACGATCGGCGCTGGCGCGGACCGCAGCGCGGTGGCCAGGACCGACTCCCCCGCCGCGCGCAGGTAGACCGCGCCGGCGACGCCCACCCCGACCGCGAACGCGGTGACGGCGAGCAGCGCCGCCGACAGCCCGGCCCGGGCCAGCAGCCCGCGCAGGGCCAGCCGCAAGGTGCTCACGGCCCGGACGCTCCCTCCGGCCGATCCACCGGGGCCCGTCCCACCGGGGGACCCCCTTGGGGTCCCCCGGACCCCCCCGGCCCTTGGGGTTCCCCGGACCCCTCCGGTCCCAGCGCCGGCGCCCAGCCGGCGAAGCGGCCGGGGGCGGGGTAGGTGACCTGCACCGCCGGGTCGTCGACGCGGACGAACCGCCAGACCGACCCGCCGAGCAGCAGCCACGCGCCGTCCGGGCTGGCCGCCACCACGTAGGTCCCCTCCTGGGCGACGGTCGCGGTCAGCAGCGCCGGCGGCCGTTCGCGGGCCACGTAGGTCGCCAGCCCGGCGCCACCGGTGTAGACGTAGCCGCCGGTCGGCAGCCACGCTTCCAGGCCGGGGAGGTGCTGGGGGATCGGCTCGGCGCGGCCGCTCGCCAGGTCGACCAGGGCGAGCACCTCGGCCTCCCTCCCGGTCCGCGGCTTGTCGCCGGCGAGGGCGTCGACGATGCGGACCAGGGCCCGACGACGGTCCGGGCCCAGCGAGGCGGTCACCACCACCAGGCCGCGCGGGTCGACCTCGGGCTGGACGGCCCGGAACGCCCTGGTCACCTCCGCGAAGGAGAGCACCGGGCGGAACCCGCCGGCGCGGCGCCACAGCCGCAGGCCCCTGGTGAGCTGGTCGGAGCCTCCCACCAGCGGGGAGCCCTGGTACTCGGCGTCGGGGACGGGGCCGGCCACGCGGCCCTGCGCCGGGTCGGTCACCAGCGCCACCGAGCCGTCGTCGGCCAGGTCGTACAGGCAGCCGGGGAGGGTGGCCAGCCCCGCGCCGGCGTGGTCGAGGATCCAGCTCCTGGCGACCTTGACGCCGGCGGACCCTTGCCGCCCGGCGAGCCGGTAGCCGCAGGCCCCGACGACCGCGCCGTCGGAGGTGTGGCGCGGCAGGGTCGGCGAACGCCAGCCGGCCGGGACCAGGCGGCGCACCGACCCGTCCTGCAGCCGCCCGACCGCCGCGGCGCCGTCGGGCTGGACCAGGTAGACGAGGTTCCCGTCGGGTGCCAGCTCCGCCCGCCGCCGGTCCGCCGGGACCGCCAGCAGGCTGGCGGCGATGTCGAGCTGGTCGAGGAACGGCCGCGCGGACTGGCCGCCCAGCTCCTTGAGCTGCCCGAGGGGACGGCGGTCGCGCCCGTCGGCGGCCTGCCGGAAGGCGCGGCCCTGCTGGTCGGTGAAGAACAGCACGCCGCTGTCGCGGAGCTGCTCCACCGGGCCGCTGGCCCGCCCGGCGAGGGGGCCGTCCACGACCGGGCCGCGCGCTGGCGCCGGCCGGCTGCCGGCGACCACCCGCCCGACCGCCACCCCGCCGGCGACCAGGCCGCAGGTGACGGTGAGGACCGGGACCAGCAGCGCCAGCTTGCGCCGGCCGCGACCCCGCTCGGCCAGCGGGTCCACCGCGGACGGGCCGGGCCGCGAGCGGCGGAGGGCCTTCACGGCACCGCCTCCCCCGGCCAGGCGACCAGCGTGCCCGTGACCGGCGCCGCGGTGGTGTAGACCACGTCGATCTGCAGGACCAGCAGCACGCCGCCCGGCGAGGAGATCCCGACCGACTCGCCATCGGACGACCAGGCGAAGCCGTCCGCCGCCACCATCGGCGGGCCGGCGGCGAGGACCCGGGCGGTCCGCGTGCCGGCGTCCCAGGCGAGCACGTAGCCACCGCCCTGCCTGGAGGCCAGCGGTGCGGTCGCCAGGTCGCCGCGCCGGTCCACCGCGGCCACGGCCAGCGTCACCGTCCCCTGCCGGTCCGACCAGCCCATCCAGGCCGGCCGATGCCCGGCGGCCAGCGGGATGCGGGCCACCCTCCGGCCGTCGGCCCGCAGCACCAGCACCACCCAGGGCCGACCGGGCGACCCGGCGGCGACCGCGGCGAGCTTGCCGTCCGGGGCCAGCGCGACGGCCTCCACCGTCGCCCGCCGGCCGGCCGCCGCCCGCAGCTCGTGGGCGCCGAGCAGCACGAGCGACCGCCCGCCCGGCCGCCCGACCAGCACCGAGGTGCCCCGCTGGACGGCCCGGTCCCGCTCGATGCCGTTCACCGCCGCCCACGGCCCGCCGGCGCCGGCGATCACCTCCGCGCCGCTCGCCCAGGCGACCGGGCAGCCGAGCTTGACCGGTCGGTTGCGGCCGCCGGCCGCCGACAGGAGCAGGCCGCTGTCGGGCCGCCGGCTGCCGCCCGGCTCGGCGCAGGCGAGCAGCCGCTCGTCACGGCCGGCGAGCCCGGCGGCGAGGTAGTTGGCGGGGCCGAGCCGGGTGGTGGCGCCGTCCCGGTCCACCCGCACGATGACGCCGCTGTCGAGGACGACCAGCGTGCCGTCGCGGCTGGGGCCGACGGCCGCGCTGGCGCGGACGTTCTGGGCCACCACCCGGCGGTCGGTGCCGTCGGGCTTGACCTGCTCCAGGCGACCCGACCGGGCCACCAGCAGCGGGCCGGCCGAGAGGGAGACGTTGTCGAGGGTCTGCCGCTCGACCCGGACCCGTGGTCCCTCCGCCGGCGGTGGCGGCACGGCGACCTCCGGCGGCGGCGCGGCCGGGCGGGGCACCACCGCGAACGCGACCAGCCCACCGGCGGCCAGTCCCGCCGCCAGCCCGACAAGACCGCGCACCACCACCCGGGGCCGGGACGGGCTGTCGTCCCACACCTCCGGGTCGCCCAGCAATCGTCCCACGAGGCCCCTCACCCGAAGTCGCGCCCGTCGACGGACTATAGGTACGCAACCTGAGAAGTTGCTGAGCCGTGCGGGGCAGGCACTACGCTTGACCATGCCGGTGGTGTGGTGACGACAAGGAGCGTGCGCCCGTGGCGGAGGCCGTCGAGCGACTGACCCGCGAGTACCTGGACCTCGTCTTCGAGACGTTCCCGACGGAGGCCACCCTCTTCGGCCGGCACGAGCACGACGGCCGGCTCGAGGACCTGACCGAGGCCGGCCTGGACGGCTTCGCGCGCCAGCTGGCCGACCTGCGGCGGCGTGTCACCGCGGTCCGGCCCCGAGACGAGGAGGAGGCGGTCGACCGGGACGCGCTGGCGGCGACGATCTCCGACGGCCTGTTCGTCAACGAGGTCGAGCGGCCGTGGCGCCGCAACCCGTTCGAGGCCGCCACCGCCGTGCCGGCCTCGATCCTGCTGTTGGTCGCCCGCGACTTCGCACCCCTGGAGCAGCGGCTCGCCAGCGCCGCCGAGCGGCTGGAGCAGGCCCCCCGCTACCTCGACCGGGCCAGGACGCTGCTCGACCAGCCCTGCCCGGCCCTGTGGCGGCAGATGGCGGTGGCCGCCGCCGGCGGCGGCGCCGAGTTCCTGGCGGGGACGCTCGGCCCGCTCGCCGCCGGCACGCGGGTGGCCGACCGGGTCGCGGCGGCCGCCGCGGCGGCCGGCGCGGCGCTGCGCGACTTCGCGGGCTGGCTGGAAGGCGAGCACGCCGACCGCTTCCCCGAGGACGCCCCGTTCGGGATCGGCGAGGCGGCGCAGGCCCGCAAGCTCCGCGAGGTCCACTGCTTCGACACCTCGCCGGCCGGCTTCCTCGAGGTCGGCCAGGCCCAGATCGCCGGGATCACCGCCGATCTCAGCGAGCACGCCGGCAAGCTCGGCGCCGACGACTGGTCGGCCAAGCTCGACGAGCTGAAGGCCGACCACCCGGACGTGGAGGGGCTGCTGCCGGCCTACCGGCGCGAGCTGGAACGGCTGGAGGCGTTCGTGTTCGAGGAGGACCTGGCGACCAACCCGGAGGCCGCCGCCCGGGTCGAGCCGACCCCGGAGTTCCTCCGTCCGGTGCTGGGCTACGCCGCCTACCTGGCGGCCGGCCCGTTCGACCCCTGGCAGCAGGGCTACTTCTGGGTGACGCCACCGGCCGACGAGGCCGGCCTCGGCGACCACGCCTTCGCGTTCATCCCGGCGGTCTCCGCCCACGAGGGCTACCCCGGCCACCATCTCCAGCTCACCAGTGTGAACCGCCTGGAGTCGGTGACCAGGCGGGCGGTCCGCTCGACGGTGATGATCGAGGGCTGGGGCCTGTACACCGAGCAGCTCATGCACGACGTCGGCTACTACGACGATCGGGCGCGGCTCGCCCAGCTCTCCATGCGGCTGCTGCGGGCGCTGCGGATCGTGCTCGACATGGAGCTGCAGAGCGGCGAGCTGTCCTACGAGGCGGCGGTGGCCAGGGCGGTGTCGGTGGCCCGGGTGAGCGAGTCGACCGCCCGCTCGGAGGTGGCCCGCTACAGCATGACCCCGACCCAGCCCTTCAGCTACCTGGTCGGCGCCCTGGAGCTGGAGCGACTGCGGGCCGCCTCCCAGGCCCGGCTGGGTGACGCGTTCCGGCTGCGCCGCTTCCACGACCGGGTGCTGTCGTACGGGAACATGCCGCCGACGCTGGTGGCCCGCGCGATCGCCGCGGCCGACGAGGCGGAGCAGCGCCGCCCGCCGGACGACGGCTAGGGGTGCGCCGTCGGCCCGGCTGCGAGCTCCCCGGCCGAGGACCGCGACTCGGTGCTCTTCGGCCCCCACCGGGTCCCGGCGAGCGTCCGCCTCGCCTGAGCGCGGCGCGCGGGCGGGGAGGCACGTACGCTTGCTGGCGAAGGACGACGCCGGACGCGGGAGGTGGCGATGGCGGGTCGGGGCGTTGCCGAGCGCCGGGTTCTGAAGGTCCGGGACGGGCAGGCCCGGCGAGCCAGGGACCGGCTCGCCGTCGAGGAGCCGCTGGAGCTGCGGGTCGCGGGCCGCCCGGTCGGGGTGACCATGCGCACCCCCGGCAACGACTTCGAGCTGGCCATCGGCTACTGCATCAGCGAGCGCCTGGTGGCCGCACCCGAGGACATCGCGGCGGTGCGCTTCTGCGCGCCGGAGGGCCAAGCCCAGGAGTACAACGTGCTCACGGTCGACCTGCGCCCCGGGGTGCCGCTCCCCGACCCGTCGCTCGACCGCCTGGCCGTGACGTCCTCGTCGTGCGGCGTGTGCGGCAAGGCGTCGGTCGAGGCCGTCAGGGTCGCCTGCCACTCGGTCGCGGGCGACCCGCTGGTGCTGCCGAGCCAGGTCCTTGCCGAGGTCCCCGGCCGGGTCCGCGAGGCGCAGCGGGTGTTCGAGCAGACGGGCGGGCTGCACGCCGCCGCCGTCTGCGACGACGACGGGACGGTGGTGTGCGTCCGCGAGGACGTCGGCAGGCACAACGCGGTCGACAAGGTGATCGGCTGGGCGGCGACCGAGCGGCGGCTGCCCTTCGCCGGCAAGGTCCTGTTCGTCTCCGGCCGCTCCTCGTTCGAGGTCGTGCAGAAGGCGGCGGTGGCGGGCGTGCCGCTGGTCGCCGCCGTCAGCGCGCCGTCGAGCCTGGCCGTGGAGCTGGCCGAGGAGGTCGGCATCACCCTGGTCGGGTTCCTTCGCGGGCGGTCCATGAACGTCTACACCCACCCGGAGCGCGTCGCGGTGGCGCCCGAGGCGGTCAGCGCGACCCCGGTTTGACCCGCTCGGGTGCCGGTGGGCCGGCGACCTCGTCGTAGAGCCGCACGGCGACGCGCCGGCCCACCTCCGCGCCGGCGGCGCCGGCGACGACGGTGATGACGGGGCAGGCGACCACGCCGACGCCCTGGGTGGCGACGGCCGGCCCGCCACACGCCGCCATGCCGACCCGGCCGCCCAGCTCGGCGCCGACCGTGCCGCCGACCGCCCGCGCGATGGCCCTGGGCAGCGGGTCGCCGTCGGCGACGCCGACGGCGGTGTCCAGGACGGCACCGACCATCGGCAGGGTGTAGGCCAGCCGGCTGTCGAGCAGGGGCCGCCCGGCCGTCGCCAGCACCCGGACGGCGGCCATCCGCACCGACGGGTCGTCGCTGGACGCGGCCACCCGGCCCGCCGCGCGCAGCCGCGCGTCCGCCCCGCCGAGCAGGTGATAGGTGCCGGTGACCACCTCGCGGCCGGTCTCGAGCGCCTCCACCAGCAGCCCACGTCCGGGTCCGTGCCCGGCGCCACCGCCGCCGCGGTGGCCGCGGTCCGGGCCGGGCGCGGCCACCTGGTCCAGGCGGGCCGCGGCGGCGGCGCCGGCGGCGGTCGCCTCGTGGACGGCGGCGGCGGCCAGACACGCGGCCAGGCCGGCCGCGGCGGGGGAGGCGCTCAGCGCGCCGGCGGCCGGGGAGACGACCCCGTCCCGGTCGAGCGCGAGCCCGACCGATTCCGCCAGCCGCCGCCCCTCGTCCCAGGTCGCCTGGGCATGGTCGAGCCGCGCGGCCAGCTCGGCGACTGCCCCGGCGGTCTCGTCGAGGGCGCCGGCGGCCCGCTGGAGGCCGAGCCGCATGGCCTCGTCGTCGACCAGGAACGCCTCGCTGGCCGGCCCCCGCCAGGCGCCCGCGACGACGACGAAGGACACCGCCCCGGCGAGCTGGCCGCGGACGCCGCGGAGGGCGTCGGCGGCGGCGGCGAGCTGCCGGGCGCCGGCGGCGAGCACGGCCGGCTCCCCGGCGGGCCGGCTCACCAGGGGATCCTCCGGGCGGCCAGCGGCCAGGTCGGGTCGGGACCGACGGTCGGCGTCAGGGGCATCGGCGGCTCCTGGGGTCGTGGCAGCGGCGGGAGCCGGTTCTAACCCCGCCCCGACCCGCGGGCAACCGGCCGTCCACACCCCCTACCGGGTGGCCACCCGGGCGGCGAGCAGGCTCGGCAGGGGCCGCGGCGGCACCGGGGCGGCCAGGCCGCCCTCGGCCCGGCGCAGCACCTCGAGGATCTCGTCACCGATCAGCTCGTCCCGCTCCAGCAGCGCGTCCCTGAGCGCCTCCACCAGGACGCGGTTGCGGTCGAGCTGCTCCTTCACGGCCGCCTTCGCGTCCCTGAGCAGCCGCTCGGTCCGCTCCCTGCCGTCGGGGTCGGACAGCACCCTGGCCACCACGTTGCGGTCGTTCAGCCCCTCCTCCATGGCCACGTAGGAGATCAGCGAGTCGGTCATGCCGAGCGCCCCGACCATCTGGGCCGCGATGCCGGTGGCGCCGACGAGGTCGGAGCCCGGCCCGGTGGTCGACTCGCCGAACCACAGCTCCTCGGCGGCCATGCCGGCGCAGGCGATGCGCAGGAAGGCCAGCAGCTCGGTGCGGGTGCGGGTCCAGCGCTCCTCGGTGTCGTTGTGGGCGAGCAGCCCGAGCGCGTCCTTGCGCTTGACGATCGACAGCACCTCGAGCTTGCGCCCGACGCCGGAGAGGTGGGCGGCGACGGCGTGGCCGGCCTCGTGGGTGGCGACCATCTCCTTCTCCAGCGGCGTGTAGGCGACCGGCTGCTTGAGCCCGATCTCCTCGGAGAGCTTGGCCTGGTTGACGTCGGCCCAGCGCATCCCGTCCCTGCCGGCGCGCAGCGCCCAGATCAGCGCCTCGTCCAGCAGGTGCTCGATCATCACCGGGGTGTAGCCGAAGGTGAGGTGGGCCAGCTCGGAGCGCCTGGCGTCGTCGTCCAGCTCCGGGTGGTGGGCCTTGCGAGCCAGGAAGTAGTCGACCAGCTCGCGGCGCGCGGCCGCGTTGGGCAGGTCGAAGTAGAGCCTGCGATCGAAGCGGCCGGGCCGCAGCAGCGCCGGGTCCAGCGCCTCCACCCGGTTGGTGGCGGCGATGACCAGGAGGTTGTTGTAGCGCAGCGGGGGCTTGCGGAGCTGCCGCTCGGCGGGCAGCCAGCCGTTGAGCCAGTCGACCAGCCGGCCGGCGACGCGCTCGGCGAGCGGCGGGGTGTCGAAGCTCTGCAACTGGACCAGCAGCTCGTTGACGACCCCGCCGGTGCCGGCGCTGACCGGGCCGTCGCCGCCGTCCAGGCCGCCCCGGCGGCCGCCGATCGCGTCGATCTCCTCGATGAAGCCGATCGCCCCGCCCTCCTGCGCTGCCGCCTTGCGCAACGCCCGGAAGTAGGCACGCAGCTTGCGCGCGGTCATGCCGTACCACATCGACTGGAAGCTGGTCGCGGAGACGAACAGGAACGGCACCCCGGCGTGGCGGGCCATCGCCTTGGCCATGTGGGTCTTGCCGGTGCCCGGCTTGCCCTCGAACAGGATGCCGCGGCGCGGGTTGCCGCCGAGCCGGTCCTTGAAGGTCGCATAACCGAGGAAGAGGTTCAGCACCGCCAGCCGCGCGAGCCGTCGCTGGCGGCGGCGCTAGCGCGCCTTGCCGACGTCGAGGTCGGCGGCGCGCAGCACCGAGACGCCGCCGAGCATGCTGCTGGCGCTCTCCATGCCCGCTCGCCCTCCCGGGATCACAGCCTGGGCGGGCGCCGTCCGCCCCCCTGCTGGCAGTAAGCCACGGCCGCGGTGGGCTCCGCTACGGGTCGCGAGCGACCTCCGGGATGTTGCCGACGCCGCCTCGCCGGGCGACTAGGCAGGGCTACCGAGCCCGTTCCCGGCCAATCGGGCCTACGGGACCGGCTTGATCGAGCTGACCAGGAGCGGCTGGCCCTCCTGGCAGATGCTCAGCAGGTCCGGGGACAGCACCCCGGTGACCTGGACCCGGCCACCCGCCGTCAGCTTGCCGCGGTCGCCGCCGACCAGCAGGTAGACGGTGCCCTGCTCGGACCGGAGCAGCACGCAGCCGGGCTCGACCCCGTCGCGGAGGGTGCCGGTGGCGGTGATCTGGGTCTTGCCCGAGCCGGGCGCGGTGGTGGAGGGCGGGGTTGTCGGCGCCGTCGGCGTCGTCCCGGGGGCGGTGGTGGGGTCCGAGCCGCCGGCGGCCTCGCCGTCCCCGGCGCCGGTGTCGGCGCAGGCGGCCAGCACCGCGACGGCCAGCAGCAGGCCGGCGAGCGGACGGAGCACTGTTGTCTGCCTCATACCGGTTTCGACGCCATCGCCCGGCGGAAGGTTCCCGGGCGGGTCAACCCTACCTC
>Ga0209875_1000127_pt1 | contig 10453 bp, 8 predicted proteins | sample GWRWS3_0_10_FD_187219 | JGI IMG/M metagenome (GOLD analysis project Ga0209875, IMG submission 187219) | Riverbed sediment microbial communities from areas with vegetation nearby in Columbia River, Washington, USA - GW-RW S3_0_10 (SPAdes)... | ecosystem: Environmental > Aquatic > Freshwater >...
ACCCTGGCCGCCTACGGGTTCAGCGTCTGGCAGCTGGTGACCGGCGGGATGGACCTGTACTTCGAGACGGCGGTGCTGCTCATCGCCTTCCTCACCCTGGGCCGCTACTTCGAGGCGCGCGCCAAGGGCCAGGCCGGCCAGGCGATCCGGGCGCTGCTGGAGCTCGGCGCCAAGCAGGCCCGCGTCCTGCGCGACGGCACCGAGGTCATGGTGCCGGTCGAGCAGGTGGCGGTCGGCGACCTGTTGCGCGTGCGGCCGGGCGAGAAGCTCCCGGTCGACGGCGAGGTCGTCGACGGCACCAGCGCGGTCGACGAGTCGATGCTCACCGGCGAGTCGGTCCCGGTCGACAAGACGCCTGGGGCCAGGGTCGCCGGCGCGACCATCAACACCTCCGGGGCGCTGACCGTGCGCGCCACCGCGGTCGGCGCCGACACCGCGCTGGCGCAGATCGTGCGGCTGGTCGAGCAGGCGCAGGCCGGCAAATCGGGCATGCAGCGGCTTGCCGACCGGATCAGCGCCGTGTTCGTGCCCGCGGTGATCGCGGTCGCCGCGCTCACCTTTGCCGGCTGGGCGACGCTCGGCGGCGATCCCACCAAGGGGCTGGTGGCGGCCGTGGCGGTGCTGATCATCGCCTGCCCGTGCGCGCTCGGGCTGGCCACCCCGACCGCCATCATGGTCGGCACCGGCCGCGGCGCCGAGCTCGGCATCCTGATCAAGTCGGTCGAGGTGCTGGAGCGGACCCGCAAGATCACCACCGTGGTCTTCGACAAGACCGGGACCCTTACCCGCGGCGAGATGGCGCTGACCGACGTGATCCCCGCCGAGGGCGTCACCGAGGCCCAGCTGCTGCGGCTGGCCGGCGCCGCCGAGGCCGACAGCGAGCATCCCATCGGGCAGGCCATTGCCGCCGGCGCCCGCCAGCGCGGCCTGGAGTTGCCGGCCACCTCCGCGTTCGAGGCGCTGGCCGGCCACGGCGTGCGCGCGGTGGTCGACGGCACCACCGTCTGGGTCGGCCGGGGCAAGCTACTGGCCGAGGCCGGGCTGCTGGTGCCCGCGTCGCTGGACGACGCCGCCGAGCGGCTGGAGGGCGAGGGTAAGACCGTGGTCCTGGCCGGCTGGGACGGGGAGGCCAAGGGCGCGCTGGCGGTGGCCGACACCCTCAAGGACGGTGCCGCCGCCGCGGTCGGTCGGCTGCACCAGATGGACCTCGAGGTCGCGATGATCACCGGCGACAACGCCCGCACCGCCGAGGCGATCGCCCGCCAGGTGGGCGTGGACCGCGTGCTCGCCGAGGTCCTGCCGGCCGACAAGCAGGCCGAGGTCGAGCGGCTGCAGGCCGGCGGCGCCGTGGTCGCCATGGTCGGCGACGGCGTCAACGATGCGCCGGCGCTCGCCCAGGCCGACCTCGGCATCGCCATCGGCACCGGCACCGACGTGGCCATCGAGTCCAGCGACCTCACCCTGCTGCGGGGGGACCTGGACGGGGTCGCGACCGCGATCGCGCTGTCGCGCCGCACCTACCGGACCATCGCCGAGAACCTCGGCTGGGCGTTCGGCTATAACACCGCCGCCATCCCGCTGGCCGCCGTCGGCCTGCTCAACCCGATCGTCGCCGGCGCCGCGATGGCGTTCTCCAGCGTCAGCGTGGTCACCAACTCGCTGCGCCTGCGCCGCTTCGCGCGCTGACCGAGCCGGCTACGCGGCCGCCGCGCCGCGCTTGGGAATGCTGGAGGCGAGGTCGCCGAACACGATCAGCCGCTGCCTGGCCGAGTAGCGGGGGTGGCAGGTCGTCAGCGTGATCGTGGCTCTCGGCTTGCCGCCGGGTCCCGGGACGTTGTCGAGCACCCAGACATCGGTCGGCAGTACGATCTGGGTCCGGCTCACCGTGTAGACGAACGTCCAGCCCTGCGTGACGATCAGGATGCGGTCTCCCTTGCGGAGCTCGTCGAGCCGGTAGAACGGCGCCCCGTAGGTGGTCCGGTGGCCCGAGACGGCGAAAGTGCCCCGCTGACCCGGCATGACCGTGCCCGGCACGTGACCGGGGCCCTTGCGCAGGTCGCCACGGCCGACGCCCTCCACGACCACACGCTCCACGCCGATCGTGGGGATCTGGATGAGCGCGAACGCCGGTCCAGGAGGCATCCGCCGCGGCGGCAGGGGCTCGGCGCGTCTGGTCGCCATGACCGGGTCGTCGGCCCGAGAGGCCCATTGCTGCTGGAGGGTCTGGCGGAGGTCCGCCTGCGACCTGCCGGCCGCCGCACCGGTGCCGACAAGCTCCTAGACCAGGAAGTACAGGACGAACGCGCCCGTGCCGACGCACGCCCATCCCGCCCCGCGCAAGAACCGTCGCACGTGCCTCCCAAGCGGCTGTCCGATCCTGCTCGAAGGAGCATGTAACAACAACTCGTACAGTCTGTCGTATCGCATGCGGCAGCCCAACGAGATCAGCGGCATTCGTCCCCCGCGCGATGGCTATCCCGGTGAGCGGATGCCTCCGGTGGAAGGAGCCCGCGATGAGCTACGCCAAGCAGCTGCTCGACACCTACCCGCGCTCGTTCAACCTCGACGCCGGGATGCTTGCCCGAACGATCGACGCGCTGTCGGACTGCGCCCAGGCCTGCACCGCCTGCGCCGACGACTGCCTGTCGGAGCAAGACGTCGCCGAGCTGGCCAAGTGCATCCGCCTGTGCCTTGATTGCGCGGATGTCTGCACGGCGACGCTGCGGGTGGCCAGCCGCCAGACCGGGTACGACGCCAACCTCACCCGGCCGCTGCTGGAGGCGTGCGCCGCCGCCTGCAACAGCTGCGGGGACGAGTGCCAGCGGCACGCCGAGATGCACGAGCACTGCCGGATGTGCGCCGAGGCGTGCCGACGCTGCCAGCAGGCCTGTGCCGACCTCCTGGCGGCCATGCAGTAGGCCTCGAAGTTCGGCGCTCAGCCCCGAGGGCGGCTGACCGCTGCTCGCATCGCCCGGCCGATCGTGCACTACGGCCGATCGTCCTCGTCCACGAATACCACGGGAACGATCAGGGGGGTTCAGGGATTGGCAGAGTAGAGGCGCAGGCGGAGGTGCGCGGGTGCCAGCGGCAGCGCTCAGGAACGTGGCGGAGGCCTTGGGCTTCGAGGCGTTCTTCCAGGCCGAGTACCCGGGTCTGGTACGAGCCATGTACCTGCTCACGGGCGACCAGGGCGAGGCCGAGGAACTCGCGCAGGCGACGATGGCGAGGGTCTATGAGCGTTGGGACCGGGTGCGGGTCATGGAGTCGCCAGCAGGGTACGTCTACCGCGCCGCCGTGAACCTCCACCGCAAGCGCCTTCGGCACCTGGCCGTGCGGGCGCGGCGGCTGCTGGTCATGACCGTCCATGCCGAGTCCGCCCAGCCCCCCGGGCCGGGCGATCGGCTGGAGCTCGCCGACGCGATCGCCTCGCTCCCGACCGGGCAGCGGCAGGCGTTCATGCTCGTCGAGTGGCTGGGGATGAGCTCGGAGGAGGCGGCGCGCATCCTGCGGATCGCACCGGCCTCCGTCAGGACCCGCAGCCACCGTGCCCGGGCCGCGCTGCGGAAGCAGCTCGGCGACGACGGAGGGAATCGTGAATGACGTGAGGGAGCGGCTGCACCGGGAGCTGGAGCGCATCCAGCCGTCACCAGACGGCCTGGACAAGACCCTGCGGCTGGTCCGGCTTCGGGAGCGGAACCGCAGAGGGGGCGCCGTGGCGGTCGGGCTGCTGCTGCTGCCCGGACTCGCGTTGGGACTGTGGCTCGCGGTCCGGTCCTCGCCACAGCTTCCAGCTCCGCCTCCGGCGGCAACGTCCGGGCCGGTCGCCGGGCCCGGCGAACCTCGCCTGTTTCTTGCCGGCGCTGGCGAGCTGTGGGTCGTGGACGTGGCTGGCGCGTCCGTGCGGCACCGCGACCTCCCCCAGCTCTCCCCCGGGGATCCGCCGTACCGGATCGTGCGGCGTGGGGACACCCTCGTGCTGTGGAGCTACCAGACGCTCACGCTGGACCCCAGCGGCACCGCCGCCCAGCCAAGGACGCTGGTGCGGGACTCCTGGATCTTCATCCCCTCCGCTGCCCCTGACCGGATCTGGGTCGGGATCCTCGACCCGAACAGCCCGGAAACCGAACGCCGCCTCAAGGCGGTCCGGGAGGTGGCGGTCGACGGCCGGGTCACCGTCGGTGACGTTCGCCCGCCCGAGGGACGCTGGCCGGTGGCGGCCACCAGCAGCGCCTTGGCGTTCCAGTCGCATGGCAGCGGCCAGGGCGGCGACCAGCTCGAGCTGTGGAACCCCCTGACCGGCGAGATACTGCGGCGCCTGCCGGGCGACTATCCGGTTGCGTCCCACGGCGACCTGCTCGCCTGGTGCCGCCAGCCATGTGCGCGGCTGCACGTCACCGACGTGGCGACGGGGAAGGAGATCCAGGTCCGTCCGCCCGCCGGCGCCACCGCGTTTGCGCCCTACCAGGGGGTGTTCTCGCCGGATGGGAAGCTGCTCGCCGTTCCCGTCCGGAGCGACTCGGCTCCCACGACGCAGGACCCGAAGTGGCGGCTGGCACTGGTAGACGTGGAGGAGGGCACCGCGACGCTGGTCCAGGGACCCACGCTGCAAGGCTATGTCTTCGTCGACTGGTCCCCCGCGGGAACGACGGTCTTCATCACTGGTGGGTATCGATTCAAGGAACGGATGATCTTCGCGTACCGGTTGGGCACCGCCGGCGTGCGGCGCCTCCCCGTCAAGGTCGGCGACTTCTTCGGCATGGCCGCTGCTTGACGGGATGGCAAGACCGGCCGCTCCTGAACCTGGGGCACGCAGCCTGCGCGTCCATCAGGAAAACCCAATGAGGCTGGAGCGCAGCGCTCACCCTCCATGAGCAGGATCAACCCAGAGCGGGCGCCCTCATGCGTTCCAATGGGCTCTCGGCAGATCAACAGGGCTGCCACGGCCGGGTCGAGGGAGGGTCCGGCAGGCGGCCTCGGTACCGAGGCGGATCCACAGCGCGGCGGCGAGCATGGCCAGCGAGGCGATGGCGAGGATCGGCTGGACGGGCGCGAACCATCGCAGCGCCCCGGTGGCGCCGATGGCGAGCACCACGAGTTTGTTGCAGACCGGGCAGCCGATCGCGAACAGCGACAGCAGGCCGCCGCCGGTCGCCACCTTGCCGCTGGGCTCGCCCTCCTGGACGAGCCGCCGAACGTAGCTGGCCGCGGTCAACCCCAGCAGGATCGCCGAGGTGGCCAGCACCGGATAGTTCCACCACAGCACCGGCGTCATCCGGGTATAGAAGGGCGTCGGGATGACGCCGGTCGGCACGCCCAGGACGATCGCACCCACCAGCGCGGCCAAGCCGGCCAGCAGCCAGCGGCGCGCCGGCCAGCCTCGCAGCGCCCGGAGCCGCAGGCCTGCGCTCGGGACTGGCTGGGTCGCGATCTGTGCCACGGCAACGGTCACCTCCTTCGCCTCAGCCTTGCACGTAGACGGCGTCCTTGTCGACGCGTAGCTCGACCTGCGGCAGCGGTCGGGGCGCCGGCCCGGTGACGACCGCCGCGCCACGACGGGGATCGAACTCGGCGCCGTGGCAGGCGCAGACGATGAGTCGGCTGTCCGGGTCGAAGCCGACGACGCACCGGGCGTGGGTGCAGATCGCGCTGTAGGCCACCATCTGGTCCTGGGCGAGGCGGACCATGATGCCCGGCTCCCCAGAGCGGGGCAGCTCGAACAGCTCCGCCTGGCCAACCGGCACCTGCCACAGGTAGCCGACCTGCTGTCGCCCGGAACGCGCACCGGCCGCGCGGGGTTCCTCGCGCGCGGCGATCAGCGGGGCGGCACCGGCAGCCGCCACAAGCGTCGTGACCATCATGCCGGCTGCCTTGCCGGCCGCCGCCAGGAACGCGCGGCGGGAGGCGTCCTGGGCCGCCAGGCCTGGCCATGTGCCGGCCAGGGGGCACCCCGCACCGGCGCAGGGGTCCCCGGCCGCCGACGCGCAACGGCCGTGCTGGTCGGCCTGCGCGCACTGCTGCTGCACGCGGTCGAAGGGGACGCCGACCACCTCGGCCGGGCCCAGCCCTCGCTCGGACCGGTGGCGGCGCAGCAGCGTGGCGTCCACGCTGGGCAGGCCGCCGTGGCCGGCAAGCAGCAGCGTCAACCAGCCGGCGGCGAAGGGTAGATCGGCGCCGTAGAAGAACGGCCGGACCTGCCAGCTCGCGGTGAGGAAGAACGTCAGCGACAGGCCCATGCCGACTCCGGCGGCCAGACGCGAGGCCAGCCCGATCACCGCGCAGACCCCGACGACCAGCTCCAGGACGGCCAGCAGCAGGGCGAACAGGAACGGGTGGGCGAGCACCACCGCCCGCACCGGGCCGGCGAGCGGGCTGCCTTTGGCGAAGCCCTCAGCCAGTGTGGCGAAGCTCCGGGGGCCAGCGCCGAAGTAGGCGGGCGAGAGCAGCTTGCCGAGCCCGGCGTCGATGAACGTCAGGCCGAGGAACAGCCGGAGCGGGATCAGCGCCCAGGCGGGCACGACCCTGCTGGCCAGCGGCGGCCCAGCGGCGTGCGGGCGCGGCTCCGCGTCCGCCTGCTCATGGGTATCCGATACTGGTTGCGCCATCCAGCTACGACTCCCTCGTCTGCTCTTGTGATCTCGTGACAGCCGTCCGCCCCAGGCAGCCCGGGGCCACGATTCTACGACGGCTCGTAGTGTCCGACCCGCCAGGCGGCTCGGCCGTCACCCGCCGGGGGCGGGCTGGACGCGGCCGGTCTGCCGGGACTCCGGCGTCCTGCCGGCGAGGATCTGGTCGAGCGTGTCCGCCAGCATGGGGAAGCTCGACTTGCCGGTGATCTTGGCCACCACCGTGCCACGGCGGTCGACGAAGAACGTCTCGGGGATGCCGAACACGCCGAAGTCGATCGCGGCACGGGAGCCCTGGTCGGTCACGTACAGGTAGCCCTGGCCCCTGCCCAGCTCCTCCAGGAACCCCCTGGCCGCCTGCGGCGTGTCCTGGTAGACCACGCCGACGAAGCGGACCCCGGCGGCCCGGTAGGCGGCCGCGGCGGCGACCAGGTCGGGATGCTCCGCACGGCAGGGCGCGCACCAGGAGGCCCAGAAGTTGACCACCACCACCTGGCCTCGCAGCGCTGCCAGCGAGACCTGGCCGCCGCCGTCCAGCAGCGGCAGGGTCGCGCGCGGGGCGGGCTTGCCGAGCAGCGGCGACGCTACCAGCGTGGGGTCGGTGCCGAAGCGCGCGCCGAGCACGCCGCCGGTCGCCACCACCGCGGCCACGGTGGCGATCGCCAGCCAGCGGGCCCACCGCGCCCGCGGCGGGGGCGCCGGAGGCTGGCCGGCGTGGCGCTTGTCCTGGTGGACCGCGGTCACCGCCGCCCCTCCGCCGCCCGAGCCGTCCGCAGCAGCCCGTCGACCTGCCGCCGCTGGGCGCCGCTCAGGCCGGGCAGGTCGCGCAGCCGGGTGAGGGTGGCGGCCGCCGCCTTGGCGTCCTTGAGGCCGTGGAGCTGCACGTTGCCGAGGAACCAGAGCGCCTCGGGGTCACCGGGCTGGCGCTCCAGGCTGCGTTGCAGCAGCTCGGCCGCCAGGTCGGCCCGATCGAGGGTCCCGTAGGTGATCCAGCCGACGTGGGCCAGGGCCTCGGGATGGGGTTGCTGGTCCAGGACGGCCTTGTAGTGCTCCAGCGCCTTACGGTAGTCCTGGCGGTCGAAGTAGCGGTGGGCCAGCGCCAGGCGCATGTCGAGCACCTCGGGGTTGGCGGCGACCACCGCCTCCAGCTCGGCGTCGCTCACCTTGGACAGGTCACGCCCGCCGGCCGGTGCCTGGCTTGCCTGGGCCGCCTCGATCCCGGTCACGTACCCGCCGGCAGGTCGCGGCACCAGCGCGCGGGTCACCCCGAAGGCGGTTACGGCCAGCGCGACCACGCCGACGAGGACGCCGGCGAGGGCGCGCCTGCCCGACCGCCCGGGCGGCGCCGGCGGCTCACCCGGATCGTCGGCGCCAGCCAGGGTCTGAGCCTCAACCTCAGCTTCAGCTTCGGTTCCCGGCTGATCCCCAGTCCCGCTCTCGGCCCGCCGGCGGTAGCCGACCAGCACCCCCACCCCGGCGGCGAGGGCGGCCACCGGCAGCACCCACAGCAGCAGGGTGGCCCCGCGCGGCGGCGGGTCCAGCAGCACCCAGCGGCCGTAGCGGGCCACGAAGTAGTCGAGCACCTGCTGGTCGCTGCGCCCGGCGGCCACCTGCTGACCGATCTCCGCCCGGATGGCCCGTGCGGTCTGGCTGTCCGACTCCGCCACCGAGATGCTCTGGCAGTCGGGGCAGCGCAGCCGGGCCGCCAGCGCCTCGGCGCGATCCCGCAGCGCGGGGCGCCCCTGGGCCAGGCCGGCCACGACCACGGCAGCGAGCACGACCAGGGCCAGGGCCGGGAGCCAACGACGCGCCGCCGACCGCACCGGCGGGCCACCGCTGGCCTGGGTCGGGGGCCGGTGGCCGCCGGCCAGCCCGGACGGAGGCAGGGGGCTAGGCACGGGTCGGCTCCGGGACCACCGGCAGCTCGGTGCGGACGGTCTCGTCCCGGCCGGCTCGGCGACGCCGGACCCGACCACCGGCCAGCGCCCACAGCCCGCCGGCGACGGTGACCAGCCCGCCGGCCCACAGCAGCCACATGAGCGGGTGGCGGAGGACCTGCAGCTGCACGCGCCCCGACTCCAGGGCGGTCAGGCTCACGTACACGTCCTGGGCGAGCCCGGTCCACACCGCCGGGGTACCGACCGCCTGCACCTGCCGCGGGTACTGGTTGAGGCGCGGCTCCAGCACGGCGACCAGCCGGCCGCCGCGGCGCAGCTCGATCGTGGCGCCACTGACCAGCCGGTGCGGCTCGTCAAGCTGGAACGCGCCGGTGAAGGTGAGCGTGAACGGGCCGGAGGAGGCCGACTGGCCGGCGGCGAGGGTCACCTGCTGCCGGGCGCCGAACGCGCCGGTGACCGCGATCGCGACCGCGACCAGGGCCACCCCGACGTGGGCGAGCTGGCCGCCCCAGTAGCCGGGGTTCCCGTACAGCACCCCCCCGGCCGCGGCGAGCCGGCGCCGCGGTGGCTGGTGCCGCACGGCCGCCGCCAGCCGGCCCAGCGCGGCCGCGGCGATCCCGGCGGCAAGGATCGCCACCAGCACCACCGAGGCCGAGCGTACGCCGGCCAGCACCAGCGCGGCGCCGGCGGCCAGGGCGGCGACCGCGGGCCAACGCAGCCGCGCCCACACCAGCGCCGGCCGCGCGGCCCGCCAGGGCAGCACCGGGCCGACCCCCATCCCGAGCAGCAGCGCGAGCCCGATCGGCGCGGCCATGCGGTCGAAGAAGGGCCGCCCGACCGACACCTGGGCGCCGGTGACCGCCTCCACGAAGATCGGGTACAAGGTGCCGGTGAGCACAACGAACGCGAACAGGCCAAGCAGCAGGTTGTTGACCAGCAGGGCGCCCTCCCGGCTGGCCAGGCGGTCCAGCCGCGGGCTGGTGGCGACCAGGTCGGCACGTAGCGCGAACAGGGTCAGCGAGCCCGCCACCACCAGCAGCAGGAACCCGAGCAGCGCCGGGCCGACCGCCGACTGGGTGAAGCTGTGCACCGAGGCGATCACCCCGGAGCGGGTCAGGAAGGTCCCCAGCAGGGTCAGGGCGAACGCGGCGATCACCAGCACGAAGTTCCACGCCTGCAGCATGCCCCGGTGCAGCTGGACCGCGGCCGAGTGGACGAACGCGGTCGCCACCAGCCACGGCATGAACGAGGCGTTCTCGACCGGGTCCCAGGCCCAGAAGCCACCCCAGCCGAGCACCTCATACGACCACCAGCCGCCCACCACGACGCCCGCGGTCAGGAAGGCCCAGGCGAGCAGGCTCCAGCGCCGCGTCCGCTGCAACCAGGCCGCCCCGCCCCGCCCCAGCGCCAGCGCCGAGATGGCAAAGGCGAACGGCACGGTCAGGCCGACGTAGCCGAGGTACAGCAGCGGCGGGTGGAAGGCCATCAGCACGTGGTTCTGCAGCAGCGCGTTCGGCCCCGGGCCGTCGGCCGGCGCCGGGTCGAGCACCTGGAACGGGTCGGTCGCGCTGGCCATCAGGCCGAAGAAGAACACCGCCACCGCGCCCATGACCGCCAGCGCCCCGGCGCCGAGCCGGTCGCCGTCGCGGAACCCGGCGAACACCGCCGCGGTGTAGCCGGCCAGGACCAGCCCCCACAGCACGATCGAGCCCTCCAGCGCCGCCCACGCGCTCACCAAGGTGAACAGCAGCGGGGTGGCCCGGGCGTGGTTGCCGGCCACGTAGGCGACCGAGAAGTCGTCGGTGAGCAGCGCCACCTCCAGCGCGACCATGGCGGTCAGCGCACCGGCGACCAGCCCGCACACGGCCGGGCGGAGCTGGGCCCGCCCGGCGGCGTGCGGTCGCCGCCAGGCCCGGGCCGCCTGGGCGGCGA
>Ga0209875_1000128_pt1 | contig 10447 bp, 7 predicted proteins | sample GWRWS3_0_10_FD_187219 | JGI IMG/M metagenome (GOLD analysis project Ga0209875, IMG submission 187219) | Riverbed sediment microbial communities from areas with vegetation nearby in Columbia River, Washington, USA - GW-RW S3_0_10 (SPAdes)... | ecosystem: Environmental > Aquatic > Freshwater >...
TTCCCCTTCTGGTCGAGCGACTTGGCAGTTGCCCGACACCTACCACACGGCAGGCCTCAGGCGGGGACCGCCACCTCAAGTTCTACGGGGACTGGGACAACCTCGACGAGCTGCATGAACGAGTTTCTGCACCCCACGGGTGGATCTGAGGGGATTTGAACCCCTGACCTCTTGCATGCCATTGACGAGCCAGCCACTCACGTCCTACCACGTCGCCACGCGTTCCCGCAGATCGGCGCAGCTCAGCACGCATATGAGGTCGAGGCGACACCATGCGTGGCGCGGTGTTGCGAGGCAGTGTTGCTGGCGGATTGCTGGCAAGCCGAGGCCGCGCGACCTGGTCATCGGCGTGCTCAGCCAGGACGGACCGGTCAACCTCGCCGCTGCGCTCCGCCATCACAGCCGCGACCCGTGCCGACCCTCGCCACCCTCGGGGTCAGTCTCAGATGAAACCGACATCACGACCGCCGGAGCCCTGATGGCAGTCTGGCCGGCCTTGGTTCGGACCAAGTGTGACGAACTGGCTAACCGGTGGCGCGGTCGGGGGCGGGCGGCGGCGGGTGGCCCACACGGCCGCCCCGCCGCCACAGGCCACTGCTATCTGAGCCGTGTCGAGAACGTGTCCGAGCCGAGCGCACCGCTCGCCTGCAGCAGCAGATTCGCAGCGAAGAGCGGCTGGAACGAGGTGCCGGCGGTGTCGAGCGCCTGGTAGTCGCCGAGGAAGAACCCGCCGGCCGGCGCGGCAGCGGCGTGGTCGAACGTCGGCGTGACGCGCCGGCTCGCCGACCACGTGCGGCCGCCGTCGGTGGAGGTGGTGAACCACTCGGCGGTCATGAACGAGCCGTCCTTGGTCGAGGTGTCGTCGCGCAGGTCGTAGGAGAGGATCCCGACGGTGCCGCGGCTGTTCACGGCGACCACGGGCGTGAAGGCGTCCTGCGCGCCAGCGGGCGTGTCGTTCGCCCGGACCGGCTCCGACCACGACCGCCCCTGGTCGCGCGAGGAGGTGACGAGCACATCGGTGCGCTTCCCCTTCGAGAAGCGGACGTCTTGCCAGGTTGCGTACAGCGTCCCGTCCGGTGCGACCGCGAACATTGGCACGGTGTCGCCCGTACGAAGGCCGGGGACCGGCAGCGACTGCATCTCCATCACCAGCCGCGGCGCCGAGAACGTCTGCCCGCCGTCCTTCGACAGCGTCATCCACAGCTGCTGACTGTTCTTGCCGAGGCTGGCGTTCTCAAAGTAAGTACCAAGGACCGCGACATCGCCGTTGGGGAACACCACAGGGACGTTACCGATCGTCTGCTTGTTCGTTCCGGTCGCGAACACCACCTGCGGCGTCGAGAAGTTCGCGCCGCCGTCGATCGAGCGGGAGAACATCGCTGGGCCGGTGAAGGTGCCGACGAACGGCTGGCCGAGCGGGTCCTCGATCAGCCGGTCCCAGGCGAGGTAGACGTTGCCGCGGTTGGGGCTGGAGCCCCAATCGTCGACCGCCATGGCGTTCTTGTCGTTGAAGAACTCGAAGTCCCGGTCGATGATCACCGCAACCGGCGCCCCCCACGTGAGCCCGCCGTCGGTGGAGGTGTTCACGAACAGGCCGTTGTCGGGGCCGGTGTCGTCGAAACCGAGACTGAACGCGTACACGCGGTTCGACGGCCCAAAGTCGACCCACGGATCGGTGACGCGCTGGAACTCGCCGCCCGCCAGGATCGAGACACCCGGCAGCGGGATATTCGACCACGTGCGTCCACCGTCAAAGCTCGTACCCAGCACCAGATTGCGGGCGCCGCCACTGGTCCAGCGGTCCTCCTGCCACATGCCGACGACGTTACTCCGATTCGACTGATTGACCGAGACCATCGGCTCGGTCTGCGAGTCCAACGTCACCTGCCCGCTGGTCGTCAACTCCTCCGCCGTCAACGGCCCGACAACACCCTGGTCGGTGGAAACCCGGACCAGCGAGTCCGGCAACGCCGGGGCGACCGCGATCGCCGGACCCACCGCGGCGTCGGGATCGCCAGAGACACCAGCGGAAAAGACAGCGCCGTGGAAATCGCGGCCGGCGGGGCCGCGTGCGGCAGCCGTCCCGGCCGCGACGGCCGTCTGCGCGAAGACGCTGGCGGCCACGACGAGCACGGCCGCGCCGACGACAAGTCGTCTCACGAAGACCCCTCCCACCCGTTATGGGGTGACCCAGCCAAGAGACGCGAGAATCGCACAGCCGCCGACCTTCCGTCCAGCGCATGGAACCGGGTCGGTCCGTGCCCCCGCAGGTAGCGCACGATCACGCGCAGGCCGGCGTCGGCCCGCAGGGGAACCACATCGACGTAGCTGTGGATGTCGTAGCGGAAGCCGTGCAGCAGCAGCACCGGGTCGCCGTCGGCGGGGCCGGCCTGGACCGTTATGCGGCGGTTCCAGCCAGGCAAGACCTGTCGACGGTATGGCGGTTGCTAGCATGCGACGGGCCTTTACCGTTCCGAGAGGAAGTTGAGCAGGGCGGTGTTGACCTCGTCGGGGTGGGTCCAGGCGATGTTGTGCTGGCTGTTCTCGGTTCCCACAGAGAGATGGGCATGCCAGGATCCAGGAAGGTGATCTCGAAGGTACGCTCGGCGACGGGGCCGGGCTGCCGGATGAGTTGCGTCAAGTGACTGCTTCCGGCCTTGTCGACGCGACCATGCCCGGGCTCTGCAGTACCACGATGGATTGGGGCCCGAGCGTGAGGCCGTCGCCGGCATGCAGGTCCGGCGGGCTCGCGGCTGGCGCTGGGTCGTAGGTGTCCAGTTCGGTGCGCCAGGTCCGTGCCTCGCCGACATCGGGCACCCGAAACTCGAGCGGCTCCCACCAGCCGTTGACCAGGACCAGGAAGTCTTGGTCGAGCAGCGGCGTGCCGTCCTCGGCCAGGTCGGGAGCATCGTCGCCGTCGAGGTAGATGGCCAGGGCCCTGGCGTTGGGATCGGTCCAGTTCTCGGTGGTCATCGCCGTGGCCGAGGGGGTGAACCAGGCGAGCTCGGCGGCCTCGATCCCGACCAGGAAGCGCCGCCGCCGGAGCACCGGGTGCGCCCGCCGGAACGCCACCAGCCGCCGGGTGAAGGCCAGCAGGTCGTCGTCGCGCTGGGACCAGTCGAGCCAGGAGGTGGGATTGTCCTGGCAGTAGGCGTTGTTGTTGCCACCCTGGCTGCGGCCGAGCTCGTCGCCGCCGGGTAGCAGCGGCACCCCGAACGACAGCAGCAGGGTGGCCAGCAGCGCCCGGGACTGCCGGGCGCGGAGCTCGACCACCTCCGGGTCGTCGCTCGGCCCTTCCACCCCGCAGTTCCAGGACCGGTTGTCGTCGGTCCCGTCCCGGTTGGCCTCGCCGTTGGCCTTGTTGTGCTTGCGGTCGTAGGACACCAGGTCGCGCAGGGTGAACCCGTCGTGCACGGTGATGAAGTTGACCGAGGCGGTGGGCCGCCGACGAGACCCCCCGTACAAGTCCGACGAGCCGCTGAAGCGGGTCGCGAACTCCCCGACGAGCCCACCGTGGCGGCGCCAGAAGTCCCGCATGGTGTCGCGGTAGCGGCCGTTCCACTCGCTCCACCCCGGCGGGAAGCGACCCACGTCGTAGCTGTCGGGCTGGCCGACGTCCCACGGCTCGGCGATCAGCTTGGCCCGGGACACGACCGGGTCCTGGGCGACGAGGTCGAAGAACGCCGACATGCGGTCGAAGCCGCCGTCCTGCCGGGCCAGGGTGGGCGCGAGGTCGAAGCGGTACCCGTCCACGCCCATGTCGGTGAGCCAGTAGCGCAGCGAGTCCATGATCAGTTGCAGGCAGACCGGGTCGCCGGCGTTGAGGGAGTTGCCCGTGCCCGTGGTGTCGACGTAGCAGCGGGGGTCGTCAGGGTCCAGGCGGTAGTAGGCGGGGTTGTCCAGGCCACGGTGGCACAGCGTCGGTCCCACCTGGCCGCCCTCGGCGGTGTGGTTGAACACCACGTCGAGCAGCACCTCGAGCCCGGCCGCGTGCAGCGCGGCGACCATGGCCCGGAACTCGGCCACCTGGCCGCCCGGGCGGCCGGTCCGGACGGCCGCCGAGTAGCCGTCATGGGGGGCGAAGAACCCGATGGTGTTGTAGCCCCAGTAGTTGGTGAGCCCCCGCTCGACCAGGAACGCCTCCGGCACGTGCTGGTGCACCGGCAACAGCTCGACCGCGGTCACCCCGAGGCCCACCAGGTGGGCGACCGTGGCGTCGTGGCCCAGCCCCGCGTAGGTGCCGCGCAGCTCCCGGGGCACTCCGGGGTGGGCCATCGTGAACCCCTTGACGTGCACCTCATAGATCACTGTGTCGGCGTAGCGGTGGCGAGGCCGAGGGGCCTCGGGCACGTCGACGCCGGGGTCGACCACCAGGCTCCGGGGGACGTGCGCGGCCGAGTCGAGCCGGCTCGCCCGGTCGGGATCGGCGACGTCGTGACCGAGGACCTCGGGTCCGAACCGCACCGGCCCGGTCGTGGCCCGCGCGTAGGGGTCGAGCAGCAGCTTGGCCGGGTTGCAGCGCACCCCGCGGGCCGGGTCCCAGGGGCCGGTGGCGCGGTAGCCGTACGCCTGGCCGGCGCCCACCCCTTCGACGAAGCCGTGCCAGACCCCGGCGTCGTACTCCGGCAGGGCGACGCGGGTCTCGGTGCCTGCGTCGTCGAACAGGCACAGCAGCATGCCGTCGGCCACGCCCGACGACACCGCAAAGTTGGTCCCGTCCGGGCCAAGGGTGGCCCCCAGCGGGAAGCGGCTGCCCGGGCGCAGCCGCACCTGGTCGCCGCCGGCGCCGGTCATGGCCGTGCCCGCCCGACGACCCGGCCCAGGTCCCCGATGGCGTAGACCCCATCGCCCGGCCGCCGCCCGCGGATGAGGTCGGCCACCAGCCCGGTCCACCCCGTCTGGTGCGAGGCGCCGAGCCCGGCCCCGTTGTCGCCGTGGAAGTACTCGTTGAACACCAGGTTGCCGCTCCAGGCGGGGTCGCGCTGGAGGCGGTCGACCCCTCCGAAGCACGGCCGGCGCCCGTCCGGCCCGACCACGAACAGGTCGACGAGCCGCTGGCGCAGGTCGGCGGCGACCTGGTCGAGGGTGCGCCGTGGACCGCCTGTGGGGTACTCGACGGTGAACTCGTCGCCGAAGAACCGGTGGTAGCGCTCGAGGGCGCTGATCAGCAGGTAGTTGAGCGGGAACCAGATGGGCCCGCGCCAGTTGGAGTTCCCGCCGAACATCGCGGTGGTCGACTCGGCCGGCTCGTAGTCGATGCTGGCCCGGAAGCCCTCGACGTCGAGCTCGTAGGGGTGGTCGCGATGGAAGGCGGACAGGGCCCGCAACCCGTACGGCGACAGGAACTCGGTCTCGTCGAACAGCTTGGCGAGCAGCTTGGTGAGGTGGTCGACCCCCACCACGCCCAGGAGCAGCCGCCGATTGCCGGGCTCGCCGCGGACCAGGCCCTGCTCGGCCAGCCGCCCGGGGCCGCCCAGCTGGTCGAGCAACCGGGCGGACGCCTTCCCGACCGCCTCGGCGCGCCTGATCGTCTCCTCGTCGACCACCACAGCGGCGAGGAGTGGGATGACGCCGACCATCGACCGGACCTTGACTGGCACCGCGGTCCCGTCGGGGGTGACCAGCTTGTCGTAGTAGAAGCCGTCGGCGTCGTCCCATACACCCAGGGTGGCCATGGCGTGACGGATCTGGGCGAAGTGCTCGAGGAACTTGAGCACCAGGTCGAGCGCGGGTCGCCGGCCGGAGCGGTTCAGGATCGAGGCGATGGCGGCCATGGAGAGCGCGTAGAAGGCCATCCACCCGGTGGCATCGGACTGCTCGAGCGTGCCACCGACCGGGAGATGGGACCGATCGATCGGGCCGATGTTGTCCAGCCCAAGGAAGCCGCCCTCGAACAGGTTCGAGCCGTTGGCATCCTGGCGGTTCACCCACCAGGTGAAGTTCACCAGCAGCTTGTCGAACACCCGGCTAAGGAAGTCGAGGTCACGAGCGCCGTCGATGGCGAACACCTCGAGCGCCGCCCAGGCCTGCACCGGCGGGTTGACATCCCCGAAGTCCCACTCATAGGCGGGGAGGGCCCCGCTGGGATGCTGGAACCACTCCCGGCACAACAACAGCAGCTGGTACTTGGCGAACGCCGGGTCGAGGTGGGCGAACGCGACGCAGTGGAAGGCCAGATCCCAGGCCGCGAACCAGGGGTACTCCCATTTGTCCGGCATCGACATGACGTCGAACGCATCGAAGTTGCCCCAGCTGGCGTTGCGTCCGCCGCCACGGGACGCGGGTGGGGTCGGCTGGGTCGGGTCGCCCTGCAGCCAGCGCGCCACGTCGTAGGCGTACAGCTGCTTGCTCCACAGCATCCCGGCGAACGCCTGCCGCATGACCGTCGCCTCGTCGGCCGAGCGGTCGGGCGGGGTCAGCTCGGCATAGAACGCGTCCGCCTCCTGCCGGCGCTGGGCCACGACCCGGTCGAAATCGGCACCGAGCGTCGCCGCTCTCTCCGTGCCGGCGCCGGTCGGCCGCAGGCGGAGCCGCAGCTCGGCCGTTGCCGCCGGCTCGACCGCAAGTCGGTACCACACGGCGGCCTTGGTGCCGTGCCGGCCTGGGTTGACGGTCGCCGCCCCACCCACGACGTGGTCGTTGATCCCGTCCTTGGGGTACGGGGTCGGGCCGGGCACGCCGAACAGCCGCTGGTTGTTGGTCTCGTTCTCACAGAACAGGGCTGTCGGCGCGACCCCGTCCGGTCCGGCGCCAGCCAGCAGCTCCAGGTCGCCGAGGAAGGGGTGGTCGATGGCGACCGAGCCGTCGGCCCGACCCCGTAGCCGGGGCTTGGGCGCGTCCACCTCCCACGACCACGTGTTCCGAAACCAGGCGGTCGGCAGCACGTGCAGCGTGGCGGTGTCGGGGCCGGCATTGGTCACCCGGACCACCATGAGCAAGTCGGTGGGGTCGGCCTTGGCGTAGTCGACCTCGACGATCCAGTACCGGTCCTCGTCGAACACGCCGGTGTCGAGCAGCTCGTACTCCGGGTCGAGCTTGCCCCGCCGCCGGTTGCCGGCAAGCAGGTCGTCGTAAGGAAAGGCCGCCTGCGGGTAGTGGTAGCGCCAGCGGTTCCACGCGTGGCTCGGGACGGCGTCCAGGTACCACCAGTACTCCTTGACGTCCTCCCCGTGGTTGGCCTGGGCCCCGGTCAGGCCGAACATCCGCTCCTTCAGGATCGGGTCGCGTCCATTCCACAAGACGAGGCCCAGGCAGAACCGCTGCTCCACGTCGGAGAAGCCGGCCATGCCATCCTCTCCCCACCGGTAGGCGCGGGACCGGGCGTGATCGTGCGGGAGGTAGCTCCACGCATCACCGTCGGCGCTGTAGTCCTCCCGCACGGTGCCCCACTGACGTTCGCTCACATACGGACCCCACAGAGACCAGTCGCCGGCCTGGCGCAACCCATCCTCCAACCGCCCGAACCCCTCGACCCGTTCGCGCTCGGCGCTCGTCATCGTCGCTCCGTTCCGTCGCAGGCTCGCCTCGACCATAGCGGTCCACGCGACCGGGGCAACCCCCGAAACGGATGAATCCAATTCGAACGAGTCGAGCGTGGGCCTGCTGCGGCCTGAGCCGCAGCACGACGCGAGACCCATGGTCGAGGGCATTCATAATGACTGCGGTCTCTGCGGTAGCCCGGCCGAGATCAGCCAGGCATCGCTCGGTATTGAGTGGAGCCCGGCCCAGCTCTTGCGACTGCGTAACCCTCCCGGCGATGCCAAGAACTTGCCAGAAACTGCTTCCGAGATCACGTGGCCACGGCCGGGTCAGAGATGGCGAGGACGAGCTTGCCGCGGGTGTGCTTGGTGGCGATCTTGGCCAGCGCGTCGGCCGCGTCCTCCAACCCGACGGCACGAGTCTCGGGCAGTCGCAGGGTGCCATCCTCAAGCCAGCGCGTGAGCTGGGCGAGCTGCTCGGAGGTCAGCCAGCTCGCCACGTTGGTGGCCGGAATGCCGCGCTTGGCGAGCTCCACCACATCCGCGGCGTCCACCGCCGAGGCGACCCGCCCGCCGGGTCGTAGCTGCTCGCTCAGGGCGGTCAAGGCCGTCTTGTCCCCGACCAGGTCGATGATGGCGTCGATCCCGTCGGGATGGCACGAACGCACCGCCTCGCCGACGTCACCGGTGGTGTAGTCGATCACCTCGGCGGCGCCCAGGCCGCGCGCATAGGCCAGGTTGGGCCCGCTGCAGACCCCGACCACCTGCGCTCTCCGCTGGGCGGCCAACTGCACCAGGAAACTCCCGACGCCGCCGGAGGCGCCCAGCACCAGCACCCGCTCGCCGGCCCCCAGGGCGACCGCGTCCAGCAGCGTGAGCGCCGTTGCCCCGCTCAGCGGCACCGCCGCGGCTTGGGCGAAGTCCAGCGAAGACGGCTTCAGCCAGACGCTGCCGGCCGACATCGTCGTCGCCTGCGCGTAGGTGCCCTCGCCAAGGTAGGGCTTGCCGACGGCGCCGAACACCTCATCGCCCACCGCCAGGTGCTCGACCCCGTCGCCGACGGCCTCGATCACCCCGGCCGCGTCGTGGCCGGGGACCAGCGGGAAGCGGTGCTCCATGAGATCTTTGATGTAGCCCTGCGCGACTACGGCGTCGAACGGGTTGACCCCGGCCGCGCGCACCCGGACCAAGACCTGGCCGTCGACCGGCGCCGGGGCTGGCAGCTCCCGTACCGATCCCGGCACCCCGAAGCTGTCCAGCGCGAACGCCCGCATGGCAGCGCCCCCCTCTCGAACCAGCACCAAGCGGCAGTCTCCTGCGGGCTGTCCCGCAGGAGATGCCAGTAAGCAAGTCAACCTCGCCGACCCCAACATTGTCCATAACCACCTGAAGTGGTCACCTAGACTGCTATGTCCAAGGCTTCGTGTTGCGGTGCGTAGGCTCAAGGCTTGAGCTGACCTGCCAGCGTGCCTGGGCCGCGTCCCGCGGGGGCGGCGGCGGAAGTTCCGACCGCACCGGTCGCCGGTGCGGCGGCGGCCTCGCCCGGTGAGTGCCGCTGCGCGGTGGGCGGAACGCCCGACCCGTGTTCCCAGATCATCTGGTCCGGCCCGGGTCACGGTGGAGCCGCCGCCGCCCGCCGGATGCCCTAGGGCCGTCTCAGCTGGCCGGCGACGACAGTTTCGGCGGAGGGCCTGCTGTGGTCAGGGGACGAGGACCAGCTTCCCGCGGACGTGGCCGGACTGGGTGATGCGGTAGGCCTCGGCGGCGCGGTCGAACGGGAAGGTCTGCACCTTGATCACCAGCTCGTTCTGGGCCAGCAGGTCGGCCGTCAGGGCCAGGGCCTCCATGGGGCGACTGTCGGCGCCGCCCCCGGTGACGCGGGCGCCGGCCTGGCCGGCGGTGTAGTTGGCGATGGTGACCACCTGGGACGGTTCGGCGACAAGGCTGATCAGTTCCTCGATCGGGGTCTTGCCGGCGACGTCCAGGACGGCGTCGACCGGCCCGCCGGCGGCGGCCCGGACCCGCTCGGCCAGGCCCTGGCCGTAGACCACCGGGGTCGCCCCGAGCTCGCGCAGGTAGTCGTGGTTGGCCTCGCTGGCCGAGGCGATCACCTTGGTGCCCCGGGCCAGCGCCATCTGCACGGCGACCGCGCCCACGCCACCGGCCCCGCCGTCGACGAACAGCGAGTCGCCAGCGTCGACGTCGAGCAGACGAAGCGTGCGCTCACTGGTCTCGCCGGCCACACCGGCCGCGGCGGCCACCGCCCAGTCGATCGACGGCGGCTTGGCCGCCCAGGCGTCCAGCACGGCGTACTCGGCCTGGGTGCCACTGCCGCGGCCGAACACCTCGTCACCGACCGACACGCCGGTGACCCCCTCGCCGACCTCGTCGACCACGCCGGCGGCGTCATAGCCCACGAACCCGGTGCCCTCCTTGGGCTTGCCACCGGACATGACGCCGGAGATGGCCTTCCAGTCGATCGGGTTCACGCTGGCCGCGCGCACCGCGACCCGGATCTGCCCAGGCCCGGCGTGCGGATCAGGAGCCTCGCCCCACTCCAGGACCTCCGGGCCCCCATACGCCTTGTACTGCAACGCTCGCATCCAACCATCCTTCCGTCGGCGGTCGCTCATCAGGACAAGTGCGTTCAGACAGACCGTATTCCTGTCGGGGCGGCGGCCTTGGGTGACCGGACGGATAGGCTGCCTCTACCCCTCACGTGCCGCTGAGCGCGTGTTCGCGATCGCCGATGACTGAGCCGCACTTCCTGCAACCTCTCTACTCTCGCCAACGCCGGCTGGGTCAGCGTGGAGACGATCACGACACCGCCGGGTTCGCCGTGGCCACCCTGCCTTAGCGGGCGGTGTAGCCGCCCGTTGGGTTCAGAAACTCGGACGTCATGCCGCGACCTGGTAGTACTCGTGAACGAGACCGCCGAGTCGGTCCCGACGCTGAACGCGGGCGGCGAC
>Ga0209875_1000131_pt1 | contig 10313 bp, 10 predicted proteins | sample GWRWS3_0_10_FD_187219 | JGI IMG/M metagenome (GOLD analysis project Ga0209875, IMG submission 187219) | Riverbed sediment microbial communities from areas with vegetation nearby in Columbia River, Washington, USA - GW-RW S3_0_10 (SPAdes)... | ecosystem: Environmental > Aquatic > Freshwater >...
TGGTACCAGAGCTGGTCGGGGACGGTGGTGGCCGACAGCCCCGCCGCCGACCCGTAGATGACGTTGACGACGCCGACGTTGCCGTCCTCCTCGGGCACGCCGATGGCCAGGTCGGCGTCGCCGTCGCCGTTGAAGTCCCCGGCGGCCAGGGACTCGCCGAAGGAGTCGCCAGATTCGATGGTGTCCTCCACGTCCTGGGTGTCCTGCCGCCAGAGCTGGTCGGGGACGGTGGTGGCCGACAGCCCGGTCGCCGACCCGTAGATGACGTTGACACCGCCGTCGTCGCTGGAGAGGCCCAGGCCGATGGTGTCCTCGTCGGGTACCCCGATGGCCAGGTCGGCGTGGATACTGCCGCCGAAGTCGGCCGCCACCACCGACCAGCCGAACCAGTCGCCCGGCTCGGCGACGCCCTCCACGTCCTGGGTGTCCTGCCCCCAGAGCTGGTCGGGGGTGATAGTGGCCGACAGCCCGGTCGCCGACCCGTAGATCACGTTGACGGCCCCCTCGTAGCCGGACTCGAACGGCACCCCGATGGCCAGGTCGTCGCGGGCGCCACTCCCCCCGAAGTCGCCCGCCGCCACCCTCCAGCCGAAGGTCTCGTCGTTGGCGGGGTTGCCCTCCACGTCGGGGCTGCCTTGGCCCCAGATCTGGTCGAGGACGGCCGTGGCCGACAGCCCGGTCGCCGACCCGTAGATCACGTTGACCACGCCGGAGCGGCTGTCCTCGCCGGACACCCCGATAGCCAGGTCCGCGTACCCGTCGTCGTTGAAGTGCCCCGTGGCAAGGGACTCACCGAAATCGTCGCCCGAGTTGGGGGTGCCCTCCACGTTCGGGGCGCCCTGCCACCAGTACTGGTCCAGGACGGCGGCGGTGGGCGACAACCCGTTCACCGACCCGTAGATGACGTTGACGACGCCGACGTCGCCGTCCTCCTCGGGCACGCCGATGGCCAGGTCCGCATAGCCGTCCAGGTTGAAGTCCCCGCCGGCCAGGGACTCGCCGAAGTGGTCGTAGCTCTCGGCCAGACCCTCTACGTTGAGGTTGTCCTGCCCGATGAGCTGGTCGGGGATGGCGGTGGCCGACAGCCCGCTCCACCAGCCGTAGATGATGCTGACGCCGCCGTCCTCGGTCCCGGCGGCGGACTCCTTGGGCACCCCGATGGCCAGGTCCGGGTAGTCGTCGCCGTTGAAGTCCCCGGTCGCCAGCGAGCTGCCGTACTTGTCGTCTGCCTCTGGGTTGCCCTCCACGCTGGGGCTTCCCTGCCCCCAGATCTGGTCGGGGGTGTCGGTGGCCGACAGGCCGCTCGCCGACCCGTAGATGACGTTGACCACGCCGGAGCTGTTGTCCTCGAGTGGCACCCCGACGGCAAGGTCCGCGTAGGCGTCGGCGTTGAAGTCCGCCAGCACGTTCCGACCGCCGGCGACGCCGCCGCTGGCCGCCGCGCCCGCCACGGCCTGTATCGGCCCCGCTGTGGCCCTGGCCGCCGGACTCACCGGCGCCAGCCACAGCACTCCGACGACGCACGCCACCACGACGACAACCCGTCGCATCTCCATCACTCCCACTGCTCAGCAGGGCCCCCCACGGATGCCCAGGTGTATCCCGCTGTACGGAACGCGACGGCCGGAACGTTCACCCGATGCAGGACAGGACCTCCCGCAGGGCGCCGGCGAGCCGCTCGCGGGCGGCGGCCACCTGGCCGACCAGCGGGCGGGCGGCGCTCATGGGAAGCCGCCGGGCGGCACCACCGGCAGGCCCGCGGGGACGCCTTGCTCGATCAGGCGTTGGAGGGCCGACGTGTCGGCGTGCTCGGCGATCAGGTCGCCGAGGGCGTCGAGCTGGCGCTCGCGCAGCGCCGCGAACGGCTGCTCGCCGGGCAGCCAGTCCAAGTCGCGTTCGGCGGCGACCCAGCCGAGGAACGCGCGCCGGAACTCGTCGCCCTCGAAGATGCCGTGCCAGGCGATGCCGACCACCGCGCCGCTGCGGCAGCCGGGGTCGCCGCCGTCACTGACCAGCACCGGCGTTCCGCCGAACGCGCGGGTGCGGCCGTGGTGGATCTCGTAGCCGGCGGCGGGCACGCCGAGGCCCGCCGCGGTGCCGGTCGGGTTGCCGAGGACCTTGCCGGCCTCGAAGACCGTCTCCACCGGCAGCAGGCCCAGCCCGGCCACCTCGCCGGCGCCGCTCTCGACCTGGTCGACGATCCGCTTGCCGAGCATCTGGTAGCCGCCGCAGATGCCGAGGGTCGGCTGGCCGCGGCGTGCCCGTGCCAGCAGCGCCCGGTCCAGCCCGCGGGTGCGCAGCCAGGCGAGGTCCGCGACGGTCGCCTTGGTGCCGGGAAGCACCGCCAGGTCGGCGCCGAGCAGGTCCGCGGGCGACTCGGTGAAGCGCACCACCACGCCCGGCTCGGCGGCCAGCGCGTCGAAGTCGGTGAAGTTCGACAGCCAACGCAGGCGCACGACCGCCACCAGCAGCGGGTCGGCGCCGCGCGGCGGCGGCGTGTCGCGGGGGACCTCCAGGGCGAGGGAGTCCTCGGCGTCCAGCCACAGCCCCTGCCGCCACGGCAGTACGCCCAGCACCGGCCGCCCGGTGGCCGCGCCGAGCCGCTCCAGGCCCGGCGCCAGCAGCGCCTCATCCCCGCGGAACTTGTTCACCAGGAAGCCGGCGACCAGCGCCTGGTCGGCGGCGTCCAGCAACGCCAGCGTCCCGAACAGGCTGGCGAAGACCCCGCCGCGGTCGATGTCGCCGACCACCACGACCGGCAGGCCGGCCGCCCGCGCCAGGCCCATGTTGACCAGGTCGCCGGCGCGCAGGCTGATCTCGGCCGGGCTGCCGGCGCCCTCGCAGACCACCACGTCGAACCGCTCCCACAGGCCGCCGAGCGCCTCCAGCACCACCGCCCGCAGGCGCGGCTTGAGCCGCTGGTAGGCGCCGGCGTCGACCTCGGCGAGCGGCTGGCCCATGACGACCACCTGGCTGGTCCGCTCGCCGGTCGGCTTCAGCAGGATCGGGTTCATCGCCGCCTCCGGCGCGACCCTGGCGGCGGCTGCCTGCGCCACCTGCGCGCGGCCGATCTCCGCGCCGTCGGGGGTGACCGCGGAGTTCAGCGCCATGTTTTGCGCCTTGAACGGGGCGACCTTGACGCCCTGCCGCACCAGCCAGCGGCAGATGCCGGCGACCACCACGCTCTTGCCCGCATCCGAGGCGGTGCCGCAGACCAGCAGCCCCACCGCGACCGCACCCATCGAGCGCGCATCCTCCTCGGGTCGTGCGCCCCGGTCGGCCTTCTCACCCGGAGGCAGTGGCCGGCGTGAGGCTCGCTCCCCGGCACAGTGGCGCGACCGCGCCGGAGTCCCACCGGCTTCCTGGTCCGCGTCGCCGGCGATGCCATCGGGCGGCACCGCGCGTGGACGCTACGGCCGGGTCGTGGGGTCGTCAAGCTGACCACACGCCTTCATGCCAAGCTGAGCGCGGAGGGGCTGGAACCGCGCCTACGACGTCAACCAGGAGGATGCGATGAGCGTGTTCAGCGACGCCGAGCTCGACTACCTGGGGAGCCAGCGGCTCGGACGGCTGGCCACCGTTGGCCAGGACGGCATGCCGCATGTCGTCCCGGTCGCTTTTCGTCACAACCCTGAGGCCGACACCATCGACATCGGCGGCCACGACTTCGCCAAGCGCAAGAAGTTCCGCGACGTCGAGCGGACGGGCGTGGCGGCGCTGGTGGTCGACGACGTGCTCCCGCCATGGCAGCCCCGTGCCGTGGAGGTGCGTGGCGAGGCCATCACGCTCGACAGCGGCGGCAAGGGCATCAACGAGAGGTTCGACGACCCGATCATCAGGATCACGCCGACAAGGATCGTCTCGTGGGGCCTCGAAGGCGGCTTCCAGGCTCGTTCGGTCGGTTGATGCGAATGGCGTGATGGAAGCGGCTGGTGGTCAGTACCGGCGTGGACGACCTGGCCGTTCGGGCCACCGGCCCGGGCGGCACCACGGAGAAGGTCGTCGGCGTCTACCACGCCGACCCCGTGGCGCAGCCCTGAGCACACCTCGCACCACCAGGGCTGCGGCGAATCCCCCGGAGGCTGCCACCTATGTGCTACCGCCCGTTTCGCGTCACTGCGAGGCCCCGCAAGGGATGTGGGGCCTCACCGTTGGCCTGGTACTGGTGGGGTCGCAGCCAGGTCGGCCGCCTTGGGGTCGTCGTGGCAGGCCTCGGCGGCCGCGTCGGCCACGGCGGCGTCGCCCTCCCCATGGCCGGGGCGATGGCCCCGCTCGGCCATCAGGGCCAGGAATGCGTCCAGACAGACCGGGTCGAAGTGGCTGCCGCGCCCGGCCTCCAAGTGCCGCAGTGCACGGTCGGGTGGCCAGGCAGGCCGGTAGGCGCGGTCGGAGGTGAGCGCATCCCACACGTCGGCCACGGCCACGATCCGGGCGGCCAGCGAGATCTGCTGCCCGGCAAGGCCGTCGGGGTAGCCCTGGCCGTCGAAGCGCTCGTGGTGCTGGCGGATCACTGCCAAGGCGTCGCGCAGCGAGGGTGCCCGGCCGACGATGTCGGAGCCCACGATCGGGTGCTGTTGGATCCAGGCCCGCTCCTCGTCGGTAAGGCCACCGGGCTTGTTCAGGATGGTGGTCGGGGATGCCGACCTTGCCGACGTCGTGCAGGTAGGCCCCCTCGGCCAGGGTCCGCAGCGCGGCGGGCCGCAGCCCCAGCCGCAGGCCGAGGTGGACCGACAGCTCCGCCACCCGAGCAGAGTGGCCGTGGGTGTAGGCATCGCGCGCCTCGACCGCGCCGATCAGGGCCCGCAGCGTCTCAGAATAGCCCCGGCTGATATGGGCCATCGGGTCGGCGGCGAAGACTCCGCCCAGGACCTCCTGCAGGGTGCTGCTGCGTCGGCAGCTCGTCAGGACCGCGTAGATGGCCGCGGCGAAGCCGGTCAGGAGGAAGGCGTGATAGTCCCACCATGAGAGGTGCCACAAGGCACCGACCTGGAGCGACAGCAGCGCCCCGGCCCCAAGCAAGCAGGCCACCACCAACGCCAGCTGCATGAGATCGAACCCGAGCCGCCAGCGCCACCAGTGCACCACACCAACGGCGACGAGCACGATCGCCGCGGCGAGCACCAACGCCAAGCGGATCGGGGCCTCCCCGGGCACGGGCCGGCCGCCCACACCGGCGGCCGGCCACAGCGACACCCCCACCAGCGCCAGCGCCAGCGCCGCCCCGCCCGCGGCCAGGGTCCCACGCGGCCAGCGGCCCGCCCAGGCCGCCGGCGGCCGCTGCGGCCAGGCGGCCGCGCAGAGGCAGCCCGCGAACGCCGTGATGGCCAAGACCGGCAGGCGGCCGACCCACAGGTTCGCCGGTCGTCCCCCGATGCCCGGGGTGAGCAACCCATGGCCGAGCATGAGACCCCCCACCGCCAGACAGCCCAGCGCGAGCAGCACCAGGCTCCCGTCGCGGCTGCGCCCGGCCGCCCCTGCGGCGGCAACGGCCACCGCCAGCGCGCAGGCCGAGATGGCGCTGACCACCACCAGATGCGCCACCGCCGAGCGGAGGACAAGATCCAAGGTCGGGACCGCACGCAGCAGGAGCAGCGTGCCCTGCGGCGCCAGCAGCGCCAACAGCACGACGGCAACTCCCCGTCGGGCTGCGCGCGCCGACGGGCGGGCGTTGGTGTCGTTCATATCGATCCAGATCGACAGCAGGCCGAGCGACTTGACCCGGGCGGTAGGGTTGCCGGTCATGGAGGGCGATCGCGAAGGCCGCGGCCAGCGCAGGGGGAGCACTTGGAGGACACCCATGGAGATCAACCGGGACGCACCGGCGACGGCGGAAGGCGAGCTGGAGATCGACGCCGACCCGCGGACGGTGTTCTCGGTGATCTCGGCGATCGACCAGTGGCCGTCCTGGAACCCCGACGTCAGGTCGGTGACGCTCCAGGGCCCGGTCCAGCCCGGCGCGGTGTTCCGGTGGAAGTCCGGGCCGAGCTCCCTCACCTCCACGCTCCAGGTGGTCGACCCGCCCCACGAGATCGCCTGGACGGGCACCACGATGGGGATCAAGGCCGTCCATGTGTTCCGCTTTCAAGCCAACGACGGCCGCACCCTGGCGCGCTCCGAGGAGTCCTGGGAGGGCCTGCTGGCCAGCCTGCTCAGGCGCTACAGCCGCAAGACGCTGGACAAGGGCATCCGCAGCGTCCTGGCGCATCTGAAGACCGAGGCCGAGCGCCGGTCCGCCGCCGCGTGACCGGGTTCCGCGGTAGGGGCTGATGCACGCCCACACGACTGATGGCTGGGGAGAGCTGTTCCTCGCCGAGGCAGGCGCCTCAGCCGCCCTGGCCGGGCTGCTGTTCGTGGCCATGTCTATCAACCTGACCAAGATCCTCGAGGTCCAGGGACTGGTCGGCCGGGCCGGAGAGGCGATCGTGCTGCTCGTTGCCGTGCTGATCGTCTCCACGCTGGTGCTGGTGCCCGACCAGCCCCGCGTCGCGCTCGGCACCGAGCTGCTGGTGACCGGGCTGCTCGCCTGGTCGATCCTGGCCGTCATCCACGTGAAGGCGGTGCGCGGCCGCATCGGGCCGACGCGGCCGGTGCTCGTCGCTCGGATCGCGATGGCCCAGGTGGCCGTCCTGCCGTTCCTGGTCGCCGGGGTCTCGCTGCTGCTGCGGGCGGGTGGTGGGCTCTACTGGCTGGTTCCCGGGGTCGTCTTGTGCCTGGTGGTCGCGGTGCTCAACGCGTGGGTGCTGCTCATCGAGATCCTGCGGTGAGCCCGAGTGCTGGGCCAGCGCCGCCGAGCCCTAGAATCCCTCCAGGACCACGATGTCTGGAGGGGCCGTGTACCCGGAGACCAGGTACGCGCGGCTCGGCGAGGACCGGATCGCCTACCAGGCGCTCGGCCAAGGGCCACCCGACCTCGTGCTGGCCCCCGGGAGCTTCCGTCACCTGGACATCGCCTGGGAAGACCCCGGGATCACGCTGTTCTGTCGAACGCTTGCGTCGTTTTGCAGGCTGATCGTCTTCGACCGGCGAGGTACGGGCATCTCCGATCCCCTCCCGCCCATCCCCCTGCCGCCATGGGAATCGTATGCCGAAGAGCTGGCCGCGGTGCTGGATGAGGTCGGCAGCGACCAAGCTGCCATCATGGCCGAGGTCGACGCCGGCCCCACGGCGATCCTCTTCGCGGCGACCAGACCGGAACGTACCGGCGCCCTCATCTTGGCGCAGACTACGGCCAAGTTCGTGGCCACCGACGACTACCCGATTGGAGTCTCGGCCGAGGTCACCGAGGCGCTTCTGGCCCAGATCGACCAACTGTGGGGCACCGAGGCCGCGGCAGCGATGGTGGCGCCCAGCCGCGCCGGCGACGCGCGGTTTCGCCGTTGGTTCGCGAAGATGCAGCGCGCCGGCGCCAGCCCGAGGGCCGCCCAGGCGTTCCTGCGAGCCTTGGTGGAGGTCGACGTACGCCCCGCCCTCCCGTTGATCCAGGCGCCAACACTTGTCCTGCATCGGCGGGACGCCCAGCCCATCACCGTCGACCACGGCCGCTACCTTGCCGAACACATCCCCAAGGCGCGACTGGTCGAGCTTCCAGGGGCCGACGCAACCCTCATCTGGGAGACGCCGGAACTGGCCCTGGACCACATCGAGGATTTCCTGCTCGGCGTCCGCCGGACGCACGAACCCAATAGGGTGCTGGCCACGGTGGTGTTCACCGACATCGTCGGCTCCACCGAGCGGGTCGGCCGGCTCGGGGACCGGCGCTGGCGCGAGCTGCTGAATGTGCATGACGAGGTGGCCCGCCGAGTAGTAGAGGAGTTCCAGGGCCAGCTGATCAAGACGACCGGCGATGGGATCCTGGCCATGTTCGACGGGCCCGGCCGGGGAATCCGCTGCGCGGCTGCCCTCAGAGATGAGCTGCGCGGCATCGGGCTTGATCTCCGAGCTGGGCTCCACACCGGCGAGGTCGAGCTGCGCGACAGCGACCTGGGTGGCATCGCCGTCCACATCGCCGCAAGGGTCATGGCAGTGGCCGCGCCTGGGGAGATCCTGGTGTCGCGGACCGTGCATGATCTGGTGACCGGCTCCGGGATCGTGCTGCGGGACCTGGGACCGCACCGGCTGAAGGGCGTCGAAGGCGAATGGCAGCTTCTGGCGGTGGCCGGTACCTGACCCGCCAGGCTCTGGCGTGCTCGTGGCCTCGCCGTCCTTGTCCCAGCAGCCCTCGCGGGAGACCCGAGAGATGAACCGCCAGGACCTGTCCTGGCGGCGGTCCGCGCGAGGTGCGGCCGGTGTCGACTTGTGGACGCCGAGGCTACCCTTCGCGCCTTCCCATGCGCCCGGACCACCCCGGCATCCCCGGGCTCTCCCCTTCGAAGAGCTCCGGCACCACGGCTGCCGCACGCCGGAACCGCCGGACCTGGTAGACAAAGAACAGGGTCGCGAACAACAGCGCGACCACCGCCCCGGTCACCGCGGCCACTGACACCGCCGCGTCCAGCAGCGAGCGGACCGCCAGCGCCACCGTCACCCCACCCACGATCGCGTTGATGCAGGCGACCATGCTCGCCGCGGTCAGCAGCATCTGCAGCGGGCCGGTCGACACGACGCCGATGCGCTCCAGCTTCGCGATCCCCTGAGGGTCGGTCTGCGGGAAGAACGGCACCGCCGCAGGGTCGAGGCGTAGGAAGTACTGGCGGATCCGGAACGATCCCACGGCATAGACCAGGTCCTCGATGGAGGTCTGCACCAGCCGCAGGTAACTGAAGACACCCAGCAGGAACACCGGCGGCAGCAGCGTCAACGCGAACAGGTAGAAGCTGTCGCCGAGCTGGTTGGCCTGCCCAACGAAGGCGATGGCGATGACCGCGCTGGACAAGGTGCCCAGATACAGGGCGGAGCGGCCGTTGGCCTCGGCGATGGTGCCCATGCGGGCGGTCTGTAGGTTGAACTGCTCGGTGGTCAACGCCGACAGCGCCAACTGGCGCGCCAGCGGATCTGCAGGCTCGTCCATGCCATCCCCTTCCGCTGTGTGAGCGATTGCCGCCAACGTCGCGACGGCGCCAGCAGACCATGCCGAACCAGCGGGCTGCATCACCCCCCGCCGTGCACGGAGCCCGTGGTCCAAGCGCAACGTCGGCATCGCCCGCGGCGAGACGGTCTACCCGCAGAAGCGCACGCTCGCCGACCGACCGTCAGGCTCCCGGTTCCCGGGCTGCGGCCTGGTAGCGGCCGGCGAGAGTGCGCAGCAGGTCGCGGAGCTCAGGCGGCTCGATCACGGTGAAGGCGACCTCGAGGCTGCTCAGGAAGGCCACCAGGTCGTAGAGGGAGTCGGACCCGGTCTCCAGGATGCAGGCGTGCTCGCCGTCGGGCTGGAGCAGCCCCGCTGCCGGGGTGAGCTGTTCAGCGAGCATGCCGGCGGGAGCGTGCAGGCGGACGGTCCTGGTGGTCACCTCCAGCCGGTCGGCCAGCTCGGCGCCGGACCAGAGCGGCCGCGCCTGCAGCAGCGACAGCAGGCGCAGCAACCGCACCGAGGTTTCCAGCATGCTTCCAGTCTGCCGCGCATTGAGGAACCGCAGGTTCCACAAGGGCGGGTAGCGTGCCTGGCATGACGCATCCGCGACCGCGAAGGGAGCCGGCCTTTATGCCTACTAGCCTCGGCATTTCATGAGGTGTGAGTGGCGGATGCTTCTGATTACGCAAGGAGCCCTCTGAGCAGGGAGAATGCGGCTGTCTGACGGTCGCAGTCCCGGCTCAAGGAGGGCACCTTGCGGGTGCAGGCTATCAACTTGGCGTTCGGCTTCGAAGTCACCACCGACGCCACCGGCGTGGTCGGGCATGCTGGCGCGGCGTTGCTGCGGGAGCTAGCCGACCGGCTGGGATTGACCGGGGCGTTTGGCTGGCGCCAGGCTGGGGGCCGACGCCGCCACCTGGACGCGGCGGTGCTGCGGGATCTGGCGGTGATGCTGGCCGATGGTGGCGACTGCCTGAGCGACCTGGCCGCCCTGCGGGAGCAGCCCGAGCTGTTCGGCCAGGTCGCCTCGACCCCGACCGCCTGGCGGGTGCTCGAACGAGTCGCCACCGAGGCAGACGGGCTGGCCCGGCTGCGTGCCGCCCGGGCGCATGCCCGTGCCCGCGCGTGGGCTGTCGGCGGCGGTCCAGATGTCGAGCTGCTGGTCATCGACGCCGACGCGACCTTGGTGCTCGCCCACAGCGACCACAAGGAAGGCGCGGCGGGCACCTACAAGCACACCTTCGGGTTCCACCCGCTGCTGGCCTACCTGGACCGCGGCAAGGCCCCGGGTGAGCCGCTCGCGGGT
>Ga0209875_1000132_pt1 | contig 10284 bp, 10 predicted proteins | sample GWRWS3_0_10_FD_187219 | JGI IMG/M metagenome (GOLD analysis project Ga0209875, IMG submission 187219) | Riverbed sediment microbial communities from areas with vegetation nearby in Columbia River, Washington, USA - GW-RW S3_0_10 (SPAdes)... | ecosystem: Environmental > Aquatic > Freshwater >...
CTGTTCGCGTACCCTGGTGCGGCGGCGATCGCGTTCACGGTCGTCGCTGTGGCGACCACGAACGGTCCGGTGTACTGCGTCGAACCCGTCGTCGGCGTCCACGTCCGACCACAACGGGCCCAGAGTCGTCGCCACGCTCAGGGACGTCGCTGTCGTGGTGATACCAGAGGCGAGCTGCGAGCCGGCGGTGCCACGTTTGCCGCGGCCGGCGTCGTTGCGGACCCCGACCTCCCACGGCAGAGCCGGCGAGCCGTTGAACCCGACCTCCCAGTTGAACAGGGACAGGGTCTCGTCGTAGCCCTCGAGGAGTTGTTCGGTGGTGGCGTCGAATTGGCGCATCAGGTTCGTCGCGACGATCCGGTCCCCGAGGTCGACATCGATCCAGTCGACGAGGATCATGTCACTGGCGGCGAGCATCGACGTGGAGATCGCAGGGAACCGGAGCTCGGGCCAGGTGCCGAGGTGGAGCCGCCAACCGGCTTGGTCAGGTAGCTGTAGATCGGTCGACACGTTGACGGTGACATCCTCGTCGTAGACACCCTCACTAGCGGTCGACACGATGTCGACAACGCGGGCGGAGGAACCTTGGGGGCGGGTGACGGTGACGTCGTTACGGATCCGTTGGTCATCCAGGGTGGGTTCGAACGGTTCGACCAGACCCGCCGCCGGATCCGCGAAGGTGAGAGCGACCGCCTGGTTTTGGAGCGACTTGTGGGTACGGAACGCCAGCCCGGTCTGGTTGCGTTGCTCGTAGAGGATGCCTTCGTCGGCGTTGGCGCATTCCTGTAGGAGCTCGAGAAACGTCGCGGGGCGTTGCGGGCCCATGAGCTGGGATAGTTGGGTGTTGCCACGGAAGAAGTCGGCGATCGTGTTGTCTCCGACGATCACGACCGGGATTTGTTCTTCGGTGCAGAGCCGGTGGGCACGATGGGCCGCGGTTTCGTTGACCCACGCGGTGTCCGCGCCGGCTAACCAGCCGGTGGCGGCATTGGTGGTGACAATGAAATGTCCGAACGAGAACCCCGAGCCACCGGACGGGGTGTCGGGGCTGGTGGACCCGGCACGTAACCGGGTCGGGCGCCCACAGGAGCCGGCGATGCTGCCATTTTTACCGAACCCGAACCCGCCGGGGATCAGGATCATGGTGTATGCCCAGTCGATGTTGCCGCCGTTCTGGGTGATCTTGAGATCGACAAGCATCCACATCCCGAACATGCGGGCGTCGGCGGCGAGGGTGTCATTGATGACTTCGGTGCCTGTGTGGTCGATGCCACGCAGACGGACGATCGTGTCGTTGATCTGCAACGCCCATGTCCGCACCTGGATCGACGACGTGTCGACGACCATGAACTGCAACTCGTCCGCCGACACGGGGGCAGCGGGGATCTTGATGAACATGGTCGACTGGAAGTTGGTGTTGAGCGGGATCGTTGGCGGGACATCGAACCGCCACCGAAACAGGATGTTCCCGTCGACGGTCGGCAAAGGTTCGGAGGCGTCCAATGTGTCGTCGTTGGCGAGGGTGGCACCGAGGATCGACCCGGGGCGCACGTTTGGCATCGGAGAGGCGTTGAGGTCGGCGTCTCGCCCGTCCTCGAGCGGCCAGTAGGCGTGAACCAGGTTGGAGACCGACGGCGATGAGATCAACCGGTGAAGTGTCGAGTTGAACGGTTTGGCGCCTTGTTGCATCGACCGCAACAGCCCGGAACATCCGAACGTCGCAGTCGCCACCCCCGGGTCGCTGATGTCTCGTTTGGTGGCTTTGGGCCAGTTGAGGCCGATGGCGTCGACGAAGCCAACGAACCGTGTCTGCCGGTTGCTGATCCGGGCGTCACCTTCGACGGTCCATACACGGGTCGCCGAATCGGTGAAGGTCGTACCACCGACGGTTTGGGTGGTGAAGTCGGGGTTGGCGGCGATCGTCCCAGCGAATGTCCCGGATCGGACTTGTGCCCGCCGGATGCGACCGGGGTAGGGGTTGTCGCCAGTGCCAGTGATGTCCCCGATCTCCAACGCGGCGGTACCAGAGAAGATCGAGGTCGTGGCGCCGCCGACGATGACGTCACCGAGCCGCACCAGAGTTTCGTCGACGGTCATGGCGGCGAGGAGGTCGGCGATGGAGCCGTGCACGACGTGGAACGAGGCGAGGTAGGCGACACCAAGGAAGTTGACGTCGAGCCACACCGAGAACGCGACCGCCCCCGACGTCCACTGGGGTAACGCCAATGTCGACGTAGCCGACGCGATGGTGGCGTCGGTCCCGCCTGTCGTCCAGAACAACACGACCTTGCCCGCCGCGGTCAGCGCCAGGTAGTAGGACTGGTTGCTGGTGGCGACGTTGTACTTCGCGAGGATCTGGTAGCGGGTCCCGAGCGGCGGCAAAGCGACGGGTGCCTCGATTTCGACGGCAAGGAAGATGTCGCCGACGATGTCGAGGGCGGCGTTGTCGGGAGTCGTGGCCCGCCCGCCCGTGTTGCCGGTGAGGTTGAGGTAACGGGGCCCGGCGTCGACCGACACCCGGCAGCCCATCCCCCGCTTGACGTACGGGTACCACGGGCTGTTGGGGTTGCGGGGCGACAGGTAGCCGTCAGTGTTGTCGAACACCACCGACGTGGTCATAGGGACACTCTGGGAGGCTTCGTCGGGGCGGCCACGACGGATCGACGGTGGCGACATGCGCCGCACACGTTTCGACACATCAACCCAGGTGCCGTTGACGTCGAGTTCGACAACGACCGGGAACGTCACCACCCGACCCGCACCCGTTGCCCGCCCGCCACCAATTGGATCTCCCCAGTACGGATACCCTTGTTCACCATGTGGAACAGGGCGCCCTCGCCGGTGATCTCCATCCGGATCACCGTCGGGACGGCCCCGCCAGCGATAGCGCCCACACCGCCCATCGGTCTCGACACCGTCGGATAGATGTGACCATCCTGGTCAGGGACGAACCACTCGGCGTGCTTCTCACCGACGATGTACGCCTCACCGGACCGGACCGGGCCACCATGCTGGCGGCCAGCCCGAGCCAACGCGTTCGCGGCTGCGGCGGCACCAGCCACGTTGATGTAGACCGTCGCCGTCTTGCCGTCCAACAGATCCGCGGCACGGCGCACGATATTGAAGGTGCCCGTCGCCCGATCCGTAGCTGACACCCGCACATTCGGGCGCTGCCGGCCAGCGTTGACCGCCGCCTGCTGCACCTTGGATAGGGTGCCCCGGACCGCGTTTCCGCCCCGCTCCGACACCCGCACCTCCGGATCGGTTTCGCCCAGTGTGTTAGCCGCCTTAGCGGTCGTGTCGAACTGGCGTGCCAACGTCGCCGCCGTCGAGCGCGAAATCAGGCCCTGCGCCACCCACTCGTTCAACATCGACTTGGCATCGAACAGATTGACCGTCCCATCCTTCACCGCCGCCGACAACTCCGCGGTCGCAGACTTCACATCGAGCGCCGACTTGCCTGCCTTCAACTGGGCGTCGGTCAACGCCTGCTGCGCCCCAGCGGCCTCGAGACTCGACGCCCCATGGTCACGGACCGCCGCAGCCAACTCCATCTCAGCCTTCATCACATCGGCCTGAGCTTGCTGGTTGTCCATCAACGCGTCGGTCGCCCCGAACAACGGATCGAACAGACCAGACAGAGTGTCGAGATAGTCCTTCAACGCTGCCTCAGCGTCGCTAGTCGCGTCAGCCTGATCGCCCATCCCTCCCGCGAGCTCATCAACCCCGCCCTTAGCGGTACGGGACTGCGTATCGACCTCGGTAAGGGCCGCGTCGTAATCGTCGAGCATCCCCTTCAATCTCGAAGCCGGCAAACCCTGCTCTTCCAAAGCTGCGGTAACGGCTCGAAACGCGGCCGCTGCGGCATCCGGATCCCGTCGAGCTAGCGACGCCAACGCCTTATCAACGTCATCGATGGTGTTCTTGGCACGATCCAGGCTTCGGGACTCGCTAGCGAATGTGCCACCGAGAGACAACACCTGATCCGTGATGTGCTCGATGTCGTCGCCGACAGATGGGTCGACGACCTCACGGAACGCCGACCCGAGCTTGTCGAAATTCTCGCCAAGGAACCTCGCTGCCTCGCCTCCCACCCGACCGGAGTCTCCAAGCCTCAAGAGATCGTTTTCTAGTTTGCTGATATCAGCCCGGGCAGGGGCGAGCGCGTCGCCGAGCTCTTTGAGACCGAAGACGACAGCTCCGATACCTGCAGTGCCCGCTGCCGCACGTGCAATACCAGCTAGACCACCCATCCGGGTAACCAGTCCCGACACCGCTACCGCAGCGTCAGCGAACCGGGACCGCATGGTGATTGCCTGCCCGATCGTGAACGACAATGCACCCGCCGCGACCAGGGCGACGGATCCGAAGGTGGCGAACTTGCCGATCGCGTTCTGGGCTGCCGGTGACAGCTCGTTGAGCTTGTCGCTGCCCGCATCAACAACACTGAACAAACTGGTGAACGCGTCCACGGCGCCGGTACCGACACCTTCGACGACATCGCCAAGCTCGTTCTTCATCCGCTCGAGCGACCCGGCGAACGTCTTACCTTCCGTCTCAGCGAACCCGCCAACCGACGACCGCAGGGCATCGACGGTCGCACCGAACGCGTCAGACTTGAACGCCGCTTCGTCGATCGAGATACCGGCCCGCTTCAACGCCCCGGCGTTGCCATCGACGGCCTTCGACGCCAACGTGAACGCCGTAACCTCATCAATGCCCTTCTTGCGGGCGAGATCGACGATTAGCGGGGTGAGCTCCTTGATCTGGTTGGCGTCGAGTTTGCGTTGAGCGAGAACCGCCTGACCGGCCACGATCGCGTCAGCGTCCGCGGCGGTGACGTCCTGGATGGCGTCTGCTTGTTTCCGGAACCCTTCCGCTGACGCGGCGGACAGCTTGGGGTTGTTGGCGATCGAGTTCTGTAGCTTGCGGAACCCGAGCTCGGCGTCCTCCGACGCGAGGGCGGCCTTCCCGAGTCCGAACAGGGCGGCAGCACCGAAGGCAACCATGCCAGCCCCGGCGGTGGTGAGACCCTTGCCCCATTTGTCGATCGTCTTCTGCGACTTGCCGAGGTGGTTATCGGTAGCTGCACCGACCGCCGTGATATTGCGGACAGCCCCCCCGGTATCCGCGGTTATCAGCATCCGCAGGGCTTCGGTGAATGCCATCCGTGTCCTCCTGGTGACTCTCAGCCCTAGCGTTCAGTTAGCGATAAGGCGCATACTCAGAAACGTGGAGAAAATGAGTGGCGGACCCATGCAACGCTCAGCCGTTCCAACGATCTGGCAGCAACGCGCCCGCGTAACCGCAGGGCTAGCGATAGCCCTGTTCGTCGTCTTCTTGCTGCTGCGGATACTCGCAGGCGTCCTCAGCTAGTCCCCAAGCGCCCGTTCGATCGGTCCGACCCGCTGGGCGAGAGTGACTGTCTCCGGCCATTGGTAGGCCCGGATACACAGGACGACTAGGTCGTCGACGGTCCCCCACTGTCGGCTTTTGGGGCGGCTTTGACCTCGTAGGCCGAGACGATGTCTTTGAGGTCGGTGACCGTGAGCTTGCGGGCCTCGTCGAACGCGTCCGCGACCTTCATGCGGCGAACGTGGTGCAGGTGAGCGACGACGAGGGCGACGAGGTGATCCATTGACCGGAGCGGATCGAGCTCGAGATAGGACACGGGGCGCCCAGCGACCGAGCAGGCTTTCTCGGCGAACGCCAGCTCTTGGAGGGTGACCGTCTCGACGGTCCATTCGTCGTCGCCAAGCTTGAGTTTCCAGCCGAACGACGTGTCCGTCTCCGCGGCCCTGGCGAACACAGCGTCGAACAAAGTGCCGAGCTGGTCGTCGTAGTCGCCGGCCTGGATCGCGTCGACAATCGCCTGCGGGTCAGCCATGAGTCTCCTCAGAAAATGCGCGCTAGGGATTGGTGGATCCCGACGCGTTGGTAGGCCTTGGGGGCGGCTTTGGCGGCGGCGGCCTTGGCGCGGCGGGCGCCGGGGTCTTTGCCGCGGGTGCCCGGGTGGTTCGCTGAGGCAGCGAAGTCGTCGTCGATGGTCAGCGCTCGCTTGCCGCGGCGGCGCCGTGGCCGGATCGTGTGCGGCGAGGTGGGGTTCAGCACCAAGTGTGCGGGCCCGGTGTACCGGACGACCGCCGTGTCCCCGTAGATCTTGTATTGGACGTTGATGCGGCCTCTCGACTTGCGGGGCACCCGGTGACCGACAACGTCAGCGTTCGCCGAGACGAACGCTAGTTTCGCTGCCATCGCCGCCGCTACCAACGGCCGGCGGGTGTCCTTGATCTCAACGGCCAGCCGCTCGAGTTTCGCTGCCATTTGTTGCGGCGACGACGACACCCCCATCTGGGGCCTCCCGTTTCGTGATCCGATAGCGGTCGTAGCCCGCGGTTGGTGATGGTTTTCCCCCGACGAGACGTGCCGCCTCCACATGAACCGCATAGCAGGCGTGACAACGGAGACCGTCGGCCTTGTAGGCGAAGGCGTTGTCTTTCTGCATCGACTCGTCGAGATCCTGGCCGCAGCCCTGACAGGTGCGGACTTCTTTGGCAAGCCAGTCGTAGATGGCCTGCCGGTCCTCACCTGTCCATTGGGGTTCGCCTGGGTAGACGACCCGCCCACGGAACACCGATAGTGGTATTCCGCGGGGGGCGCAATAGTCGATCTCGACCTGTTCGCCCAGCGGTCGGTCAGGCCATGCCATCAGGCGACGGTAGCGACGGCGATCGAGGGAGCCGTTGATGGGTAGAACTTGACCTTGTAGGTCCGGGGCGTGTTCTCGGACGTCGGGTCCATCTGTGGGATCCCGAACTTGCCGGGGAAGACGTCGACGGTCTGAGCGGCTGAGTAGGCGGCGGCCGCGCCACCCTGGGCGTCACGGGTCACGATGTTGCCGGAGGGTCCCGTCTTGAGCAGGTTGTAGACCGTGTCGCTCGCGGGGACGTCGACCTTCTTGAGCGTCAGCTCGACCGGGCCGCCTCTGGTGCCTGGCACCGACGTGATGTACGTCGATAGGAGGCTCGTGGTCACAACCTCGTTTTCGGTGACGGCAGGCGACCAGCCGGTGGGGATTAACTGGCCGCTCAACGGCACCGCGGTGCTCAGTTCGCTGCTGACATCCGGTGCCGTTGGGACAGCGATGGTGGCCACGTAATCGACGCGTACTTGGCCTTCTGACGGGTAATCGGCCATGTGGCCACTCCTTCTGAGACGCGAAAGGGCCGCCCATCAGGGCGGCCCAGTTGGTTTTACGGGGTGGCCCGAAGGCCGGGGATTACTTGTCGGTGGACGCGGTCTTCTTGGCAGTCTTGGCTGCCGGTTTCACTGGCTCGAACTTCACTGGTTCAGGAGCCCGACCGGGTTCCGCCGGTTCTGGTGCGGGGGCCGGCACCCAGCCGGCGTCGAGATACACCTGGACGTGGAGCTCGTCGTCGGAGTTGGTCTCGAACTGGTGGCCGTTCAGAGGGTTGTAGAGATGCACGGATCCTCCTCACACCCTGACTGCGGCGACGGTGATGCCGGTGACGTCGGTGATGTTGATGGTGATCAGCCCGGTCGCCGGGTCGGCGAGTGCCTGGACCATGGGGCCGATCATCTCCTCACCGGTCGTCGCGGCGATCGTCACCGCGATGTCCGGCAGGGACTGACCGAACGCGTTGAGCGTCGTCGGGGTGACGACAGTGATCACCTCGGTCGTGCCCTGCGTGCTCTTGTACCAGAGGAACACGCGGTCATCGGGTCGGACCGTGTCAGTCGTCGCCGCCGCACCGAGGGTGGGCAACGTGCCGTCGTAAACGATCTGTTGGGGAACAAGTAGGGCCATGCGGTCCTCCTAGGAGATGAAGACGTTGATGTTTACGGCGCGGCCGTACAGGTTCGTGAGCCCAAGCCGGTCCGTGTCGAGAGCGACCGGGCCACCCAGTTGGTGGGCATTGACGTTGAGGCCGCCGAGTGACGGGTCCGCGAGGATCACCGCGAATACTGACCCGGGCCCGTTGTCGATGAGGTCGTAAAGCTCGAGCTGCTTGCGGTCGACGGTTCGAGGGACGAACAGGCCAACCTCGAACACGGCGCGGCGGCTAGCGCCAATATTGAGACTCGTGTATTCGATGACGACGAGGTCGATAGTCGCGGCGGGGTAGTTGGCGTCGTCGGGAATGAGGTTGTAGACCCGTAGCCCGTCGATCGTGTTCAGGCGGGTTTCGAGGCCGTCGCGTACCTGGGCGAGAGTGGTCATGCGGCAGCCCTCATCAGACGTACCGCCACCAGAGCCGGGCGCCGTTGGCGTTAGCAGTGACATTCAAGGTCGCGGTCCCCGGCAACGCCCCCGAGATCGTTCCCGTGTCGAGCAGACAGTGAAACCCACCCGTGGACGTAGGTGCAGCGGTACCGACCGGGACCGGCAAGATGGTGCCGCGGTCGTTTGCCCGTAATTGGATACCGGCGGCGCCTTGGATGACCGCCGCGAGCCAGTAGCGCCCATTGCGGGGAATGACCGCCGAGATGGTCAGGTCCTTGACGCCGGTTGTCGACGCATTGCCGGTGCCGGATGCTTCGGCCAGCAGGGTCGACGGAATGCCGTCGTCGTCGTTGTAGATGCCCATGCGTAGGACACCCGACGCCACGGCGGTCGTGACCTCGCCACCGACCCGGTCCACGGTTCCCGCCGACAACGGAACCGGGAAATACGTGAGCGTGTTCTGAGTCATCGTCTGGACTGTGGTCGCAGCGTCGCTGGAGTTCGTGTAGTAGCGGCCCGACCGGTTCGGGAACATGAGCCGGCTCACCAGATCCAAGAGCGTGAGGGTGGTGACCCCGCCGGCGGTAACGAGGCCGACCTCGGCGGGGTCGGCGGCGGCGAGCTCGGGTAGCGGTAGACCGCCTACGAATATTTCGCCACCGACCGACAGATCACCGAGAACACTGAGGCTGATGGGTGACTGGGGGAGCGTGTCGGTGCCGACCCCGGCCAACACTTGGAACAGCCAGGTGCGGGTGATCGTCTGAGCGGTGGCGGTGAATGTCGCTTGGACGTCGAGGTGGTAGGTACCGGACGGGACGCCGTCGAGTTCGCCAGTTGTGAAATTGATGGACAGGTTGGGTGCCGTCGCCGCACCTGTGAACCCAGTGGTCTTCTCGACGAGGAACCCGGAGCCGGTGCCGATCCGGGCCCGGAACGTCCACCCGGACGTGAAGTTGTAGAGGGTGCCGTTGGGCTGATACCAGGTGATCGAAACAGGTTCGAGCTCGTCGGTCCGGGTGTAGCGGAGAACGCCAGTCATCTAGCTGACCTCCACTCCATGCGAATCCGGGCCGGCTGTGACCGCGTGAACATCGAACGTGACCAAGTCGACATCCGGGCCGGCGGTGACCCCGTAGCTGTCCGAGCGGGCGATGAGCGGGTGACCGGACGGGATCGGCAGGTTGTCGGTCAGCACGACGAACGCTGGGAATGCGAGACCGATTGTCAGAGTTGTTGGCGCTGCCCCAACTGAGACCGCGGTCTGGGGGATCACGAAGGCTCGGGCGATAACCGCTGGGGTGGCTGTGGCGTCTCCCGCTGCTCCACCGTCGGCGGTCACCTGAGGGACAACAAAGGCAAGGGCTATTACCGACGGCGCCACGCCGACCGAAACAGCCACCTGCGGGACCACGAACGCCCGAGCGATGGCCGACGGCGCCACGCCGACCGAAACAGCCACCTGCGGGACCACGAACGCCCGAGCGATGGCCGCTGGGGTCACGCCGACCGACACGGCGACCTGGGGAACCACGAACGCCCGAGCGAGGACAGCAGACGCGGCGTCCACTGAGACCGCGACCTGGGGGATAGCGAACGCTTGGGCTATCACGGCGGGCGTGGCATTGGCGGCTCCACCTCCGCCGTCGGCCGTGACTTGTGGAACGTCGAACTGGCGGGCGATAACCGCTGGTGCGGCCCCCACATCGACCGCTGATTGGGGCACCGTGAACGCTTGAGCGATAGTGGCCGGCGTTACGCCAACACTTACCACCGACTGTGGGACGGTAGCGGCTAGTGCGATAGTGGCCGGATTGACGGTGGCATCACCCTCCGCAGCAGGGCCAGCGTCGGGTGGGGCGGGCCAGCGGCCGGGGAGATAGGGTCGGAGGTCAGGGTTGATCCGCCCTGGCATGCGCCGGTCCAGAGTCGGCCACCCCGACGAGTCGGCCACGAGACGCAACCGGAAGAAGACCATGACACCGGCGCCGTTGGCGCCGCCGGTGGTGAGTGTGAACACGCCGTCCGGGCCCGCCGAC
>Ga0209875_1000133_pt1 | contig 10270 bp, 8 predicted proteins | sample GWRWS3_0_10_FD_187219 | JGI IMG/M metagenome (GOLD analysis project Ga0209875, IMG submission 187219) | Riverbed sediment microbial communities from areas with vegetation nearby in Columbia River, Washington, USA - GW-RW S3_0_10 (SPAdes)... | ecosystem: Environmental > Aquatic > Freshwater >...
CGGCGTCGGTGGGCGCCGCCGCGGCCTCGTCCTCCTCGGCGAGCTTCAGCGAGATGCGGTTCTGGCGGTCGATCTCCATCACCTCGACCAGCAGCTTGTCGCCGACGTTGACGACGTCCTCGACCGTCCGCACCCGCTGGCCCTTCTTGCCGAGCCGGGAGATGTGCAGCAGGCCGTCCTTGCCGGGGGTGAGGGAGATGAACGCCCCGAAGGTGGTGGTCTTGACCACGGTGCCGAGGAAGCGCTCGCCGACCTGCGGCATGACCGGGTTCATCTGCTCGCGGATCATCTTGAGGGCGATGTCGAGCTGCTCGCCGTCGGTGGCGCCGATGTAGACGCGGCCGTCGTCCTCGATCGAGATCTCCGCGCCGGAGGTGGTCTGGATCTCGTTGATGCGCTTGCCCTTGGGGCCGATCAGCTCGCCGATCTTGGCCACTGGGATCTGCTCGATGTGGACCCGGGGGGCGAGCCGGTTCAGCTCCTCCCGCGGCCGCTCGATGGCGGCCTGGATGACGTCGAGGACCACCATGCGGGCGTCGCGCGCCTGGGTGAGGGCGGCGATCAGCACCTCGCTCGGGATGCCGGTGAGCTTGGTGTCGAGCTGCAGCGCGGTGACGAACTCGCGGGTGCCGGCGACCTTGAAGTCCATGTCGCCGAAGGCGTCCTCGGCGCCGAGGATGTCGGTGAGGGTGACGTACTCGCCGCCCTCGCTGATCAGGCCCATGGCGATGCCGCCGACGGGCGCCTTGATCGGCACGCCGGCGTCCATCAGCGACAGCGTCGAGGCGCACACCGACGCCATCGAGGTGGAGCCGTTGGAGGACAGCACCTCGGAGACGAGCCGCAGCGCGTAGGGGAACTCCTCCTTGTCGGGGATGACCGGCAGCAGCGCCCGCTCGGCGAGCGCGCCGTGGCCGATCTCCCGCCGCTTCGGCCCCCGCAGGAAGCCGACCTCGCCGGTGGAGAACGGCGGGAAGTTGTAGTGGTGCATGTAGCGCTTGCGGTCCTCGGGGTCGAGGGTGTCGACGATCTGCTCCATGCGGACCATGCCGAGGGTGGTGATGTTCAGCACCTGGGTCTCGCCCCGCTGGAACAGGCCGGAGCCGTGCGCCCGCGGCAGGATGCCGACCTCGGCCTCCAGCGGCCGGATGTCGCGCGGGCCGCGGCCGTCGATGCGGGTGCCCTCCTTGACGACCCGCTGGCGGACCAGCTCCTTGGTGAGGCTGCGGAAGGCGGCACTGGCCTCCTTCTCGCGCCCGGCGAGGGCCTCGCCGAGCTGGTCGGTGGCGGCCTGGGCGGCGGTGGCCTTCAGCTCGTCGAGGCGGGCCTCCCGGTCGGCCTTGTCGGCCACGGTGATCGCCTCGCGGACCTCGGCCTCGACCGCGCCCCTGACCGCGCCGGCGACGTCCTCGCCGTAGTCGGCGAACAGCGGGTACTCCCGCGCCTGCGCGCCGGCCTGGCGGACCAGCTCGAGCTGGAGCTGGCAGGCGGTGGCGATGTGCGACTTGGAGAGCTCGAGGGCGAGCCCCAGCGCCTCCTCGGTCGGCTTGGGCGCGCCGCTGTCCTCCATCAGCCGGACCGCGTTCTCGGTGGCCTCGGCCTCGACCATGAGGATGTCGATGCCGCCGTCCTCGTTCTGGCGGCCGGCGACCACCATGTCGAAGGTGCACTCCTCCAGCTCGGCGTAGGTCGGGTTGACGATCCAGTCGCTGCCGCGCCGGCCGAGCCGCACCGCGCCGACCGGCCCCGAGAAGGGGATGCCGGCGAGCTGCACGGCCGCCGAGGCGCCGTTGATCGCCAGCACGTCGGGCTGGTACTCCATGTCGGCCGACAGGATCGTGGCGACGATGTGGATCTCGTTGCGCAGGCCCTTGGGGAACGACGGGCGCAGCGGCCGGTCGACCAGCCGGGCGGTCAGGATCGCCGTCTCCGACGGTCGCCCCTCACGACGGAAGAAGCCGCCGGGGATCTTGCCGGCGGCATACATCCGCTCCTCGACGTCGACGGTGAGCGGCATGAAGTCGAGCTGTTCCTTGGGGCCCTTGCCGGCGGTCGCGGTCACCAGGAGTTGGGTCTCGCCCAGCCCGACCACGACCGCGCCCCCTGCCAGCTTGGCCAGCTTGCCCGTCTCCAGCAGCATGTCCCGGCCGCCGACGGCGCCTTGTACGCGATGAACTGCCATGAATACCTCGTTCTCCTCTCGTCCGCCCGTTCGCGGGCGGACTCCTTCCAGCGGTGGGCCGGAGGCGAGGCGAGGTGCCAGTTCTCAGTAGAAAGGCCTGGAGGCTGCGGTGCGTCCAGGGCTCACCACTGACAACTGACAGGTCGTCCGCGCCCGGCCCGGGGTCTCGGGGGGCTCGGATCAGCGCGCCAGCGGCGTCACCGCCTCCCGCACGCCGAGCCCGCCACCGCGGTCAGCGGCGCAGACCGAGCCGCTCGATGAGCGCCCGGTAGCGTGCGACGTCGGTGGACTGGAGGTAGCGGAGCAGCCGGCGGCGACGGCCGACCATCTGCAGCAGGCCGCGGCGCGAGTGGTGGTCGTGCTTGTGGACCCGCAGGTGCTCGGTGAGCTGGTTGATGCGCGTGGTGAGCAGGGCCACCTGGACCTCGGGCGAGCCGGTGTCGCCGTCCTTGGTCGCGTACTCCGTGATGATCTTGGTCTTGTCGTCCTTGACCAGCATGCTGCTACCTCTCCCTTGCGATGCGGATTCTGCCCGGGGGCCTCGCCGCGCGGCGCGCGACAGGGTCCCGCGTCCCGGACGGTCGCCGGGCCCTGCGGCCCAGCCACCTGCGCAAGGGTAGCACGCCCGGCCGCCGCGCCGCCGGAACTCCCAGCTCAGAGGGTGGTGCCGGGCGTGCTCTGGGTGCCCGTCAGCGCGCTTGCAGCGCGCGGCCGAGGGTGGCCAGGGCGGCGGTCTCGGCCTCGTGGACGGCGCCGACCGCGGCCGCCAGCTCGGCCAGGAGCGCGTCGGCGTCGGCGTCGCCGCCGGGGAACTCCGAGCGCCAGCGGTCCCTGGCCGCCCACAGCTGGCTGGCGACGGCCGCGGCCCGTGGCCGGCCGGCGTCGCCCAGCGCCAGCAGCCGCGCCAGTTCGCCGGTGAGGCGCCGGACCTCGGCGAACGGCTCGCGGTCGGCGGGCAGGGCGACCTCGGCCACGGCGCGCCAGCGGGCCGCCAGGTCGCGGTAGGCGGCCGCCGCCGGGCGCAGGCGGTCGTCGCCGAGCAGCCCGGCGGCCTCGTCGAGGAACTCGGCGTACAGGCCGCGCAGGTTGCCGCCCCAGGACCCGACCGGCTCGACGTTGTCGTAGATCGACACGCAGGCGTCGAACAGGCCGCCGCGGTCGGCGAACCCCCGCGGCCACGCCTTGGCGTTGCGCCGGTCGGTGAGCAGCCGCGCCCACTTGCGGAAGGCCGACAGCGAGAACGAGTCCGACGGCTGGGAGAGGTGCTCGACCTGCTCGGCCAGGCCCTCGGCCACCGCGGCGCGCAGGCCGTCCAGGCCCAGCTCGGCGGCGAGGGCGTCCAGCACCAGCAGCCGCCGCTTGTAGGAGGGGATCCTGGCCCTGGCCGCGGCGAGGGTGTCCAGCGGCACGGTGAGGCGACCGCGGTTGCGGTCGTCCAGGAGCGCCACCCGGGCCTGCTCGTCGACGTCGTAGACGGTCAGCGGGTAGCCGCCGTAGCCGGCGAGCGCGTCGGGGAGGTGCCGGTGGCCGATCACCTGCTGGTCGACCCAGGCGATCGCCGGCACGCCGCGGCCGGCGGTGGCGAGCAGCTCGGCCTCGGCTTTGCGGGCCGAGCCGGTCTCGTGGACGGCGGCCGGGACCCGCAGCCGGCGGCAGGTCTTCTCGGCCCACCGCGCCGGGTACTGCCAGTCGTTCCTGAAGCCGAGCACCACGACACGCCGGGCGTGCTCCTGGAACTCCCAGAGGATGTAGCCGGCGCCGAGGCCGCCGCCGACGCCGAGTACCATCGCCTCGCTCAGCGGCTCACCGGTGTGGGGGGCGAGCAGGCCGCGGTTGGCGAGCACCCCGGCGATGGTGGCGGTCTCGGGGTGGACGCCGCCGCGCAGCTCGTACTCGTCGGGCGGGCTGGTGCCCAGGACGTGGCGCCGGGCGCTCAGGTAGCTCTCGCCGGTCTTGGCCATGCGGGCGCGGATGCGCTCCTTGAGGTGCTTGCGCGCGGTCATGTCGGCTCCCTCGCGGCGGGACGGCCAGGGACCCACGCTCCGTCGACCGCTCCGCCAGGCGATGGAGAACCACAGCGCCGGGCCGGTTCCCGAGGACAGCGATCCCCTTTGCCCCCGCGGTGCCGGGCCGCGTGGGTGCCCGGTCAGGGGGTGTGGCGTGGGAACCCGCCAGGCTGGACTCTATCACCGGAGCCGGACCAGAGCAGGCGGCGGGCCTGGCGGATGTCCCGGTGCATCTGGGCGACGAGGTCGTCGACGGTGGCGAAGGCGGCCTCGTCGCGGAGGCGGTGCTCGAAGGTGAGCCACACGTGGGCGCCCAGCAGGTCGCCGTCGAAGTCGAGCACGTGGGCCTCCACTCGCAGCCCGCTGGTGTGGAACTGCGGGTTCACGCCGACGCTGATGGCCGCGGGCCTTGGGGGGCCGGCCTCGTCCGCGAGGTGCCCGGCGTAGACGCCGTTGGCGGGCACGGCGAGGTCGCCGGCCACGTCCAGGTTGGCGGTCGGGATGCCGAGCTGGCGCCCGCCCCGGCCGTCGCCGCGGACGACGACCCCCTCGACCGCGTAGGCGCGGCCCAGGGAGGCGGCCGCGGCGCGCACGTCGCCGCGGGCCAGCTCGGCGCGGATGCGGGTGGAGGAGACCGGCTCGCCGCCGTCGGCGTGCAGCGGCACGGCGACGACGGCGACGCCGCGGGGGCGGCCCAGCTCGGCCAGCAGGGCGGGGTCGCCGGCGGCCTTGTGGCCGAAGCGGAAGTTGTCGCCGACGACGACCGCCCTGGCGCCGACGCCGTCCATCAGCACCTCCCGCGCGAACGCCTCGGCGGTGACCTGGGAGAGCTCCTCGGTGAAGGCCAGCACCAGCACGAAGTCCATGCCGGCGGCGCCGAGCAGGGCGACCTTGCGGTCCAGAGTGGTGAGCAGCGGCGGCTTGGCCTCCGGCCGCAGCACCTCCAGCGGATGGCGGTCGAAGGTGACGGCGCCGGCGGGCAGGCCGCGGGCGGCGGCCTCGGCGGCGACCCGGTCGAGCAGGGCGCGGTGGCCCCGGTGGACGCCGTCGAACATGCCGACCGTGACCACGCTGGGCCCGTGGTCGGCGGGCACGGCGGCCAGCCCGTCCCACCTGCGGGTCGCCCTCACCCCAGGACCACCCTGGAGCGGGCGCGGCCGGCGTCGTCCTGGATGACGGCGACCAGGCGGCCGTCGGGCGCGAGCGCGGCCACCGGCTCGGCGCGCCCGCTGGGCGGGATGGTCGCGCCGGTGGCGAGCGCGGCGGCCTCGGCGGCGGACAGCGCCCGGACCGCGAGCGAGCCGAGCGCCTGCGCCGGGGCGAGCACGACCCGCGCCAGCCCGTCGCCGAGGGCCTCCAGGTCCGCCAGTGTGTGGGCGTCGCGCTCGCCGAAGCGGCCGGCGGCGGTGCGGCGCAGAGCGGCCAGGTGCGCGAGGGTGCCGAGGGCATTGCCGAGGTCGGCCGCTAGCGAGCGGACGTAGGTGCCGCCCGAGCAGGTGACCTCGACGGTGGCCTCGGGTCGCTCGCCGCCGGCGAAGTCGAGCAGCTCCAGCGCATGGACCACGATGGAGCGGGCCGCCCGCTCCACCGACTCGCCCCGCCGGGCCTTGGCGTACAGCCGCTCGCCGCCGACCTTGACCGCGGAGACCATCGGCGGGACCTGCTCCTGGGGGCCGAGGAAGCCGCGCAGGGCGCCGCGCACGGCCGCCTCGTCGACGCCGCCGGCTGGGGCGGTGGCGGTGACCGTGCCGCTGGCGTCGAGGGTGTCGGTCTCGGCGCCGAAGGCGATCCGGGCCAGGTAGCGCTTGGGCTCCATCGGCAGGAACGGCAGCAGCCGGGTGGCCCGGCCCAGGGCGAGCACCAGCACCCCGGTGGCCGGCGGGTCCAGGGTGCCGCCGTGCCCGACCCGGCGCTGCCCGGCCAGCCGGCGCACCCGGGCGACGACGTCGTGGGAGGTCATCCCGGCCGGCTTGTCGCAGACGAGCACGCCGTCCACGGGCCGCCTAGCGGGCCAGCGGGCTGGGAGCCCGATGCGTGAGCGCCTCGGCCAGGGCGGCCACGATCGCGTCGGCGTCGAGCTCGCTGGTGTAGCCGGCGGCGTACTTGTGGCCGCCACCGCCGAAGCGGGTGGCGAGCTGGCCGACGTCGGTGGCGCCCTTGGAGCGCAGCGAGACCTTGTGCCCGCCGCCCGGCTGCTCCTTGAGCACGGCGGCGACGTCGCTGGCGCCGTCGGTGCGGACCAGGTCGATCAGGCCCTCGGTCTCCTCCATGTCGACGCCGTGGGCGGCCAGGTCGGCGAGGCCGACCCGCGTCCAGACCAGCGACGCCTCGGGGACCTGGACGATGCGGCCGAGCGCCGCGGCGACCAGCCGCAGGTAGTCGATGTGGTTGGTCTCGAACACCGCCTTGGCGACCTCGTACTGCTCGACCCCGGCCTCCAGCAGCTCGGCGGCGAGCATGTGGGTGTCCGGGGTGGTCGCCTGGTACTGGAAGCGCCCGGTGTCGGTCACCAGACCGGTGTACAGGCAGGTGGCGATCTCGCGGTCCAGGGGGAGGTCCAGGCGCCGCAGCAGCTCGCGGCAGAGCACGGCGCTGGCGGGCGCGTCGGGGTCGATGAGGTTGACCTCGCCGAAGCGGGTGTTGGAGGCGTGATGGTCGATCACCACCGTGCGGGCGGCGCCCTGGAAGGCGTCGACGAGGCTGCCGAGCCGGTCGAGCGAGCCGGTGTCGAAGCACACGAACAGGTCCGCCGAGCTGGGCACCCTGTCCGGCGGGGTGAGCCGGTCCAGGCCGGCGAGGAAGCGGTAGTGCGGCGCGACCGTGAACGGCTCGGAGAAGCTGACCACCGCCTGGCGACCGGCGTTGGCCAGGGCCCGGTGCAACGCCAGCGCGGAGCCGAGGGCGTCGCCGTCGGGGTGCACGTGGCAGGTGATCACCGCCCGGTCCGCCCCGGCGATCGCTGTCTGGGCGGCCTGCCAGTCCTGCTCGGGGATGCTCATGCCTGCGGCCCCTCCTGGTCCGGCCTGCCGGGCGGGGTGGTGCCCAACTCTGCCAGCAACCGGTCGATCCGCGCGCCACGGCCAGGCACGTCGTCGGTGACGAATTCTAGCGTCGGAGCGTGGCGCAACCGCACCTGCCTGGCAACGAACGTCCGCGCCCGACCGGTCGACTCCGTCAGCCACGCGGCGGCCGCGGCCTGCTCCTGCTCGTCGCCGAGCACGGTGAAGAACACGGTGGCGTGGTGCAGGTCGCTGGTGACCCGCACCTCGGTCAGGGTCACCAGCGGGCCCGGCTGGTCCACCGTCTCGGCTTCGAGCCATTCGCCGACAAGTCGCCTGATCGTCTCGGCGAGGCGGCGGGCTCGTGGGTAGCTGGGCTTGGCCATGGGTCGTCTACTGGTCCTCGGGTCCGTACAGGGTCACCTGGCTGCCGAGCAGCTCCACGCCGGGCGTCCGCTCGACCTCACGCGCGGCCGTCACCAGCACCCGGCGGGCGTGGAACCCCTCGCCGGCCACCGTCGCCACCGCCAGCGTGGCCCGCTGGCGGAGGTCCTGGTGGTCGACCTCTGCCACCGCGCAGTTCAGCTTGCGCAGCGTGGCGGCCACCCCCTTGACGACCGAGCGCTTGTCCTTCAGGGAGCTGGCGTCCGGCAGGCGGAGGTCGAGGCGGAGCAGTGCGACGAACATCGCCTCATCGAGGGATCTCGACCATCTCGAACGCTTCGATCTGGTCGCCTTCCTTGACGTCCTGGAAGTTCTCCAGGCCGATGCCGCACTCGTAGCCGGCCGCGACCGTGCGGGCGTCCTCCTTGAAGCGGCGCAACGAGCCGATCCGCCCCTCGTAGACGACCACGCCGTCGCGGACCAGCCGTGCCCGCGCGCCTCTGGCGATCTCGCCGGAGGTGACGTACGAGCCGGCGACCACCCCGACCCTCGGCACCCGGAAGAGCTGCCTGACCTCGGCGGCGCCGAGCTGGCGCTCCTCGTACTCGGGGGCCAGCAGGCCCTTCAGCGCCTTCTCGATGTCCTCGACCACCTGGTAGATGACCGAGTACAGGCGGATGTCCACGCCCTCGCGGGCGGCCAGGTCGCGGGCGGCCGGGGTCGGCCGCACCGAGAAGCCGATGATGATCGCGCCGGCCGTGGCGGCGAGGGTGACGTCGTTCTCGGTGATGGCGCCGGCGGCCTTGTGCAGGACGCGCAGCCGCACCTCGGGCACGTCCAGCTTGCCGAGCGCGTCGTCGATGGCCTCGACCGAGCCCATCACGTCGGCCTTGATCACCAGCGGCAGCTCCTGGAGCTGGCCCTCGCGGATCCTGGCGAACAGGTCCTCCAGGCGCGGCGCGCGGCTGGAGGCGATCGCCGCCTGGCGCTGGCGCGCCTCCCTGGTCTGCGCGATCGAGCGGGCGACCCGCTCGTCGGCGACGGCCCTGACCTCGTCGCCGGCGCTCGGGGGCGCCGACAGGCCGATGACCTGGACCGGTTGCGCGGGGACGGCGGTGGTGACCTCCTTGCCGTTCTCGTCGAACATCGCCCGGACCCGCCCGTAGGCGGTGCCGGCGACCACCGCGTCGCCGACGTGCAGGGAGCCGCGCCGGACCAGGACGGTGGCGACCGGGCCGCGCCCCTTGTCCAGGTGCGCCTCGATGATCGAGCCCTGGGCGCGACGGTTGGGGTTGGCTTTGAGGTTCAGCTCGACGTCGGCGACCAGCAGGATCGTTTCGATCAGGGTGTCGAGGTTCTGCTGGGTCTTGGCCGAGACGTCGACGAACTGGGTCTTGCCGCCGTACTCCTCGGCGACCAGGTCGTGGGTGGTGAGCTGCTGGCGGACCCGGGCCGGGTTGGCCTCTGGCTTGTCGATCTTGTTGACCGCCACCACGATCGGCACGCCGGCCGCCTTGGCGTGGTTGATCGCCTCGACGGTCTGGGGCATGACGCCGTCGTCGGCGGCCACCACCAGCACGGCGACGTCGGTGACGGCCGCGCCGCGTGCCCGCATGGCGGTGAACGCCTCGTGGCCCGGCGTGTCGATGAACGTCACCAGGCGCCCGTCCTGGCCGGCCCGGACCTGGTAGGCACCGATGTGCTGGGTGATGCCGCCGGCCTCGGTGGCGACCACGTCGGCGTGGCGGATGGCGTCCAGCAGCTTGGTCTTGCCGTGGTCGACGTGGCCCATGACCGTCACCACAGGTGGGCGCGGCTTCAGGTCCTCGTCGCGGTCGGCCTCGGTGTCCTCCCAGCCCTCGATCTCGTGCAGGACGTCGGCCTCGCTGGGGTCGACGACCTCGATCCTGGCGCCGATCTCCTCGGCGAGCAGGGCCACGGCCTCGTCCGACATCGACTGGGTGGCGGTCAGCATCTCGCCCATCTGCATGAGCAGCCGGATGAGGTCGCCGGCGGGCTGGCCGATGCGGTCGGCGAGGTCCTGGACGGTGACGCCACGAGGCACCCGCACGACGCCCTCGACCGAGATGTCGGGCGTGGCCTCGATGGTGGGGGCGCCCATGGCCTCGAACTCCTCGCGCCGACGCCCGCCCCTGCGCTTCTTCGGCCGCGGGCCGCGACCGAAGCCGCGGCCGCCGGCCGGGCCGCCACCACCGGGACGGCCGCCGAAGCCCGGACGGCCACCACCGCCACCGCTGCCGCCGCGGCCGCCGGCCGGGCCGCCACCACCGGGACGGCCGCCGAAGCCCGGACGGCCACCACCGCCACCGCTGCCGCCGGGGCCGCCGGGACGACCGCCGGCGGGACGCTGACCCATGCCGGGTCGACCCTGACCGGGCTGGCCGGGACGCATCCCTGGCTGACCCGGGCCGCCGGGCCGCTGGCCCATGCCCGGGCGGCCGGGCTGGCCACCGGGCTGCCCGGGCCGCTGGCCCATGCCCGGACGGCCGGCGCCCGGTGGGAGCGGGCGGGCGCCCGGCGGCAGCGGGCGACCGCCTGGTCCCATCGGACGGGCGCCAGGAGGCAGCGGACGGGCACCGGGCGGCAGCGGCCGCACCCCAGGCGGCAGCGGGCGACCCTGACCGGGCTGCCCCGGACGGGTACCCGGCGGCAGCGGCCGCACCCCAGGCGGCAGCGGG
>Ga0209875_1000136_pt1 | contig 10201 bp, 9 predicted proteins | sample GWRWS3_0_10_FD_187219 | JGI IMG/M metagenome (GOLD analysis project Ga0209875, IMG submission 187219) | Riverbed sediment microbial communities from areas with vegetation nearby in Columbia River, Washington, USA - GW-RW S3_0_10 (SPAdes)... | ecosystem: Environmental > Aquatic > Freshwater >...
TGCAGATCGCCGAGGCCCACTCTTTCGACCCGCTGAGCACCGACTCCGTGAAGGAGGAGAACGAGGGGCAGGCATCGCTGGCCATCGACGGCAACCGGGGCACCGCGTGGCGGACCGAGGGCTACAACCAGAACCTCGGCGTCCTGAAGCAGGGTGTCGGCCTCGTGCTCGACCTGGGCAGCCCCCAGGCGGCCCGCAAGCTGGCCCTCGCGCTGCCTCCTGGCGACGGCGCCGAGCTGACCATCTACGGCTCCGACGACCGCCCCGACACGCTCGAGGGCTGGGGGGACCAGCTCGCAGGGCCCCAGAAGGCCACCGAGAGCGTGACCTTCGACCTCGGCGACGACCCCCACCAGTACCTGCTGGTCTGGTTCACCAGCCTGCCGCGCGACGGGGCCCGGTTCCGCGGCGGTATCGCCGAGGCCCGCCTGACGTCGTGAGCGACCCGAGCGACGAGGCCCTGCTCGCCGCCCACCTGCGCGGCGACCCTCGTGCCTTCGGCCAGCTCGTCAGCAGGCACGAACGGCGCGTCTACGGCCTCTGCCTGCGCATCCTCGGCAACCGCGAGGACGCCGAGGACGCCACCCAGGAGGCGTTCCTTGCCGCCCTGCGCAAGGCGGCGACCTTCCGGCAGGCGGCCGCGTTCACGACCTGGCTGTACCGGGTCGCGGTGAACGCCGCCACCGACCAGGCCAGGCGGCGGGGACGGGCCAGGCTGACCTCGCTCGACCCCGAGGACGTCGGCTTGGCCGCCGACCCGGCCGGCGACCCGGGCGAGCTGGTCGCCACCGCCGTCACCGTGCAGGCCGCGCTCGCCCAGGTCCCCGAGGAGTTCCGCGTCGCGGTGGTGCTCTGCGACCTGTACCGGGTGCCGTACGCCGAGGCCGCCCAGATCCTCGAGGTCCCGGTCGGCACCGTGAAGAGCCGGGTGTTCCGTGGCCGGCTCGCCCTCGCCGAGCGGCTCGGCGACGGCAAGACCGGCGCGGCCGGCGAGGCCCCCACCCGCCCGACGCTCAGGGTGGTCGGCGGGACGGGAACCGAGTCGCTGTCGCGAGCGTCCGAACCCAGAGAGCCCGATCGCCCGAGCCAGGAGTAGCACCACCGTGCCCGACCACCCCGACCACGAGCAGCTCGCCGCCCTCCAGGCCGGCGACGGCGACCGCCGCCAGCGGGCGCAGGTCGCCGCGCACGTGGCCGGCTGCCCGTCCTGCGCCGAGGTGGTCGCCGCGGTGGAGCGGGCCAGGGCGCGGCTCGCCCTGCTCGGCGAGCCGGAGCTGCCCGGCGGGCTCCACGAGCGCCTGGCGGCCGCGGTCGGCACCGAGACCGCCCGGGCAGGCCGGCCGGCGGGCAGGCCGGCCTGGTACCGGCGGCCCGCGGCCTGGGGCGCGGCCGCCGCCGCCCTGCTCCTCGCGGCCCTGGTGGTCCCCCTGCTGGACCGGCCCGACAGCCTCACCAGCGCGGGTGGCGGCGCCGGTGGCGGCGCGGCGCAGGAGACCCAGGCGCCCATGTACGGCGGGGCCGACACGGGCGGGACCGCCGCCGGGCTGCCGGTGCTGCGGCTGGACGGCGAGGTCTCGGCCACGCGGCTGCGCGCCGCGCTCGACAACGACCCGACGGCCAGACAGGCCTACCGGCGGGCCACCGCCAGCGCCCGGGCGAAGAGCCTCGGGGGGGAGGCGACCACCGACAGCCGCCAGGCCACGCCGGCGCCGGCGGCGCCGGGCACCACGGCACCGAGCGCCGCAGCGCCGCAGCCCTGCCTCGCCGCTGCCACCGCGCAGGCGCGGCGGCCGCTGGTGGGGGCGTTCCTGGTGGAGGGGAACTACCAGGGCCGGCCCGCGACCATGCTGGTCACCGCCGGTGCCGGCGACCCGGGCCGGGCGGACATGTGGGTGTTCCCCCGGGGCGACTGCTCGGGCCCGCCGTTCGCCACCGAGCGGCTGCGCTGAGCCCAGCCTGCTACCAGGCGCCACTGGCGCGCAGGTACGCGATCCCGCCGCTGATGGCGTAGGCCAGGAGCAGCCGCACGCCCAGCGGGTTGCCGCCCAGCAGCAGGACCAGGCCCCCGAGGCCGACCACGACCGCGGCCACGGCCACCAGCCCGAGCCGGGCGTGGGTCCGGCGCCGCGCCGCCCAGCGCACGGTGGCGCCGACCAGGAAGCCGTGGGCGGCGGCGAGCAGCAGGCTGGCGAACGACACCAGCAGCATGATCAGGCCGGCACCGACGGCCACCGCCAGCCCGGCACCGAACGCCCTGGCCAGCAGCGCGGTCTCCGGGTCGCCCTTGGCGCGCCCGGACTGCCTGGCGCAGCGCGGGCACTTCTGGCCGACGGCGGTGGTCACCATGCAGCGCGGGCAGATCGGGTCGCCGCAGCTCGAGCAGGTGAGCCTGGTCTCGACCTTCGGGTGGTTGACGCACGTCGGCGCGAGGTTCGCCTGTTCGGTGGTCATCTCGCCTCCTCACGACTAGCGTACGAGATGCGAGGCGGCTGCGTGCGCGTTCCGGGCCGGAATAGCCATGTGGGACAATCGGTTGGCAGTCTCGGCTGCCCCGATACCCCGACCCTGGACGCCCGAGGAGGCATGCGCAGACCAATGGCCACTACCCGAACCGATGCCCCGGTGCTGATCGTCGGCTCCGGCCCGGCCGGGCTGACGGCGGCGCTGTACACCGCCCGCGCGAACCTGCACCCGATCGTGCTCGAAGGCGCGGAGGCCGGCGGCCAGCTCATGCTCACCACCGAGGTGGAGAACTACCCGGGCTTCCCGACCGGCATCCTCGGCCCGGAGCTGATGGGCAAGATGCGCGAGCAGGCGCAGCGCTTCGGGGCCGAGTTCGTCACCGCGGACGCGACCAAGGTCGACCTGGCCGGGCCGCCGTTCCGGGTCTGGGTCGAGGACGTCGAGTACACCGGCAAGGCGCTGATCGTGTCGACCGGCGCCAAGGCCAAGATGCTCGGGCTCCCCGGCGAGCGCCAGTACCTCGGCCGCGGCGTGTCGACGTGCGCGACCTGTGACGGCTTCTTCTTCAGGGGGCGCGAGCTGGCGGTGGTCGGCGGGGGCGACTCGGCGCTGGAGGAGGCGACCTTCCTGACCCGGTTCGCGACCAAGGTGACGGTGGTGCACCGGCGCGACCGGCTGCGCGCCTCCAAGGTCATGCAGGACCGCGCCTTCGCCAACCCCAAGATCGAGTTCGCCTGGAACTCGGTGGTCGACGACGTGCTCGGCGAGCAGACGGTGAACGGGGTGCGCCTGCGCAACCTCGAGGACGACTCGGAGTCGGTGCTGCCGGTCGCCGGGGTGTTCGTCGCCATCGGGCACACCCCGAACACCGAGCTGTTCGGCGGGCAGCTCGAGCTCGACGAGGCCGGCTACGTCGTCACCCCGCGACCGCCGTCGACCGCCACCAGCGTGGACGGGGTGTTCGCCTCCGGCGACGTGGTCGACCACGTCTACCGGCAGGCGGTGACCGCGGCGGGCACGGGCTGCGCGGCCGCCATCGACGCCGAGCGCTGGCTGGAGGCCCACGGCCACGACTCCGGGGCCACCACCGACAACTGGGAGTGATTGCACGGCACCATCGGCGGGCAAGGAATAGGTCGTGGCCCAGTGTCGTTGCACTAAGGCCGGGGATCACTGTCCGAGGAGGCACCGCAGGAATGACCAAAGCCGCAGCCGTGACCGACGCCACCTTCGACAGCGAGGTGCTCCAGTCGAGCACCCCCGTGCTGGTCGACTTCTGGGCGGAGTGGTGCGGGCCCTGCAAGATGATCTCCCCGGTGCTCGAGGAGATCGCCGAGGAGCACAAGGGCAAGGTCACCATCGCCAAGCTCAACGTCGACGAGAACCCCGAGGTCGCCATGCGTTACGGCGTCATGAGCATCCCCACCCTCGCCCTCTTCATCGGCGGCGTCGAAAAGAAGCGCCTCATCGGCGCCATGCCCAAGCGCAACGTCCTCGCCGAGCTCAGCGAGTTCCTCGCCTAACCCCCCAACCCCCCACGACCTCCAAGAGCCCGACCTGACGGCCGGGCTCTTCGCCATTCCGGGGTCCAGGCTGTTCCGCCGCACCCTCGCCCCACCGCCGCCGAACCGGCCGGCCGGGGTCCCGCCCGACCGACTGTAGTTCCCGGAGGAAGGGTGGGACCCCGGCCGGCCCCCACCCACGGCGAGTCCAGGGGGTTTACCCCCGAGGAGGCCGCGCCGCCGGCACCGGCCGCAACGCCGGCTGCGCCGGTGAGGGCACCCGCAACGCCTCCAAGGCCGCCTCCCTCGCATCCTTCCACCGCAACGCCGTCCGCAGATCCATCCGCATCAGCGGATACCGCGGATGCTCCCGGACCACCTGGAACCCGCACCCCTCCAGGAACCCCGCCGGGATGCGGCAGTCCCGCCCGGTCGGCGCGCGGTCGGCGAACGCCTCGACCGCCCGCACCTTCCGCTTGGTCAGGTCCCGGGCCATGGTCTGCAGCAGGACCCGGCCGATGCCCTGGCCCTCGAAGGCGGGCTCGACGGCCAGCGTGGCGAGCAGCACCGCGTCGCGGCTGACCGGCCGGGCGGCCTCGAAGCCCACCTGGTCGAGGTACTGGGTGGGGGCGTACAGGGAGTAGCCGGCGACGGTGCCGTCGACCGACAGCACGTGGCCGGCGGGTCCCCACTCAAGGACGACCGAGGACAGCCAGGCCTCCTTCTGGAGGCCCGCGTCCTCCGAGCCGCGAGGGCGCGCCTTGGCCCCGAGCTCCCAGAACACGCAGCGGCGGCATGGCTCGGGCAGCAGGTCGATCGCCTCGATCCCCAGCGGGACCAGCTTGCGTCCCACGGTCAGCCGGTCCCGGACAGGAGCCGGGGACGGCGGTGGATGACCAGCAACGCCCACAGAAGGCCGACCAGAGCGCCCACGAGGAAGCTCCCCCCAAGACGGCGGAGCAGTGGCAGCGAGGGACTTGGCACCAAGAGGAATCTTCGCAAGGCCAGGTAGCGGCACGATGCTAGCAGCCGGGAGGAGGGGTCGCCAGGGTGGCGTATCCTGCCGCCCATGCGTGCCGACGACCCCTTCCGCGACCGTTACGCCGGTGGCACCCGCGCGATGACCGCGTCCGAGATCAGGGCGCTGTTCGCGGTCGCCTCCCGCCCCGAGGTCGTCAGCCTCGCGGGTGGCATGCCGTTCACCGCCGCGCTTCCCTTCGACGTGGTCGGGGACGTGCTCGCCGAGGTGCTCGCCGAGGAGGGCCCGAGCGCGCTGCAGTACGCGGGCGGCCAGGGTGACCCACGCCTCCGCGAGGTGCTCACCGAGCTGATGCGTCACGAGGGCATCCGCGGCTCGGGCGGCGACGTGGTGGTCACCGAGGGCTCGCAGCAGGCACTCGACCTGCTGGCCCGGATGTTCTGCGACCCCGGCGACGTGATCGTGGCCGAGGGACCGTCCTACGTCGGCGCCCTCTCGGCCTTCTCCCAGTACCAGGTCGCGGTGTGCCACGTCCCTCTCGACGACGAAGGGCTAGATCCGGACGCACTCGCTGATACCCTCGCTCGACTCGAACGTGACGAACGGCGAGTCAAGTTCCTCTACACGGTGCCGAACTTCCACAACCCGGCGGGGGTGACGCTGGCCGCCGACCGCCGCGACCGCGTCGTCGAGCTCGCCCGGCGGCACAACGTCCTGATCCTCGAGGACAACCCCTACGGGATGCTGGGCTTCGAGCGCGACCCGCCGGACGCCCTGCGCGCCCGCGACCCGGACAACGTCGTCTATCTCGGTACGCTCTCCAAGGTCTTCTGCCCGGGCCTGCGCATCGGCTGGGCCCTGGTCCCGCCGGCGCTGCGCGAGCGGCTCGTCCTCGTCAAGGAGGCCGCCGACCTCTGCTCCTCCAGCTTCACCCAGGCGGTCGCCTACCGCTGGTTCGCCGGCTACCCCTGGCGCGAGACGCTCAAGGCGCTCCGGGACGTCTACCGGGAGCGGCGCGACGCGATCCTCGACGCGCTCGCCGAGGACTTCCCGGCAGGGGTGACCTGGACCAAGCCAGCCGGTGGCTTCTACGTGTGGGTGCGGCTCCCCGACCAGCTCGACAGCCGCGCCATGCTGGCCAAGGCGATCACCGCCCGGGTCGCCTACGTCCCCGGAGGGGCCTTCTACGCCGACGGGCAGGGCGGCTCGTGCCTGCGCCTGTCCTACTGCTTCCCACCGCCGGAACGGATCCGCGAGGGCGTCCGCCGCCTCGCCGGCGTGGTCGAGGAGGAGCTCGACCTGCTGCGCGCGCTCGGCGGCGTGCCCACCGCCGATCCCGGCGACGACCCCGGCCGGCCCGCGGGCTGGGGAGGGGTGCAATGAGCTTCGACTGCTCGGTCGCGGTGATCGCGGGCGGGCTCTCGTTCGAGCGCGAGGTGTCGCTGCGCTCCGGTGGTCGGGTCGCCGACGCGCTGCGGGAGCGCGGTTACCGCGTCGGCGAGCTGGACGCCGACCACCAGCTCGTCGAGGCGCTCCGTGGCGGGCAGTTCGACGTCGCCTTCCTGGCGCTGCATGGTCGCTTCGGCGAGGACGGCACCGTGGCGGCGATCCTCGAGCTGCTCGGGCTCCCCTACACCGGGTCGAGCTTCGAAGCCAGCCGCCTCGCCTTCGACAAGCTGGCCGCCAAGTCGGTGCTGCGGCGGGCGGGCCTGACCGTGCCGCCCGCCATCCCGCTGGCAGAGGGCGCGCTGCGCGAGCTCGGGGTGGGCACGCTGCTCGACCAGGCCATGGACGAGCTCGGCCTGCCGTTGGTGGTCAAGCCGAACCGCGGCGGATCGGCCCTTGGCATCCGGCTGGTCGAGCGGCCCGATCAGCTCCCGGCGGCGCTCATGGCCGCCTTCGGCTACGACGACATGGTCCTGCTCGAGCAGCGAGTGTCCGGCACCGAGCTCGCGCTGGCGGTGGTCGACGGCTTGGCCACCCTCCCGGCCGTGGAGATCCGGCCCAAGGAAGGCTGGTACGACTTCGCCGCCCGCTACACCCACGGCGCGGCCGACTTCCGTGCGCCGGCGGCACTGGACCCGACGGTGACCGAGCGCTGCCTGGAGGCCGCGCACACCGCGCACCTCGCGCTCGGCTGCCGCGACCTCTCCCGGGTCGACGCCATCCTCGACGGCGGCGGCGTCTGCCACATCCTGGAGGTCAACACCGGGCCCGGCCTGACCAGCACCAGCCTGGTACCGATGGCCGCCGATGCCGCCGGGATCTCGTTCACCGACCTGGCGGCGCACCTCACCGACCGTGCCGTCGCCCGCCGACCCCGCTGATCGGCGGCGGGTCGCGTCGACGTCCTTGCACGACCTTCTACACGGACGCCGGTTCGCTGACGCGCCCTTCGCTGGCCTGCCGCTGCGAGTCGGCGCGGACGACCTGCGGGTCGTCCGGGGACGCGGCGGCGTCGGCGACCGTTCCGTGGTCCAGGCCGATCGCGTCACAGATCCGCTGGAGGTCGTCCAGGGTCGCGAACTCGATCAGCACCTTGCCCTTGCGCTTGCCGAGCTGGACCCGCACCCGGGTCTCGAGGCGGTCGGAGAGCCGCTCGGCCAGGTCGGCCATCCCGGGCGCCTGCATGACCGGGCGGACGCGTAGCCGCGGCCGCTCGGACGGGTCCAGGAGTGGCTCTCCCCGCTTGATGCGCTGGGCCAGCTCCTCCGCCATCCGGACCGTCAGACCCTCGGCGACGATCTTGTCGGCGAGGCGCTCCTGCTGCACGGGGTCGTCGAGCGAGAGGACGGCGACGCCGTGACCGGCCGACAGCGTCCTGGCCGCGATCCGGCGCTGCACGCTCGCCGGCAGGCGAAGCAGTCGCATCGTGTTGGCGATCACCGAGCGGCTGCGTCCGAGCCGGCCAGCCAGCTCCTCCTGGGTGATGGCGAAGTCGGCCAGGAGTTGCTCGTAGGCGGCCGCCTCCTCGATGGGGCTCAGGTCCTCGCGGTGGATGTTCTCCAGGAGCGCATCGCGGAGCAGGAAGTCGTCCTCGGTGGTGCGGACGACAGCCGGGATGCGGTCCAGGCCGGCCTCTCTGGCTGCTCGGACCCGCCGCTCCCCCATCACGATCTGGAAGCGCTCGCCGCTGGGACGGACCACGATCGGCTGGAGGACCCCGACCGCTTCGATGCTGGTGGTCAGGTCCTGCAGGAGCTCCTCGTCGAAGGCCTCGCGGGGCTGGCGCGGGTTGGGATCGATGCGGTCCAGCGAGATCTCATCGAAGGTCGGCGCCGACGGATCCCCGGGCCGACCCAACCGCTCGGCGGGCGGCTCGCCGTCGGCGCCGGGCTGCGCCTCGCGGCGGTCGTCCTGAGGGTTGCTCGGGATCAGCGCTTCGAGTCCGCGGCCGAGGCCGCCACGGCGTCGCATCAGATGGCTCCTTCTCCGGTCGGCGCGAGCAAGCCACTTCGCTCCGCGAGCTCGAACGCGAGATCACGGTATGCGATGCCACCACGCGAGAGGGGGTCGTAGAGGGCAATGGGAAGGCCATAGCCCGGAGCTTCCGACAGCCGGACGCTTCGGGGGACGACCGTCTGGTAGACGAGTTCGCTGAAGTGCTTGCGCACCTCCCCGACGACCTGTTCGGCCAGGCGCGTCCGGCCGTCGTACATCGTCAGCACGATGCCGCCGATCCGAAGCTCCGGGTTGAGGTTCGCGCGCACCAGCTCGACGTTGCGGAGGAGCTGGCCGAGGCCTTCGAGCGCGTAGTACTCGCACTGGATCGGGATCAGCAGCTCGTCGGCGGCGGCGAGCGCATTCACCGTGAGCAGGCCGAGCGACGGAGGGCAGTCGACCAGGACGGTGTCGTAGTACTGATGGATGGACTCGAGCGCCCGTCCGAGCCGACCCTCGCGCGACATGGCGCTCACCAACTCGACCTCCGCCCCGGCCAGGTCGATCGTGCTGGGCAGGACGTGCAGGTTTGCCACGGTGGTCGCCCTGATGGCGGTCGCCGGGGGCGTTTCGCCGGTGAGCACGTCGTAGATCGACGGCTCGATCTCGCGGTGGTCAAGACCGAGCCCGGTGGAGGCGTTACCCTGCGGGTCCAGGTCCACCACGAGGATCCGAGCCCCGGCAAGGGCAAGGTAGGCCCCGAGGTTCACCGCCGTCGTCGACTTCCCCACTCCACCCTTCTGGTTGGCGACGGCGACGATGCGGCCATGACCGTTCGCGCCGTCGGTGTGAATCCTGAACGTGACGCGCGCGTTCTTGGCTGCCGCTTCGCTGTCGATCCGCGGGATGTCGCCAAGGGCCTCAACCACCGCGCCCGGAGGAGTCGTCGCTGTTGGCTCCACGAGGACGTCTGGCGATGTTTCACGTGAAACGTCTACTCCAGCTTGAGCCGCGGCACGCGACACTGCCTCCCGGACGGCGATGGCGGCCTCGTCCTCCTCGATCGATGGGTCGTCGGGTCGTTGCTTCACCACTCCACCACCTCCCTCCGTTTCTGGCGAAACGGAAGGGTTCGACAGGCCAGCAGGCGCCATGCTCGCGTGTGCCCGAGACGGGGCGCCACTCACGCTGGTCGGCGGTCTGCTGGCCATCTGCTCGGTCTTCGCCGGCCCCACGATCGCTGGGGCCGGGGCTTCCACCACCTGCTCATCGGCGGCGGCTTCCGTGGACACCACGCCGGCGCCGTGTCCGTGTGGCGGTCCACTGCCGGCCCGCCCCGGGCCGTCGTGCTCGCCGGCAACCGGTTGCGTCACCGAACGGGTCTGCGCCTCCGGCAGCGTCCCCGCTGGCACGGTGTCCACGGCGGTGCCGGCGTCCTCGCCGCCACCGCCCGGCTGATCCCGGTGCCGCGGTGCCACCGAGATGCTCGGCTGGTCGCCGGACGGCTCCGGACCAGTAGCCGGAGTCCCGCGGTCGGCCGCACGTTGATGGGGCTGAAGGTCACCTCCTCGCTCGAGGTGGACGGCGCCCGTCCCGAGGCCCACTGCGAAGAGGCGTGGCCAGCGGGGGTCCGGCGCTGGTGGCTGTTCCTGCTCGTCGTCCGCGGCCACGCCTTCGGTTCCTTCCCCGGCGGGAGCCTTCGCCGGGGGCGGCCACGGCATCGGCAGCGCCGGCTCTGTCCACGGCGCCGGCTCGCCGTCCCGGCCGGACTCCCGTCCGGTCCCGGTCCCGACCTCCGGCGTGGCGCCCCACCCGGACTCCCGTTCGGTGCCGACCCCGGTCCCGACCCCGGCCTCCGGCACCGAGTCGACCGCGG
>Ga0209875_1000137_pt1 | contig 10176 bp, 10 predicted proteins | sample GWRWS3_0_10_FD_187219 | JGI IMG/M metagenome (GOLD analysis project Ga0209875, IMG submission 187219) | Riverbed sediment microbial communities from areas with vegetation nearby in Columbia River, Washington, USA - GW-RW S3_0_10 (SPAdes)... | ecosystem: Environmental > Aquatic > Freshwater >...
TGGGGTCTGGTGGAACTGGCAGATCAATGCCCCGATCAAGCGTTCCCTGGTCGCCTACGATCACTGACCCCACCAACCAATCGACATCAGTCATCTAGGTCGGGGGCGGCTATGCTCCCCACGGGAGGTGGGGTGCAGTGGATCCGGCGTTCTCGCTCGGCCAGGTGCAACTGTTCCACGCCGACTGCGTCCAGTGGCTTCGGCGCCAGCCGGAGCGGTCCATCCACGGCGTGGTGACCGACCCGCCGTACGGGCTGGTCGAGTACACGGCCAAGGAGAAGGCCAAGCTCCGCGCCGGCCGCGGCGGCGTCTGGAGGATCCCGCCGTCGTTCGACGGCCACCGGCGGTCCCCGCTGCCGCGGTTCACGGTGTTGCGGCAACCGGAGCTGGAGGAGCTGCGGGCGTTTTTCGCCACCTGGGCGTCGGCGTTGCTGCCGGTGCTGGTGCCGGGCGCGCACCTGATGGTGGCGAGCAATCCGCTGGTGTCGTATGTCGTCTCGGGAGCCCTGGCGGAGGCCGGCTTCGAGCGCCGCGGCGAGATCGTCCGCCTGGTCATGACGATGCGGGGCGGCGATCGCCCGAAGAACGCCCACCAGGAGTTCCCCGACGTGACGGTGATGCCGCGGTCGATGTGGGAGCCGTGGCTGCTGTACCGCCGTCCGCTGGAGGGCCGCGTGCAGGACAACCTGCGGAAGTGGCGGACCGGGGGCCTGCGGCGGGTCTCCGGGTCGCAGCCGTTCGGCGACGTCATCAGGTCGCGGCCGACCCCGGCGAGGGAACGGGCGATCGCGGACCATCCGAGCCTGAAGCCGCAGGAGTTCCTCCGCCAGGTGGTCAGGGCCGTCCTGCCTACCGGCGAGGGCGTGGTCCTGGACCCGTTCGCCGGGTCGGGCTCGACGTTGGCCGCCGCCCTCGCGGTCGGCTATGACGGCGTCGGCGTGGAGCTCGACGACGCCTACGTGGCACTGGCTCGCCAGGCGATCCCGCGCCTCGCCCGGCTCACCGAGCCTTCTGCAGCGCCTCGATCAGCCGGTCCGCGCGGTCCTGGATCGGCGCCACCACCGCGTCGAGGTCGGCCCTGAAGCTCGTCACGAGATCCAGGGCCGCGTCGGGGTCCCGCGGGAGCGCTTCGAGGCGGACTCTCGCGCCATAGAGCAGGGAATTGACCACACGAGCCTGGTTGATCGCCTGGATCAGCGCTCGCGCATGCGCGTCGACGTCGCGATCTGGCATGGCAGGGAGCCTATCAGGCGAAGCGCAGGTCGCCGGCGTCGTCGTCGTCGACGGGACGGGCGCAGGTCGGGCAGTACCAGCGGGCCTCCAGGGGCGTGCCGCAGGCGACGTGCCGCAGCCCGTCGCCCTCGCCGGAGCGCTCTGCGCCCCACTGCGCGAGCAGGCGGAGGGCGCCGGCGAGCTCGCGGCCGGACGCGGTCAGCTCGTAGGCGAACCGGGGCGGCCGCCGCGAGTAGGGCTGGCTCACCACCACCGCCTCGCGCTCCAGGTGCTTGAGGCGCTGGGACAGGACGTTGGGGGCGATGCCCGGCAGGGCGTCGAGCAGGTCGTTGAAGCGACGCGACCCGGTGAGCAGGGCCTGCACGATCAGCAGCGTCCAGCGGTCCCCGACCCTGGCGACGGCCTCGTCCAGCGGCGCGGCAGCGGAGGTCTCGGACATGACGACATCGTACGGCGCGGCGATGGTTGCGTCCCCTCGATGAGACTAGTAACTTGCAATTCACAAGTTACAAGCGAGACGGGAGGGAACGCCATGAGCGTCCTCGACGAGCTGGAGCAGGCCGTCGGTCAGGTGGCCGAGCGGGTCGGGCCCGCGGTGGTCGGCATCGGCCGCGGCCGTGGGCGGGGCTCCGGCGTGGTGCTGGCCGACGGTCGCGTCGCCACCAACGCCCACAACCTCCGCGGCGAGGAGACTACGGTCGTCTTCGCCGACGGTCGCAGCGTGGTCGGCAGCGTCGCCGGGGTGGACGTCGACGCCGACCTGGCGGTGATCTCGGTCGACACCGGCGGCGCCCCGGCCGTCGCCTGGGCCGACGACGGCGCCGCGCGCGTCGGCGCCGCCGTGTTCGCCGTCGCCAACCCCGGCGGGCAGCTCCGCGTCACCTTCGGGCTGGTGTCGGCGGTCGGCCGCGCCTTCCGCGGACCGCGGGGACGGCGCATCGCCGGCAGCATCGAGCACACCGCGCCGCTGCCGCGCGGCTCCTCCGGCGGCCCGGTGGTCGACGCCGCCGGCAACCTGCTCGGCCTGAACACCAACCGCCTGGGCGACGGCTTCTACCTCGCCCTGCCGGCCGACGCCGAGCTGCGCCGGCGGCTGGAGGCGCTCGGCCGCGGCGAGTCCCCCGCCCGCCCGCGGCTCGGGGTCGGTATCGCGCCGGCCCGGGTGGCCAGGCAGCTCCGCCGGGCGGTCGGTCTTCCCGAGCGGGACGGCCTGCTGGTGCGGGTGGTCGAGGAGGGCGGCCCGGCCGACCGGGCGGGCCTGCGCACCGGCGACCTGCTCGTGGAGGCCGGCGGCCGGGCGGTCACCGACGCCGACGAGCTCTACGAGGCGCTCGACCAGGCCGGCGAGGGCCAGGCCCTTGAGCTGCGCGTGGTGCGCGGCACCGAGGAGCTGACCGTCACGGTCGGCTTCGGCGAGCAGCCCACCGGGCGGGTCGGCTCGGCCTGACCCGCCAGGCCCCGTCGCGGCCCGGACCGGCGCATACCGGTCCGGGCCGCCGCCTGACCCAGACCGCCGAGGGCCTATTCGCCTGAGCGGCCGCGGCGCTGCCGGCGCCACCTGCGGACGTACTCGTTGAGCAGCATGAGGACCGAGACGAGGATGCCGAGCGACGCCAGCGACCCGGCGAGGTAGACCAACCTGAACGGGGCTCGCAAAGGGTCGAGCGTGGCCGCGTAGGCCCTGACGGCCACCAGCAGCAGCCCGCTGGCGAGCAGCCCGCCCCACAGACGGCGGAGCCGTCCCGGATCGGCACCCGCCTTCACCTCGACACCGAACATGAGCGCCGAGTCGTTGTCGACGGGGCCCACCAGCCGCATCCGCAGCACGGCCAGGACGACGAAGAGCACCACCAGCGCGCCGGCGAGCCGGAGTGCCGACGCGCTGAACCAGGCGGTGAGCAGCACGCCGAAGGCGGCGGCGGGGCTGACCACCCAGTCGAACAGCCAGGCCAGCAGGCGCCGCCGCCGCTCCGCCACCTCCGTCGCCGGCCTGCCCGCCGCCTGCTGCGCGAACCGCCACCACAGGTCGTCGGCCATGCCGCGAACCACCCGGCCGCCGACCTGGAGCGACCAACGGAGCCGGCCCTGCCCGTCGCTGGACGCCTGCCGCATGTGCTCGAAGAGGTCGGAGCGCAGCTCGGCGCGGCGGGCGTCGCGCACCTCGCCCGGCAGGCCCCGGGTGTAGATGGCCACCCAGCCCTTGGCCGCGCGCACCGGCAGCGGCGGCCTGGGCCCGTTCATGTGTCGGCGACCCTGGGCCGGCCGGGGAGCTGCCCCGGGCGGGTGGCCGGCGCGCGTGCCAGGGCCCGCTCGCCGAGCGCGGTGACCTGGTAGAGCCGCCGGCGCGGGCGGCCCTCGTCCGCGGCGACCACGGGGTCCTCCCAGTGGCTGGTGAGCAGGCCCGCCCGCTCCAGTCGCTCCAGCGCCTTGTACAGGGTGCCGTGCGCGGTCAGGCGACGGGCCGCCTCGCGTTCCATGAGCTCCTTGGCGACGGCGAAGCCGTGGAACTGCGGCCTGCCCGCCTTTGCCAGCTCGACCGCCACCGCCAGGAGCGCCTGCTCCAGCGGCACGAGGGCACCCTGCTTCCGACGCATGGGCAAAGAATAGGAAGATATCTTCTGAAAGTCAATCGCCTATCGTGGCCTGCCAGCGAGCCTGAAGAGGAGACGCCGATGCTGGTCCAGCTCACGCGCGAGCAGTTGGCGACGGTGCGGCACTGGTTCCTGCCCGAGCGGCCAGGGCCGCTGGTCGCCCAACACGTTCTCGCCACCGGCAACGGCACCTGCCTCGCCGACCGCTGGCCGGACCCGCGGGCGGCGGCCGTGCAGACCGGCGGCAACTACACGCTTGCCGGCGATCCCGGCGCGCTCGACCCCGGCGACCTCCGCGACCAGGTCGCCGGCTTCGTCGAGGCGTCGGCGCCGTTCGTGCCACTGCTGCGGGCGGCCTTCGGCGAGGTCGCCGAGTGGCCACGGATGATCCTCACCATCGAGGGGCCGCTCGGCCCGGTTCCGGCGCTCCGCGCCGGCCACCACGTGCGCCGGCTCGGGCACGAGGACGGCGGATCACTGGCCTCGCTGGGCGAGGAGACGGCCTGGATCGCCAACACCTGGGGTGGCCCTGCGGGGCTGGCGGCCAGCGGCCTGGGCTGGGGGGCGTTCGCCGGCCCACGGCTGGTCGCCGTCGCCTGCCCGTTCTTCGTCGGAGCGGTCCACGAGGACCTGGGGGTCGCGACCGAGCCGGCGTTCCGCGGGCTGGGCTTGAGCACCGCGTGCGCCGGCGCGCTCGCCCAGGACGTGCGGCGGCGAGGTCGGATCCCGAGCTGGACGACCTCGCCCGACAACACCGCCAGCCTGCGGGTGGCCGCCAAGCTCGGCTTCGGCCTGCGGCGCCGCGACCGCCTCTACGTCGTCGGCATCGCCATCCCGCAGCCCGCGCGCCGCCCGACCGGGTAGGGCGGCCCCTGCCCCTGGACTGCCGCGCGGCGGCGCTCACCGGAACGCCGTCAGCGGCGGCGGGAACGGCGGGCGGCGAGCACGCCGGCGGCCAGGCCGGCGCCGGTGGCGGCGGCGACCGCGAGCGTGCGGGGGCGTTCGGCGTCGGCGAGGGCCTGGCGGCCGGCCAGGTCGCCGCAGGCGCCGTGCACGCCGGCACCGGGTGGCACGCTCGCGCCCGCCAGGTACAGGCCCTTGACCGGGGTGCCCCAGCGCCACCATGACGGGCCGGGCCGGAACAGGAGCTGCTGGTCGATGGCGAACGAGCCGGCCTGGATGTCGCCCCCGACCAGGCTGGCGTCGGCCGCCTGGAGGTCGTCGGGGGTCCACACCTTGCGGCCCAGCACCAGGTCGCGGAACCCGGGCGCGTGGGCCTCGATGACCGCCTCCACCCGGTCGAGGAACACCTCGGCCGAGCGGCCCCAGTCCCCCTTGGCCCGCGGGCGGGCCGCGTCGCCGGTGGGCACGGCGGGGACGTGGGCGTACCCCCAGAGGGTGTGTTTGCCGGCCGGGGCCCTGCTCGGGTCGGCCAGCGACTGCTGGCCGAGGATCAGGGTGGGCTGGGCCGGCAGCAGGCCGTGGCCGGCTTCCCAGGCCGACCGGCTCATGGCGGTGGCGGTGTCGCCGACGTGGACGACGGCGGCCCGCCGGCACTCCTCCGCCGCCCACGGCACCTGGCCGTCGAGGGCCCAGTCGACCTTGAAGGTGCCGAGCCCCGGCCGGTAGCCGCGGATCTCGGCCAGGGCGCGGGGCGGGAACGCGTCCGGGCCGGTCAGGCGTACGAGCGTGCCGACGTCGAGCGCGCAGACGACCGCCCGCAGCGCGGTCACGGTGTCGCCGCCGGCCTCGACCGCGACGGCCCGGCCGCCTTCGACCACGATCCGCTCGACCCGGCGGCCGGTGGCGATCGTGCCCCCGACCTCGCGCAGCCGCGCGACCAGGGCGGCGGTGATCATGCCGGTGCCACCTTCGACCACGGGCATGCCGAACCGCTGGCCGAGCATGGAGAGCAGCAGCGCGTAGATGCCGGTCCCCGGCATCTCCGGCTCGAGGTCGGCGTGCATGGCCGGGCCGGTGAGCCAGGCACGGGCCTCCTCCGACTCGAAGCGGGCGCCGACCGTGCTGACCCCCTGGACGACCACACGGGCGAACTCGAGCCCCCCGGCGACCCCGAGATGGCGGACGACCTTGACCAGCTCCTCGAACGGCCAGCGCTGCATCTGCGCCCGCAGGAACGGCGCCATCACCTCCCCCACCTTCTCGTCGAGCCCGATCCAGGCCGACCCGTCGCCGAGGTGGACCTTGTCGATCGAGGCGCCCGTCTCGGCCGCCGAGCGACCGAGCGCGATCGCCCGGTTCCCGGGGAACGGGTGGGCCGCCGGCAACGGCGCGTGCACGAAGCGCAGGCCGTAGGGGGCGAGATCGCGACCGACCACGGACGGGGCCGCCCCGATCAGCGGGAAGAAGGCGGCGCCGAAGTCGTGCCGGAAGCCGGGAACGGTGCACTCCAGGGTGCGGGCGGCGCCGCCGACCTCGCCGTTCGCCTCGAACAGGCAGACCGACCAGCCGGCCTCGGCGAGTCGGATGGCGGCGGCGAGCCCGTTGGGACCGCCGCCGCAGACGATCGCGTCGTAGTCGGCCATGGTCCGAGCCTACTCCGGTCGGCACGGCGAGGCGCCCGGCCGGTCGCTACACTCCAGGACGACGGGCGATCTCGCCCGGGAAGCTCCGAAGGGAACGGTTCATGGTCACTCGCGACGAGGTCATCGCGGCCCTCGGGCAGGTGATGGACCCTGAGATCCACAAGCCGATCACCGAGCTCGACATGGTCAAGGACGTCACCATCGAGGAGTCCGGCCAGGTCGCGGTCGAGGTGCTGCTGACCGTCGCAGGCTGCCCGCTCAAGGACCGCATCACCAGGGACGTCACCGCGGCCCTCGCTCCCCTGCCCGGGGTCACCGGGGTCAAGGTCGACCTCGGGGTGATGACCGAGGAGCAGCGCCTGGCCATGGTCACCCGCCTGCGTGGCCCTGCCGCCGCCGAGCAGAAGAAGATCTCCTTCTGGGGCGACGACGCCACCACACGCGTGCTGGCCATCGCCTCGGGCAAGGGCGGGGTTGGCAAGTCGTCGGTGACCGTCAACCTGGCCGCCGCGCTGGCCGCGCAGGGCCACCGGGTCGCGGTGATCGACTGCGACATCTACGGGTTCTCTGTCCCCCGCATGCTCGGCGCCACCGGCCGCCCGGTCGGCTTCAACGGCATGATCATGCCGCTGGAGGCCCACGGCGTCCGGGTCATCTCGATCGGCTTCTTCATCGAGCCCGGCAAGCCGGTGATGTGGCGTGGCCCCATGCTGCACCGGGCCATCCAGCAGTTCCTCACCGACGTCTACTGGGGCGAGCTCGACTACGTGCTCGCCGACCTGCCCCCCGGCACCGGCGACGTCTCGATCTCGCTCGCCCAGATGCTGCCGGGCGCCGAGATGCTGCTGGTCACCACCCCGCAGGAGGCGGCCGAGCGGGTGGCCGTGCTGGCGGGCAAGTTCGCCCAGCAGAACCAGATGAAGGTGGCCGGGGTGATCGAGAACATGAGCTACTTCGTCTGCCCCTCCTGCGAGGAGCGCCACCACATCTTCGGCAGCGGCGGCGGCGACACGCTCGCCCGCGAGCTCGGCACCGAGCTGCTCGGCCAGATCCCGATCGACCTGCGCCTGCGCGAGGGCGCCGACGCCGGCAAGCCGCTGGTCGTCTCGGACCCGGACGCGCCCGCCAGCCAGGTGCTCCTCGAGGTGGCCGCCGCCCTGCCGCCGCGGCGGGGCCTGGCGGGCAGGCGGCTGAAGCTGCTGACCTAGTCCGCCACGCGGTAGTGGTAGTGGTGGGATGGCCGGAAGCCGAGCCGGCGGTGCCTGGCGGCACCAGCCGCGCGTCGCCAGCCCACCACACCGACGACAACCCACCGCCGCCTCTGCAGCGGTCTATGTCGCCTCGGGATCGACCGGGGGTGGCCCGGCCGTGGCCTTCTCGTCCGACTTGACCTCGCCGTCGGCGCCGTCCGCGCTGTCGATGGCCGCCTTGAGCTGCTCGCGCTCCCGCTCCAGCTCGGCCATCTGGCCCTCGACGTCCATCAGCTCGCGCACGTAGTCGCGGGCCTGGGAACGGAGCGAGCCGATCCTGAGGTCGGGCAGGTTGAGGTTCTTCAGGTCCGTCTCCTCTTTGAGCTGGTCGAGCGCGTCCTGCGTGGTGAGCCGCAGCCTGCCGAGGAAGCGCCCGATCTGCCTGGCCATCTCCGGCAGCCGCTCCGGGCCGAACACCACCAGGCAGACCAGGACGATGGCGACGATCTCGCCGAGGCCGACGTTGAACATCGCCCTCGCCCTCCTAGTGCCTCGGCTGGGAGGTCGGGACCGCCAGCAGGTTCAGCTCGCGGCCGCGGCGGACGATAAGGATCGGCACCGGCTCGCCGACCTTGGCCTTGCGGAGCGCCACCGCGAGCTGGTCCCCGTCCCGCACCGCCACGCCGCCGAAGCGCACGACCAGGTCGCCCTTTCGCAGCTCCGCCTTGGCGGCGGGGCTGCCCGGGCGGACGGCCTCGAGGAGCGCCCCGGTGCGGCCCTGAAGCCGGTAGCGCACGGCGCTCTCGGCGCTCAGGTCCGCCACCTCCCAGCCGAGGAACGGCACCCGCACCGGCTTCTTGGCGACCAGCGCCCTGGCCACCGCCAGCGCCTCGTCGATCGGGATGGCGAAGCCGACCCCGGCGCTGGACTCGACGTTGCCGCTGGTCGCGATCGCGGTCGAGATGCCGACCACCCGGCCGCTTCCGTCGGCCAGCGCCCCGCCGGAGTTGCCGGGGTTGATCGCGGCGTCGGTCTGGATGGCGTCGACCAGCTCGTTGCCGGTCCCCGGGCCCTGGTCGCCGGGGACCCTGACCACCCGGTGCAGGGCCGACACGATGCCGGAGGTGACCGAGCCCTGGAAGCCGAACGGGCTGCCGACCACGATGGCGGCATCGCCCACGGCGAGGTCCGCAGAGCGGCCGAAGCTGGCCACCGGCAGGGCAGAGCGCCGCACCCGGAGCACGGCCAGGTCGTTGACCGGGTCGGTGCCGACCAGGCTGGCCTTGAGCGGCTCGGCGGTGGCGAGGGTGACGGCGATGGTGCGCGCACCGTCGACCACGTGGGCGTTGGTGAGCACGTAGCCGTTCGCGGTGAAGATCACGCCCGAGCCGGTGGCCCTGCCGTTGCTGGTCCTGGCCTGGACCCTGACCACGGCGGGGAGCACCGAGGCGGCGACCTGCTGGACCTGTTCGGACGAGGGCGTCCGGTCAGGTCCCGCCGCCGCAGCGGCGCCCTGCCGTGCCGAGGCCGTTGTTCCTTCCCGCTGGCGGGTCACGGTCGCGCCGACCAGCCCGCCGGCCAGCCCGCCGGCCACCGCCACGGCCACGAGCAGCGCGCCCACCCCCAGCCAGCGCCTCGGTCCCCGGCGGGCCGCCCTCGTCACCGCCACGGTCACCGGCGTCGGCAGAACCGCCGCCTCGGATCCGGCGGCCGCCTGCGCCGCCCTGGCAGCCGTCTCCACCGACCGGGCCGCGGCCTCCGCCGACCGCACCGCCGCTTGTGCCCCCGCGTCCGCCGCCCGCGCCGACCCGGCCGCGGCCTCCGCCGACCGCATCGAGGCCTCCACCGACCCGGCCGCCACCTCGGCCGACCGCATCGCCGTCTCCACCGACCCGGCCACCGCCTCCGCCGACCGCGCCGCGTTCTGCGCCCCCGCGTCCGCCGCCCGCGCCGACCCGGCCGCAGCCTCCGCCGACCGCATCGAGGCCTCCGCCGACCCTGCCGCCGCCTCCGCCGACCCGGCCGTCGCCGCCGCGTGCGTGCCGGCTGCCTCCGCCGAGCCGACCGCGGCCTCGGCTGATCTGCCCGCCGCTTCCGCCTCCGCGGCCGCAGCCTCGGCGTCTGCCTCCACGGCCTGGGCGGACGCGCGCGCCTCCGCCCGAGCAGCGGCCGCGGCTGCCCTTGCCGACGACGCAGGCCCCGCTGGCGCCGCTGTGGACCCCGGAGGAGGCGGGACGCCCTTGACCTCGCCGTCCGGCCCGGGTGCGGCCGCCCGACCCGGCGCCTCCGCCGTGGCCTGCGTGTCCGTGGTGGCCTGCGAGTCCGACTCCGCGGCCTGGGCGGGCTCCTGCGCCTCCGTCCGAGCAGCGGCTGCGGCAGCGGTTGCCGACCCCGCTGGGACCGCTGTGGACCGCGGAGCACCCGGGACGGCCTTGACCTCGCCGTCCGGCCGGTGGGCGGCGAACCACCCCGCAGCCTCTGCCGCGGACGCGGCGGAAGCGGGCGGCACGGCGGGCCGAGTGGGCCTGGCGGGGGCCGGAGGCGCCGCGGGGGCTGCGGGGGCCGGAGGCGCCGCGGAGGCCACAGGCGCCGCGGGGACCGTGGGCTCGGCTGGAG
>Ga0209875_1000139_pt1 | contig 10166 bp, 8 predicted proteins | sample GWRWS3_0_10_FD_187219 | JGI IMG/M metagenome (GOLD analysis project Ga0209875, IMG submission 187219) | Riverbed sediment microbial communities from areas with vegetation nearby in Columbia River, Washington, USA - GW-RW S3_0_10 (SPAdes)... | ecosystem: Environmental > Aquatic > Freshwater >...
GCCACGGGTCCTGGGCCGGCGGCGGAGCGCCCGGCGCCACCGCCCGCGGCGGAGCGGCCGGCGCCGCGATCCCCGCGGGGGCGCCCGACGCCACCGCCAGCGCGGCAACGAGCAGGGCGGCGGCCAAGGATCGGCCCCACAGCCGGCGTGGTCGAAGCGACATAGCGATTTGTGTCTCTAGCGACATGTCGCTACATCGACACAGCTAGGACGCGGGGATCATCGGTGCGACTCGCGGGCCTCGGCCATACCGCGCACGGCCGCCCGCAGGGCGAGCTCGCGCATGCGGCTGCCGAGCTGGGCGAGCGCCTCGATGGTCTGGCGCGCCCGGGTGCGCGCCTCGGGGTTGCGCTGGCGGACCAGCGGCGCCACCACCTGCTCGAACAGCGCCGCCTCGCGCTCCGCGAACAGCTTGTACATCCGCAGATGCCGCGCCTCCAGCCCGTAGTCGGCCAGCTCGCGGGCCAGCCGCAGCAGCACCAGGTCGTCGCCGCCGTACCAGGCTCCCCGCTCGCCGCTGCCGCGGGCGCTGACCAGGCCGAACGACTCGAGCTCGAGGAGCTGCTCGACGGTGGCGCCGGCGGCCCGGCACAGCTCCTCCCGGGTGAACTGGGCGTCGGAGGGTGGCGCGGCGCCGAGGGGCTGGCCGGCGCCGGTGCCCTGGTCCTGCTGTGCGCCCGCCTGCACCGCGCCGGGGACGGCGGCCCGGCCCGGCGCCGCCTGGGCGGGGGCCGCGCCGGACGCCTCGGCGGCGGTCGGGCCGCCCTTGGCGTGCAGGCCGCCAACCTGCTCGAGGTCGGCGAGGCGCTGGCGGATCACCCGCAGCGGCAGGTACTGGTCGCGCTGGGCGCGCAGCACGAAACGCAGCCTGGCGACGTCGTCGTCGGAGAACTTGCGGTAGCCGGACGCCGACCGGTCGGGCTGGACCAGGCCGGCACCTTCGAGGAAGCGGATCTTGGAGACGGTGATGTCGGCGAACTCCGGCTTGAGGACCGCCAGCACCTCACCGATGCTCATCGTCCCGGTCGAGCCCGGCCGCTCGGCGCGCTGGCCGGGGACCGCGGCCTGTCCGCCACCGCCCTCCGGGGACGGTGTCTTGCGCTCGACCGGATCCCGCATCACCCCGACCCGCCACCTCCCGGTCGGCTGCCGGCGAAGAAGACCAGCTTGAACTTGCCGATCTGCAGCTCGTCGCCGGCGACCAGCTCGCCGTCCTCGACCCGCTCCCGGTTGAGGTAGGTGCCGTTGAGCGAGCCTACGTCGTGGACGGTGAAGCCGCCGCCGCCGCGGCGGATCTCGGCGTGGCGGCGCGACACGGTGATGTCGTCCAGGAAGATGTCGCTCTCCGGGTGGCGCCCGGCGGTCACCACCTCCTTGTCGAGCAGGAAGCGGCTGCCGGCGTTGGGCCCTCGCCGGACGACCAGCATGGCGGTGTTCTCGCGCAGCTCCTCGACCGGCGCGACAACCTCTTCCTCGACCTCAGCTTCCAGGTCCTGGGCGGCGAGGCTGATGGTGGTCGTCGAGTCGTCGGGGGTCGTGACCAGCGCAGCCCCACAGTTCGCGCAGAAGTGGGCCCCTTCGGGGTTCTTGTGACCGCACTGGGTACAGAACATGCTGGCCCTCCCGGGGCTTCGTCTGGGATCGCCCCTCGTGTTGGACGGTGACTGTAGATGACGGGTCGAAACAGGGTCAACGCGCTGGCGGATCTCCTGGCAACCTCCACGATACGGTGATGGTCAGGCTTCGGCGACCATCTCGGCGTAGGCGTCGGCCTCCATGAGCTGATCGAGCTCGTCGGCGTCGGTCATCTGGACCACCACCAGCCAGCCCTGGCCGTACGGGTCGGAGTTGATCAGCTCGGGGCTCTTGTCGAGCTCGTCGTTACGTTCCACGATCGTCCCGCTGACGGGGCTGTAGAGGTCGGAGACGGACTTGGTCGACTCGACCTCGCCGAAGGCCTCCCCGCCGCTGACGGTCGTCCCCACATGGGGGATGTCGACGTAGACGATATCGCCGAGCGCCTCCTGGGCGTAGTCGGTGATGCCGACCGTGACCCGGTCGCCCTCGGCCCGGGCCCACTCGTGCTCGCGCGTGTACTTGAGGTCGTCCGGGTACATCCGGTCCCTCCCAGAGATGTGGTCGTGCGGCCGTCCCGGCTGGCGCCCGGGCGCCGGTAAGCCAAGCACAGCCGTGCGGACGTTGCCAGAGCCGCGCCCACAGGCGGTCAGCGCGAGCCGCCGGCGGCCCTCGGCTCGGCCTCCTTCGGCTTGGTGCCGCGGCGCACGACCCGGGTCCACGGCCGGTACACCGAGACGAACTGGTCCTCGCGGACCACCTCGCCGCCCTTGGTGACCGTCCGGGACACGGTCACGTCGAACCCTGACGCGCCCGACTCCTCGACCACCTCTTCGCCCTTCGGCAGCGTCGGGTCGTCCTCGTACCTGGTCGGCGGGGCGCGGAAGTTGCTGGCGGCCGAGGTGGTGAACGCCACCTTGTAGCCCCTTGAGGTCGACCACAACGTGAAGGTCAAGGTCGAGGCGGTGGCGTGGCCGGTGATGTAGATCCCGTACGGCGAGTCGTTGCGGAACCTGAGGTCGGTGCCCGGCCAGTTGAGGGTCGCGTCCCTGCCCATCGGGTAGTGGCTGATGTGCAGCGAGTGGTTGCGCCGCTCCGGCACCGGCAGGCCGGCGAAGAACACCGTGTTGAACATCGTCGTCCCGGCCTGGCAGACGCCGCCGCCCAGGCCGTCGACGATCTCGCCGTTGCGGATCACGTGGGCGGTCCGGTAGCCCTTGGCCGCGGTGCGCTCGCCGGTCGCGCGGTTCATCGAGAAGACCTCGCCGGGGCGGACCAGGCTGCCGTGGACGGCGGCGGCGATCAGGCCGATGTTGTGGACCCGGGGCACGTCGCCGGCGTTGAACGTGGTCGTGAAGGTGGAGACGAGCTCCTTGACGCCGAGGCGCCTGGCCTCGCCGGTGGTGAGCGCCGGCTGGGTGGCGATCGTCGGCAGCGGCACCCGCCTGGCGGTCCCGGCCTTGCCGCCGGCGGCCAGCACCGCGGCGGCCGCCTCACCGGGGTCGACCCTGGCGCCGGCCACCGCCGGGACGACGCCGATGCGGCGGCCGGAGGGACGGAAGCCGGCGTCGCGGGCGGGCCGGTAGGCGAAGCCGGCCCGGCGGCGGAGCAGACGGTCGAGCGCGTCGGGGTCGAGCCGTACCAGCAGGCGGCCGCCGCGCGCCTCGGCGCGGGTCAGCGGCGCGAGGTCGGCCGGTCGCAGGTCGGCCGTGCCGCCTGGCGCGGTCACCTGGACCGGCGCGGCCAGCAGGGCGGTGGCCTGGTCGGCGGCGACGCGGGCGGCGTCGGGACCGACGGTCGGCGGGCGCTCGGTGACCGCGAGCCGCACCACCGCCCCGGCCGGCGCGGCGGCCGCCGCCCGCAGCGCGACCTCGGCGCTCGCCCGGTCGATCGCGCGCCCCGGCCGCCCGGCCACCAGCTCCACCGCCACGGCGCCGTCCCCGCCGGCCAGGGCGCTCGACCCGCCGGCCCCGCCCGCGCCCGCGGCGCCGGCGAAGCGGAGGGCGGGCTCCCGGACCGGGCGGCCGATGCGCCGGTCGAGGCCGGCCAGCTCGCGGTCCAGGCGGTCGCGCAGCACGCGGCTGCGCCACGGCAGGTCCACGCCGCCGAACCAGGTCCGCGGCCGGTCGCCGTCGAGCGGACCGCGGCGGCCGACCGCGAGGGCGGCGGCCACGCTGGCGGCGACGTCGAGCTGCACGCCCGCCTGGGACCTCGGCAGGCGCACGGATGCCGCGCCCGCCGCCAGGACCAGCGGCCGCGCCTCGATCGCGCCGGCCGCGGCCCGCAGCCGCGCCTCGGCGGCCGGCGGGGTCAGGCCCGAGAGGTCGACCCCGCCGACCCGCACCCCACGACGGACCCGTCCGGCGGCGGTGAGCCCGTCGACGGCGACCAGGCCGGCGACGACCGCCACCGTGAGCAGCACGACGAGCAGCGGGCGCGGCACCTGGCCGAGGCGCCGGCGGACGGTGGCCAGAGCGGCGGACGACTCCACGACCGCGATGACGGGCTCCTTTCGGCGGGCCACCCGGGTCGGGCAGGCCACCCGGGCTCGACCAGCGCGAGCGGCCGGCCTGGGGCCGCCGGGGGAAGCGCAGCCGGGCGGACGGAGAGCCTACGGCGCCCGTCCCGCCTCGGCAACCCCGCCGAGGCCGGCGCCCGGGCTCAGTCGCCCTCGACGGCGCGACGGATCAGCGCCTCGTACTCGTCGGCGAGCTCCGTCGCGCAGGCCTCGCTGCCCGCCTCGGCCCACAGGTGGGTCACCGGCTCGACGGTGTCGGGGATGACCAGCGCCCAGTCGTCACCGTGGGGCCCGTCGGCGTCGCCGTGCGCCGGCGGGTGGAAGACCTTCATCCCGTCGGTGTCGTCCACGCGCCGGCCCTTGGCGGCCTCCACCACCTGGCGCATCACCGCCCCCTTCCGCTCCCAGGGCGTCGGCACGCGGCGCCGGACCATGAAGGGGTGCGGCAGGGCGGCGACCGCCGCGGCGAGGCCGGTCCCGTGGGCGGCCAACAGCTCCAGCAGCTTGCCGAAGGAGAGCAGGCCGTCGTAGGCGGGGTGCAGGACCGGGAACACGTAGCCGCCGCGCCCGGCGCCGGCGAACACCACCCCCTCGCGCTGGGCGGCCCGCATGATCGCGCTGGCGCCGCGCTTGGTGCCGTGCACCTGGCAGCCGTGGCGGGCGGCCAGCGCGGCGGCCAGCCGCGTGGTCGAGACGGGCAGCGCGATGCCGCCACCGGCCTCGGAGCGGACCAGCAGGTCGACGTAGAGGAGCAGGGCCCGGTCCAGCCCGAGGATCGAGCCGGTCTCGTCGACCAGGGTGAGCCGCTCCCCGACGGCGTCGAACCGCACGCCGAGGTCGGCGCCGGAGGCGGTGACCAGCTTGGCCAGGCGGTCCAGGTCGCGCTGGCGCTCCTCGACGGTGGGGGCGACGCGGGCCTCGTCGAGCTGGCCGTTGACGATCAGCGTGTCCAGGCCCAGCCGGGACAGCAGGTAGGGCAGGACCAGCGACGCGGTCCCGCCCCCGGCGTCGATCACCACCTTGAAGCTGCGGTGCCGCACGGCGGCCACGTCCAGGGAGTGGACCAGGGCGACCGCGTAGTGCTCGATGGCGCGGGGCGGGTAGCGCAGCTCCCCCATCTCCTGGCCGAAGGCGCGCCGGAACTCCTCCCTGTAATAGGTGCGCTCGATCCGGCGGCGGGCGCCCTCGTCCAGGTCGCTGCCGTCCTCGCCGAACACCACCAGCTCGATCGACTGGCTGTCCTGCTGGGAGGTACGCACGTAGATGCCGCCGGACGCGCCGAGCCGGCTGGTCGAGAAGCGGACCGAGGGCGCCGGCGCCAGCTCGAGGTCCTCGCAGGTGACGCCCGCCGAGTTCAGCCCCGCGATCAGGGCGCGCTTGAGGGCGCGCGACACCCGGCTGGCGTCCCGGCCGAGCGTGACCTTCGACCCCTTCTTGAGGGTCGAGGCGAACGCCATCGCGACCCGTAGCGCCAGCTCCGGGGTGATGTCCACGTTGGCGATACCGGTCACGCCGTGCTCGTCGAACAGCGCGCGGGCGCCGCGGCCCTCCCAGATGATGGACTTGGTGACGATCGCGCCGGGCTCGACCGTCTTGTACGGATATACCTTGACGTCAGGTTGAAGGATGGCCCCCGGGCCGATGTCGGCGTTGTCGCCGACCACCACCCCGTCCTCGACCCTGCCGCCCTGCTTGACGTCGGCGCTGCGCCCGACCACACAGCCGCGCAGGCTGGCCCCCGGCCCGATGTAGGCGTTGTCGTGGACGATCGCCCGGTGCAGGAAGGCGTCGCGCTTGACGATGACGCCGGAGCCGACCACGGTGTACTCGCGCAGCCGGACGGCCGCCTCCACCTTGGTGTAGTCGCCGATCAGCACCGGCGCGCTGAGCGTGGCGTCCGGGTCCAGCTCGGCCCCCTCCCCCAGCCACACCCCCGGACGGACCTGGAAGCCGCGGACGTCCACCTTGACCCGGCCGTCGAGGATGTCCTGGTGGGCCCGCTGGTAGGCCTCGAGGCTGCCGACGTCCTCCCAATAGCCGTCGGCCACGAAGCCGAACAGCGGCGCGCCCTCGGCGAGCAGCCTCGGGAACACGTCGGCGGCGAAGTCGGCCGGCTGCCCCTCCTCGATGTGCTCGAACACCTCCGGCTCGAGCACGTAGATGCCGGTGTTGATGGTGTCGGAGAAGACCTGGCCCCAGTGCGGCTTCTCGAGGAAGCGCTCGATGCGGCCGTCGTCGGTGGTGATGACGATGCCGAACTCCAGCGGGTCCGGCACGCGCTTGAGGGCGACGGTCGCCAGCGCGCCCTGGCGGCGGTGGAAGCCGACGACCTCGTCGAGGTCGATGTCGGTCAGGGCGTCGCCGGAGATCACCACGAAGGTGTCGTCGAGCATCTCGGCGGCGTTCCTGACGCTGCCGGCGGTGCCCAGCGGGGTCGGCTCGGTGGCGTAGGCGAGGTCCACCCCCATGTCGGAGCCGTCGCCGAAGTAGTTGCGGACCTGGCTGGCCAGGAACTGGACGGTCACCACGATGTCCTTGAACCCGTGGTTGCGGATGTGCCTGACGATGTGCTCCATGATCGGCCGGTTGGCGAGCGGGAGCATCGGCTTGGGCTGGTTGGCGGTGAGGGGACGCAGGCGGGTGCCTTCGCCGCCCGCCATGATCACCGCCTTCACGGACCGCCCCCGGCGGCGTCGGGGACGTGGGTGGAGGAGACGCTCTCAACCATCGGGATTGGGTCCTTGTCTGCTCGGCACCCCGTGCGGGGCGCGTGTCGACCACGGCCGTCGCTCGCGCCTGGCTGGGAAGGGTCGCCGGCGCCCGGAGAGCCCGGGACCGGACCGGGCTCGACGGCCCGGCTGGAGGCCCCGCTCCTGCCGATGCAGTGGTTCGGCCTAGGAGCCGGCCGCCGTCCGTTCGCCGAGCCGCTCTACCGCCATTCTGACGTAGACCGCCCCGGCGAGGTAGTAGAGGGCGACCCCGAACCAGAGCAGGGCGAGGCCGAGCACCTCGGCGACCGGGGCGACGGCCACGCCGGTCGCCCCGAGCGTGAGCACCGGCAGGGCGAACAGCAGCACGAAGGTCGCGGCCTTGCCGACCCACACGACCTCCGGCGGCTCCACGCCGCGCCGCTTGAGCAGCGGCCAGCCGGCCAGCAGCACGACGTCCCTCGCGACCAGCAGCAGCACCGCCGGCCACGGCAGGACCCCTCGTACGAGCAGGGCGACCGCCACCGAGGCGATCAGCAGGCGGTCGGCGAGCGGGTCCAGGAGCTGGCCCAGCCGGCTCACCGTGCCCGTGCGCCTGGCCAGCCAGCCGTCCACCCAGTCGGTGGAGCCGACCACGGCGGTGAGCACCAGGCCGGACCCGTAGCGGCCGCTCGCCAGCAGCAGCGCGCAGACCGGCATGAGCAGCAGCCGGACCAGGGTGACGGCGTTGGGCGCGGTGACGATCGCCGTCGACGGCCGCCACGCCGGCCCGAGCGGCCCCGGCGCGGCCTCGGCCTCCCCACGATGGGGATCAGCGGCGGGACTGGCCTGCGGCCGTCGCTTGCGGCTGTGGCTCATGCGACGAGCGTAGCCGGAGGCCGCGTGGCGTGCAGAGGGTTACGGAAGGACAGACACGAACGCACCGCTCGACGCTGTCGCTTTCATCCATCTAGTCGGGATGGGGGGATTTGAACCCCCGGCCCCCAGTCCCCCAGACTGGTGCGCTAACCAAGCTGCGCCACATCCCGAGCCACTCGGAGGACATAGGCTACCACGCCGGGAAGCCTGCTCTGCCGAGCGCAGGGGTGCGCCATCACGGCAAGCCAGACCCGACTCCCGCCGATTCCCGCTAGGCCGGGGCTCGCGTCCACAGCGCTCAGCGTGAGGCGCCGCGCTCCCCGGTCCGCACGCGGACCACCACTCGCAGCGGCGTCCCCTGGAACCCGAAGGTGCGCCGCAGGTCCTTCTCCAGGTAGCGGCGGTAGCTGGGGGTGAGCTGGCCGGTCGTGAACAGCACCAGCTCGGGCGGGGCGACCCGCGCCTGGGTCGCGTAGCGGACCTTCACGGTGCGGCCGCGCGCGGGCGGCGGCGGGGTGTGCTCGGTCGCGCGGGCGAGCCACTGGTTGAGGGCGGCGGTGGGGACCCGGCGGGCGCGCTCGGCGAGCACGCCGTCGACCAGCCCCCAGACCTTCTCGACGCCGCGGCCGGTCCGGGCCGAGGTACGCAGCAACGGTGCCCAGTCGACGAAGTAGAGCTTGCGTTCCAGGTCGAGGTCGAAGCGGTGGCGCGCCTCCTCGTCCATCAGGTCCCACTTGTTGGCGAGCAGGACGAGCCCGCAGCCGGCCTCGGCGGCGCGGATGGCCACCTTCTGGTCCTGCTCGGCGACGCCGGCGGACGCGTCCAGCACCAGCAGGGCGACGTCGGCCCGGTCGACCGCCTCCAGGCTGCGGACGAACGCGAAGTAGTCGGCGCCCTCGGCCCGCTGGATCGACCGCCGCATGCCGGCCGTGTCGACCAGCCGGTAGCGCCGTCCGTCGCGGTCCACGGTCGAGTCGACGGTGTCGCGGGTTGTGCCGGGGGTGGGGTCGACGATCGCCAGCTCCGCGCCGGCCAGCCGGTTCAGCAGGCTCGACTTGCCGACGTTGGGACGGCCGACGATCGCCAGCGCGGGGACGGCCGGCTCGGCCTCGCGCTCCGCGAGGCGGGTGCCGGCGGCGGCCTGGCCGGTCCCGAGCCGCTCCACGACCGCGTCGAGCAGGTCGCCCGACCCGCGCCCGTGCAGGCCGGAGACGGGCACGGGTTCCCCGAGGCCGAGCGACCACAAGGCGCCGACCTGGGCCTCGACAGCCTCGCTGTCGACCTTGTTGGCGACCAGCAGGACGGGGGCCCGGCCACGCCGCAGGCGGGCGGCGACGGCGGCGTCCTCCTCGGTGACGCCGACGGTCGCGTCGACCACGAACAGCAGCAGGTCGGCCTCTGCCATGGCCCGCTCGGCCTGGGCCACGACCCGGGCCTGCAGCCCGGTCGCCCGCGGCTCCCAGCCGCCGGTGTCCACCACCTCGAAGCGCCTGCCCGACCACTCGGCGTCGTAGGCCACCCGGTCGCGGGTCACCCCTGGCTCCTCCTGGGTGATCGCCGCGCGCCGTCCGAGGATCCGGTTGACCAGGGTCGACTTGCCGACGTTGGGCCGCCCGACGACCGCGACCCTGGCGAGCGTGCCCGCCGACCCATCATCCTGTCTCTCTATAGCTATGTCGTCTTGTCTATTCATTGCTTTTATCTATCAATCGAGGTGGTGGACGCCGACCCGGCGGTGGTCATGAACGCCTGCAGGCGCTGCCGGAGCGCCTCGGTGGCGGTGCGGCGGCCAGAGCGGTCCGCGGCCGACGCCGGCAGGTCGATCGGCGGCCCGATCACGATCCTGACCGGCGAGGCGAACGGCAGCCAGCCGAACCGTCGCCGCACCCGCTCCGTCCCGAAGATCGCCACCGGCAGCACCGGGCAGCGCTCACGCAGGACGATGTAGGCCAGGCCGGGATGCACCGACGCGAAGCTGCCGTTGCCCCTGGTGCCCTCTGGGAACAGGCCGAGCATCCCGCCCCGCGCCAGCACCGCCGAGGTCCGGCGCAGGGCCTCGCGGTCGATCCCGCCGCGCTGCACGGGGAACTGGCCGATCAGGCGCAGGATCCAGCCGAGCGGCCAGACGAACAGCTCGACCTTGGCCATGAACGCGACCGGCCGCCTGACCGCGGCGGCCAGCAGCACCGGGTCCAAGTTGCTGCGGTGGTTGGAGGCCAGGATCACCGGGCCGCTGGCGGGGATGTGCCCGGCCCCCTCGAGGCGGATCCGGAACCAGGTCCGCATGAGCGGCTTGACCACCACGGCCGCCGCCCGGTAGCCGGTGTCGTGGCTGCGGGCCGCCGGCGCGCCACCGTCGGCGCCCCGCGCCCCGCCGCCGGCGTCCCCGCTCATCGCGGCCGTCGGGCCCTGGCCGCCTCGACCAGCCGAAGGATCTCGTCCACGACCTGCCCGACCGTGCGGTCGGTGGAGTCGATGACCACCGCGTCCTCGGCGGCCCGGGTCGG
>Ga0209875_1000141_pt1 | contig 10120 bp, 12 predicted proteins | sample GWRWS3_0_10_FD_187219 | JGI IMG/M metagenome (GOLD analysis project Ga0209875, IMG submission 187219) | Riverbed sediment microbial communities from areas with vegetation nearby in Columbia River, Washington, USA - GW-RW S3_0_10 (SPAdes)... | ecosystem: Environmental > Aquatic > Freshwater >...
CCGGGTGGTGGCAAGGATCGGCGTCCCGGGCGGGCCAGCCAGGTCGTCGGGAAGTGTTCTGGTCGACCGCGACGCGGTCTGGGTCAGCGACCCGGCCAGTGCCGCGGTGCTGCGGATCGACCCGCGCCGCAACCGGGTCGCCGGGCGGGACTTCGCCGGTGGGCATGCGATGGTGGCAGCCGACGGGACGGTGTGGGCGACCAGTGGGACCACGCTGGTGCCCGTGGGCGACCCGACCCGGCGTGATGTGCCGTTGGTCGACATCGCCGACCCCGAGGGCAGCCTGGACACCATCGGTGACCTGGCCGCCGGCCATGGAGCGATTTGGGTGGCGGCGCCGGCCGGGCTGTATCGCGTCGACCTCGGACGGCGTCGCTGACACGCAGGACGACCGATGGCGCCGGTGAGGTCGGCGACTCCCGCCGGGCAGGTAGCTTGCCGACGCGGCGGCGACCGCTCAGAAGGCGAAGAGGTTGTGCTCGTAGCGGTCGGCGGGCGGACCCACCGGGGTCGCCGAATCGACGATCAGCACCGGCCGCCGGGTCGATGGGGCGGTCGCCTTGGCGACCGGCTCGGGCAGCCAGCGGCCCTCGACCAGCAGCCACTGGTCGGCCCGCCGCGGGGTCGAGTCCCCCCGCACGGCGACCTCGTAGACCGTGGCGTCGGCCGCGCAGCAGAAGAAGTTGAAGCGGGCAAGCCGGTAGCCCTCGCCCGGCTTGTCAGCGGGGGTGACGAAGCCGAGCATGCGGACGCGCACGCCGGCAAGCGACTGGCCCCGGTCGTACAGCGCCCGGCTCACGAACTCGCTGACCGGAAGCGGCACCGCCCCCCCGACCGCCTCAGGCAGCGCCGGAAAGTCGCCCGATGGATCACCTCCCGCCCCGGGCGCCCGGCGGCTGGCCGCGTAGGAGCCGAGCGCCGGCGGGGCGACCAGCAGCAGCACCAGCACAGGGACGACCAGCAGCCAGGCGCTCCGGGGGCCGCCGTCGCCGTGACCGTGGTCGTGACCGGCGGGCTCCTCTTCCTTCCCGGACCCCCACCGCAGGGTGGCCAGGGCCAGCGCGAGCAGCACGACCCCGCTGGCCGCCAGCGGCAGCCGCAGCCACGCGCGCACGTAGGAGAGCGTGGCGTCCGACAGCCCAAGCCACAGCGCCATCCCGCCCACCGTGAGCAGCATCACCCCCTGGGTGCGGCGGTCGCTCACAGCAGCCACCGCCCAACCAGCAGCGCGGAGGCGGCCGCGACCCCGAAGGTCAGCGGCGCGAACCGCAGCGCGAAGCGGCGGCCGAAGATCCCGGTGTGCATGGCGATCAGCTTGACGTCGAGGGCGGGCCCGACGACCAGGAACACCAGCCGCGCGCTCAGGGAGAACTGCCGCAGGCTGGCTGCCACGAACGCGTCCGCTTCCGAGCAGATCGCCAGCAACACCGCCAGCAGCCCCAGGCAGCCGGCGGCCAGCAGCTCGTTGCCGGCCACCAGGTCCAGCAGGGAGCGGGGCACGAACACCTGCAAGCTGGCCGCCGCGACGGCGCCGACCACCAGCCAGCCACCCGCCTGCAGAAAGTCCTCACGTACCGTGGCGCCGAACGACTGCCAGCGGTTCTGGCCTTCGGCCGCCCGGACGCGGCAACGGCCGATCCAGCTCTCGCGTCCAAGCCGGAGCCACAGCAGGCCGACGCCCACCGAGGTGAGCAGGGAGCCGAGGAAGCGCGCGACCACCATCTGCGGCCGGCCCGGGAAGGCGACCGCGGTGGTCACCAGCACCACCGGGTTGATCGCCGGAGCGGCCAGCATGAAGGCAAACGCGGCCGCGGTCGATACCCCGCGGTCGCGCAGCCGGGCCGCGATCGGCACCGAGGCGCACTCGCATCCGGGCAGCGCGGCCCCGGCAAGGCCGGCGACCGGCACGGCCAGCGCGGCCCGCCGCGGCAGCGCGCGGGCCAGCCAGCCGGGCGGCACCAGGGCGGCGACGGCCCCAGAGAGCAGCACCCCCAGGACCAGGAACGGCAGGGCCTGGATGGTAATCGACACGAAGATCGTCGACCAGGTCTGCAGGGCAGGGTCGTCGAACAGGCCGCTGACCAGACCGCGGCTGCCCGCCGCGACCACGATCACCAGCAGCAGCAGCCGGGCGTCAACCAGGCGGGGACGGCGCCGAGTGGCGCCCACCGCCGGCGCTGGAAGCTCGGCCGCTTGGGCGGGCGTCGTGCTGTCAACCGCCTTGACCGCGGCTCACCCCTCTCTGTGCGACGGCGGGTTGCTGCGCGATGGTCTCCCAGCTCAGCGACTGGGAGCCTCAGAGCCGAAGGCATGATTCTATGACAGCGCGTAGTGTATGCCCGCCGGCGGGTGCGGCAGCATGCGACCGGGCCCTCCGCCCCGGTCAACCCGCCGGCACCGCACCCTGCGTCGTGCTGGTTCGTCGTGTTGAAGCGCGCGTGATCGCCCTTGGTCAAGGCTTCAGTCGTAGACCTCACGTCCGCGTCGACGCGGGGCGTTGAGCGGCTGGTCACCGCGAGCGTCGACCGGCGCCCGCTGGGACACGGCCGTCGGATCGACGGCAGCCATCGAAGTCGCAGGATGCTCCACTCGACCGGAGTGACGCTGCGTGGGCAGACCCACGACACCTTGTCGGGACGCCATGGTTCGCCGACAGTGGGAGCGGCTGGCCGCCCCGTCAAGGTCCGGCCGACGGCTGCTCGCCGCCTGCGGTGCCGTCGGACGCTCCTCGGTTCAGCCTGCGCGAGGCGCTGCAGCGCTGGTCGCAGGGGCGTGGTCATGGTGAGCCTTGCAGGGCTGGAGGCTATTGAACCTGCGCCTGCTCATGACGCGCGCGGTACGCCTGTAGCTCATGCCGTCCGCGTCGGCCTGACAAGGTCGGAAGCTGCTTGCTCTGCTCCCGTGCCTGGAAGGAGCATCCCGGCCTGCCGCCACCGCTTCCTCGTTCGCGACTGCCAAGGCGGCGGCGACAGCGGAACGAGTCAACGCGGGGGGCGCATCCCAGCCAGCGTGACCGTGACCAGCCGGCGGACCGCGGCCTTCGACGGCAGGGTGCTGGCTGCGGCGAGGGCGTGCAGGCAGTAACTCGCCAGTTCGTCAGGCGCGACATCGTCCCGGACCTTGCCGGTCTTGGCGGCCTCGGTCAGCAGGGCTCGGAGCATGTCGCGGAGCTGCTGCTCCGCTCGGCCGACCTGCTGGCCTCGATGCAGGAACGCGGCGAGCTCGGTGTCGTGGTGCCCGTGAGACTGGCGGGCGATGCCGGCGTAGGCCTCCAGCACCGCTGCGAGCCGCTGGCCAGCGTCGCCGGCCTGGTCCCGGGCCTCTGCGAGCAGTTGGAGATGGCCGGTGATCTGCCGTTGATGCCAGGCGCGCAGGATCGCTTCGACGTCCGGGAAGTACTTGTACAGCGTCGCACGTCCGATGCCGGTCTGCTCGGCGATCTGCGACATCGTCACCGACAGCAGCCCATGCTCGGCCACCAGCGCCGCGGTGGTGCCCAGGATCGCATCGCGCACCTGGTGACGGTGCGCCTCGATGGTGTCATTCCACAGTCTCGGCACCACCCAAGTATACACGACGACGATATTCGGGACATCGAAGATTGACATCGTCATAGTGTCTTGTAAACTGCCGCCGTCATGGAGATCCGGACAACCGTACGCGCCAGAGGAGACGCACATGGCTGACCCGCCCCGCTCCCCCGACATCGAGCCCCACACCACACCACGCTGGGTGAAGGTGTCTGCGATCATCGCGGCTGTCGTGGTCCTGCTGGTGCTCATCGTGCTGGTCACCGGCGGCCCCGGTGGCCGTCACGGCCCCAGTCGCCACACCGGTGGCCTCGGTGGCCACACCCTGCCCGCCAGGGTCACAGCACATGGCGTGTAACACCCCATGACCATGCCACCCCGCCTCCGCAGGTTCGCGCTCGCCGTGCATCTGACTGTCTCGGTCGGCTGGATCGGTGCGGTCGCTGCCTATATGGCTCTCGACATTGCCGCCGCGACCAGCCAGGACAGCCAGACCTTGCGTACCGCCTACCTCGCGATGGAGGTGATCGCCCGGAACGTCATCGTCCCGTTGGCCTTCGCCGCGCTGCTCACCGGGCTGGTCATGTCACTGGGGACCAAGTGGGGCCTGTTCCGGCACTACTGGGTCCTGATCTCGCTGCTGCTGACCATCGTTGCCACCGTCGTGCTGCTGGTCGAGACGCAGACGATCAGCTACTTCGCAGACAAAGCAGCAGATCCGACGACGTCCGGTGACGAGCTCCGCGCGCTGGGGAGCACCCTGGTCCACTCCGTTGGCGGCACGGTGGTGTTGCTGGTGATCCTGGTGCTGAATCTCTACAAGCCGCAGGGCATGACCCGGCACGGGTGGCGGAAGCAGCACGAGCAGCGGCGTAAGCAGCGCGAGCAGCGTACGGTGCGCGTGCCGTAGTGCAGCGACTCTGCTCGGCCTCGACCCACCGAACCGAACCGGTCACGACGGCGACACTCTGGTCGCGGCCATGGGCCCACTGGGCAGCGTGACCGCAGTACTCGCGCCCGCGCGTCAATGTCGACCTCGCCTTGCGGTGAAGGCCACTCGTGGGCGTCGTGGCGCTGCTCGAGCAAGCCGGACTCGGCCTTCTCGGCCAGGACGGTCGGCGGCGGCAGCGGCCGCCACGGACGAGGCGACGGCCTCGAAGGTGAGGTCGGCGAGGAGTCGATCCGTGGCGGTGTCGGTTCGCCGTCGATGGCGGCCCCGTGTGGGGCTGGCCCACGAGGCGAAGGGATCGCCTCGCACCTCCGGAGGCCGGTCCTTCCGCCCGCGGAACCGCAAGCAGCAGACAGGAGGGTGACGATGCCGTTCACCCCAACACAGCGGTCCGGGTCGACGGGGGCGCGATCACGGTGGGCTGAACGCGTCCTCGGCTGGGCGACCAGCTATGACTCGGCTCGGGCGAGGCGGTCGCCGTAGCGCTCGTCGACCCGCCGGACACGCCACAGCACGACCGAGGACAGCCAGCCCCCGAGGAACAGGCCAACGATGAGGTAGCCAATCAGGCCGAAGTCGAGCCGGTGGTTGAGGAACTGAAAGAAGGCGCCCTGCCAGCCGAGCCGGTCGCTGAGCACCTGGAGCAGCTCGATGGTGCCGACCAGCAGGGCGACCGCGACCGACAGGCCGGTGGTGGTGAGGTTGTACCAGAGCTTGCGCAGCGGGTTGGTGAATGCCCAGCTGTAGGCCTTGGTCATCAGCGCCCCGTCGGTGGTGTCGACCAGGCTCATGCCGGCGGCGAACAGGATCGGTAGCGACATGATGGCCAGGAAGGAGGCCCGGCCGGTGGTGGCTCCGCCGGCCAGGGCAAGCAGGCCGACCTGGCTGGCAGTGTCGAAGCCGAGCCCGAACAGCAGCCCGAGCGGGTACATCTGCCAGGAGTGGTTGATGAGCCGCTGCGCGCGGCCGCCGAGCACCCGGTTGACCAGGCCGCGCTGCAGCAGCAGGCGGTCCAGGTGCTCGCCGTCGAAGCTGCCCTGCTTGACCTGCCGCCAGACCTTGATGATGCCGATCAGCACCGCCAGGTTGAGCAGTCCGATGAGCCAGAGGAACACCCCGGACACGCTGGCGCCGATGATGCCGCTCAACTCCTCCATCCGCGGGATGCGCGACTCGATCGCTTTGGCCGCGATCGCCAGCGTCAGCGAGAGCAGGAACACGACGCTGGAGTGGCCGAAGGAGAAGAAGAAGCCGACCCCGAGTGGCTTGCGGCCCTTGGCGAGCAGGTAGCGGGTGGTGTCGTCGACGGCCGAGATGTGGTCGGCGTCGAAGCCGTGGCGAAGGCCTAGGGTGTAGGCGAGCACGCCGGCGCCGGCGAAGGCGGGGTTCTTGGTGGCGATCCCGAGGAACAGGCCCCAGCCGAGCACGTGCAGGAAGGCGATGAACCCGTACATGCCGCCGAGCTTGGCCCACTCGCCGGGGGTGAACAGGGCCAGCGCCCGGGCCAGCGGGGCCCGGGCGGGACGGGGGGGTTGGACCTCCACGGCCAGACGCGCCTCCCTTCGCCCAGCTCAGCAAGCGCCGGCGATGCCACGGACCGCGACGGCCCGCTCCGACGCTCTCCCAAAACCGTAGAAGCAACGTACTCATAGTTGCATCGCCATCGCAACTAAGGGTCGGTTGCAACAGGATGACCCAGGGGCGTCATCGGGCGCCTGACCGTCTGCGGGCACACATGGCGACTCGGGCATACCCTCCCGAGTCACCCACGGCCCGCGTCGGCACTGCGTTCGTATCCTGGCCGACGTGGAGGCGCCGGGTCGTTCCCCGTAGCGTCAAGGACGCGGCCACCAGTGAGTGGTCTGGCGTTGTGGTGATGCCTCACCCTTCTCGTTGCTGTCCAGAGGCCGAGACGGTTCCTGGTCGGCGCCGAGGCCGTTGCTGGACGGTCGCACGGAGTAGGATGCGGCGCTCTTGCGCGCTGACTGGCCGAGCCTGGAGAGACCCCGAACCACCAAGATCAGCGCGGCGGTGGCAACCGTAGCTGTAAATAGGGCCGCGGCAAGCACCGTCACCAGGGTCCACGGCCACGCGGCCCGCGCCATGTTCGCCGCCGCCTCCCATCGGGTGGCTGAGAGACGCCGAACCTTCACGGCGCCAACTTCTACAGAGCGTAGCAGCCAATCGGCGAGGACACGAGGGATTCACGGTCCACAGTCGTCAGTTCTCCAACGAGGGAACCGGCAGCCCCGTGGGGGGTACTGGCACCGAGCCGATACGCCCGTAAAGACCGTTAGCGGCCCAACTGCCTGAGCCGTCGAAGAAGTCCGGTCATCGTGATTTGGGGTCTAGGCAAGGTCTCTCCCGCTTCGTACTATATGAGAGAGAACGTTCTCTTTCATCCCGACTGCTCAACAGTCACAATCGAAAGCGGGGTGCACGCCATGGCACTGCAAACCCCTCCTCGCCTGACGACCCCGCGCGCTGCTGTGGACCTGCCGTCGCCCCAGCTCACCGACGCCTGGACGCAACTGTTGCTGCTGACCGTCGCCGGCCTGTCGGTCGGAGCGGCCGGCATCCATTTCGCGGTTGCGCCGGCCCACCTGGCCGAGCAGGCCCTGGAAGGCTACTTCTTCGTGGGCGTCGCAATCGCCCAAGCGCTCTGGGCCATCCTGGTTCCGCGCTACCCGCATCGTCGGCTCCTGACCGCCGGAGCCGCCGCGAACACGCTGGTGGCCGGGCTGTGGCTGCTCGTCCGCCTCCGCGGTCTGCCGATCGGCGACCAGCCGTGGACACCGGAACCCTTCGGCTTCACCGACACCGTATCTGCCGGCTTCGAGGTCGCCATCGCCGTCGCCGTCCTGCTGCTGCTGACCCGGTTTCGGCTTCCGGTCCGCCGCGTGCACGGGCCCGCGCTTGCCATCGGCAGCCTGCTCGTGGTGATCACCGGTGCCGCGCTCTTGAACGCCGGCATGACGCCGTGAGGTCAGCGGTTGCTGCGCGGCTCCGCCGGAGGCAACCAGCGTGGCGCTGCCCGCACCGGCCCGCCTGGCGTCGCCGGGAATCGGTGCACCGCACGGCGCTGGGCTCCACAATCCCACCGCGGTCGGGGTGCCGGCGAGCCCGCTCGCGGGCGCCGGTCGCGCGCGGCTGGTGGCTACCCTGTGGGGCGGCTGAAGCCCACAATGTCGCCTTGCCAGGCCGATTGCAGCTTGACCGTACTGCCGGTATGCGTGCCCGCAATCTGCATCCCGTTGCCGACATAGAGCGCGACGTGCGAGATCGGGCTGTTGCGGAAAATGAGGTCGCCGGCTCGCAGCTCAGCTCTGGTGACGTGCCGGCCGATGTCGAACTGCGCTCGGCTGGAGTGCGGCAGCGACACGCCCGCCTGCGCCCAGGCCATCATGGTGAGGCCTGAGCAGTCGAAGGCGTTGGGGCCTACGGCACCCCAGAGGTAGGGCTTGCCGATCTGCTCGTAGGCGTAGCGGACCACCGCCGCGACGTTTCCGGGCAGCGTCGCCGGTGGACGGGCGGGACCGGGTGCCGGTGGCCCGCTGTCAGTAGGTCTGTCGATGGCCGCAGCCCGCCGGCGATCGGCCGCTCGCAGCTGGCTGAGCGTCTGCTGGGTCTGCGACACCAGCCGCTCGATCGCGGCCTTCCTGTCCGCCAACTGGCCAACGATCGCTGCTTGCCGCTGCTCGACGGCGGCCAGTTCGGCCGCGCGCGCCTGCGCCGTACGCTCGATCGCCGTAGCGGTAAGCAGCGCATCGCTCTCCCGCGTCGCCAGCAGATCAAGAAGCTGTGCGCGCTCCAGCACCTGGTGTGGGTCGCGTGCCGTCAGCAGGGACGCGACGTCGGTCGCTGGGCCTTGGGTATAGGCGACCGCCGCTCGGGCCGCGATGCCGGCGCGGGCGTCGGCCAGCTGCCTGTGGACGCCGGCCAGCTGGCCCTGCAGCACCCGGACGGAGGCGCGTGTGCGCCGCAGCGCCAGCTGCGCCTGGAGGTAGTCCTCGACCTGCTGATCCGCTTGCGCGTTCAGTTCCTCGAGCCGCCGCTGCAGCTGGCTTGCGCTTGCGGGGCTGGCCGCGGCTGGATGGCGGTCAGCCGACACCAGCGTCGAGGCAGCCACGGCGAGGCCGGCAAGCAGGACACAGGCGATCAGGCGGGCAAGCCCTCGGCGAAGGGGAAGCCGTCGAGCTGGCATCAAGGCAAGACCTCCTGCCTTCGAGGAGGCGGCGAGCAACGACCCGCAGACGGTGGGGGAACCGGCTGCCGAGGCTTTGCTGTGCTACGCCGCTCGTACTGCGATGGGGGATTCGCGGCGCATCGAACATATACGACAGCCTGTCGGAAACACAACTTGGGCTCACATCGGCGCCAAAGTGCGCTGGTCAGGCGATTACCGGCCGAGGTCGATCAACTCAGCCGTAATGCCCACCGGACCTGAGCGGCGCACGCTCCTTCGGGCGCCGCGGCCGACCGTCCTGACCAGCGCCCCCGGTTCCTACCTGTCGGCCAACCGCCGTCACCGTGGCCGGCTTCGGGCAGGATTATGGCTGGCCGGTCGGCGGTCAGCGTGCCGCTGCCTGGTCGCCGCGGTGGTGTTTCGGCTTCCCCCGCCCGCGACGTGATCACGATGGCTCGGCCGACCGTGGGAGGAGTGAACAGGGGTATCTCATGGCTGAGGATCAAAGGAGCGAAGGCTCGCTTCGCGTGCCCCCGCGATCGGCCCACAAGGGCTCCTCCAGGCCCTGACAACTGAGCACTTCATCCTGCAGACCGCCCGCTCGGCCTCCATCGCCGACAGCAGCGGCCGCTCGGCGCTGTAGCTCAGCACCGTCTCCGGCGCGTGGTCGCGCGCGCCTTCATCGGCCAGGTCGGCCACGTCGGCAAGGCGTTCTTCCTGTTCGCGCTCGCCCTGCTGCCGGCGCTGTTCTTCCTCGCGTGCTCACCTACCTGCGCCTGCTCCAACGCGCCATCGAGGACTGTCCTACGCCCGGGCGATCAACCGCATCCGCCGCTACTACCTGGGGGCTCGGCCCGGACGCGGCCCACTGGTTCCTGCTCGCCGGCCACGACGACCCGGCCGGCGCCATGGCCAGCAAGGGCCCGGCCGCCACCCGGCGGCACCTGCTGTGGCACACCGCCACCGTGGTCGCCGTGGTCGCCAGCATCATCGGCGGCGCGTTCGTGGCCCTCGCGGCCGGCCCCCTTGGTGCAGGACGGATACCCCATGGTCGCCAGCGCCGCCGTGAGCGTGCTGGTGGCGCTGGCCTCGACCGCCCTGTTCTGGCGCCACCAGGCGCGACGCTGGCACGCGCCGAGCAGGCCGTCCAGCCGCTATTCCATCCCCAACCGCGCCGAGCGACGCCACGCCGCATTGCAGGCCACATGACCTCCCCGAAGGCAGAGCGCAATGACCGATGCCTACTTGGGTCGCGTGGCGCTGACCGTCGGCACCGGGAAGTCCTCCAGTAGGGTCGAGGCGGCCATCGACATGGCCGCGTCGCCCGACGGCGCCGCGACCCTCGCGGTCACAGGCCATTGAGGGTGTCCGTGATGCTTTTCATGTGGGGACTCGATGGAGCCAGCGGCCGAGGCAGACCAGCGCGGCGGCGGCCCGGAAGACGTCGCGGGCCCG
>Ga0209875_1000142_pt1 | contig 10098 bp, 11 predicted proteins | sample GWRWS3_0_10_FD_187219 | JGI IMG/M metagenome (GOLD analysis project Ga0209875, IMG submission 187219) | Riverbed sediment microbial communities from areas with vegetation nearby in Columbia River, Washington, USA - GW-RW S3_0_10 (SPAdes)... | ecosystem: Environmental > Aquatic > Freshwater >...
TGGACCCGGCGTTGCTGCGCCCGGGCCGGTTCGACCGCCAGGTGGTCATCCCCCTGCCCGCACAGAAGGAACGCAAGGCGATCCTTGAGGTCCACGCTAAGGGCAAGCCGCTGGGTCCCGACGTCGACCTGGACGTGGTCGCCCGCGGCACCCCCGGCTTCAGCGGCGCCGACCTGGCGAACCTGGTCAACGAGGCCGCCATCTTCGCGGTCCGGGCCGGTCGGGAGGTGATCGGTGCGGTCGACTTCGCCGAGGCCAGAGATCGGATCCTGCTGGGCCGCCGCGACAGCTCCAACGCGCTGCTACCGGATGAGAAACGCGCGGTCGCGGTCCACGAGGGCGGCCACGCCCTGGTCGCCGCCATCTCCGAGCACGGGGACCCGGTCGCCAAGGTCACCATCCTGCCCGCCGGCCAAGCCCTCGGCGTCACCGAGCAGCTCCCCATCGACGAGCGGCACCTGTACACCGAGGGCTACCTCAAGGACTCCCTGGCGATCCGCATGGGTGGCCGCAGCGCCGAGCTGCTGGTGTTCGGTGAGGGCTCCACCGGCGCCGCCAACGACCTGGCCGGCGCGACCGACCTGGCCACCCGCATGGTGCGGGAGTTCGGCATGAGCACCGCGCTCGGCCCGGTCGGGTTCGCCTCCGGCAGCCCGATGTACCTGGGCGGCGAAGAAGTCCGCAGCCGCCCGTATGCGGAGGCGACCCAGCGGGTCATCGACGAGGAGGTCGCCACCCTGCTACGCCAGGCCGAGCAGCGCGCCACCGCCATGCTGACCGCCCACCGCGACGCCCTTGACCGCCTGACCGAGCTGCTACTGGAACGCGAGACCCTGGACGGCACCGACATCGACGAGGTCCTCGGCCGCATCCCCGGCCAACACCAACCCGTCGGCGCCACCGGCCACACCGCCACCGCCGAGGAGGCGCCTGGCGCCGGTCCGCGCGGCTGACCGGAGGGTGCCGGCGGCGCTGCGCACCGTCGACCCGGCGTCGGTGCGCCGGCTGTTCGTCTCGCGCCAGCGGCTGGCCGGCCCGCGTCCCGCCGCGGACGCCGCGGGAATCATGGCGGTCGCCGCCGACCTCGGCTACGTGCAGCTCGACCCCATCGGCGTGGTCGCCCGCAGCCACCTGCTGGTCCTCTGGAGCCGCCTGGGCGGCTACGACCCCGCTGACCTGGACCGGCTGCTTTGGCGGGAGCGGCGCCTGTTCGAGTACTGGACGCACGGAGCCTCGATCGTCCGCACCGAGGACTACCCGATCCACCACCTGCTGATGCGCCGCTACCCCTCGGACCGCAGCGCCTACAACCGGCGGGTGCGGGCGTGGCTGACCTCCAACCAGGCCCTGCGGCGCTCGATCCTGCGGCGGCTGCGAGCCGACGGCCCGCTGCCGGGGCGGGCCCTCGAGGACAGCGCGGCGGTCGGCTGGCGGTCCAGCGGCTGGACCTCTGGGCGCAACGTCGACCGCATGCTCGACGTCCTGTGGACCCAGGGCCGGATCATGGTGGCCGGACGGGCGGGACGGCAGCGGCTGTGGGACCTGGCCGAGCGCTGGCTGCCGGACTGGACGCCGACCGAGCGGCTGCCGGAGCGGGAGATCGTGCGGCGGGCCGCCCAGCGGTCGCTGCGCGCGCTCGGGGTCGCCACCGCGCGGGACATCGACCGCCACTTCACCGAAGGGCGCTACCCCGGCCTTGACGCCGTGCTGGCGGGCCTGGAGCGTGCCGGCCGGGTCGAGCGGCTGCGGGTCGCCACCGACGGCGTCGAGTGGCCAGGGCCCTGGTACGTCCACGCCGACGACCTGCCGCTGCTGGAGCGCCTCCGGGCCGGCGACTGGCAGCCCCGCACCACGCTGCTGTCGCCGTTCGACAACCTCGTCATCGGGCGCGAGCGGACCGAGCGGCTGTTCGGGTTCCGGTTCCGCATGGAGATCTACGTCCCCAAGGCGGCGCGGCAGTACGGCTACTACGTGCTGCCGGTCCTGCACGGCGACCGGCTGGTCGGCCGGGTCGACCCGGCCATGGACCGCCGCCGGCGGCGGCTGCTGGTGCATGCCGTCCACGCCGAGCCCGACGCTCCCGCCTCGGCCGGCCCGGCCCTCGCCGGCGCCCTTCACGAGCTCGCCACCTTCCTCGGCGCCGACGAGGTCGAGCTGCGCCAGCCACCCCCACGGGTCTGGCGGACGGCGCTGGCATAGCCGTCGAGCCGCGCGTCAGGCGGCCGGACGGCGGGCGCGGACCAGGGCGAGGCGGTGGCGGCCGAGGGCGTGCCGCTCGGCGGCGGTGTCGGTGAACCCGGCGGCGGCGGCTCGCGCGGCCAGGCGCTCGGCACCCTCCCAGGTGAGGGCGTGGTGGGAGAACCAGCCGCGGGGACGGGCCAGGCGCTCGGCCAGCAGGACCCGGCCACTCGGCGCCAGGACCCGGTGCAGCTCGGCCAGGCCGGCGTCGAGGTCGGCCCAGTGGTGGACGGAGGCGACCGCCCAGGCGACGGTGGCCGAGCGGTCCTCCAGCGGCAGGCGCTCGGCGCTGCCGTCCAGCACGGTGACCCTCGGCCGCAGCCGCGCCGGCGTGAACCTCGTGGCCATGCGCCGCATCCGGCGTGAGGGGTCCACGCCGACCGCCTCGGCGCCCCGCCCGGCCGCCTCGCGCAGGAACCGGCCCGGGCCGCAGCCCACGTCGACCACGCGGTCCCCGGGGCCCACCTCGGCGGCGTCGGCGACGAAGCTCGCCACCCGGCCCCGGCCCACCGCCATCGCGAGCCCGGCGACCAACCCCAGCGGACCGTCGAACTCGTGACCCGCCATCACTGCACTCCCTTCAACCGACTGACCGTCGGTCAGTATCATGAAGTGACTGACGGTCAGTCGTCAAGTGTGCTAGGGTCTGGCCGTGACCCCTCCCCGGCGCCAGCCGCCCGACGTGCGGCGCGAGCAGATCCTCGACGCCGCCCAGCAGGTCCTGCTGCGCCGCGGCCCGGCCGCCGCCACCATGGCCGACGTCGCCGACGCGGCGTCGGTGGCCAAGGGCACCGTCTACCTGTACTTCGCGTCCAAGGCCGAGCTGCTCGCGGGGCTGCGCGCCCGCTACTTCGAGCGCCTGACCGCCGTGCTCGGCGACCCGGCGAGCGCCAGGCCGGCAGCACCGCCGCCGACCGTCGCCGCCAGGATCGAGGAGCTGGTGGCGGCCTCCTACGACTTCGCGCTCGCGAACCACGAGCTGCACCACGTGCTGTTCCACGAGGCCGGCCTCGGCGAGCACGACACCTTCGCCCGCGCTCGCGACGCCGTTGCCGAGCTGGTCGCCACCGGTGCCGCCACCGGCGAGCTCGACGTGCCGGACGCCACCCTCGCCACCGACTTCGTCCTGCACGGCCTGCACGGCATCCTGGTGGCCGCGACCCACCGCCCGCGCTCCCACCGCCGGCGGCTGGTCGACGGGGTCACCCGGCTCGTCTGCGGCGCGCTCGGCGCCCGCCCGGCGTGAACCCTGGCCGGTCGCGTCACCACACGTCGCCGACCCGCCAGTCGCAACCGAGCGGCGCGGTCAGGTCCAGCGCCGGGCTCGTCGGCGTGCGCCGCACAAGCACGCCGCCGTCCTCGTCGGGGGTCCACTCCGGCCCGCTCGGGCCGACGACGAAGGTCGGTCCGGTCCAGGTCCGCCATCCCCGGCGCTGGTAGAAGCCGTCGATCCCGGTCCCGTCGGACAGGGCGCCGAGGTCGTAGGCGCGGTCGATCACCTGCTCCGCCTCGCCCATCGCCGCGGCGGCGTAGCCCCGCCGCCGACGGTCGCCGCGGACCGCCAGCGCCTCCACGTAGCCGGTGCGAACCGCCCGGTCCTGGTGCAGGAGCCGACGCTGCACCACCGAGACATGACCCACCAGCTCCCCCTGTTCGAGCACCAGCGTGTGCAGCCCGCCGAGGGCGTGCTCCCAGTCGGCGTCGGTGAAGCGCGCGCCAAAGGCGTCGTCCAGCAGCCGGCGGATCTCACCCAGCTCGGCGGTGCGCAACTCGGCGGTGTGGCAGGTGCGAAGCTCGGCCTTCACCCCACCACCCTAGCGCCCGGCGCTCAGCGTCGTGGCGGCTCCACCGGCCAGCCGCGCAGGGCCGGCACCACCGGCTCGAGCGGCGGCCAGGCCGCATGCCGGCGGCGTAGGCGAGCTGCGCCTCGGTGTCGATCGGCCGGCACGACAGCACGCGGTGGGAGCGTGCCACGGCGGCCGCCAGGCCCTGCTTCCAGAGGGCGGTCTTCCCGATGCCGATCTCACCCTCCAGCACGAGGGCGATCGGACCGGCCTGGATCGCGTCGAGGAACTCGTCGACGCGGCGCAGCTCCGGTTCGCGGCCCACGATCGGCAAGGCGCCTCCTCCCAGCACGAGCAGCAATCGTATCGGTGGAAACCGCTCCCGCCGCGGCGGTGTTCTGGAGGTGATGCCGAGGCGGTAGGAGGGACGTGGATGCACGAGGGGCGGCGACCGTTCCGGTTCGGGGTCATCGGTGAGGCGATCGCCTCTCCAGAAGCGCTGCTGGCCGAGGCCCGCCGGGCCGAGGCGCTCGGCTACTCGACCTTGCTGCTACGCGACCATCTCGTGCCCGAGCCGTTCGGCGACCAGCTCGCCCCGCTGGTGGCGCTGACGGCCGCCGCCTGCGCCACCCGGACGCTGCGGGTCGGGAGCCTGGTGCTCGACAACGACTACCGGCACCCGGTGATGCTGGCCAAGGAGGCGGCAACGCTCGACCTGCTCTCCGACGGTCGCTTCGAGCTCGGCATCGGGGCCGGCTGGCTCCGCGCCGAGCACCAGCGGGCCGGCATGCCGTTCGACGATCCTGGCGTGCGGGTGGGTCGACTCGAAGAGTCGCTGCAGGTCCTCAAGGGGCTGTTGGCCGGGCCCGCCCTCACCTTCCAGGGTAAGCACTACACGGTGGACGGCATCGCCGGGTTCCCGACCCCCGTGCAGCGGCCACATCCGCCGATCCTGGTCGGCGCCGGCAGCCGGCGGATGCTGGGGATCGCCGGCCGCGAGGCGGACATCGTCGGCATCCTCCCAAGGGCACTGCCGGAGGGGGCGATCTCCGGGGAGCTGTCGGAGCGCTCACCCGAGACCGTCGCCCGCAAGGTGGCGTGGGTCCGCCAGGCCGCCGAGGACCGAGCCCGCCAGGTCGAGCTGAGCATGGTCGTGTCGGTGGTCTCCGGCCCCGATCATCGCAAGGCGGCCGAGCGGTTCGCGGTCGAGCAGGGCTGGGACGCCGCCGCGGGCGAGCTGGTGCTGGAGATGCCGTCGGTGGCCGTCGGCCCGGCCGAGCGGGTCGCCGAGGAGCTGGAGCGCCGGCGGGACTGGTACGGGTTCTCCTACCTGGTGGTGGCGGACGGCGACATGGAGGCCTTCGCTCCCGTGGTCGAGCGCCTGGCGGGAAGGTGACGCGGTCTTCGTGCCGCTTCGCCCAGCAGCCGGATGGCTTCGGCGATCCCCGCGGCCACATCCAGCGGCTGAGAGAAGCGACCAGGGGGCATATCGGCGGTACGCGATCTGCCCGAGACGGAACTGGTACGACCTTGGCTGGTCCTGTCGCCGGGTGCTCGGTATTAGGAATGGGCACCGATAACGGCATCGGGCTGACTCGAGGAGATGGCCATGGGGACTGGATGGCGAACGCGGCGCATGGGGTCGGCGGTGGTGCTCGCGGCAGCGGCGGTGGTCGCCTTCGCCGTCCCGTCGGCGGCGCTACCAGGGCAGCTGGACCCGTCCTTCGGTGCGGGTGGCACGGTGGTGACCGAGTTCCCCTCGAGCTACTCCGGTGGTCGGGCGGTCGCCGTCCAGGCCGACGGTCGGATCGTGGCGGCTGGGTTCGCGCACACCAATGACTCGATCCTGTCGGACTTCGCCCTGACTCGCTACGAAGTCGACGGGACGCTGGATACGACCTTCGGGACCGGTGGGCGGGTGCGCACCGACTTCGGCGGCCGCTTCGACGAGGCGTTGGCCGTGGCAGTGCAGCCGGACGGGAGGATCGTGGCGGCGGGCAGCAGCTCGGACGCCACCGGTACCGACATGGCGGTGGCCCGTTACCACCCCGACGGCGCACTCGATACCAGCTTCGACGGTGACGGCATGGCGCTGGTGGAGTTCGACGGCGAGTCGATCGCCCGGGCAGCCGCCGTCCAGCCAAACGGCAGACTCGTGCTCGCCGGCTCGGCGATCCAGCTGTTCGGGGGAGGCTGCTGCGTCGCCGATTTCGCGCTGGCCCGGTTGACGACCACGGGGGCCCTGGACAGCTCCTTCGGCGGCGACGGACGAGTGGTGACCGACTTCATGCCTGGCCCCGACAACGGCCAGGACGCCGCGCACGCCGTGCTGGTACGGGCAGATGGCCGCATCCTGGCCGCCGGAAGCGGCGTGGCCGGTGCCGGAAGCGTCGACTTCGCGGTCGCCCGCTACCGCGCCAACGGCTCGCTGGACCCAACGTTCAGCCACGACGGACGGGTCACGACCGACTTCGTCGGCTACCAGGATGAGATCCGAGACCTGGCCGTGGATCCCGGCGGCCGGATCGTCACCGGTGGCCAAAGCTGTTCGTTCCCCGGCGACTTCGACGAGGTGTGCGACTTCGGTCTGGTTCGCTACACCTCTGGGGGCACGCTGGACCCACGCTTCGGCCGCCACGGCAGGGTCCGTACCGACCTCGGCGCCGTTGTCGGCGAAGGCGTCCGCGGGGTGGTCGTGCAGCACGACGGGCGCATCGTTGCCGCCGGCGACACTCAGGGCCCTGGAGGTGCGGACCTGGGGCTGGCCCGGTATCGCTCCGACGGCCGCCTGGACCGCGGCTTCGGGACCGACGGGACGGTCGTCACCCCGGTGTCGCCCGGCACCGACGAGGTGGGTGGCCTGGCCCTTGGGCCAGCCGGCCGAGCGGTGGTGGCCGGTACGACCGCGGTCTCACAGAGCTTCGGGTTCTTCGTGGCGCGCTACCGCCTTGCCTGACGCTCCGTCGCGCAGGCATCAGGGCCGGTAGTCCCTGAGGGTGATGGCGTTGGCGGCCTTCTGGACGCCGCCGGCGACGAGGCCTCTCCAGGGCATGTAGGGCAGCATCCGGATGAACTGGTTGCGCACCCGGATCTGCGAGCGTGACCGTGGGATCAGCCCGGTGGCGTTGCCCTTGGCGAGCCGCTGCCCCCGGGAGACGTAGTCGCGCAGCTCGGCCTCGTAGCTGGCGAACGCGGTGTGGTGGTCGCCGGCCGCGGCGGCCAGCTCCCCCGCCAGCACGTAGGCGCCCACCAGCGCCAGGCTGGTGCCGACGCCCGACATCGGCGATGGGCAGTAGGCGGCGTCCCCGACCAGCACCGCCCGCCCGCTGGACCAGCGGTCCATGTGGACCTGGCTGACCGAGTCGAAGTAGAAGTCGGGTGCCTCCCACATGGCCTCCAGCAGCCGAGGGATCTCCCATCCCTGGTCCGCGAACGCCGCCGCCAGCAACTGCTTCTGCTGCCCGAGGTCGTGACGGTCGTAGGCAAGCGGTGGCGAGGCGAAGAAGAACACGGCGGTGGCCTCGGTGTTGTGGCGCGTGGGGTACATGCCCGCCGTCCTCCCGGGAACGCTGTACAGCAGCTCCCAGCCATCCAGGTCCAGGAGGTTGGCGGCGGAGAAGCTCGACACGTAGGCGCCGAGATGCCGAACGAACGCCGACTCCTCGCCGAACGCCAGCGCCCGCACCCCCGAGTGCACCCCGTCGGCGCCCACGACCAGGTCGAAGGTTCGCGGTTGGCCGCGCTGGAAGGTGACCTTCAGGCCGTCGTCGCCCTGGGCGATGTCGGCGATGGCGTCGTCGAAGACGTACTCGACGTCGTCGCGGGTGGCCGCGTAGAGGATGCCGACCAGGTCGCCGCGCAGGATCTCGAGCTCGGCGACCGCGCCACCGGAGTCGCCCAGCAGGTCGGCTGGCATGCTCGCCAGCCGCGTGTTGTCGGCGTCGACGTAGGACATGCCGCGCGTGCCGACATGCGCTCGCCGGACGTCGTCCAGGACGCCCATGCGGTCGGCGACGGTGCGTGCCGCCCCGCGCAGGTCGACCGCCTGGCCGCCGGCGCGTGGTGCGGGCGCCCGCTCCACCACCGTGGGGTTGAAGCCGTAGCGGCGCAGCCAGTACGCCACCGCGGGTCCGGCGATGCTCGCGCCGGAGATGAGGATGTCCCTGTTGTGCATCTCGGCCTCCTGGTCCTTCGTCGTCGCTCCCGGCGATAATACATATGTCTTAGACAAGCGTCTAGTACGTACGTTCTAGACATCCGTCTCAGATGTCGGGTAGCATCACGGTCATGGGGAACCGTGAGGACCTGCTCGCCGGTGCCAAGCGCTGCCTCTACGAGAAGGGCTACGCCCGCACGACCGCTCGCGACATCGCCGCGGCATCAGGGGTCAGCCTGGCGGCCATCGGCTACCACTTCGGCTCCAAGGAGGCGCTGCTGAACGCGGCGCGCATCGAGGCGATCGGCGAGTGGTGGGACGAGCTCGGGCGCACGCTCACCGCCGACGCCGATCCCGAGGCCAGCCCGATGGCACGGATCGAGGCGATCTGGACCAAGGTGATCGAATCCTTCGCCACTCACCGGCCGCTGTGGGTCGCCAGCTTCGAGATGCTCGCACAGATCGACCAGGCCCCGGAGGTGCGAAACGCCGTCGCCGCCGCGCAACAGCAAGCTCGCCTGGGGCTGGCCTTGCTGTTCCACAACCTCGACCCCACCCTGGACCAGAAGACCGCGTGGGTGGTTGGCTCGTTCTACCTGGCGCTGCTGCCCGGCGTGGCGGCGCAGTGGCTCATCGACCCCGAGCACGCCCCGTCAGGCCGCGACCTGGCCGAGGCGCTCCGGACGATCGTGGCCGACCTCGGCGAGGAATAGCCCGCGGCCGATGGGCTGCCGCCGCGCTACTCACACGGTCGTGGCCACCACGGCCAGCATGAACAGCGCCACCCCGACGACCGTGCGGATGAGGTGACCGCGAAGCCACCGGGCGCGCAGCCCCTCCACGTCGCCGTCGGGGAGCTCCGAACCGGACGCGATGGTCCGCTGGATCGGGACCAGCCAGGCCACCGAGCCGACAAGGACCAGAAGCATGCCGGTGGCGGCCAGCGCAGCGAGCGTCCGCGCCGCACCCGCCGCGGTGACGGCAAAGCCGATCGTGGAGACCAGGCAGATCACGAGCAGCGCCGGCTGGAGGCGGTCCACCCGCCGAAGCGTGCCCGCAAACCCCGTCCGGAACTCCGGGAGGTGCGTCCTCCGCCAGGCGGGGACGCGCTCCCAGGCGATCGAGGTCAGGCCCCCAGCGAACAACCCGCCACTCACCACCATCACGGTCGCCCACAGCTCGCCCATCTGTCCTCCTCCTTCCGCCCCCGCCCGCGAGCGCCTGCAACGCAGCCAGGCGATCAGGGGCGGCGGTGCCGTTCCGCCTCGTCCTGCCGGTGGGCCTGCAGCCTCCGGCAGAGCTCGTCGAGCACCCTGCCCGCCGTCTCGATGTCGGAGCGCCCGATCCCGCGCGCGAGCCGGTTGACCCAGGCCGCCTGCCGCGCGTCGATCGCCTCGTACCTGGCCCGGCCCGACGCCGTCAGGCCGGCCAGCGGGGAGCGTCGGTGATCGGCGTTCGGGGCGAGCTCGAGGAGGCCGTCGCGGACGAGGCGGTTCACGGTGGCGTGCACGCTCTGCCGCGTCAGGCCCATCCGTCGGGCGATCTGCGGGACGGTCAGCGGCCGCTCCGCCAGCGCGATCGCCCCGAGGACCTGCCAGCGTGCCGATGTCAGCCCCTCGTCGGCGCTCAGGAGCTCGCCGGCGTCCAGCAGTTGGCCGTTGGCGCGGAACGTCGACAGGATCAGCCTGGTCGCGGCCTCCCCGTCGAGCGTTCGCCTGTGCTCCACTATGTCAATAGCCTGACACTATGTCAGGGTCCTGTCAAGATTCCGAATTGGCCTTCTGGGGAACCCGCATCAGTGCGTCGGCGTCTAAGCGTGCAGGGCGCGACGGCGAAGGGTTCGACGTATCTGGACAGTGGCGCGGTGCAGAGGCCAGGGTGATCAGCGGGGGTCGGCGGACGGTTGGGCTGCTGCTGGCC